>ERZ836877.4575-NODE-4575-length-14019-cov-2.412489_pt1 | contig 14019 bp, 10 predicted proteins | sample MGYA00519469_ERZ836877 | MGnify/ENA primary metagenome ERZ836877 (study PRJEB31850, sample SAMEA3708809) | human gut metagenome | biome: human gut; feature: human-associated habitat; material: faeces | place: China | collected 2014 ... | reverse complement strand
ATACTAAAGATAAAACTTCCTATTTGAAGTGTACGTGAAGAGAAATCATTTCCATATTCCACATCTATCCCTCTAATTCCTTCAAAAATATCCGTTACCTTTTTTTTATTTGCATTATTATAATCAAGTAATGCTTGATGAGCACTTTTTAAACTTCCATTAACTTTTCCCTTGACATCATAAGCGTTAAACCACTTAATACCTATACCTTTAAGTGCATCGTCTGCTCTATCAAGCATTTTTAAATACCACTTATCTTCCACTTTTAACATGCCAAGCATTTTTTTATATTCATTATCCGTAAAATCCCTTACTGTTTTATTGCTTACTTCATACAGATAGTCATCCATATTATCTATATCCTGTATAAACTTGTTGCAACATTTTTTAAATGCTTTACCTAAATCATCAAATTTCCCATTTAATTGTTTGACATAGGAAATGTAGGTAATCAATGCTTCGTGTGTCTTACCAGATATTACAGCTTCTTCTGCTATTTTCTTTAATGATTTTCTATATTCATCCATTAAGGATTCTAAAACTACACAATAATTTTTTACCATTGTTTTTACTTTTGTATAATCCGCATCAGCAACAATAACATCATAGCCTTTACTCATTCTCCACTTTCTCCTTCCAATATATCTCTACCTGCTTTTTCGTCCGCTGCTTCAAAAGATACACCCATTTCCTCAAAAAAGGAAATTGTGTTTAATAATAAACCGTCAATTTCATCTGAAATTTGATTTATTGCATCTAAAATTCCTACATCACCCCAAATTTTTTCCGCGGTCCTTCCGGTACTTTTTTTGTTCATTTCAAGAACCTTACGTTTTTCACACCATTCCTGATATAATGACTTTAAATTTCCTTGACATTCCTTCATCTTTAATTCGTTATACTGTATTTTTTTGCCATAATTCATATTACAACCTTCTTTCTAATGCAACTCATTGTTTCTTCATCTGCAATGTTTTTAGCTGTTGTTTACACTCGTATAATTGTTGCTCCAACTGACGTATCTCCCGATCTAAGGAGTAATTACCATCTTCCAATTTACGAATTGATTGACCTGCTCTATACGCCGTATCATAAGCTGTATTAATGGCTCCTCGATTTTGTGGGCTATTTAATAAATTTCTAACTCCTTCACGATATTTTTCTCCAAAAGTATTATGTGGATTCAAAGCAACTGCATTATTTCTAATTTTCATAACAAATTCTGAAAAATAATTTTCAATACTTCTTCCAAATTCATTGCTTTTTGTAACCACATGTTCTAGGTTTTGAATATCCTCGCGATTCTTTTGTAGATTCTTTTGTTTGTTTTCAATTTGCTTTTTCAAATGCTTTATTTCTTGTTGCAATTCAATTTCATTTAACATTTGCACCACCGCTTTCTAACATTTTACTGTTTTTAATTTTCGCACTTCGTTTTCATGAATATAAAATGCTTCACCTGCCTCAATTGGTTTTTTATGTTCTCTCATTGCAGCAAGCGGCAAATCTATTATTTTCATATTAGTTAAATCATCAAAGAAAATAAAATTACGTGCATCACGAATCTTTTTAATAATATCCGGTGCACTATATGATATATTCTCGTTGGGATAATCTCCTACAACAATACATGCATTCATGTTTTTATATTTACCTACAATATTATTATAAGCTGTTTGTGCTTCCAAATTATTTGTTATTTCTTCTAAAGCAGCTGCATTATTGATGATTACCATAATCATTTTAGCCTCATCCAGCAAATTGCTTTCTCCTATAGCTATCTTTTCATAGCGTTCTTGTAAAATCTTTTCAATTCCACAAAGAATGTCTACTGATTTTGCCGGTAAGACCTCATATTCTTTAACATTTTTACATTTTTCTACATCTGCTAATTTCCTAGTAAATCCATCAATAATATACACCTCTGTTTTATCGCTATACCGCTGTTCTAAAATTCGAACAAGATATCTCATAAAGTTGTGAATTCCCATTCCTTTTCTTCCTGAAAGTGCAATTGCACCTATGCCATTCAGTTCTAAATTAAAAGGCATTACGGAAGCAAAATCTAATCCTGCAACAACATCATAATTACGCATTTCATTTGCATAATCTGCACTAACCTGCTGCATTGTCAAAACATTTGGAATTACCGGAATTGCTTTTGCCCGTTTTCCGTTTGCCAATTGATTAACCGCTTCTATATATTCTTTCATCTGAGATACTCTCTCGTACTCTTTTTCTCCCGTAAATGAAAGAAATGTCTGGCATTCCAAATGAACTTTATCCACTTCCACTAAACATCTGCCATGGATGTCATTAATTCTTTCGTGACAATAATCAAACAAAGAGCTATATTCACTGGAATCATTATTAAACAAAGCGACTCGACAGGCAAAATTAGACAAATAACGATATCCTATACCTGACATCTGCGCATTTGCAATTACAACAGATACACCAACTGCTAATCCATCCCGGCAAATATTTAACAACTCATCGTTATCCTGAAAATATAATTCTTTTAACGTCGTCAAATTATCAACCATTACAATAATCTGCGGCAAATCATTAAAGCCAGCTTCTTTATATGCCGAAAATGAACTAACACCCAATGATAATATTTTTTCTTTTCTAAACGCAATTTCCTTATATAGCAACTTAAACAAATTCTTCAATTTCTCATCTTCCGAAGCGGTCACGACACCCCCGACATGATTCAGTGTTTCAAAGTTTTTCAAATACATGGATGCAAAGTCAATAATGTATATATTTACATCCTGCGGTGTGTACTTTGTTGTCACACTTCGGATCAACGTTTGCAGCAAATTGGTCTTTCCACTTTGTGCAGAACCGATGATCATCATGTTTTGGTTTGTCAGATCGACAGAATATACATCTTGAAGCTGGTTATCCGGATCGTCATAGATTCCGATTTCAGCCACAATATGTGAACTTTTATCAGACAATGCTTTCTGTATCGGAAATTCGATACATTCCTCCAGTGATGGCAGACAGATTTCCGGCAATTTTTTCAGCTGGTTTTTCTGACAAAACGATGCCATATACTGCACCATAGCATCCAGCTGTGTCTTCACATTCTGCTCTTTTTTCTTTTTCTGAACATATACCGGAAGCCTTTTTCCGGAAGACGTAATCTCATAAATGGTAAATTCTTTCAAATTGCTGTCTTCCGTGCGCTCCGGTGCCCCGCTGTAAGCAGACTGGAACAATTCAAACATTTCATTGTTTCCTACCTGCAGATAAGCGCGTCCCGGTTCTTTGATCTCTGCTGCAAGAGGTGATTTTAATACCTCGTTACTGTCTTGCGGGCTCTGCACTTTTAAGCACAATTTGAATCTGGAGTTACTCCAAATCTGCTCATCCACCTGCCCGGATGGCTTTTGCGTAGCCAATATCAAATGTACACCCAGACTTCGTCCAATACGCGCCGCCGAAATAAGTTCTTTCATGAAATCCGGCTGTTCTGCCTTAAGTTCGGCAAACTCGTCCACGATCAGGATCAAATGAGGCAGTGGAGTCTTCACTTCTCCCTTGCGGACTTTAATGATATAATTATCAATGTGATTTACACCGGCTTCCGCAAAAAGTCTTTGGCGTTTGTTCAGTTCGGCTTTGATTGAGCGAAGAGAACGATTGATCTCTTTTCCATCAATATTCGTAATTCTTCCCATCATGTGTGGGAGATCTTTAAACTGGTTTGCCATACCACCACCCTTAAAGTCAATGATCACGAAACCGACTTCATACGGATGATATAAGGCAGCCATTGATAATATGTAGGTCTGTAATAACTCTGATTTACCGGAACCTGTCGTACCGGCAACCAGTCCATGCGGTCCGTGTGCTTTGTCGTGAAGATCCAGTAAGATCATGCCACTCTTCGCCACACCAATCGGCGCTGCCATTGATTGATATACCTTTGCAGCATTCCATCTCTGCGCCAGATTCACATCTTCTACCGCAAGGATATGAAGCAGTTCAAACAAAGAAATATTTTTTGTAAGCGATCCTTCCAGCGAAATCTCCTCGGTATAAACAGGCGCCAATAATTGTACCATTGCGTGCATATCCGAATCGGAAATTAGGTTATAGGTGAATTCCTTCTCTTTCTTGCTGTCCTTAGTATCAATTAATGTACCTTTTCCGGCTTCACTGCTTTGAATCAAATATTCACAGCCTAAGCTGATATCTGCCCTTGTGTCGCCAAAAAATACAAACGTTACCCCAATCTCTTTCGCATTTTCCACAAATCTTGATAATGGATGACTCTTAAAACCATATTCATCATATAAAAAGACGACAATATGCGGGAAATTCTTCTTGCTCTCTTCACGCAGCGATAATTCCTTATACAAATATTCAAAAATAACGGTGCGGCTGCTATCATCACATACAACATTATGAATTCCCAAAATATCATTTTGCACATGCGGCAGCATACGCAGCCAGGTAATCTTATCTGCTTCCTGTTTTTCTGCCACGAAAAACATTTTAACGTCTGCATGATATTGTCTTGCACAAATATCCAATATCATCCCTTTCATAATTTCAAACCGTTCTGTCTTCTTTCCAATAATTCCGACGGCATTTACCTTATTCAGACTGCATACGATCGGAGTCTCCGAAATATACTTGTATTGGTCATGCAATTCTTTCGGAACATTCTGAAGTTCATCCTCAACTTCGAGATGTTCCTGTTTTTTGTATTCTATTTTTCGCTCCGCTTCGCGTTTCCCAATTCCCAGTCGAACCTCCAAAAAATCTTCATCTTCTCTGCATCGGTCAAAAAGATCGTGTGAAAAATTCTTTAACCGCCCAATTTCCTGACGTTCTGAGATGTATTTATCGCATAAAATATCCTTCTCTTCCTGTCTCGCCTGGTCAATCTCATTTTTCTTTCTATCTATGTAATTGGTATACTTTTTTACCCTATCCTTTTTTTCTTTCTTGTAGTCCTTCTTTGCATTTCTTACCCCTCTGACACCGGTAACAATACCCACGACAGAAGAAACCAAACTAAATAAGACAAAAGCCCCTCCACCTTCACCTCTTGCACCGCTTGCCATAACAACCGATATCAGAACCATAGAAAGGGACGGAAGAAGTCTTCCGATCAAATCATTCTTTGGTTTTTTCGGAATTGGTGGTGGATCGAGAATTTCTATTTTTTCATCGTTAATCTTTGTAAGCACCCGGGTATTTCTGTTAAATTTTGGGTAATTTCCTCGTCTTGTAGAATCTGTATGGGTAAGTCCATTCTCGCCGATGGGTAAATTCTGCTGAGTATACAGACATCCGTTTTTATAGAAAAATCCATAATTTGCCACAGCAAAGAAATCCCCATTTCGGATAAGTGCTTGATCTGCCACTAAATTTCCATTATGAGATACTCCATATTTTGTAGAAATAATCTTAAGTTCATATTCATTATTTTTCTTATGTAAAACAATGTTATCGTTATTCATGTAAGGTCCCGATAAAACCAATTGATTGGACGGATTTGTTCCAATCGAAATCGTCGGCAGAGATGCGATATCGTAACGTCGGTTATACTCTTTCTGTTCGTAATCAAAATCCATCACAAACTGTATATTTAACACTGTTCCTTCGGTTTTCTGATATCTGAATTCTACTTCCATTCCATGATGAATCGGTATAGACATTAATTTCCGCACTTCATCTACGTAAATATACAGATTGTCGGAGCATAATACACTCCATTCCCCCTTTTCATCCCGTGCAAATAAAAGCTCAACCGGTTCAAAAAACAATCCACGGCGGACTCGAACATCACAATTTAAACCGGTTCCAAATCGAAGGGATTTATGTTCAGGGGATATTTCTATCTCTTTATAAAGCTGTTTTCCCGAAATGATAATACGATATCTCTTTTCCATATTACTGTTCTCCTTCAACAAACGTTATTCTCGTGCCATTCATTACTTTATAATCTGCCAGTGTCTTATTGCCACGCAGAAGAGCAATCGGATTTTCTGCTTTTAAAAAACAATGTTTTATATCTTCTGTATTAATCCCCAGATGATATGCGGAATTTAATCCAACTACCAATTCATTGGCAGTGATCGTAAGTGGCACATCCAGATCCACTTCCCTTTTCTTTCCATTTTTTAATTGCATTGTAAAGTATATAACTGCTCTCTCGCGATTCATCTTTGCACTCTCCTTATATGAGCAAAAAGGCAATCTTACGCATTCCTTCCTGCTCTTTTAAATCCTTTGGTGTCATCGTTTCATAGTCTGAAAATACAGGGATATATTCATCTGTTTTATAGGACATACTAGCCATATTTTCGGACTTCTTTTGATTTTTTACATCGTATTTATTGCAAATATATAAATATTTATCTGAGGAACTATTGCTTACATTTGCAACAAACGCATTGGTACTGCAAATTCCTTTTCGTGTCGCCTCGGTTACCATGATAACCTGATCTGCCATATGAATGGCCCGCGTTTTTGACTCATCAAAAGTGCTTTCCATATCCAAAATAATATAATCGTATTCACCCGATTGTTTTGCCCCCTGTGCGATGTCACAAAAGATGGTATCATCTATACCAAAAGCCAATGTAGCCGCACGCATAAGCGGGAAAAAATCAAATTGTTTTTTCTTTATCTCACTTCGGATTTCCGAATAAACAGAGGCACTTTTATGAGTTAATTTGTTGTATATCATCTGATTAACAAGCGGCGGTTCTTCTAATAACGGATTTGCCGTCTGAATTTTCGATGCATCCAGGTATAATACTTTTTTATACATATCGCTCAATGCGCCTGCCAATCCGATCGCTACCGTCGTTTTTCCACTTCCGCCTTCTGCCGATGTCACTACGATCACTTTCGACTCCGCCGTTTCATTTTTCTTCGGAATCTTCAGATTTGCTTTTCCAACTATTTCCAGAAATATACCTTTAATATTGGTATATTTGTAAATAACATGACATCGTTCCTCGACTTCCATCTCATCCTGCTGTTCTTCCGACATAATAAAAATATGCTTGATATCATGACGATTCATATCGGAAACATACCACTCTTTGGAAACAATCAATACGTCCGCTTTTTGGAGTTCATCAAAGAATTTTTTCGCAATTTCCGCTTCTGTGATAACCTCTAATTCGATGGTATCTAAAAATTCATAAATGAATTTCGCCTGTAACGGAGCGGCATATGAAAAATCTTCTTCCATTATGATTATTCTTGGTTTTTCCATGTTTTCATCTCCTTATCGCCATTAATATCCGGTTCCTGTTGACATTGATAAACTTTGCCGTATCGACACCATAATACTGGCAAACGAGCAAGCCGGTTCGTCTAACATCTGTTCAATGATCCTGCTGCCAGTGCCCTGCAGATTTGGCATCGTCCGTATCATATAAGAAAGATCTTTGCGTAAATCTGCCTCCAAATACATTGGATCCGAATAACATCTTACATTGATCGGAAGATAGGTCAAATACACACTTCCATCTGCCATATCTACATAGATTCTTTTCATACGAATATCAATTCCGGTATCGAGCAGAAAACCGTTATTTCGTACTTCATTGATCTGTTTAAAGAGGCCTTCCGCAATGTTCAAAAAACGCCTCTCATCCAGATTTTCAATTACGACGTCAAACGGCTTTAATCCATCCGTCATATAATACAAGGTCTCTCTGCCATTAAATAGGATTTTTTTGCACTTTAACATGCCTTTATTTCCGGCACTATTAAGCACTTTGTATTCCGTCGCTGAAAATTTTGCCCGATCACTTAACAAGTACATAAAATCCTTTTGACAAATCTCTTCCTCTACTATTTTTTCTTTCAATAACTGGTTCGATTGAGACAATTGAGCCACGTCCAGTTTGACCGCCACTTTTTCATTATGGGACGGCGTTTCCTCCAAAGGCATGCCACATCCCTTGCAGACACTTACTCCGTCCTCATTTTTCTCGCCGCATCGCATACAATATTTTGCCATTGTGCTCATCCTTCCGTGGTACTTAGTTATCGTTATCCAATACCGTTTCCAATACGCCTTTTAATTGACCAAAATCTGTACTTTTGGCATTATGCTCCTTTGTATCACAATACTGCCAAAGAAGTTCTCTCTCAAACACGTTCTTTTGCTTGACATTCAATTCATCCATTTTCTTCAAAATCTGTAACGCTTTTTCCAATTTTGAACCTTTTACAATGCCATTTTGGTTTTGGGCAGATGTTTTGTCAGCTGGAGTGTTTGTTGGTTTAGACCCATTTGTTCCATATGATGTGCCACTATTATTGGAGCTGCCTGAAAATCCTTCTATCGCAGCAATCTTATCAAACACATCGAATTCTTCCATCTGTTCTTTTAATTCTTCTACCTGCGCATCATTCATTTCATCTGAGTCCACTTCCTCTAAGCAACTCCAAAAGTCTTCCGCTTGCGTTACCACGTCAGTCTTTTTTTCCGCATCTGATGTCTCATTTTTTGCAGACGACGTGCCTGCTTTTCCTTTTGAATCCGACGGACTGGGGGATCCCATAACTACGTCTGTCCCGTTATCTTTGCTGCTTGCCCTATTACCAAGGCTAACTCCTACGATCAAACCGACTGCCAAGCAGATCATCGCGGCACTTGCTGTCATAACAAGATAGCGTACCTTTCGCGACTTTTTTGGCGGTACACGTTTTTCCCCCGGATGTGGTGGTGTGTGAATTGGTGGCTCTACCATTTCTCTTTCTGGCACCTTTCTAAGTGGCTTCTGTACCGTAGTCTTCTCTCCCGTATATAACGGATCATCACTTGGAGCCGGTGGCAGTTCTTTTCCGTACAGCAGTGCCTGATAACATTCCTGACGCCATTTCCAGTTTGGTTCCTGATAATACTTCTGCTCTTTTGGTGTTACTTTTGCCTTTTCATTCATAAGACAGACAACACTTTTATCATCCGTTACTTTGGTAACCGCCCACACTGCAAAATAAAACTTTTTAATCGCTTCACAAAGCCGGCAAGCCGCCTCTTTTCCAAGTGTTTTTGTATAACCATAGATCATACATTTCAAGAAATCATCTTGATCCTTTTTTTCCAGATTTCCTTTCAAAACATGCTGCATGTATGCCTCGTGATTTTTCACATGTGGATTCAAATAAACCATATTGGGATTCATAAAAAATTCACACGCAGTAACATAAACATTGTTTTTGGCAAATGTTCCTTTTGCCAGTTCCATCGCGCTGGATGGAAGATTGACAAGAACCGGCTGAAATACACCATCCAGCATACCATCCGTCACCAAAAGGACCGACGCTGTCTCATCGTTGCATATACCGAAATCCCAAGATGAATTTCCTGCACGAAGTGGTCGGACAGAAGTGCCATCCGCCCCTTTCTGCCGCTCTGTGATCGGAGTAATGGTTCCATCTTTTTTACGAACAATGATTCCACCATCGCCGGCATGTCCAAATACTACCTTTGTGCCATCGTAAAGTACCGAGGATAATGTCGTATCATAATCCGCAATCGAACCGCCCTGCTGCGTGACAAATTTTTCCACTTGTCGAAACGCATATTCATATCCATCCCGCAGAATATCTTCCAATTCTACATCCTTCATCCCTTTTTTTACATATTGTTCACAATACGCCTGCAGACTTTCCACTGCAATTCCGGATCCAACATCGGAATGTGGCGCACTTCCCACTCCATCTGCCACAACACCCAGATAATATCCGGATTTCAATTTCACCGCTGCACTGGAATCCTGACAAACCGTATTTCTATCAATATGTGACTTTCCCTGCAACGAATAACCATATGTAATCATATACACTACCTCCTGTATTTTTATATCTTAGTACCAGCCTTCGTCAATAGCTCGGTCTTCCTTTGCTTTTCTGGCATCATCCGGAAGAGCTCCAAAGCTCACTTGATCTCCTACCTGACTTTGCGAAATACAAGACATACTTTCACTTAACCAGTCAAAGATTCCATTAAAATCTGTGTATTTTAATTCTAATACTCTCTTTGTCAATCCAAATAATTCTTCCGAATCATAACTTCCGATACCGAGTGCCCAAAAGCTCAATCGCCCATGACTTCCTTTGTTTTCTTCCTCTTTAATACGATTTGCTGCATCCAGCATGTCCTGATAATTTGATGTCGATACGCCATCCGTAATCATAAAAATCCATGGCTTGTGACACGGAGTTCCCAATGATTGATAAAATGCTGTCCGTCGCTTTACCATATCAATCGCCGTCTGAATTCCCGCTGCCATATCGGTTCTTCCCCGCGCGTCCAGCTCCGGCGTCGGCATATCCGTAATCGGCATAAAGTCACTTACTACCTCGACCCCGGTACTAAAACTGACAATCGCAACATCGACGCGGTTTCTCGCAATCGGATCCCGGTTTACGTTTTCCTTAAAACGTGCTATCGCTGAATTCAGATTTTTAATAGCTTCTCCGCTCATAGAACCGGAAGTATCCAGCAATAAGACACATGCCAAGTGCTGCTCACCAAATGAATTGATGCTTGTACTTCCTCCCATAAATTCTTCCATCGTTAATTGTTCACTCATCTTTTTTCCTCCAATATTATTTATTCTTTTTGTACGGATATGCCATCCAATACCCTAAGACAAAAAATAGGGCAACTTTCATTAGCGCTATAGTAATTTCTTTTTTATACTCTTCTGTGAATCTGTCTATTCCAAACATATTAACTATTTGGTAATGTTGACCATAAAACATGGCAATCGAAAGCGCACCTGGGCACCACCAATACTTTGGATTGCTCGTCTTTGATTTTTTCTCATTCTGATAAATTCGTAGTCCAAACCATAAAAATAATAAATCTAGATTACAAACAAACGTCAAAATAGGCAAAATAGGAAAAATATCTATAATATAGCTTTGACATAAATAAACTGCCAGGCTGCTGATAGCTATCAAAGAAAACCATATCCAAATTCCTTTTTTATTGTCTGCACAAATACCAAATGCTCCTGCAGCCATAAACACACTATATATGAGAAGCACATTATCATAAGTTAATACCTCATCCCAATTAGCATTATCTGTAATTAATGTCAGCAAAGAAATCAAAAGCATTAACAAAAAAGCAGCAATCGGTTTTCTCTTTTCTTCAACCGGAGATTTCCAATTTTTTTGCTCTGACTCTGATATTTTTATCTCCGGCGGAGTTGGTGGCGGATCTACTGGGACTCCGCCAAATATTTTTACAATTCTTTCCTGTGTGGCACATATGGGACATACCACATTATGTTCGAAAAAATAATGCACTTTTTTTGCCTCATTTGCTCCGCATTCCCGCTTCACAAATTTTGTATTTTTCAAGGCAGCGATCCACTCATCTTCGGTTACACGCTTAGAAGGATCTTCATAGCTCTCAACAAAAGTACGGATAAACAGCACTTGTATTTCTTCCGGTAAATATTGAAAAGCGGGGGCATAAATCGGAGTAGTAATCCCATCTTTTTTATCAAAAAATGGAAAAAATCCATTTTTAATATTTTCAATCGGCTGTGGTGCTACCACCGAATCCCGGAAACTTGTCTCCTGAATCTGCGCAATGTCACTTACTTTTACATTATTTTCCTTTGCGCAGGCAAATGGATGACAGCCGTTCATCAAAAGCGTAAATATATGTACTGCCAGCGCAAATAAATCGGTCTCTTTCGTATAAGATGGCAGCGGAACATTTTTAAGGTCATATCCCTGCGCCATTTTATTTTGCAGCTCCGGAGCAATATAATCTCCCAATCCCACTTCACAGCGATATGTCTTACCATCCGCAGTAAAATGATAAGAATCGGTATCTACCAAGGTTACATGAAAACCATTCACAGCATCTGTCGTATCTAAATTGATACAAATATTCTGCGGGTTGAGATCTCCACATACCTGCCCCATCTCGTGCACGGTCTTTAATGCAACGCATAGATTGATCGCCGCCAAAACGCGATAACGTATATCATATTTATTATCAAATCCATTGCTCTAAATCGAAACCAAAGAATCTGTTTTATCCAGCCTCGGCATAACGTAACCAGCGAAGCCATTTTCATCATAAAGCACATCCTGCGGCCAGGTAATCTGCTTCAATTGATCCGGCGTCAATCTGTATTGAATCATATGACAAAGCTTTTGTTCACGCTCACTTGTCCGCCTGTTTTCCTTATAAATTTTGGCTACAAACTGAGGTTGTCCTTGTATTCCAAAAACACTTCCCTCTCCACCACCAGCCAAGCGCTGTTCTTCAATCTGATACTGCGCCCCGCTTGTTCCTCTGTAAATTTTTCCCATAGTAATTCCTCTCTTTACAATGAAAATGCAACATTAACTTCGCCACCGCCGTCGGGGACATCGAATGAGCTTGGGTAAGACACCACCTCATTATAATCGTCGTCCTCTTTCACTAGTTTCGCAGTGTAATGTCCGGGTGGCAAAACCACTTGTTCATCAACTTCAAAATCATCAATATAGAAAGAATCCTCGTTATCCCCTATAGTATCTCCTTTATTAATATAAAGTTTCCAATTCCAATCCACATTCAATAACTCACCAGTTGTATCCGTCAATTTCAATTTCACTGGCACATGATAAAATTGCATCGTCGCAATCACGCTTTCGGCAAATTGCATGTCTTCTACTGCTACCGTCTGATTTGTGGTCAGCAATTGAAAATGATAAAGAAACCCTTGATTAAGTGCAAAATAGTTACAATAATAACTTGTCTCTTGCTCTCCTTTCCGCTCAGCCATTACTTTCACAAAATAGTAATCCCCTATAGACATTTTTACCGGTTTTTGATACGTCACCGCATCGTCCGCGTTTTCTGTACAAAGAGATACAAATTCGTCGGAGGCTTCCTCATAAATATTTCCTGTAGTCCCAAGTTCATTACAATCAAGCTTATCTTCGCTAACTTGAAATCCTAGTTGTCCACATTGAAGTTTATCTGTTTCAATTACTATATTTTCAACTGCGTCATATACACGCGCCCCTTCCGGCACCTGCATTTTCATACCACAGTTAGTAAAATCCTGTTCTCCTTCTTGAGATACCGAATATACATTATCTGTCTTATTTCTTCTTGCTACATTTGATATAAGTTGGGTAAGAACAAAAAGCAGGAACCATGCCACAATAATAACTAAAATCGTTATTACAGTTGTCTTTACACAACCCGCTTTCTTCTTTTTCTTCTTCGGGAAGCGAATCGATGTATTCCTGGCAAATGGCATCGAAGCTGTCCTGACGCCAATGTTTGTCGGCATTGCCTGCTTTTGCTATGGCATAAGCCTTGTCGTAGCATTTGTCATGAACGTCCTTACGAAGTTCCTCGTCGTTAACTTCATGACAGTATTCGCGCTTTTCGGTGCTTCCAACTTCTTTTGCAAGCTCGATCTGAGCTTCGCACTGCACCTTGATGGCAGCGTGTGCGGCCTTCAATGCGGCCAGAAGGTCGGCTTCTGAAACTTCGTTCATTTCGCCTTCAACCATCATTATGTTGTCGTAGGTGGCACCTACCATCAATTCCATATCGGCCTTTTCAAGCTGTTCGAAGGTGGGGTTGATGACAAATTCGCCATTTATGCGTGCCACTCTCACCTCTGAAATCGGGCCGTTGAAGGGGATGTCGCTTACTGCCAAGGCAGCCGAAGCGGCAAGGCCTGCAAGCGCGTCGGGGATGTCAACGCCGTCGGTGGAATAAAGGGTTATGTTTACGAAAGTATCGGCGTGATAATTATCCGGAAACAACGGACGCAATACACGGTCAACCAAACGTGCCGTCAATATTTCGTAATCCGAAGCGCGGCCTTCTCTTTTCAAGAAGCCGCCGGGGAAGCGTCCGAAAGATGAAAATTTTTCTTTGTACTCTACTTGAAGTGGCATGAAATCGACGCCTTCGCCGGCTTCTTTCGCAGAAACGACTGTGGCCAAAAGCATCGTATTGCCCATACGCAGCTCTACCGCTCCATC
>ERZ836877.4567-NODE-4567-length-14030-cov-3.292522_pt1 | contig 14030 bp, 9 predicted proteins | sample MGYA00519469_ERZ836877 | MGnify/ENA primary metagenome ERZ836877 (study PRJEB31850, sample SAMEA3708809) | human gut metagenome | biome: human gut; feature: human-associated habitat; material: faeces | place: China | collected 2014 ... | reverse complement strand
TGCTTGGCTTTGGCTAATTATCAGATTTTGAGTAACTTTACAGCATAAAAGCAACTCGATTTGCGACTTCTATCCGGCTTACTTTTCGCGGTACAAATCGGTAGAACTGAAAATTTACAGTTACTTGAAATTAAATTTCCGTATTTTAACTGTTTATCTCACGAAAAATCATTAGCTTTGCACTTGTGCAATATGTACGAAAAAGAGGTCATTTCCGAAGGAAGAAGTCAGCCGTGAGGCCCCAAATCCTCAAAAATCAGAAATGCAACATACCTCTGTATTATAAAAGCTCAAGTAGCACGCTATCAACGATATAAGGATAGTGCATCGGAAAATGATTGGCAGTTATGCACAAACTCCTAATGTCTTTTTTGCGCTTGTTCGCTTACTTTTAATGTTTATTCGCTATTTTTGCAAATAACTCCCCCCCCCAATAGCTAATAAATAGCGTAATTGATAATTATGATTAAATTATCCTCAGAAGAATACAATATCGCAGCAGATCCGAAGTAAGACATGGCTATAAAAAGATCTAATAGATGTTTATTTCACTCCGGTTTCAAAGAATTCATTGAAGCTGATCAATTTTCTATTTTGGGACATATCCATGATGCGTTTCACGGACAGGCATTGACAACCACCGACGAAGCCTGGTTGGGCGAGATACGGATTTTACAACAGGCTCTATGTCCATGGAAAGATGAGGAAGCCGAGATTATATTTGAATACGATATACCTCGTCTGGGAAAACGAATCGATGTCGTTTTACTTTTGAGAGGGCTTATTTTCTGCCTCGAATTCAAGGTCGGTCAGAAAGATGCATTGCAGTCTGACGTCGAGCAAGTGATGGATTATGCTCTTGACCTAAAGAACTTTCATCGTTATAGCCACGATCATATTATTGTGCCTATTTTGATTCCAACCAATCACAAATCTACATCAAGCACTTTCACCCCTTCTATTTATAATGATTTTATTTTCAATCCTCTTATTACCTGCGCAACAGGATTGCAGGATCTAATCCAAAAAGTTTTGTTGCATGCCAATGCTAACACTGCAGGGACAATAAAAGATTGGATTATCAGCCCATACACCCCTGCCCCAACAATTATTGAGGCGGCCCGTTCTCTATATGAAAACCATTCGGTAGAAAATATAATTCGACATGAGGCAGATAATGTAACTACCGACGCCACTATCGCAAATGTCCTTGAAGTAATTAATCGTTCCAAGAGAAATAGAGAAAAAAGCATCTGTTTCGTTACCGGTGTCCCCGGTGCAGGAAAAACATTAGTCGGGCTTGATGTCGCAGTCAAACAATCTTACCAAGCTGATGGAACTTTCAATGTGGATGATGGAGCTGTATATCTTTCTGGAAACGGGCCCCTTGTGGCAGTTTTAACAGAAGCTCTTGCGCGCGATAACTACGCAAAATAAAAAGAGAAAGGAGAGGACAAAAAACTTTCAGATTCACGTCGCGAAGTAAGCAAATTCATACAAATAATCCATCGCTATAGAGATAATATGCTTGCTAAAATCAAGGATCCGATCATAAACGGCAACCTTGAAATAGATCCTGACAAAGCTGTAAAATTGCAACAAAGCGGCTATGGAGAGGTTGAACACGTCGCTATATTTGACGAAGCGCAACGAGCATGGGCCCACGAACGTATTGCCAATTACCTAAAACGAGGCGGCACATATGGTAACAAGCTCAAGGTGGATAATTTCCCCATGTCTGAGGCTGCATTTTTAATTTGGTCTCTTGACAGGCGAGAAGATTGGGCAACAATCGTCTGCCTTATCGGAGGCGGACAAGAAATAAACACAGGCGAAGCCGGTATATCAGAATGGATTGCGGCCCTCAATGATCGATTCCCGCATTGGAAGGTCTACATCTCAGACAAACTGACTGAACCGGAATATGCCGAAGGCAAGGTTAACGAACTCCTTGAGCACAATCATAATGTGATATTTTCAGATAAGCTACATCTCGGTGTTAGTCTACGATCATTTAGAGCTGAAAGACTCTCGGCGTTCGTTCATGCCATGTTGTCTTTTAATCCGGATGCAAAAGCGCTATATACAAACGTCGTAAGTCACGGTTACCCGATAGTGCTGACACGAAGTATGGATAAAGCACGCGATTGGCTCAGAAAACAAGCGAGAGGCACACAGCAAACCGGCATTCTTATTTCAAAAGTTTCTGCCCGTTTTAAACCTTTGGCAGTTCATGTCCTACCTCAAAGCGAGGATAATGCCGTACACTGGTTCCTCGAAGATAAAACCGATGTTCGTTCATCTAACTACCTCGAAGAAGCAGCTACAGAAATACAAGTTCAGGGGCTTGAGGTTGACTTCGCCTGCGTGTTATGGGATGCAGACATGCGCTGCGACAATGGTAAATGGACCTTTTGGAAATTCAACGGCAAGACCCAGTGGATTCCTGAAAAGAATAACGAGACACAGAAATACATGCTCAATGCCTACCGCGTGTTGCTGACGAGGGCACGGCAAGGCATAATAATCTGCGTACCTGAGGGAAATGATAAGACAACTCCCGAAGGGTTCCCAGAAGATCACACCCGCCTCCCCTCATATTACAACTCCACTTACAACTACTTCAAACAAATTGGGATAACCGAAATTTAATTTACCCACTAAATAACGTGAACTCGATTTTAAAATTCACTTAACAATAATAAAATGCGCCAACCAGTTAGATGAGGCTTAATAGCTAATCCCCAGACATTTAATACGGTTTGATTTTCCACTCTTACAGCGACGGATGTTCACCCCATCACTTTGAGGCCGATAATCGAAAGGATGAGAGTGGTGATAAAGAAGATACGCCAGAAAGTGGCGGGTTCGTGAAAGAATATGATGCCGACAACAACAGCGCCAACAGCACCTATGCCGGTCCAGACAGGATAGACTGTGCCTATCGGGAGTTTTTCGGCAGCTTTGGCCATCAGGAACATGCTCATCGCCAGGGCCGCGAGAAATCCAATCCACCACCAGACGAGTTCGTGCCCCGCAGCGTTTTTGGTCTTGCCGAGGCAGAAGGTAAAACCCACCTCCATCAGTCCGGCAAATATCAGAATAATCCAGGACATAGTAATAATAGGATGCCTGTCTGAGGGCTGCAGCAATATCCGGCGTCTCCTTCTGAGGCTCCGCAAAGTTAATAATTTTACTGCCTAGAACCAAACCCCGCGATACATCAAATATTATTTGCTATATTTGTCTGTTGTAACCTCAAATCTCACCTGACTGCAAAATGGATTCGCTATCTCAATTCAGAACTATCGATGAACTTGTCAAAATGCTTGATAGAGAAAAGACGTTATTCCGCGATATGTTTGAGCGGCGTAAGTCGTTAGCCTATCGTAAAGATTTTGCCATGGAGATAGTTGAATACAAACGAGAAAGGCTTCAGTTTCTCATTGACCACGGAGTCATTCATGAAAATGGCGATTTTCTCGAACTCGAAGATATTTATATGCAATTTTTCGAGGATGTCCTCACTATGAACGAGGAGATAAGCATTGCAAGCGTAAGAGATTATATCGAATCGCTAAACGAGAATATGAATTACTATCTTGAGGAGACAAATGACAGCCGTAAATTTGATTATTATTGTAATGTGCGGAAAATACTGCGACGCATCGGATTACGCACGCTCAAAAACATCGTGGATCTCAAGCATAATGTAGATTACGCATATAAGCAGGAGCCGAGCTATAAAATCAAGAAAACCAGGCTGAAAAAGCTTGACGAGAAACGCGAAAACATCAAATCTCTGATATTTGAATGCGAAAAACTTATCGATGGACAAGTTCTGTTCTTTAGTAAGGCGGGTGACCCCGAGATGCAACGCACCTGTATGGATGTCAGGAATGACTTCACCAAAGCCAATCACAATCTTCTCGAAATTGAGCGACAGATTATCATATATATCAATCAGATAGAGCAACAAAATGCTTTTTACAAAAAAATCAGAAGGCTGAAATATCTTAAAGATCAGTTGACGTGGAGCGGAGATACCAATGTCATCAGTGTTCTTAAAAGAAATAACCCGGTTTGGATGGAAAAACGTCCATATAACAAAATCTTTTTATCTATCGACATGCTTCGTAACAGTGAAGAAGCATATGCTATAATCCGCAAAATAGGCGCGCAAGCTAATATTAAACGCTTGGGGCGCACTGAAGCAGATCCGATAGATGAGGAGTTTCTTGACAATAATTCTGAGACTGTGTCCGGAATCAATATCAATGAAATGTGGAATGCCTTCCAAGCTCAAGGCAAAGATTTATTTAATTTCATTTTAAATTTCAATTATAAACTGCCGAGAACTCTTCACGAACATATAATCCTCTTCTGCCAAATGGCAACCGGTTTCAGCGATTGTCTGGAATTCACGGATGATTATGAATCTTTTGACAATATTGAATATGCACTGATATATGCGAACCAACACCCAAAAAATATATGAACGCCTGAGTCGCGGAGCATTTATCTCCGTCGATAGCACCGACCCGGAAGTTAAGTATCTCTTTACCGACATTGAAGAGAATACAGAAGACTATGAGGATTATTTCAAGGAGCTCGGCCTTAAGCTCGAAGCCGGTGACGGCTATTATTACTTTTCACGAATTCAGGAATCAAAGCTTACTATCGAACAGAAATTGTCGAGTTTCTCACAATGGATCGACATTCTTGATTTCCTGAAGACCTACGACATCGTTTTCTCAACCGGCTATCAATTCCGCAGTACTCAAATACTTGAACGCATAAATCTCGATGTCGAACTCCGGGATAAGGCTCGTAAACTTTTCAGAAGGCTGAAAACCAATCAGGAGATTACAGACAAGCTTATCGAAGAACTGACGAGCAAAGGCTATATCGAACTGATTAACGAGCAAGATAGTAGTTACAAAGTCACAGCTGCATTCCGTTACGCTGAAGAGCTTGTAAATCTGATTACTATATATAATGACGAAGAAGAAATTCCCGAATTATGAGACATCTGAATAAAATCGTCTTTATCAATAGCGCTAATATTCCTTATGCCGAAGTTATGCTTGACGGCAATGTACATTTCGGCGGCACACAAGGCGTAGGTAAAAGTACTGTGCTAAGAGCTATCCTATTCTTCTATACTGCAGACAAAATGCGTCTTGGCATACAGCAAGGACAAAGGTCTTTCGAAGAATTCTACTTTCCTAAAAGCAACTCATATATCATTTATGAAGTCAAAACTGATTATGGCGCATATTCCATTTTGCTCAGCCGCAGCCAAGGAAAGGCAGCATTCCGTTTTATTGATGCCCCTTATCAAAAAAACTGGTTTATAGATACCGACAGACGTGTAGAAAGCGACTGGATACGCATACGAGAGCGCATAGGCACTCAGACAGATACCAGCGTAAAGATAGACACATATGAGCTCTACCGTAGCATTATTTTCGGAAACGCTTATGATCCCGGTCATAAGTACGACAAATATGCAATCGTAAAAAGCTCTAAATATCAGAATATTCCTCGCTCGATTCAGAACGTTTTTCTCAATAGTAAACTTGATGCTGACTTTGTCAAGAATACAATTATCCAATCTATGATTGAGGACGAAGATCCCGTCAATCTTGCGGTATACCGCCGCCAGATAGCTGATTTTGAACGTGAATTCAAAGAAATTAATTGTTGGTTCCAAAAAGACAACGACGGAAATATTGTCGTAAGAATCAAAGCCGACAAAGTCATCAAGACATACAGGCTTCTAATCGCATGCGAACAAGAGATAATACAAACCTGGCATAGGCTCAACTTTACCGTTGCTAATTCTCGAGAGCAATTACCTCATATCGAGAATGATATGAGTGTTCTAAAATCCGACATCAAAAAAATCGATGACAAACTCAATAATATTCAACAGGAATACAACAAAGAACACGATTCGCTGAAGCAAAGACTTGGAGAAGTGAATGCCAGATTAGATGACATTCGTAAACAACGCAAGTATTATGACTCGATTAATATAACATCAATTTTAGAACTTAACGCTCGACAACCAGAACTACAATCTGAAAAAGAGCAAAAAGAATCTCTGCTTCGCTCTTTAGAGGAACAGTGTAATGATATAGCCGAGAAATATCGCCGTGTCAGAGAGATTCTTGATAACGAACTTAATGCCGTTGAATTCGCTCAGGCTAAAGCGCTACAAAATCTACGAGAAGAACTTCAAGCAAAACGCGATTTATTTTCAGCTCGACGAGATAAACAAAAAACAGAAATTGAAGCTGCATATTCTGAATGGCTCTCAGCCTCAGATGACCGATTAAATTCATTACATGACGAATTCAATCGGTCTGACAAACAGCTCTCAGAACTAAAGCACTGGCACCCTAAGGAAAAGGAAATTAACAGCGTAAAAGAGGAGATTGACCAGCTCAAATTATTAGAGCACAAATGTTCCGGCGAACTGACGGTCGTAACTAATGAAATCGAATCTCTGCGTCGTGAAGCAGAGATGAAAGTCGAGAAAATCGAGAATGACTCAGCATTGAAACAGGAAGTGCTTCAAAACGAGATAAAAAAGCTCAACGCTGCTCTTGAAGAGACTCAAAAGATCCTTAGCCGTTGGGACGGCTCACTTTATCAATGGCTTGCAAAGAATAAACCCGATTGGGAGAATAATATCGGGAAGGTTATTGACGAACAGAACGTGCTTTATGCTAACGGACTCGCACCTTCTCTTTCTGATAACAATGGCTTCTTTGGCATAACCATAGACTTAACCGCCATTGAAACTCACCATCGCACTCCCGACCAATATCGAGCCTTGGAAAAAGATCAAAAAAACTCTCTAAACAACAAAAACAATGAACTTCGCGCTTTCCAAATAAAATCTGAAGGAGAAATCGCTGCAATAAATAAAGCATATAAAAATAAAATCTCAGAAAAACAGCAACTTGAAGTCAATTTAAAAGTTCGTGCTGCGCAGATTCCTCTTAAACTGGAAGATACTGATACCCGCTTACGCCTATTACAGCAGGAAGAAGACGCGCTTATAAAAGCCGAAAGTGAAAAACGCACCCATCAATACAACGAAGCAAATCTAAAACTCGACCGCGAAAATGAAACCCGAAGACAACGAAGTATAAGACGCTCAAAGGATTTAAAGCAAGCAGAGAACGAATACACCTCTTCGCTAAAAGAAATCAAGAGAGAAGATGAGCGATTCGTCCAACAACAAAAAGCTGATAAAGCAGCTAAAATGCGCGACATCGATGAACGCCACAAAATAATAGACCAGCAAGAGCGAGACGAGCTCAAGGGCAAAGGCGCCGATGTCAAAGCTATAGAGCTATGCCGGAAGGATATCTCTGATATCAATAAACAACTTGATATAATTGAAAAACAGAAACGTTATGTCTATGAATACCAGAAGGATGACAAAGAGCTCTTCTCTCGCGAATCTGAATTCAGAACCGAAAAACAACACTTAACTTCGAAAGATGAAACTATCCGTCAGACCTTCGAAAACAAGCGCAGACGTTATCAAAATGAAATAGCTGAAAAACGGACTGAGTTAAACGCAAAAGAGAAATTGTCTCAAGCAATTAACAGCGGTCTTGAACAATATGAGCAACTCTTTTCCATCGAGAATATTATTCCCGAAAGTTTAATTCAAGACGATGCTATTGAAAAAAACGATTTATCATGCTCGGAACTTGTCAGCCAAATGCGTGGTGTCGTCAATGCAAAACGCATAAAGCAGGACAACCTCAAAGTCGCAGTCAATTCATTTCATACGCATTTCGGTCCTGATAATACATTCAGCTTCATAACACCGCAATGCGATGAAGATTTTCGTGCTTTCGCCGTCAATCTTATGGAATTTGTCGACAATAACAAAATTGAAATATACCGCGAGCGCGTCAGCGACCATTACAGCAATATTCTCGGCAGTATCGCTCGTGAAGTCGGTATGCTTGAAGAACATGCAGCAGACGTCAAACGCATTATCAATGACGTCAACCGAGACTTCAGAGAAAGAAATTTCGCCGGTGTAATCCGCAATATTGAATTACGCGCCGACGAATCTTCAGACAGAATGATGCAATTACTCAACTCTATACATCGTTTTATCGGAGAAGAGGGCCTCTCAATCGGTGAAATGAATCTCTTTTCTAATGACACCCGTGATAAAGCGAATCTCAAAGTAATTGATTATCTCAAAAAATTCATGACACAATTGCAGAAAGAACCTTCACGCTCAGAGCTAACGCTCTCCGATACGTTCACTTTAAAATTCCGTATACAAGAAAACGATAACGACACCGGTTGGGTTGAACGTATAAACAACGTCGGGTCAGACGGCACTGACATACTCGTCAAAGCCATGGTCAATATCATGCTCATAAATGTCTTCAAGGCAAAAGCATCCCATAAAAAAGGCGATTTCATAATCCATTGTATGATGGATGAAATCGGCAAACTTCACCCGAGTAATGTAGCCGGAATACTGCAATTTGCCAATGTCAGAAATATATATCTCATCAACAGCTCACCTATGAGTTACAACGCTGATATTTATAAATACAATTATTTGCTGACAAAGGACAGCAAGTCGCAGACGCATATAAAGCGCCTTCTGACAGTTAATATGTGATGCGTTTATCAAAGTCGCTAATGAATGCGCTGCAGCAGCTGATTGAAGGCAAACAGATTGCGAGTAGCTTATTAAATAAGCAGTTAGCCAACGAACTTCTGAGCGAAAGATTACTCACCGTCTATGCTAATGGAAGCAAGCGCAAATACTGCGCAATAAATCCATTGGCACTCAAAAACTTCCTAAGTACAAGATATGAAGAACTTCGCGACTTTGATACTGCTAAGGCAATCATAAACGAAGTCGAAATATCACGTTCGCAACAAGCAAAAATGACCGGCAACTCCAAACTTATTGCTGTACGCTCATGTCCAGGATTTGCCGTCAATGCTTATACGCCAATAAAATGCCGTCTTAATAACAGTGATGTCACAATTAATCCACCGGATGGAACTTTTATGTTTATCACTGACTGGAAAGCTTTTTGCATTCCTACCGATGTAATAGTTATAGGCATTGAAAACATGGAAAATTTCAGAAAGATACGTCATCAAAGGCTATTTTTTGAAAAATATCTCTCAAAAATATACCAACTCTCTGATAAACCCAACATTCTGTTTGTATCACGCTATCCTCAATCAACAGACTTACGTCTTTGGCTTCAAACAATACCCAACAAATACATCCATTTTGGAGATTTTGATCTCGCCGGCATCAATATTTATCTGAATGAATTCCACAAACATCTCGGCAACCGCTCTTCATTTCTAATCCCGAGTGATATCGAAAGGCGTATTGCCAATGGTTCGACCACCCGATATAACGATCAATACGCAAAATTCCAAAATATTTCGACCGATATTCAGTCTTTGCAGGATTTAATTGTTTTAATACATAAATATCATCGTTGTTATGATCAGGAAGGTTATATAACGTAACCTACTTGAATTTCAATAAAATCTTTAATAAAATTATAGTTATGCCACAGAAAAAGTCGAAGAAAAAAAATAATAATGCGCAGCAAGGGAAGGTTTCGCCGGAGCGTTATCTGCGCGAGCGGGCACGCAAACTGCCCATCGGTAAGTGCTTTGTTACGCCCGATTGGGAGGAGTGCGGTCTCGCGAATGTCATCGTTACGAGGGTCCGCCCTAACGGTGAGCTTGTCATGGGCTTTTTTCTTGTAGATACTTACTGTCTCGGCGTAAAGGATGCGTTCTATCGCATTAATTATGCAGAAGATCAGGTTGATGAGATGGTCGAAAGGCTCGGTCTTGAGGAAACCGGCTATAATGAAGCTCATAATCTAATCTACGGCGCACTCAGCTTTGCCGAGAACGCGGGCATCGCTCCGGCTAAAGATTTCAGGGTAACGAGCTATATCCTCGAAGAAGACACTGAGGACGTGCCTTTGATAGAATATGAGTTCGGCAAGGACGGCAAATATTGTCTCATAGTCGGTCCCAGCCGTAAAGAGTTGATATATCTCAACACACTCAAAGAAACCCTCGGCGACAGATTCACCTATATTCTTCCTGCCGACGCCACCTTAGAAAACAGCATGTTGAATGCGTTTGACAACTGGGAGACATCGATGAAGGAATCGGCAAGCCATCCTACTGAACCGTTCAGCCACGAATATCCGGCTTACCCCGATACTCTGACGGTCAAGAATCAGTTTATCGCAGACGAGCTTATGTCTCGCGACAACATCAGAGCTTTGCCGAGCAAGGTAATCGACCGAATGTCTGACCTACCGGATGATGAAGTGGCCGAAGACATCAGCAATATATTCCTGTACGAAATCGGCAGAACTTATAAAAGCATCAATGATAAGTCTATAGGCAAACGAACCGAAAGCGCCATAATGCACTCACTGCTACTTCTCGAGCAACTCAATAGCCCGAAAGCTCTCGAAGCCGTACTCGAACTAATGCGCCAAAGCATCGATTTTTCTGACTACCACCTTGGCGACTTTGCTTTTATTTTAATATACAAAGCTTTATATGCCTGCGGCAAAGACAATATTCCGGCCATCTTATCATATATTTACGAGCGGGGGCATGATTCTTATCTACGCAATCAGGCCGTTGAGGCATTGGCCATGATAGCATTCTGTCAGCCCGAACGCCGCGACGAGATTATCGGGATATTCAGAGAATTGTTGGTGTCGATGAAAACGCGTTTGCCGAAGCTCGAGGCCTGCGACGCTCTTTTCGCGGGGTCAATGCTATGCTGCCTCTGCGATCTTGGAGCAAAGGAATTGGCTGAAGAAGTTGATGCTCTATTTGATACGGGCTGCGTCGATACAACTGTATGTGACAGCCGCGAATCTGTACTGAATGATATTCGCAAATCTCCGGATTATTTCATCGATGTCAAATACCGTCCGGACAACATCTACGAATTCTATCAGCGCTACGGAGAATGACAGATTAGAGTGCGTTTACCAAAACACGGCAAATAAGAGTCTCAGCGCTGCAGTTTTATCGATGCTTCGTCGAAGAGGGGCCGTTCTTGGCCGATGTTGACGAAGAGGATGTGGCCGGGGCTTTCGGCGAAGGTCTCGAAGTATCTCATGCCGCTGTTGCCTATACCCCAACCGCTGCATGTCGACGGCACGGGCGTCGTCAGCATCAGTGCGTCGATGCTGTCTCCATATGCCCCTGCGGGCACGATTACATAGCGCCTGCGTCCTTTCCACGGCGATGTGATTTCTTTCAGTCCGGCTGTCTGACTCTCATCCTATCCGGGTTGTCGGCGAAGCAAGGCTATCAGACTGTCGGGCGAGGCGCCATTGGACTGAAATACGCGCAGAAGGGTATCGAGTCTCAATCCTGCGCCATTGACGAGGACGGCGCCGGGCAGGGAGCTGTCAGTCACAATGCGGAGGCGGTCGCTCGTCTGAGCCCAGAAATCAAGTCCTGCGCCTGAGATATGCTCCCATCTGAAGCCGTCGTAAGGCTTGCGGTCGGACTGATATATGCCGCTGGTACATGCGGCTAAAAATGTGCATGCCGCAGCAGCCAGACAGAATATCGAAATACGTTTCATAAGTTATCTTACAGAGTCTTCGGGGGCATTGATGAAGGTGAGGCTGCCGGTGGCGCGGGTGACGGCGGTGTATAGCCAGCGGTAGAAGTCTATGCCCATGGCCTCGGGGGGTATGTAGCTGAGGTCGACGAAGATGTTGGCCCACTGACCGCCCTGGGCCTTGTGGCATGTCGCGGCATAGGCATATTTGACCTGAAGCGCGTTCCAGTAGGGGTTGTCGCGCAGCTGTCTGAGACGCGTATCGTAGGGCATATCGGCGGGGAATGTATCCGGGTCGTCGATCATGGTATAGTATAGTTTCTCGATGTCTTCGCGCGGCAGTCCGGCGGTCTCCGAGAACAGCGTCGCGAGCATGATTTTGGCGTCGAAGGCGGTGTCGCGGTCGGGCATCGACAGGCTGACGTCGACAAACCGGAAGCCATAGCGCACCTCGAGGCCATAGACGCGTTCTATGCGCACGACGTCGCCGTTGGCTATAAAATCCATACCCTTGACCTTGCGCGACCAGAAATAGTTGTTTTTTGCGACGATGAGGAGGTCGCCGCGCATAAGTTCGTCTTCGACATAAAGCACGTTGTTGCGTATCGCCAGATTGTAGTCTCGGGCGGTGCGGTTGCTGCGGGTGATGATGAGGGTCTGGTCGACGCCGTCGCGACTGTAGGCTGTCTCGAGGCGCTCGCTGAGTTCCTCTCCGCTGACAACGCTGACGTCGTCGAAGTCTTTGACGAAAAGCAGCGGCTCGGGCAGCTCGGGCGCGAGCATGGCACGCCGCAGCCAGGTGGCGTTGTAGAGTATTCCCGACTGACGGTGCTGTCGGGCGGTCTCGGTCATCGTGGCGCGGGTAACTTTGAGTCCGGCGCGGCGCAGACGGTCGGGGTCCATCGCGGGCGACGTCTCAGAGCCTACGGGCGGCAGCTGGGCCGTGTCGCCGATGAGGACGAGGCGGCAGCCCTGGCCGGCGTAGACATACTGCAGGAGGTCTTCGAGCAGGTTTGAGCCGCGCTCGTCGTCGCCGCCGATCATCGAGGCCTCGTCGACAATGAAGAGCGTGTCGGTCTCGTTGTTGTCGCGTGGAGCGGGAGCGCCGCTGAAGTCGGCGCCGGGGATATGGCGGTAGATTTTGCGATGAATCGTGAAGGCCGGCTTGCCCGCATAGCCCGAGAAAACCTTGGCCGCACGGCCGGTCGGAGCGAGGAGCTGCGACTTCATGCCGGCCGATGTCATGGCCTTGACCAGGGCACCTGTGAGCGACGATTTGCCTGTGCCGGCATAGCCGTTGAGCACGAAGACGCGGTCGGCGCACGACGGGTCGCAGCAGAAACGCGCGAGCGCGACGATGACGGCTTCCTGCTGCCGGTTGGGGACATAAGGTAGCTCGAGCATCACACGGGCGGCAAACTGCAGGTGGTCGGTCATCTGTCATTAATGACAGAACTCCCTCGGCGGCACGTCGGCGCTGCGTCGGGAGTTCTGTGTTATTGCTGATTTTTTACTTTATCTTTTGACAATCATCCTTTGAGACTCCACTCCCAGCCGTCTTTGGTGTCTTTGACATCGAAGCCGATTTCGGACAGGCGGTTGCGGATGAGGTCAGAGGTCGTCCAGTCTTTGTTGCGTTTGGCCTCGGAGCGTATCGAGAGCAGCAGGTCGACGGCGTCTTCGAAGGGTTTGAGAGCTGTGGCACCGGCGGCGTCGCTGCCGGTGATGTCGGGCACGATGCCGAGGATTTCGACAAGGAAGGTGTCGAAAAGCTTCTGCAGGGCCTTGATATCGGCCTCGGTGGCCTTGGCGTGGCCGTCGTTGATCTGATTGACGATACGGCAGGCCTCGAAGAGAGCGGCGATGACCATCGGAGTGTTGAGGTCATCGTCAAGAGCCTCGTAACACTGGCGCTCGATGGCGGCGACGTCGACATCCGATGAGTCGGAGGGTCTGAGGTCTTTGAGGCGGCGATAGCCTTCGAGCATGCGCTTGAGAGCCTTCTCGGACGCCTGCAGGGCTTCGTTGCTGAAATCGAGGGTGCCGCGGTAGTGAGCCTGCAGGATGAAGAACCTTATCGTCATCGGCGAATAGGGCTGCGTCAGCAGCGGATGGCTGCCGGCAAAGAATTCATCGAGGGTGATGAAGTTGCCCAGCGATTTGCCCATCTTCTTGCCGTTGATGGTGATGAGGTTGTTGTGCATCCAGTATCTGACGCTGTCGCAGCCGTTGTGGGCCACAGACTGGGCTATCTCGCAGTCATGGTGGGGGAACTTGAGGTCCATGCCACCGCCGTGGATGTCAAACTTAGAGCCGAGATATTTCTCGCTCATGGTCGAACATTCGAGATGCCATCCGGGGAAACCGTCGCTCCATGGAGACG
>ERZ836877.4564-NODE-4564-length-14049-cov-10.248392_pt1 | contig 14049 bp, 12 predicted proteins | sample MGYA00519469_ERZ836877 | MGnify/ENA primary metagenome ERZ836877 (study PRJEB31850, sample SAMEA3708809) | human gut metagenome | biome: human gut; feature: human-associated habitat; material: faeces | place: China | collected 2014 ... | reverse complement strand
TGGTCTTTTCCACGTTCTCCTCGATGGAGTAGTGGCTGCCGTCGAACATGATGGAAGAGAAGCCGGCCTCGATGCAGGCCTTGCAGCCCTCATAGGTGCCGTGATCCAGATGCAGGGCAACGGGAACGGTGATGCCCATGGAATCGACCATAGCGCTGACCATGGCAGCGACGGTCTTGAAGCCGGTCATGTACTTGCCGGCGCCCTCGGAAACGCCCAGAATGACGGGGCTCTTCATTTCCTCGCAGGCGGTCAGGACTGCCTTGGTCCACTCCAGGTTATTGATGTTGAACTGAGGCACACCGTAGTGGCCATCGCGTGCTTTGAGCAGCATCTCGGTTGCATTTACCAACATTATTCATTACCTCCAAATATGATCGGGGTTTTCGGTCATGCCGCGCCGTATTGTGCACGGCTTAACAAACCTACAAAACTAGTATACCCCAAACCCTGCTTAAAATCAATCCAAACAGGCGGTTTTTCTCTTCAAACGACTGGCGGAATGCGGCATTTGCGGGCGGAAAGGGTCCGAAATGCGGGAATCTGCAACAATTTTGAAGGTCCTGCACCACTTTTGCAGAATGTCCCCGGGATGGGAGAAAACGTGGGATTTTCAACACAAATCCACATTCGTCAATTTGATATTGGAGAAAATTTCAAAAGGTGCGTGGTTCCGCATCAAAAAATTGTCATATTTCCGACTTGAAAATTACAAATTGTACGCACCCTGCGGGGGAATGTCGAACCAGATTGTGGAAAACTCAGTGGAGAATGTTAAATTCCACAGGGAAAACAGGCTTTGCAGCAGGACTTTTGAACTTTCTCCACCGGGTTTTCAACATGTGGAAAAAATCGGGTCCTTCTACGGAATGTATAGCCCTCTTTTGTGGAAAACTTTTCGGACCGGCAAAACGGCAGGTTCCGGCAGGGGCAGAAGGCGCAGCAGCAAGGGACAATTCTGCAAAACCGGGCCGGGGCGCAGGCAAGCTGTGAAAAAATCCGGTCGGGCCGACAAAAAAGCGGCAATTTGCTGGCAAACCCGGTCGGCTTATGCTATACTTTACCTTGGATTATCATCTGATAAAATCGTCGGGCTGTCTGCCTGCGCAAGCGGTGCGGCGCGCCCTGGGGAACATGCGCTGCATCGTTCCGATAGAAATGGAAGGAGAACATAGAATGGAAGAGAAAAATCAGCCCCGCCGCCCGCGCCGTGCACCGGAAGAGCAGACCCGGAATGAGAGTCTGGTCTACGGCAAGAATCCGGTGACCGAGCTGTTGAAGAGCGGTTCCGGCGTGGATACGGTGCTCATTTCGGAGAGCATGGCCCCCGCCGTGGCGGCCTACTATACCGCACTGGCCAAGGAGGCCGGGGCAGCCGTCAAGCGAGTGAACCCCAACAAGCTGCGTCTGATGACCGGCACCGAGAGCCATCAGGGTGTGGCCGCCTTTGCCAGCGAGATCGCGTATGCCACCGTGGAGGACCTGCTGGCGGCGGCCAAAGCCAAGGGCGAGCCGCCGTTCCTGGTGCTGAGCGATGGCATTGAGGACCCGCATAACCTGGGTGCCGTGATGCGCAGCGCTCTGCTGTGCGGTGCCCACGGCATCGTGATCCCCAAGCGGGGCGGCGCATCGGTCACCCCCACGGTCATCAAGTCCAGCGCAGGTGCCGCTGAGCGGCTGCCGGTGGCCCGCGTGGCCAACATCGGCGAGACGATCCGCCGCCTCAAGGAGCAGGGCGTGTTCGTGTACTGTGCTGACATGGACGGTGTGCCTCTGCGCAAGAACAACCTCACCGGCCCCATCGCGCTGGTGCTGGGCAGCGAGGGCAGCGGCGTGTCGCAGCTGGTCAAGAAGTTGTGCGACGGTGTGGTGCGGCTGGACATGGCCGCACAGGGCACCGGTGTGGACAGCTACAACGTCTCGGTGGCGGCCGGCATTATCCTGTACGAGATCCAGTCGCAGCGCGCAGCACAGAATGCGTGACAGGCGTGATCCGTAACCCCAATCTGAAGAACGGGAGGAACAAGGATGCCTAAGGAAAAAAATCAACACAAGAGTGCCGCCGCAAGCGATGAGAAATTCCGCGATTTCTTCACCACCACCGTGGCAGATATCCCGGCCGAGATGGTGCGCCGGGAGGAAGAAGCGGCGGAAGAGCACAAGGGGCTGTTCGGGCGGCTGTTCGGCCATGCAAAACCGAAGCAGGCTCCGCAGGCCGGGACGGACCTGGAACTGCCTACCGGTGAGGTGCTGCTGGGCGCAGATGCCCTGGCAAAGCCCGACGGGGAGGAACCGCTGGATCTGGACCTGACCCTGCGCACCGCAGACCCGGGCACGGATTTCCCCCAGCCCAAAGCCGAAGTGCCTGCTGCCCCGGAAAAACCTGCCGTGCCGGACAGACCGGCCCCGCAGCCTGCCCCGGAAAACAAGCCGGAGCCGCCCAAGGCTCCCGCCGCCCCGGCTCCGCAGCCGGAAAAGCCCCGGAAGAAGGCTGCACAGAACCCCAAGAACGCCCCGGACGTGCTGCTGCCGCAGGAACAGCAGGAGCAGCAGGAGATGCAGCAGCTCAAGGACATGCTGAACGGCATGGCTGCAAAACCGAAGCCGGTGGAGGAAACGCTGGAGCCCATCCGCAGCGTGGATGTGCCGCTGGATGACCCGGAAGAGCCGGAGACCCCGGAAAAGGCTCCGGAGCCGCCCCGGCCCACCATGGTGTTTGCAGCCGACAAGCCGCTGCCGGAAAAGAAATCGGTGTTCCGGATGTTCGGCGACGCCGATGACGAGAAAAAGCCGGAAGTCCCGGAAGAACCGGCAGCCCCGGAGAAAACATCTCCCGCCGCGCCGGTGAAAGCCCCCGAGGCAGAGCCGGAAACCAAACCGGACGAAGATACCATGAGCCTGCCGCTGGAACCGCTGGACGCTCCGGAGACGGAACCGACCGAAACGCCGGTGGCTGCGCCCGCCGCAGACACTGCCGAAGCGGAACGTGCCGGAGAGACGGAGCTGAAAACCGAGGCGGAGGACGCCCTGCCGGCGGAGGACGAAGCCCCCGAGAGCGTGGGCGAGAAGCTGCGCCGCATGAGTGCAGAGCTTACCCTGCGCTGTGTACTGGCCGGGATCCTGGCCGTGGTGCTGCTGCATGTGGGCCTGGTGGCCGATCGGCTGCTGCCGCCGCTGGCCGCACTGGACCCGGATGCCGCCCCGGCGGCCTTCTACGCCGCCAATCTGCTGCTGTATGCCGCCAGCCTGGTGGTGAGCTTCCCGGTCCTGCGCGACGGCCTGAACGGCCTGCGGGGCCGCCCCTCGGCAGAGACGATGCCCGCACTGGCCGCTGTGGCGGCGCTGCTGCAGGCCGTCACGGCCCTGCTCACGGCCAACTCCTACCGCACCACCGAGGGCCTGTCCATCCTCACCGGCGTTGCAGCCCTGGGGCTGTTCCTGGCGCTGTTGGGCAGCCGGGTGATGCTGTCTGCCGTGCGCGGCGGCTATGAACTGCTGGGCGAAGCCACCGACCTGCAGGGTGCGTATCGCACCCGGGACAAGGACCTGATCCGGGCACTGGCACGGGATCTGGAACAGAAGGACCCCTGGGTGCTGCTGAGCCGCCCCCGGACGGCGGACGAAGGCTTTGTGGCACAGAGCCTGGACGAGCGCGCCGGGGAACGCCGTGCACAGAAGAACGGGTACATCCTGCTGGGCGTGGCCCTGCTCAGCGCCCTGCTGTGTCTGGTGGTAGGCCGTGACGTGAAGCTGGCCGCTGCCGCCCTGACGGCGGTGCTGTGCATGGGCGCACCCCTGTCCTCCACCCTCATCGCCGGCATGGCCGCGCTGCGCCTGCAGCGTGCCGCCGGTGCCGTGGGGGCCGTGGTGCCCGGCTGGGCGGCCATTCAGGAACTGGGCGGCATCGACACCCTTCAGGTGGATGCCGAGGACCTGTTTGCCGCCGACAGCGTGGTGCTGGAGGATATCCGCATCTTCAAGGGCGGCCGCATCGACCGCGCCATCCTGTACGCGGCCAGCGTGCTCAACCAGAGCGGCGGTACTCTGCAGGGGCTGTTCCGTCAGATCATTGAGGACCGCACCGACATCCTGTTCCCGGTCAAGGATCTGGAGATCCACCGCGGGCTGGGCTTTGCCGCCTGGTGCGACAACAACCACATCCAGATCGGCACCCGCCGTTTCCTGGAGCAGGAGGGCGTGGCCCTGCCGGACGAGGACTACGAGAACCAGCACTCCAAAAACGGGGAGCTGCAGATCCTGTATCTGGCGGTGTCCGGCAACGTGCATGCCATGTTCGTGATCCGCTATGTGGGCGGCCGCAACATCGCCCGCAGCCTTGCCGCCCTGCAGCAGGAGAACATCCGTCTGCTGGTCACCAGTCTGGACCCCAGCCTGACCGCAAAGCACATCACCGAGGCCTACCGCCTGCCGGAGGGCATGGTCACCCTGCTGGATCAGGAGCAGTGCGCCGCCCTCGAGGCCGCCCCTGCCGAGGATGCGCCCTGCTGCATGTACCATCAGAAAGGCTTTGCCAGCCTGACCGGCGGCCTGCGCGCAGCCGACAAGGCCCAGAACGCCGAGACCACGGCCACCACGGTGCAGATGGTGTCGGTGCTGTTCTCGGTGGCCATTGCGGTGCTGCTCACCAGCGCCCGCAGCATTTGGCAGCTGCCGGTGACCTATGTGCTGATGTATCAGGCGGCATGGAGCGCCCTGAGCATCGCCGTGTGCGCACTGAAACAGCATAACTGAAAATAATTCTCAAAATAAATAGGAATGATTCTTGATTTCTTTCGCTGCTTGTGGTATACTCTGTTCAGAGACAAGGACCTGAAGCCCCGCAGTGGGGCTGCCGATACAGACACCGAATAACAAAAGGAGAAGAGAGTATGGAACTCAAGGGTACCAAGACCGAGAAAAACCTGTGGGAAGCCTTTGCAGGCGAGAGCCAGGCACGCAACAAGTACACCTACTTTGCCAGCATGGCCAAGAAGGAAGGCTATGAGCAGCTGGCTGCCATCTTTGAGGAGACCGCCGGCAACGAGAAGGAGCATGCCAAGATCTGGTTCAAGCTGCTGTGCGGCGGTGCCATCCCCGACACGCTCACCTGCCTGGACATGGCCGCCGGCGGCGAGCACGACGAGTGGACCGAGATGTACCCCCGCATGGCCAAGGAGGCCAAGGAAGAGGGCTTCAACCAGATCGCAGCCCTGTTCACCATGGTGGCACAGATCGAGAAGGAGCACGAGGAGCGCTACCGCGCCCTGGCCGAGAACCTGAAGAACCAGAAGGTGTTCGCCCGCGAAGAGCAGCAGCTGTGGCAGTGCCGGAACTGCGGCTACACCTTCATCGGCAAGTCGGCTCCGCTCAAGTGCCCGGTGTGCGCACACCCCCAGAGCTACTTTGAGCTGAAGAAGATCAATTACTGATGTGACCCACCCCAGAGGGACGACGGCAGTCGTCCCTCTTTTGCTGTTCAGAGCAGCGGCCGTTCCGGCAGAAAGATCATTGTCCCGCGGGAAGAATAGATCAGCCGCTGCACGGCGCAGCCGTACAACAGAAACAGCACCGCCAGCACCAGCACGGCCAGCATCAGCCCGCGCAGCCAGTGCCGGTGCCGTGGGCGGAAGGAACGGTGTGCTCCGGGCCGGTATCGCATGGTCTGCGCCTCCTTTTTTGCATTTGCCCATCCTATGCAGGGCCGCAGACGATTGTGCAGGCGGGGCCGCTGTGGTAAGATAAAGGGAGAACCATTCATCCAAAGGAGTTTTTATGCTGACCATCACCTTACTGGGCACGGCGGCCACCATGCCGCTGCCGGACCGCGCCCTCAGTACGGCCTTTGCAGCCTGCGGCGGCCACGGCCTGCTGTTCGACTGCGGCGAGGGCACCCAGGCGGCGGCCCGCCGTGCCGGGGTCAACCTGATGCGTGCGGACACCGTCTGTCTGACCCATTATCACGGCGACCACATCTTCGGCCTGCCGGGTCTGCTGCAGACGCTGGGGGCCCAGGGCCGCACCCGGCCGCTGCTGCTGATGGGGCCGAAAGGGCTTGCCGGCATCTGGAGCGCCGTGCGTGCCCTCACCGGGCCGCTGCCCTATGCCGTGCGTCTGCAGGAAGCAGACGGGCCGCTGGCACTGGATGCGCTGTGGGAGGGCTGGCCGGCGGGTGCTGTGCTGCGTCCCTTTGCCACCCGGCACCGGGTGCCCAGCGTGGGTTATCGGTTGGAGCTGCCCCGGGCAGGCCGGTTCGACCCGGCCCGGGCCCGGGCGCTGGGGGTGCCGGTGCAGCAATGGAAACTTCTGCAGCAGGGGCAGAGCGTTCTCGTGAAAGGCCGCACCGTGGCCCCGGCGGAGGTGCTGGGCGCGCCGCGCCGGGGGCTGAGCATGGTATTCTCCGGCGACACGGCCCCCTGCGCCGCGCTGGAGCAGGCCGCACAGGGCGCTGACCTGCTGATTTGCGACGCCACCTATGCGCTGCCGGAGCAGGAAGCCCAGGCAGCTCAGTGGGGGCACAGCACCTTTGGGCAGAGCGCCGCGTTGGCGGCCCGCGCCGGAGCGCATCGCCTCTGGCTGACCCACTATTCCCCCATGATCACCGACCCGGAAGCAGATCTGCCCCAGGCGCAGAGCATCTTCCCGGCGGCAGTGTGCGGCGCAGACGGGATGCAGATCACCCTGCAGTACGAGGAGGCGTAACCCATGCAAAACATCCGATTGGACGCCGGTGCGGCGGCTCTGCTGGCCCGGCTGCACGGGGCCGGATATGCGGCCTACGCGGTGGGCGGCTGCGTACGGGACAGTCTGCTGGGGCGCATCCCGCAGGACTGGGACCTTTGCACCAGTGCCCGGCCGGAGCAGGTGCTGGCATTGTTCGGGGAGGGGCAGTGCATCCCCACCGGGCTGCAGCACGGCACCGTGACCATCAAGTACGGCGGCCAGCTGTACGAGACCACTACCTTCCGCACCGAGGGGGCCTATACCGACGGCCGCCACCCGGACGAGGTACACTTTGTGCCGGATGTGCGGCAGGACCTGGCCCGGCGGGACTTTACCATCAATGCCATGGCCTACAACGATGCCGAGGGGCTCATCGACCCCTTTGGAGGGCAGCAGGACCTGCAGCAGGGCATCCTGCGGGCCGTGGGCGACCCCGCCACCCGCTTTGAAGAGGATGCCCTGCGCATCCTGCGGCTGTACCGGTTCGCGGCGCGGTTCGGCTTTGCCATCGACCCGCCCACCGGGCAGGCGGCCCGGGCACTGTGTGCCCATCTGGACTGCGTGTCGGTGGAGCGGATCGAAGAAGAGCTGTCTAAATTGCTGGCAGCACCCGCCCCGGCGGCATATCTTGATGAAAAAATACTGAAAGTTATTATACCGGAGCTTTCCGCCCCGGCATTGCAGGCCGCAAAGTCGGTGGTGGATGCCTGCCCGGCGGGCACAGAGGACCTGCCCGTGCGGTGGGCCGCATTGCTGATGAGCCTTGGCGAGGACGGCACCCGCAAGGCCCTGAAACGCCTGCGCTGCTCCAACGCCCTGATCGAAGAAACGGCGGTGCTGGTGAGGGAAACAGGAGGAGGCGGCGGAAGTTTCTCCGAGGACCGTCCGCTGGGGTGGGACCCTGCTGCCGCAGGCAGTAGGGCGGGCGATGGAATGGCCCGATTCGTGTCCGAGGAGAAAGCTTCCGCCGCTCCCGGACAGGACGCTGCCCCCGATACCGTCATCCGCATCCGGAAACTGCTGGGCCGGTACGACCTGCACACCGTACAGCGGCTGGCGGCGCTGGGCGCTGCCATGGAGCCGGAACAGGCGGCTGATTTTGCCGCGCAGGCAGAATTGGCCGCACAGCTGGACGCCGACGGCGTGTGCTGCCGGGTCAGCCAGCTGGCCGTGAACGGCCGCGACCTGATGGCGGCGGGCATCCCGGCAGGGCCCGGCCTGCGCAGGACGCTGGAAGCCCTGCTGGACGCGGTCATCCGGGGGCAGCTGCCTAACGAGCGGCAGCGCCTGCTGGACGCCGCAGGGCAAATTTCTGCGTCTTGACAACTGGTTTTTGCCGCGTTACTATTATACTACTATTTTAGTGTGTTGAACACGCCAAAGGAGAAGCTATGACCACACAGAACTCTGCGCCCCGGCCCCCGCGCGCCCTCATTGCCATGAGCGGCGGCGTGGACAGCTCGGTGGCTGCCTGGCTGATGCAGCGGGACGGGTACGACTGCACCGGCATCACCATGCGCCTGACCCACAACGAGATGCTGGGGCAGTCCGGTTTCCACACCTGCTGCTCGGAAAAGGACATCGAGGACGCCGCCGAGGTGGCCTTTGCCCTGGATATCCCTTACGAGGTGCTGGACTTCACCGCCGACTTCCGGGAACAGATCATCGAGAAGTTTGTCCGGGTGTATGAGGCCGGCGGCACCCCAAACCCCTGCATTGATTGTAATAAATACATGAAGTTCAACCATCTGTTGAGCTGGGCGCAGGCCCACGGCATGGAATATGTGGTCACCGGCCACTATGCCCGGGTGGAACAGGACCCGGACACCGGCCGCTGGCTGCTCAAAAAGGGGCTGGATGAGGGCAAGGATCAGAGCTATGTGCTGTACAACCTCACCCAGCAGCAATTGGCTCATGTGCGCCTGCCGCTGGGGGCCCTGCACAAGACCGAGGTGCGTGCCATCGCCGAGCAGCATCATTTCATCAATGCCCGCAAACACGACAGCCAGGACATCTGCTTTGTGCCCGACGGCGACTATGCCCGCTTTATGGAGGGCTTTACCGGCAAGCACTACCCCGCCGGTGATTTTCTGGACGAGAGCGGCAAGGTGGTGGGCACCCACAACGGTGCGGTGCGTTACACGCTGGGCCAGCGCAAGGGCCTTGGGCTGGCACTGGGGGCCCCGGTGTACGTCTGCGGCAAGGACATGCAGGCCAACACGGTCACCGTCGGCCCGGAGAGTGCTTTGTTCGACCGCATCGTCTATGCGGAGGATGTGAACTGGATCGCCATCCCGGAGCTGAAAGAGCCGCTGCGGGTCACGGCCCGCACCCGCTACCACCAGACCGAGCAGGCCGCCACCGTTTACCCGGCGGAAAACGGCTTCCGGCTGGAGTTCGACCAGCCCCAGCGCGCCCCCACGCCCGGCCAGTCGGTGGTGCTGTATCAGGGGGATGTGGTGCTGGGCGGCGGCATCATTACGAGAGTGGAAAAGTAACAAGGAGACAAAACGCAATGCAAGATCAGTATTCCCGCACCCAGCTGCTGCTGGGCGCAGAGGCAATGGAAAAGCTGCACAATTCCCGCGTGGCCGTGTTCGGCATCGGCGGTGTGGGCGGCTACACGGTGGAGGCACTGGCCCGCAGCGGTGTGGGCGCACTGGACCTCATCGACGACGATAAGGTCTGCCTGACCAACCTCAACCGCCAGATCATTGCCACCCGCAAGACCGTGGGCAAATTCAAGGTGGATGTGGCCGAGGAGCGCGTCCACGACATTGACCCGGACATCAAGGTCACTACCTACAAGACCTTCTTCGGCCCGGAGACCCAGGACAGCTTTGACTTCTCCCAGTTCGACTATGTGGTGGACGCCATCGACACCGTCACCGGCAAGCTGGCTCTGGTGATGAAGTGCAAGGAAGCCGGGGTGCCCATCATCTGCTCCATGGGCGCCGGCAACAAGATGGACCCCACCCGCTTTGAGGTGACCGACATCTACAAGACCTCGGTCTGCCCGCTGGCCAAGGTGATGCGCACCGAGTGCCGCAAGCGCAAGATCAAGCACCTGAAGGTGGTCTACTCCAAGGAGCCCGCCATGACGCCCCTGACCGAGGACATAGCACCGGAAGCACCCTGCCCGGCAGATGCCCAGCGTCCGGGGGCTCCCCGTCGGTCAACGCCGGGCTCCAACGCCTTTGTGCCCTCGGTGGCAGGGCTGATCATTGCCGGGGAGGTCATCAAGGACCTGGTGGGCTTTGTGCCCCTGAAGGGTTGATCTCCGTTTCCAAAACGTAAAATGTGCAAGAAAAAATCCCGTCTGAACTGCTTCAGACGGGATTTTTTCGTGCTTGTCAAGGGGCGGCACAAACCGCACCCGCAGCAAAAAGCCCCGCCGACAGAGGGAAAGGTGTCAACGGGGCTTGCGGAAATGTCGTATTCAGGAACGGTCAGAAAGCGGCTCAGTCGTCGGCGCTCTCATCCAGGTTGCCCAGCTTCTTGGCCTGCTCCACCACGGCGGGCACCAGCATTTCGGGCAGGATCTCGTAGCGGGCAAACTCGGTGGTGAACCAGCCGCGGCCCTGGGTGGTCTGCCGGATGAAGGTGGTAAAGTTGGCCAGCTCAGCCAGCGGCACTTCGGCGATGATGGTCTGCAGGCCGTCCTCGTCGGGCTCCATGCCCAGCACGCGGCCGCGGCGCTTGGTCACATCGCCCATGATGTCACCGGTGTTGTCGTTGGGGACATGGGCCTTCAGGGTGTGGATGGGCTCCAGAATGACCGGCCCGGCCTCCGGCATGGCGGCCTTGTAGGCCAGCTTGGCGGCCATGATAAAGGCCATCTCGGAGCTGTCCACGGGGTGGTAGCTGCCGTCCAGCAGGGTGGCCTTCAGGCCCACCACGGGGTAACCGGCCAGCACGCCCTTTTCAGCTGCCAGGCGCACGCCCTTTTCCACAGCGGGGAAGAAGTTCTTGGGCACGCTGCCGCCGAACACCTTTTCCTCAAACACCACCTGCTCGCTGTCGCAGGGCTCAAAGTTGATGATGACGTCACCGAACTGGCCGTGGCCGCCGGTCTGCTTCTTGTGGCGGCCCTGCTTCTGGCAGGCCTTGCGGATGGATTCACGATAGGCGATGCGGGGAGCTTCCAGGCCGATCTCCACGCCGAACTTGTTCTTCAGCTTGGCCTTGACCACGTCCAGGTGCTGCTCGCCCAGGCCGCCGATCACCTGCTGATGGGTCTCGGCGTTGTTCTGGTAGCGCAGGGTGGGGTCCTCTTCCATCAGGCGGGCCAGCGCGCTGCTGATCTTGCCCTCATCGCCCTTCTTGGCCACGGTGACGGCCATGAACAGGCTGGGCTGCGGGAACACGGGGGCGGGCAGCTTCACCACGCGGGAAGCGTCGCACAGGGTGTCGCCGGTGCGGGCGGTCACCAGCTTGGCCACTGCACCGATGTCACCGGCACCGATGCCGTCGGCGTCCACCTGCTTCTTGCCGATGACGGTGAGGGGCTTGCCGATCTTTTCCGGCTCGCCGGTGCGGGCGTTGACCAGCGGCTCACCGGCGGTCACCTTGCCGCTGACCACACGCAGGTAGCTCAGTTTGCCCACGAACGGGTCGGCCACGGTCTTGAACACATAGGCGGCGGTGGGCTCTGCCTCGGTGCAGTGGAGCTCTACGGGCTCGCCGTTGGCGTCCTCGGCCAGGGTGCAGGCCTCGTGCTCCGGGCTGGGCAGCAGCTTGTGCATATTGAACAGCAGCATATCCAGTGCCTGCTGGTTCACGGCGCTGCCGCAGAACACAGGGGTGATCAGGCCGTCCTTGACGCCCTTGCGCATGCCTTCCACGATCTCCTCGGTGGTGAAGGGCTCGCCGCCGAAGAACTTTTCCATCAGCTCGTCGTCGGTCTCGGCAATGGCCTCGCTCATGGCCTCGATCAGGCCCTGGAAGCGGTGGCCGATGTCCGGCAGGTCCACCTGGATCTGCTTGCCGCTTTCATACTTGAAGGCTTTCTGGCTGAACAGGTTGATGTACACGGGGGTGCCGTCGTCCAGCTTGGCGGGCACCACGCAGGGGCAGACGGTGGAGCCGAACTTGATCTTCATGTCCTCCAGGATCTTGAAGTAGTTGGCGTTCTCCAGGTCGCACTTGGAAACAAAGACCATGGTGGCCTTGTTGTTCTTGCGGGCCAGCTGGAAGGCTTTTTCGGCACCCACGGTGACGCCGCTGCGGCCGGACACCACCACCAGCACGCTCTCGGCGGCGCGGATGCCCTCGTATTCACCGGCCTCGAAGTCGAACAGGCCCGGGGCGTCGATCAGGTTGTACTTGATGCCCTCGTACTCCACCGGCACCACGGATGCCGACAGGCTGGCCTTGCGCTTTGCTTCCTCGGGGTCAAAGTCCGAAATCGTGGTGCCGTCCTCGACCCGGCCCATACGCTCGGCAGCGCCCGAAAAATAGACCAGCGCCTCGGTGAGCGTGGTCTTGCCGCTGCCGGCATGACCGGCAATCAGGATATTGCGGATGTTGTTGCTTGCGTATTTCATATCGGTTTTTCCCTCATTTCCGCCGCACGGAGCATTCTCTCCGCTTTTGTGGCATATTTTACAAAGATAATACCACACTCCAAACGATTTTTAAATATTCCGTTTGAAATTTCGGGCGAATCCGCCGCCAAACTTCACGACCTTGTTTTGTGCAAATTGACATTGCGGGGGCCGGCTGCCCGCAAAACACAAAAAGGACCCGCCGCACGGAGCGTGTGCGGCAGGCCCTTTTCTCCAAAGCTATTTTATGTTATACTGGTTGTGCCGCATCCAAGCGGCAAAGGTGCTGTCTGCATAGACGGTGGTCTAGCTCCCTCCGGCAAGCGTCCGGGGGACGTGAAAAGCTTATTGTTTCTGGTTCCCCCTGACGCAAACGCGAAAGGGGGGATGCACTATGGAGCTGAACGAAGTACTTGCACTGCTCACCATCATTGGTGGGACCGTGTATATTACGTTTCAGATTTCGTGGGAAGTCTTTAAAGAGATCCATAACAATAAGAAATGACCGCCCCAGTTTCCCAGCCGGTGAGCGGTCATTCTTATTGACTTAGCCGAAGGGAGCTGACCATACGGGCAGCACCTTTTCTATCGTCAGTATAGTGCATTTTGCCGGGTTTGTCAAGCGGCAGGCCCGTTTCGATCAGAAGGAGGTTTTTCCGCGATGAAACGCAGCGATTACATCAACTGGGACGAATATTTCATGGGCATTGCCCTGCTCACGGCCATGCGCTCCAAGGACCCCAACAGTCAGGTGGGTGCGTGCATCGTCAGCCCGGAAAACAAGATCCTCTCCCTGGGCTACAACGGGATGCCCATGGGCTGCAGCGACGACGAGATGCCCTGGGAGCGGGAGGGTGAACCCCTGCACACCAAGTATATGTACGTCTGCCACGCGGAGCTCAACGCCATCCTCAACAGCGCCCACAACAACCTCAAGGGCGCGCGGGTGTATGTGACCCTCTTCCCCTGCAACGAGTGCACCAAGGCCATCATCCAGTCCGGCATTGCCGAGGTGGTGTATTACGGCGACAAGTACCACGACAGCGATTCCAGCATCGCGGCACGGTTCATGTTCCAGAAGGCGGGCGTGAAGCTGACCCCCTACACCCCCAGCGGCCGCAAAGCCGAGCTGGAACTGTAACGCCCTTTCCCTCTTGACCTTGCCGGGGCAGCGTACTATAATAGGATCATAGTTCGCATAAATATTCATAAATATTTGCATAGAGAGGGAAATATACAATGAGCCTGAAAAATCGCAGCTTCCTGAAACTATTGGACTATACCCCCGCCGAGATCGAACAGCTGCTCGACCTGGCCGCAGATCTCAAGGCCAAAAAGAAGGCCGGCATCGCCCACGACCAGCTCCACGGCAAGAACATTGCCCTGATCTTTGAAAAGACCTCCACCCGCACCCGCTGCAGCTTTGAAGTGGCCGCCCACGACCTGGGCATGCAGGTGACTTATCTGGACCCGTCGGGCAGCCAGATCGGCAAAAAGGAGTCCATCGCCGACACCGCCCGGGTGCTGGGCCGCATGTTTGACGGCATCGAGTACCGCGGCTACGGCCAGCAGATCGTGGAGGATCTGGCCCGCTACGCCGGGGTGCCGGTGTGGAACGGCCTGACCAACGAGTTCCACCCCACCCAGATCCTGGCCGACTTCCTCACCATCCGGGAGCACTTCGGCAAGCTGAAGGGCATCCACTTCGTCTACTTCGGCGACGCCCGTTACAACATGGGCAACAGCCTGATGGTGGGCTGCGCCAAGATGGGCCTGCACTTCA
>ERZ836877.4552-NODE-4552-length-14096-cov-11.598319_pt1 | contig 14096 bp, 11 predicted proteins | sample MGYA00519469_ERZ836877 | MGnify/ENA primary metagenome ERZ836877 (study PRJEB31850, sample SAMEA3708809) | human gut metagenome | biome: human gut; feature: human-associated habitat; material: faeces | place: China | collected 2014 ... | reverse complement strand
TCAAAGCTATATTTTTCGATATCGACGGGACTTTGGTTCCGTTTGGTACGCATAAGATACTCGAATAGTTTATATTGAAATTTTTAATTCTGGCAACATATAAAAGGGCAGCGACTGAGTTTTCTTCAATCACTGCCTTTTGTTCATAATTTAATAGATTATTTATTTCCGAGGTTGAGAGTGTCGCGTATGGCATTCATATCGTGGAGGATGGAGGAGTCGAGGACGCGGGCATAACGCTCAGTCATTTTGACGCTGGCGTGACCGAGCATTTTAGACACGTTTTTCAGACTTACTCTTTGCGAAAGGCAGAGAGTAGCGTAAGTATGGCGGGCGGTGTGCATGGTCAGGTGCTTGTTGATTTTGCATATCTCGGCTATCTCTTTCAGATAACGATTCATTACCTGATTGCAGGGTATTGGGAGCAAAACACCTTTTTTGGCCGCTTTCTTGTCGCCCTGATATTTCTCGATGATGGCAAGAGGGACATCAAGCAATGGAATGTTGCTCATCTGCTTTGTCTTCTGGCGGGGCTTGCGTATCCATTTGTTGCCGTCATTATCGGTTACGATATGGTCTTCGGTCAGTTGAGAGACATCGGTAAAAGCAAGTCCCGTGAATGCCGACATCAGGAACATATCCTTGATTACTTCAAGGCGTTTACTTCCGGGATTACAGTTATATATACGGTCAACTTCTTCCAGAGTAAGGAACTCCGGTTCTGTCGGCTCTTCGCGGAATTTTATTCCGGCAAACGGATCTTTCTGAATCCAGTCGTTGGCAAGACAACGGTTGGTTATCTTTTTCAGAGCCTTCATGTAACGGATGAGCGTGTTCTGGCATAGGTCTTTCTCTGTCTTGAGATACACCTCGTAAGCGCGGATTACTTCGCCTGTGAAATCAGACAGCGGGAGGTCATCGACACCATACTTGCGTTTGATGAGTTCACCGAGGTAACGCTTCATCGTTTCATACCTTCTCCACGTTATCTCCACAAAGTCCTTGCCGATAAGTTGCTTTGCCTCGTCGTTATGTTCCTGTATTACCTGCAGGATTGCGCGCTCCTGTTTACGCACCTGTCCGACACCATAGAATCGTTGCTGAACAATCAGCGGATTGATTTCAGCTCTGGTCTGCTGGAGTTCTGTAACAATCTGGTGGATACGGATGCGTGCATCCTCGATGAAGCGGTTAAGGTCAACAGCTGCCGAACTCGTGCCTTTGGCGCGTTCTTTCGACTGGTCCCACAGGTTTGGGAGGATACTTTTGCGGATATTATTCTCCACACGCTGACCGTCAACGGTGATTCGCATAGCGACTGATGCCTCGCCGTTCTTAAGCAGCTTTGCCTTTTTCAAGAAAAAGGACACACGGAAATTGGTTTTACTTCTCATTACCAAAATCTTTTGTTTTAAGGTTGATGACGCGGTGGAGCAATTCTGACATATATTTAGCGGATAAACAATTGAAACATAACATCTAAACGCAATTTTGGTGGAGATAGTTCAGTGGTGGTGTTTGCTCCACCTATTGCTCCACCAGCGTTTCAATCACGCTATCCTATAAATATGTTGGAAAACCCCAGCCTTGTCAATGTTCTTGTTAATAATCTCTTCACAGAGAGAACTAAATGAGAAGTAGGCAAGTTGCATTATATCAGCGCAATATATGCAACAGTCTCTTGCGTCGCACCATCAAATCCACCCTGATCGCGATTGCTCACCCGATGGGTTGGTGGAGAATGAATGATTTGCACAGCCCTATAAACGCACAAAACACTGAACATCTCTGATATTCAGTGTTTTGCATCGCCTTTCGGCTTTAGGTTGTGGTGCCACCAGAACCTGAGTAAGTGAATGAATACGAATGAATTTGAACGCAATATTCAATCAAAACGCTGAATAATAGTGAAATATAAACTTTGTTGAATTTTGCCGATTTTCAGATTTATTCAAAAAACGTGGTGACCTACGTGGTGACCCGACTTGACAAAATGCGGTTTGGGTTGTTATATTTGCAGAACCAAAGTGGCTGACTGTGAATAACTGTGAACGCCATAATTCAGAAATTTATAACAACGAAGATATGACAAAATCACCCTCTCCGAAATCATCGACGCAGTCGCTTCGCCCAGCGAAGAAATTGACCCCGTTTCACATCCGCACTAAGGATTTGAAGAAGGACACTGCGACCCTCTTTATCCGCATACATACCCGCAAGGTTGACGTGCTCATATCAACTATGCTTCAGGTCGAGGTTGCCGACTGGCAGAAGGCTACGGCTTCGCCTCGCGCATGGCTGGCGCATCAGAAGAAGAACTATCAGCTGCACGCCAAGCTGACGCAGATTGAGGGCATCGTCAAGGCTCATCTTGCAAAGGTAAACTTTGACCGCGAGGCTCTCGATATGGATGTGCGCTACATTTCCGAGCCGGAGAAGGTGGACGCTGAACGCCGGGCGATGGAGGAAGCCGCCGAAGCCGAGCGAAAGGCTATCGCCAAACGTGAGGCGGCGAAAGAAAAGGCCCGCAAGAAAGCCGAGGAAAAGAAACGCATCGAGGATGAGAAGAACCGTCTTATCTGGCCGTTCCTCGTTAAGTTTGTCGATGACATCAAGAGCGGGGCACGCAAGATTGGCAGTGACGACTATGCCCCCGGCACCTGCAAGGCGTGGAAAAGTTTTATCGGTGTCTATGAGGGCTTCGACCCATTGCACAGATTCGGGTGGGCGGATATTGACCGTGCGTTTGTATCGCGCTACATCAACTACTTGCAGAAGCATGGCTACATGGCAAAGGTGGTCAACAAGCATCTGACAAATCTGAAGGCTCTTATTAACGCCGCCTTCATTGACGGCGTACACGACAACCAACGAGCGGCGGCTCTCATCGTCAAGAAGAAGATTGAAGACCGCGACAAAGCTGTCGAGATTTATCTCACCGAGGAGGAACTGCAAGCCCTATACGAGATGCCGTTGAGTGGGAAGAAAGAACATATCCGTGATGTTTTTCTCATTGGCTGCTATACCTGTCAGCGCGTGAGCGATTACAACAACCTCAATGCCGACAATTTCGAGACCACCCGCAAGGGAACGCGCATAATCCGTCTTGTCCAGCAGAAGACCAAGACCGAGGTGACAATCCCCATTCTCAACGAGAACCTTATCACCATCTGCGAGAAGTATGGCTACAACATACCGAAAGCCAACGAGCAGGTGCTTAACCGATACATTAAGGATATTCTTAAAGACCTGTCGGAGCAGTTGCCGTCACTGAAAGAAAAGGTGCCGACCAAACTCACCATGAAGCAGAAAGAGGCGTTGAGAAAGGAGAAGAAAGAGCCGGAGACCGACCTTAACGGCAATGTGATCGTGCCACGCTATGACTGCGTGACAAGTCACACTGCCCGACGTACCGGCATCACGAATATGTATCTGAGCCACAAATACACTATTCTCCAGATGATGCACGTCAGCGGCCACAAGACGCAAAAGACCTTCATGGACTACATCAAGCTATCCTCCGAGGAGATAGCCGACGAAATCGCAGCCATGTCGAAAAAGGGGAACGATATGTGGTAGAATGCAGCACATTCCAAAAAAGTGGTCAAATGACCGATTTTTTGGAGTGGCAAGAGAGGATAGACTATTTACTAACTGCGCATCTATTCCGAGAAAGTGGTCAAATGTCCATATTTTTCGGAGTAAGTGCTTTTAATGTGCTCATTAAGAGCGGTTAATTCAAAATAATTTCGTAACTTTGCATTTCGTACGATTATAAATTCTCGTTTAAATCTTATGTTCATACCTCAAAATATTGTAGATGATCTCCGGCAGAGAGATTGTGAAGAACTGGCTGATAGACTAGGGATTGAAGTGCGTAGGCATAAGGCCTATTGTTTCTTGCATTCCGAATCTGTTCCCAGTCTTTCATTCCATCCTTCAAAGAAAAATGTTTGGCATTGCTTTTCCTGTGGTAAGGGCGGTGATGCTATCAGCCTTATGATGGAGCATGAGAGATGTGGATTTACTGAGGCATGTGAAAAGTTATGTGCAATCTTTGGCATTGTCCTCCAAAATGGGAAATCATCGTACGTGCCTAAAAGAAGGTTTTTCAACCGAACTCTTTCGGTTAAGAACAATTCGAACTGCGATAAACTATTTGATGCTGAAATAGCTGAATGGTTACTTAATAATATGATTTTGACCCACGACGCGCAACTTTTTTTATTCGAAAAGAGAAAACTAAATAAAGAGATTATTTATAAAACAGGGATAAAGTCGCTTGAGGACTGCCAGTCGATAAGCCGAAAGGTATGGACCAAATTTGGAGGAGAGCGATGCCGTGCAAGCGGATTATTTGGAGAAAAAGGTTATCTATCTTTTTGGTCTCCATGCATAATTTTCCCATATAGAGATAAAGATGGTAAATTATTGGGACTGCAATCACGGTATATTGGTAATAACGAAAAAGCTCCTCGTTTTCAATTTTTATCTTGTCAAAAGACTCACCTCTTCAATATGCCATTGCTTAATAAATTGATGGTTGACAACGAACTGTATCTCACAGAAGGTGTGACGGATTGTTTGGCTATGCTCTCCAGTGGAAAAGCAGCAGTGGCCATTCCCAGTGCCACAATTATTCCTGAAAATGACTTGTCACTATTGGATGGATATAAATTAAAAATGATGCCTGACAATGATGAAGCAGGATGGGATGGATTTATGAAACTACGATTGGCTTTAGCTAAAAAGGGAATCTGCATATTTAAAGAAGATATCCCTTCCGAGTACAAGGATTATGGTGAATGGTACGCATCTAATACTGAGAATTGAAATATGAGAATAAAACCAACAGACATCTTTTCGAGCTACTCTAGATTTAGAGGAGAACTAGTTAACGAGTTAGAAAAAGAATTAAAGGGTAGTGAAACAATGGAATCTAATCGAAGATTACATGGTGCAGATGAACATAGTCTATTCAATATTGAGGATAAATACTATTTATTGACGTACATTTTCGATCTCCATAATATGGACATCATTGAACCAATTAGAAATGGGAAATTCCCAATTGAAAAAAATTAATGTAAAAAAGTTCATATGGCAAAATCCTCAATTGATGTTTTATCGCTATATTCTCCTAAAGGATCAAGAGCGAAAGTATAATATTGGTTATTTTACAGAAAGGCTTCGTATAATGATTAAAGTCTTAGTGGATTTGAATATCTTTTTCTTTGATGCCTATATTATTTGTAAAGCAATGGAGATGGTGTTCAGTTGGTCCCAACTTGAGTCGAAAACGAGATCTAAAACAAGACTTCTTAGAATAGGATTCAATAATATCCTTATGGTGGAGCATAAAGACGGTAAACCTCACTTAATAATAAATGAGAATGGTTTGAGGAATTTTGATTCTTATAGTACTGGTAAGATTAATCTTGGACTTTACTCGGAAGAAGAATTATTGTACTGTCGGAGAATTTCTGTACCCGATTTCAATCAAGATACCCGGGAGGCTATTTTTAGAGGGAACGTCAGTGAAAACAAAAAACTTAAATGGAGTGATCTTCTACCGCACCCCGGGTCTGATCGCAAACTACTCTATAAGGATATATCGGAGTGGATGAATATGATTGGATTTACATCATATAATCTTAAGAACAAGAGTTAAACACGTACGCTATGACTAATATGGTCTCTAATAATATTATTGAAGAACTGAAAGGAGCGCAGCTATTTAAGTTTGTCACCTCCTATAGAAACATATATCGGGCAATCTATGCTTTGGAATCGTATATAGACGAGCTGTATCTTCTAGATACAAGGGTTGATAAATTAGATGGTAAGAAAGATACCATAGTGACGAATCGTTTGTTGCAGGACATAAGCGATTTGGAGTTATATTACATCCTTCATGACAAATATAATTGGGATATTATTAATGCAGTAATAACGGCATGTCAAGCGAGGATTGAAGATGTAATTATTAAGCCTGATGAATATTTTGAGACCTCGGTTTTCTTCTCTTTAAAGAAGTATGATGAAGATAAAGACAAGATAGTTTTCAGGCCTTTACATACGGCAACTCTTATAGATCAGATATGTATGGTTGCCATGCTACAGGTCTTAATGTTTGAGGATAGCGATGAAATGGAGATTGCTGCCATTCCTCGGCGTTTCCCTTCTGATCTGTTGAAATCAATCCCGGATAATTTCTATGGCAACCGCGGTTCTCTAAAATTGGAACGCATATATGAGAAATGGGCTCCTAACTATCAGGCATATAATCGAAAGATTGTAGAATCATGCGACAAGTATAGCAGAAGCCATAAATATGAATACGAAGTATCGCTTGATATCAAGGAGTTCTTTCCCTCCGTTTCCCCTTTTTACCTATTTGTCAAGATTTGCGACATTCTAAAGGAAAAGTATCGCAATAATGTGAATAAAAGTGTTGAATCATTACCAACCAAGGATAAACATCTTTATAACCTGAATTTTAGCATTCTTAAAAGAATTACAGCGAAACTGTTATTTCTAAAAATTAAGGAAAGTGATATAATTCTTGATCCTATGCTAGGATACTATAATGAAGGAGGTAATTATCTTGCTGAAATCAAAAATAATGATACGTTTTTCGCCAAAGGTATAGCACAGGGTCTACCTCAGTCATTTTTTTTCGGAAATCTATGCATGACAGATGTCCGTAGGGCGATTATGGGCGATAATATGTTTAAGGGCAAGGATTATTTCTATGTGGATGATTCTGTTATTTATGTCAGAAGCTCTGAAGAAAATATTAAAAATAAATTTAATAATAAGATTGAAGCTCTTAATGCGGAATTAAAGGAACTCACATCTCTAAAGAAATTGCAGGATTATTGGGAAACTGCCACTAAAGATTATGGTAAAAAGTCGTCGTTGTTCGTAGATCTGAAAGAATGTGGTGGAAAGGCTGTAGAATTTCATCAGCGCCTTGAAAAGAACTATGAAATTATGTTTCATAAGAAAGGGAAAAGTAAGATTCAGACTATAGATGATGCTGACCGAGAAATAAAGTCTATGGGAGGTTTGGGGCGTAATGCTTCAGGTATGAATTCGTTCCATATGGATGCCGATGACCGACGCATATCAAGGGATAAAATGAATGCCTTGAATGACTACGCTTGGATGATTATTAAGGAGATAGAATCTTCTAACCGAGAAGAAGATAATAATGAGCATAAAGAGGATATTGATAATGATAAAAATGCACTTCAACTAAAGGTCTTTAAAAGATTCCGCAAGATTTTTTTATCCAGAAATATGTGGCTAGATACAATGGATTCCGGCAAGGTGGAGAAAACTCTCGAGAGCTGGTTTCTAAAATTATTGACGCCCGAAGGTTTAGAAAGTCGTAAATTTTTCTCCTCCCCTTCCGAAATGACTGAAGAATCCGATGACTCACGAGAACTGCATGAAGATTCATCTGATATGGTATTCGACAATGTCAAGAAAAAGTTATGGTTCGAACTCACTGATAAGGAAGCATTCCGGGCAGAGGCATTACAGTTATTAAAATGTAGTTCTTTAGATTACGCAGAGCAGCTTAAACTTAAGATAACGCAATTTGAAGAATCTTTCTCGGGAGTAGACAAGAAATCCTATTCTCATCTCTATTTTCATAAATATTTAGAAGGTGTCATTTCAGAGCGAACTCTGAGTGGAGAAAGATATGAGAGTTTGCGCAAAAGTTTCCGACGTAATTCCCCGGCAGCAGTTAATGTCGACACCCCCAAAGCTATAGATCGATTAAGAGAGTTTATTCATCAGGAATACCATTTTATCTTTACCCCAGATAAGGCTTCCAATAACGAGAACAAGAGCGATTCGACTTCGCCTGTGCTTGGAACAAAAGATGGTGTATATTTCATAGAATATATATCCGATGAATTCAAACGCAGAATCCTCAATGCATATTTTTCGGTATTAGTGGGTGTCAATCCATCGGAGGAGATGCCTTTTGTCAAGACAAGGGGTGGTAGTATAGATTATGCAGCCTTTAGAATTCTGGTATGGCTCAGGAATCCTAATTTCGACTTCAAAAATTTCTGGCACTTCTTATCAAAGATTGAATCCCATGCACTTCCCGAAAGAATGATTGTCGACAACGGACTCCCTGAGGTAGTCAAAATATTTATAAGGCAAGTCTCAACTCCAGAGAAAGTGGATAATCTTATCGTTACTCATAGGATTGTAAAAGGGTTATGGCAGAATGGATCCAAGTTCCTTAATTCATACACGCTGCATAATGAGGAACATGCCGTAAAGTTGATAAAGCTTTCAATGGAAATTATTCGTCGTGTCGATTATTTCCAACTAAAGCAGCTTGATTATTATATACTCTTTCTTGCCTGCTATCTCCATGACATAAGCATGGTGATTCATCCAGATTTACAGTATTTCTGCCATACAGAGGAAAGGAACATAGAATTAATGGTTCAATACCTGACTGAAATGAAGAATATGGTAAAGGAGTGGGATGATAAAGTTGTCAAAGCAAGTAAGCCTGAGGTGTTCGTTAATTTCTGGAAATCTTTCGGAGTAAAAATGACTGAAGTTTTCAAGGATATATATGATTTTTTTGAGTCTGATATCAGGACTCAACATCCAAAAGAAAGTGCTCTCTTCATAAAAAATAAACGACATGATCTTTTCCAATATCTTGAAGAAACAATAGTTGAGGCAGTAGCAAAGGCTGGGGAAGATCATGGCAAAGATATTTGTAATGTTTACGACATACGTTCTTCCGCTAAGGATGATGTTGTCAGCAACAAATATATTTCTATCCTTTTACGTCTTGCTGATTTGATGGATGTGTCCAATGACCGTATAAATTACCATCTCCTTAACGAGAATGTAAATCATTTATCCGCTACGTCAAAATTTCATTGGATTTCACATCTTATAACTGATGAAATAGCCCTAATTCCTAATTATGAAATAGATTATGAGTCAATAAAAGATAACACAGGAAAAAAAATAAGGAGGTATTTTATTCGAGAGACACTTCGATTCTATCTGATTCTTAACATGAAAAGTCTTGAACCAATAGAACGGGAGGAAGTACACGGGTGTAGATATTGGTGTAAAACTGTGTATGATCGAAAATTCGTTCCGGTTAGATATAAAGATTTCGAAGGCATAACTCTCCGGTTTGAAGATAAATCGTGCATAGAAACCGCATGCCCGATGGTATGCCGATGGATGAATAATAAACACAATTGGCTCTTCCCGGAGTTGGCTAGGCTTAAAAAGTACCTGAATACTGTTAACTATGAGCCGTTTAGAACAGAGATTGAAGTCAATATATTGTTTAAGGATTTTTCCGACATAAATCTCAAACCTACTCTGTTCGATGATGTAAGACGTTATTTAAAAAATGAGCATAATGAGTAGTAAACATAACTTTATAGTACATCGGTTTGAAGAGTTTTCTCGGATAACTGAAGTTTTAGCCGAAGGCTTTGTGCCTAATTATCATGCAGAGGATCTCAGACTTTTAAAGGATCTTACGGATGTGATGTATATAGGTATACCAATGGTTTCATTTGGAGATATTGAAGATAACAACATCTCTGATTATATGAAAAATGCGGATTCTGATTACGGCGAGTATGCCATCCTGATGAAAAAGGAATGGGCATTACGACAGCTGTGGATGAGCCCCGTATGGTATCTTACGACTGATATGTTGAATCTGCTAAAAAGAAATTGGAAAGTTTTATTGGAATCTGGGATAGTCGGATATTGTAAAAAATATATATCTGAATGGAAAGGAGATCCGTATAATAATTACGCTGAGCGAGAATGGAGATATACAGTTCCAATAACAAAAGTTAAATGGATTTTAACTAAAGAGGCTTACGATACATGGCGCAATTATCCAGTTTTGGAAAAGAGACCTGCACCAACAGAAGAACTCACAAAACATACTTTAAGGTTCGATATTGAGGACATAGATGGGATTGTCGTATCTGATAAGAAAGATATTGAGAACATAAGAAGCTTTCTTCATACAACAGAGATTTTCTCAGGCACAAGAAGAAATCTATCCCCGACTGAAATAAATAGATTGTTAGAGTTAGTGATAATAACTGAGTAAAAAAGCCTACTACAATGGTTCGTTAATATTTCGCGAACCATTGTAGTTAAAATAGAGATTGTAAATTTATAATGTTTTGGGCGATTGCAGAGTGTGAGTTTTTCCTGAGTCCGTAAGGCGTGACGAGCGTAATGTGAACAGCCTTTTTGGTCTGGGTGGCTTCTATGAAGTTACCGCGACGGCGGCGGAGTTTCATTTCTTCGTCTTCCGTTATCGCATACTCTTGTGCGGAGAATTTCATCTCGCATAGATTGATTACTCCGTCATTGCGGTCAATCAATAGGTCTATCTGAGTTTTGTCAATTCCTTTATCCTCATCAGCCTCTGTCCTCCAGCTATAAACATTAGACAAGACTCCGGATATTCCGAGGGCTTCTTTAATTTGTGATATATGCTGAAGGCAAACACGTTCAAAAGCGAGTCCACTCCATGCTCGATGTAAGGGGCTCCCGATGTTGTTAGTCCAAAAATGTGAGTCGTTGTTTTTATTTCCTTTGATGTATTGGAAATAAAATAGTGTAAAGTTATCGATAAGCTGATACAAAGCGTCTTTGGAGTGCTTTCCAATACAATTATATTTCCTTATGAAGCCACACCACTCAAGCTCATTAAGATATCGAGTCAAGTCTCCACTCGTTTTAATGCCGCTATCATGGACAATTTCATCGCGTGTGAGTCCTTTGTTCTTTTTGGCTAATGTTGTAACTACTTGCATATATGGCTCAGGATTATTAAACAAAGAAGAGTACAATTGCTCATACTCATGAGACAGACCTTCCATATCCTCACTAAAGAACAGCGAATCAATATTCTGAGCCATGCTTATTTCTCGTTTAAGCAAACTCCAGTAAAATGGAATTCCACCCATTATCATATAGTTCTCCACCATCTGATAACGGCTCAGTCCCAACTTATTTGCTTCTGAATACTGTTCACATTCAGAAAGTGTAAAAGGATGAAGTAGAATTTTATTGGTCAGACGATTATGGAGACCTCCATGATTGTTAATGAGTTTGTTGACAATCCAAGAGGTCGCTGAGCCGCAAGCAATGAGAAGTATGTCTTTTCTTGCCGAAGCCCAGCTGTTCCAAAAATGCTCCAACCCAGATATGAAATTAGAGCGGGGAGTGTCCATCCACGGTAGTTCGTCAAAGAAAACAATCTTTTTTCCTTCAGGTAATGATTCAAGCCATTCCTCCAACGCAAAAAAAGCTTCATACCAATTTTTGAATTGAGAATATTTTCTCCCTGATGCATTTTGGAGAGATGCTCGAAAACTGAGGAGCTGATCCTTCATTTTACCACGAGCCAATCCTGTGTGTTGAAAAGTAAATGAGTAGTTGAATGTCTCCCTAATAAGGAAAGTCTTACCTACACGCCTACGTCCATATACTGCCACAAATTTTGAATACTCAGCATTTGCAGCGTCTAATAGTTCTTTTTGCTCTGATTTTCTACCTATTATCATAAGGATACATCAAATTTTCAAATGCAAAGTTAGTAAAATATTTTGAGAAAACCTCGTTATAATCCCCCAAAAGTGGGTCAAAAGACATAGATTTGGGGGATTATAAGCATTTTTTAGAAGGCGAGGGATACTCAGAAGGGAAAAGAAGATACCCAAAACGGAATAACGGGAACCATGCCCTGAATAATTTGGGAAGTCCAATATGCTGGTATTATCTTTGCCGCCGAAAAGAAGATTTGGCGTGGGTTACCATGCCCGGAGCCATGCACTATTTTTGGCTATGGATAACTTTTTTTGCCAAGTCGTGAACTTTTCTGAACAAAGCTTTGTTGAGAAAGTTGCGGTGGCATATTTTGCGACCATAGCGGAGCGTCAGACAGCTCTGCCATGACAGTTGCGTCCTTATCTCGCCGCATACATACCTCCCGGCCCAAGAGAGGGTTGGACGTGATTCGATCCATAAGGGTCGAACACTTATCGCACAACCCCAAAAGTGTGTGCTTGAATTTCGCACACGGCTCAGCGACCTATGCGAACCCAATCGGTGTGCGGGTACATACCCGACACTTACATCGATGCCGGTGCCTATGTTCAAGCGTGACGCTTATGGCAGCTATTGACACACCTACATCATACACACAATAGCTGACAAGATGGTCTTTCGCTGATGGGAATTTGTGCAGATTTGGAATCCTCAAAAATTTTTCGTATCTTTATGTAGCGATTGAGAGCCACGCATACCGAAAGCGACACGTTCAACTTTATAGCCCGGAAATGGAACGATGCTCCCTGACGGATGCAAAGCCCTATATTGCGCGATGAAAAGAAAAAGAGGTTCCACAGGAAAGACCGAAACACAGGTTTCGGCGTCACTATGAAAAGCCTGCTGTTGAATGCGGAAGGCACCGCAACGGTTTAATCCGGTAACAACTCGCCCTAAGGAAGCGATGCTCAACGGATTAAGCGCGTGGACAACGGCAGAGGAAGAAAGAGAGGCACAGCCATGAGCTGTCATAGAGCCGTTACAGTCCGACATTTGCGACACCCCTATCTCACCGAGAACCACAGACTATAAGGCGGTGCAGCACGATGTGTGTCCATAAATGAGCCGTAACAAGCCAATAATAAGAGAGCGGACAGCCATAATTGTGCCCGTACAGAATCTGTACGATAAAAACAATCAACTAAAAAGAAGAAAGAATGCGTATGCCTTACCCTATGTAAGTCAGACACACCCCTTTGTATTCGTCCCATATCCGGAACGGATGCCACTCATGCCGTTGCCAATACGCGCGGCATGGGAAAGGGTAAGCTACGCCCTGCGCTGACCCTGACAGGTCGGCAGCAACAACCGTCGGCTTTAACGAAACATAGCCGACAGCCCTTCTTATGTCCTTTCGGGGACACATCTCCTCAGCCTTAATCGTCGCCGGGGCAGTGGATGATGCAAGTTGTCTGGCGATATAACTTAATTTCATATTCCATAGATGAAACTAAGCCTTTACGACCTTCTTCAGGTGTCGTCGTCCGACCCTGATTCTCCAAATATCCTCCTCACCGTCCACCTCTCCGACCTTCATCAGTTGGTGGTGGACACAATCGAAGCCACACGAGAGCGTCTTCTCCCCATCTTCATGGAAGCAGAGAAAGACAAGCCGCTCACCAAGAAACAGGCGGCCGAACAGCTCGGCGTGTGTGAGACCACCGTATGGAACATGGTTCGTGACGGGAAGCTGCACCCCTTCAAAGTGAACGGTAGCACACGTTACAGCCAGCGCGAGATACGAGAGATTATAAACGCCCGCAATGAAGACTGAACCCATGACAGAAATCGATACAACTCCCGTAGCCGACGACCGCTTTGAGCGCATCGGTACCACCTACTACAAGATTGTCCGACAGCCCAACGCCGCAGGACAGCTCATAGAGCGCAGCATACCGTGGACAATCGAGGCTATCCGTCAGGACTATGGCAAGGACTTTCTTGCCAACGTGCCCAAATACGACGGCTTCTGCTGTGTTCCATCGCATCTAGACTATCAGCCGGTAGTCGGCAGTTTCAAGAACAAGTATTCACCGCTCAGTCACATCCCCACCGAGGGTGAATGGCCGTGTATCGAATCGCTCGTGCGCCACATCTTCGGCGATCAGTACGACCTCGGCCTAGACTACCTGCAGATCCTCTACACCATGCCGTTGCAGAAACTCCCGATTCTGCTGTTGGTGTCGGAGGAACGCAACACCGGCAAATCCACCTTTCTCAATTTCCTCAAACTGCTTTTTGAAGCGAATGTCACGTTCAACACCAACGAGAACTTCCGCAGTCAGTTCAACGACGACTGGAACGGCAAACTCATAATCGTGGTTGACGAGGTGCTGCTCAACAAGCGCGAGGACTCCGAACGTCTGAAGAATCTCAGTACAACATACAACTACAAGATGGAAGCCAAAGGGCGCGACCGCGAGGAGGTGAGTTTCTTCGCC
>ERZ836877.4551-NODE-4551-length-14097-cov-3.409415_pt1 | contig 14097 bp, 9 predicted proteins | sample MGYA00519469_ERZ836877 | MGnify/ENA primary metagenome ERZ836877 (study PRJEB31850, sample SAMEA3708809) | human gut metagenome | biome: human gut; feature: human-associated habitat; material: faeces | place: China | collected 2014 ... | reverse complement strand
CCGAATGCAGAGAAGTAATTAGACGCAAGCGAAAACAGGATACCGCACTGGACGTTTTATCTGGTGCGGTATTCTTTATACTATCCTTACAAGGGCTGGAAAAGAGAAGCGGAGGAATAACAATGAAACAACGAATGTTAGCGTGGCTTTGTGCTGGTATCCTCGGGCTGGGCTGCTGGGGACTGCCAGCGGCAGCAGCAGACCGATCATAAGTGTCAGTTTTTTCATGCGATAACGAAAAAATATATGGTTTATAATTAAAATCTGATATGTAAGGCGTTCAGCTACAAAAATACAAAAAATATTGCTAAATTTGTTGACTGATCAAAATTCATCACACAGCAACTACAGAAAATGAAACAACGACTGACATTCGGATTGGCCATTCTGCCGCTGTTCCCTGCGGTTGAAAGTCATGGCGGTGAAGCGCCCGTAACCGATTCGCTACAGCGGAGGCCTAACATAATCTTTATAATGAGCGACGACCATGCCCGTCAGGCGATGAGCATCTACGGTCACCCCATAGGCCGGGTAGCGCCAACGCCGAACATCGACCGCATCGGACATCAGGGCGCCGTGTTTCAGAATAACTATTGCTGCAACTCTATTTCGGGTCCGAGCCGTGCATCGATTCTTACCGGCCTTCACAGCCACAAGAACGGTTTCATGCGCAATTCGTCGAAAGGTTTCGACGGCTCGCAGCAGACCCTCCCCAAGATTCTGCGTGACAATGGTTATGAGACCGCAGTCATCGGCAAATGGCATCTTGTCTCCAAACCGACCGGTTTTGACCACTGGATGGTACTCAACGATCAGGGTGAATACTGCAACCCCGTTTTTATAACCGAGAACGACACCGTGCGTCATAAAGGCTATGTCACAGACCTAATCACCGAATATTGCGAAGAATGGCTGTCGAACCGGCGCAATCCCGACAAACCTTTCTTCCTGATGATGCACCATAAGGCCATACACCGCAACTGGGTGCCGGCCGAACGCCATTATCATCTCTATGAAAACGTGCGTTTCCCTCTTCCCGGCAATTATTATGACACCTACGAAGGCCGCTTCGCCGCCGGGCAGCAGAAGATGAACATCTACCGTGACATGTACGAAGGTCACGACCTCAAGATGGTCGCCGGCACAGACAGCGACAGCCTGCTCTTCGATCCGTGGCCCCACGCATTTTTGGGCACGATGACCCCCTACGAACAGCGGCGTTTCATGGACGCCTACCGCGACCGCAACAACGCCTTCTATTCACGCGAGCGTACACCCGAGGAAATCGCCGAGTGGAAATATCAGCGCTATCTTCAGGACTACATGGCCTGCGTGGCCAGTGTCGACGAGAGCGTCGGCGAGATACTCGACTATCTCGAACGCAACGGTCTGGCCGACAACACCATCGTCGTCTATACTACCGACCAGGGCTTCTATCTCGGCGAGCACGGCTGGTTTGACAAACGCTTCATGTATGAAGAATCGTTCGGCATGCCTATGGTAATGCGCTGGCCCGGGCATATCGCTCCGGGCACCCAAGTGACCGGTCTGACTCAGAATATAGACTTCGCTCCGACATTTCTCGACATGTGCGGCATCGTAGTGCCCGGCAACATGCAGGGCCGTTCATTCCGTCGTCTCGTCGAAGACGGCGTCACGCCCGCCGACTGGCGCAACTCGCTCTACTACCACTACTACGAATACCCCGGTTTCCACAGTGTCAGGGCGCATTACGGCGTCAGGACAGAGCGGTACAAGCTGATGCACTTCTATAAAGAAGATATCTGGGAACTCTACGACCTTGAGTCAGACCCGCAGGAAATGGACAATCTTTACGGCCGCAAAGGCATGGAAAAAATCACCAGCCGGCTTAAAAAAGAACTCACCCGTCTTCAGCAAGAATACGACGTCCCTGCCTCTCTCTGCCGATGACCGATGTGATATGATCGTGATTTTTTTGTAGGAAAAATTCAATCCGACATAACAAAAGAGAGCCGCAGACCGGTTGGCCTGCGGCTCTTTCGTTCTTAATCCTGGGTTTATTGCTGTGAAAACTCAATTTTTTGTGATTTTTGCATTTATGATAGCGGAAATTTGTATCTTCGTATTCTTTTAATCGTGATTTTTTGTATGGCAGTGAAACTTGATACCAGTAATGAGATTATATTCGGTTCGTCTGATCCGAATATTTCTCGCGTGATCAGCAAGAAAGAAAAGAATGGCGAATTACGCAAAGTCGCACCACGTATCTATACTACCAATCTTGTTGATAGTCTGGAAAACATCGTGCGCCGTAATCTCATGGATATACTCGTTTATCGCTATCCCGATGCATTGATAAGCCATCGCAGCGCCAAAGAGATGCGGCCGACAGCGACCGGCGATTTCTTTCTGACTTATTCTACGTCAAGAAGGGTGACTGATTTGCCTGGTATTATTCTAAACTTTATCAAAGGCCCAAAAGCGTCGTCGAGAGATATTCCCTTCATGGGGATGCACATATCGGGTGAATATCGGTATATGCTTGAAAATATGCAAATTTCGAGAAAATCAGGTGACGAATCGCGTGTTTTGCCTGTAAGCGTGGTCGAGAATAAAATCGAACAGATTCTGCTGACCGGCGGAGAAGATCGTCTTAACGAATACCGCGATGAATTGAGGGTTGTCGCTCACGAGCTTGGCATGCTGACCGAGTTTGCCAAAATCAACAGTATCATTTCAGCGATTCTATCGACTCATGACGCAAAAGTGCTGTCGACTGGCTCAGCGAAAGCACTTGCTGCCGGCAATCCGTTCGACAAAACAAGGGCCGAACTCTTTGAAGTGCTGTTCGATGCGATAAAAGACCGCTATTTCGTTATCCGTAATAATCGCAATACCGACGAAGAATCGTTCCGTCTTTTTTCATTTTTCGAAAGCTATTTCTCAAACTACATCGAGGGGACAGAGTTTGAAATTGACGAAGCAAAAGCAATTGTAGACTCAGGCATTCCTGTCCCGCGTCGTGATGAGGACTCTCATGATATACTCGGCACATTCAAGGTGCTTTCAAACCGTGCCGAGATGATGAAGACGCCGACGTCGCCCGACGAATTGTTTGCGATATTAAGCCACAGGCACAATATTCTTCTCGAAGGGCGACCGAATATGAATCCCGGTATATTCAAAACGAAGAATAATCGTGCGGGAATGACGGAGTTTGTGGATTATAGACTTGTAAAAGGTACGCTTTCACAGGGATTCAAATATTATGCAGCCTTGACAGACCCTTTTGCTCGCGCCATATTCATGATGTTCATGATAAGCGAAGTCCATCCGTTCAACGACGGCAATGGACGCATTGCCCGAGTCATGATGAATGCCGAATTTGTCCGCGCCGACCAGTCGCGCATCATTGTGCCGACTGTATTTCGCGAGGATTATATACTCGCTTTGCGAAAGCTTACCCGCCACAAAGACCCTTTGGCGTACATAAACGTAATGACCAAGCTCCACCAGTTCAGCGACAACCTCTATGGATCAGATTTCACTGAGCTGAAAGACTATCTGGTAGCTTGCAACGCCTATGAAGAACCCTCACAGGCAAAACTCGTCATAATAGACCGTACAGTTAAATAAACCGAAAGAATAAACAACAAAAGAGAGCCGCAGACCGGTTGGCCTGCGGCTCTTTCGCTGTCATAAGTTATGGTTTAGAGAGAAAGAGTTTTCCCGTTTATTCGGCACCGTTCGAGAAGATTACGATGCGGTTCCAGTTGTTGACGTCGTAGGGCTGTACGTTGCTGCCTTCGGCTTGGATGGTCAGACGTTCGGGTGCGATGCCGTATTTGTCGACGAGAGCTTTCTTGACGGCTTCGGCGCGGCGTTTTGACAGACCCATGTTGTAGTCGCTTGTGCCGGTGTCTTTGTCGGCATAGCCGGCGATGACGATTGTCTGGTCGGGATTATCTTTGAGATACTGGGCTACATTGTAGACATTCACCATCTCTTCGTCGCGGATGCGGGCCGAGTTGAGCGAGAAGCGTACGGTTGCCATCAGCGGGCCTACTTCGGTAACTTCAACTGCTTCCTGTACTTCGGGACACGGGAGCTGGGCTTCTGCTGCTGCAAGCGCTGCTGCGTTTGTGGCGAGGGCTGCGCGCAGGTCGTTGACCTGACCGTTGAGGTTGTTGATATAACCTACGTAGTCACAGGGATTATAGCTCTTGAAGTCGCAGCCGCCGATATTGAACGAGAAACCGCCGATTGCCGTGAGATTGATGTCGATAGGATAACCCTGCGCTGTGTTGTTCCAGTTGTCGCCGTAGAACTGTGCGCGTCCTTCTGCAAAGAAGTCGACATATTTGCTCAGACGGAAGCGTAACTGCAGACCGGCCGATACGGGGAGTGTCCATGATGTAGATTTGGGTTTGCCGTCACGCCCGATGATGTCGGTCCTGTGGCTGAAGTCCCACATGAATGTGCCGCCGAGACCTACGAAAGGCACCATCGAGAAGACTCTGCGTGTGTTGACGCCGTGGAACGAGTTGAACATATCCCACATGAAGTCTACGTTGGCGTTGGCATATTTGGCTTTGCGGAATTCGCCCTGATTCCAGTGGATCGGGCCGCCGAGGAATGAAATACGCCAGCCGAGATATGGCGAAATCCATTTGCCGAAGCCGAAGTTGTAGGCCACACTCATCTGGTGGTGGGGATCTTTGATCTTAGAGTGTGAGTTCTCTACAAATGTTCCGTTGATACCTGCGCCGATCTGGATAAACCAGTTGTCGCGATTTGATGAATAGTAATGGGTCTTGCAAGGCACTTCGGTGACTGTCACCACTTCTTCTGTGACGACGACGTCGTCCTGTGCGTTAGCGTTGATTCCCGGTAAAAGCATTGCGCTGCATGCAGCGAAAGCCCAAAGCACATTCTTTTTCATTTCTGTAGTTTTTTGTTAGACGTAATTATTTATTGTTTTTATTTTCATAAATCATAAAGCTGAAACTATTCTTTGGCAGACTCTCGTTTTTAGGTTGCTTTATGAATTGATAACACGCCAATTTTAGGTTTGTTCATATAATGGTTGTCAAAAGTTAATATTTTTGGCAGTTAAAGGCCGATTTATTAATTTTGTGATGATGAAATCTGAAGAAAAAACACAGCGTCAGAAAGATATGCGCAGCCGCAGGCACTCGCGCTCTCTGACGTCGGGGGGCGATTATTCAAATCCCCGGCGTTATCGTCTCGATTTCATAAGCGAGAATACCTTCAACCGGGTGTGGACCATCAGGTTCACGCGTCTGCGCGTGATTCTATTCTCGGCGGTCGTGCTGGCTTCTGTGGCGGCACTTTTTTTTGTGATTCTTTTCTACACGCCCGTCCGCGGCTTCCTGCCCGGTCAGCTAAAAGGCGACCTCCGCTCCGACTACGTTTCGATGGCTCTCCGTCTCGACTCTCTCACCCAGCGTGTCAGAGCCAACGACGCCTACGTCGCCAACATCCGTTCGGTCATGCTTGGCGAGATCGACCCCGACCAGGCGCGCCGGGAGCTCTCGGCTCCGGGCAATGTCGACGACACCATTATCGGCACATCCGAGGCCGAGCGCCTTTTTGTAAGACAGTTTGAAGAGGCCGAGCGCTTCAACCTCTCGGTCCTCTCGCCGATAGCCGCCGAGTCGATGGTCTTCTATAGCCCCGTCGCTTCAGGCGTGCAGCCCGAGGTCGATTCAGACGCCACCGCCGCCAGAGTCTCGTCAAAGTCAACTCTCCCGGTCTCGGCCATCTACCGCGGCTCGGTCGTCAGTGCCGTTATCTCGGGCGACCGTCACGGTTCTGTCGTCATAATCCAGCATCCCAATGATTTCCTATCGATATACAGCGGTCTTGACGATGTTTTCGTCAAACCCGGCGACAAGGTCGTCGCCGGACAGCGCATCGGACATACCGGGCCCGGCGAAGTCATGAGCTTCGAGCTATGGCACGGTGGCATTGCCCTGGCGCCCGCCGATTATATCGGTTTTTAGATATACCCTAATTTTTTAACGAAACAGCAGCGAAGTGGACAATCGCAAAAAAATAGCCGTTATCGGAGCCACAGGCTCGATAGGCACCCAGACACTTGAGATCATAGCCGGTCACCCCGAGCTCTACCGCGCAACAGTCATCGCCGCAGGCTCGAAAGTCGACCGTCTCATCGAGCTCGCGCGCCGCCATCGCCCGGCGCTCGCCGTTATCGCCGACACCGCGCTTTACGACCACCTTCATGAGGCTCTCGCACCCCTCGGCATCGAGACCGCTGCCGGGCCCGAGGCTCTTGCCGGGGCTGTCACCCGCGACGATGTCGACACCGTCGTCACCGCAACCGTCGGCTACAGCGGCCTTGTGCCGACTGTCAGCGCCATCCGTGCCGGCAAAGACATCGCTCTCGCAAACAAAGAGACCCTCGTCGTGGCGGGCGAGTATATCAACCGGCTCCTTGAAGATTCGGCGTCAAAAGTCTATCCTGTCGACTCTGAGCATTCGGCCATATACCAGTGTCTCGTCGGCGAAGACCCCGCGAGTGTGCGCCGTCTGATAATAACCGCCTCCGGCGGTCCGTTCAGACAATGGTCGCGCAGTCGCATCGCCACAGCCACGGCCGCCGACGCCCTTAAACATCCCAACTGGTCGATGGGTGCCAAGATTACCGTCGACTCGGCCACGATGATGAACAAAGCCTTCGAGATCATCGAGGCCCGCTGGCTTTTCGGTGTCGACGCCTCGGCGATACAGGCCGTCGTCCATCCTCAGTCTATCATCCACTCGATGGTCGAGTTCCGCGACGGCGCCATGAAAGCGCAGCTCGGCTGTCCCGACATGAAGCTGCCCATAGCCTATGCCTTGGGCGAGGCCACCCGTCTTGATGGCGTCGAGGCCCCCCTGACCCTCGACCGTCTGGCGACGCTCACATTCGAGGCTCCCGACTACGAGCGCTTCCCCTGCCTGACTCTTGCGCGCTATGCCCTCGACCGCGGCGGCAATGCGGCCTGCATCATCAACGCCGCCAACGAGATCGCCGTCGCCGCTTTTCTGCGCGACCGCATCGGCTTCTACGACATCTACGGTCTCATCGAGAAATCGCTCGCACACATACCTTTCATTGCCGCCCCGTCGTTTGACGACTATGTGGCAACAAACAGCGAGACACGCGCCTATGCCGAGTCTCTGATTAACGAAAACTAAAAAAGAAAGCATATAGATAATTAATGGAATCATTCTGGATCAAAGCACTGCAGCTCGTCGTGGCCCTGGTGATACTCGTCACCGTCCACGAGTTCGGCCACTATATTTTTGCCCGCATTTTCGGCATCAGGGTCAACCGTTTCTACCTCTTCTTCAATCCCGGTTTCTCGCTTCTCAAATATTACCCTCTCGAGGGCGTCGTCAAGGTCATCGCCTACGACCGCAACGGCAGCGAGACCTCATGGCTCACCTTTAAGGTCGGCAAACCCCGTCAGCCCCGTGCCGACGGCAAGCCTACCTGGCGCGACACCGTCTACGGTCTCGGATGGCTGCCTCTCGGCGGTTACTGTGACATCGCCGGCATGGTCGACGAGACAAAGAGCAGCAAAGACCTTGACTCTGAGCCCCAGCCCTGGGAGTTCAGGTCCAAGGCCGCCTACAAACGCCTCCTCGTCATGGTCGCCGGCGTCCTTTTCAACTTCATCCTCGCCATCGTCATCTATGCCGGCATAGCCTTCCACTGGGGCGACCGCGTCGTGCCTTTCAGAGCCATGACCGAAGGTATGGATTTCAGCGCCGAGATGCACGACGCAGGCTTCCGCGACGGCGATATCCTCCTGTCGCTCAACGGCCGTCAGCTCGATGCCAAAGACTATAGCGTCGCCTGGGACATCATGCAGCCCGGCGCCGTCGTCGAGGTGCTGCGCGATAAAAAAGACACTGTCGCGCTCACTGTCACCGACGGCCTCCTCAAGACCATCGCTACCAAGGGCAGCGACTACCGTCCGATGACCGTGCGCATCCCCGTCGTCGTCGCCAGGACCGTCAACGGCGAGCCGGCCGAGAAAGCCGGTCTCCTGCCCGGCGACCGCATCGTCAGCGTCGGCTCGACACTCACCCCCGCCATCTCTGAGTTTATGCCCGCCCTCCAGGCCGCCAAAGGCACTACCGTCGCTCTCGGCATCATCCGCGACGGCAAGGCTACAGTCGCCGACGTCGACGTAAGCGACGCCGGCAAGATTGGCATCCAGATGCTCGCCCCAGATGAGATTTTCGAAGTCGAGACCGTCGAGTATTCCCTCCTCGGCTCTATTCCCCGCGGATGGGAGATTGGCGTCGACCGCCTCACCAGCTACGTCTCGTCACTCAAGCTGCTCTTCAGCAAGGAGGGTGCCCAGAGCGTCGGTGGCTTCGGCACACTCGGCAGCCTCTTCCCCGACACATGGAACTGGTATTCGTTCTGGCAGATTACAGCCTTCCTGTCGGTCATCCTCGCATTCATGAACATCATACCCATTCCCGCTCTCGACGGCGGCTACACACTCTTCCTTCTCGTCGAGATTGTCACTCGCCGCAAACCCAGCGAAAAATTCCTCGAGTATGCCAATATGGTGGGCATGGCCTTCCTCTTCCTCTTGCTTATATATGCCAACGGTAACGATATTTACAGACTATTGATAAAATGACTGAAATAAATCCCAATCCCGTCAGGGAGCTGCGTCTGCGCCGCGGCAAAGAGGAGTCTCTTGACCGCTTCCATCCGTGGGTGTTTTCGGGCGCTCTCACCTCGATGCCCGACGATGTCGATGAAGGTTCGCTCGTCCGCGTCGTCGCTCATGACGGCCGCGTCATGGGTGTGGGCCACTTCCAGATCGGCAGCATCGCCGTCAGAATGTTGTCGTTCGACGACACTCCTGTCGACGCCGGCTTTTTCAGGACACGTCTCGCCGAGGCCCTGCGTCTGCGTCAGACCCTCGGGCTGATGCGTCCCGACAACACGGCCTTCCGTCTCGTCCACGGCGAAGGCGATTTCCTTCCCGGACTCGTCATTGACATCTACGGCCATACAGCTGTCGTGCAGGCCCATTCGCCGGGCATGCACTATGCGCGCGACATCATCGCTGAGGCCCTTGTCAGCCTCGACGGCGCCGATATCCGCAATGTCTATTACAAGTCTGAGACCACGCTGCCCTACAAGGCGCGTCTCGACCCGCAGAACCAGTATATCGTCGGCGATTTCGAGACCGATATCGCCATGGAGAACGGCCTGAAGTTCCACGTCGACTGGCTGCGCGGCCAGAAGACAGGCTTCTTTGTCGACCAGCGCGACAACCGCAGCCTGCTCGAGAAATATTCGGCCGGACGTCGTGTGCTCAACATGTTCTGCTATACGGGTGGCTTCTCGTTCTACGCCATGCGCGGCGGTGCGACGAAAGTATGCTCGGTCGACAGTTCGGCCAAGGCTGTCACCCTCACACGCGCCAACGTCGAGCTTAACTTCCCCGGCGACGGGCGTCATACGGCTGTCGCCGAGGACGCCTTCAAATATCTCGAGGCCATGGACAAGGGCGAGTATGACCTCATCGTCCTCGACCCGCCGGCATTCGCCAAGCACCGCAGCGCCCTGCGCAACGCCCTGCGCGGCTATCAGCGTCTCAACGCCCTCGGCTTCGAGAAGATCGCTCCCGGCGGCGTGCTCTTCACCTTCTCGTGTTCGCAGGCCGTCACCAAAGAACAGTTCCGTCTGGCCGTCTTTTCTGCCGCCGCACAGACAGGCCGTCGTGTGCGCATCCTCCATCAGCTCACCCAGCCGGCCGACCATCCCGTCAACATCTATCACCCCGAGGGCGAATACCTCAAGGGACTTATTTTATATGTAGAGTAACATACAATTTATATGTAAATCCAAATGAAAAAACTACTGACATTGATGACAGCAAGCGCCATTATGCTGACCTCCTGCAACAAAGGCGGTAAAGTCGAGAACGATGACTTCGACTACACTGTCGACCGCTTCGCCGACATCGAGGTTTTGCGCTACAAAGTGCCCGACTTCGACAGCCTTTCTCTCGATCAGAAACGTCTGGTCTATTATCTTACCGAAGCCGCTCTCTGGGGCCGCGACATCCTCTGGGATCAGAACAACGAGTATAACCTCAAGATCCGTCAGATGCTCGAAGGTGTCTATACCAATTTCGCCGGCGACCGCAACAGCGCCGACTACAAGGCTTTCGAGCAGTATCTCAAACAGGTCGAGTTTGCCAACGGCATCCATCACCACTATTCGACCGACAAGTTCACTCCCGGCTTCTCGCGTGATTTCCTCGCTGCCGAAGTCGACCGTCTCGGCGAAGGCGCCTGGACTGCCGACCGCGACACTATCTTCGAGATTATCTTCAATCCCGCCGTCGCTGCCAAACGCGTCAATCAGGCCGAGGGTCAGGATCTCATCACGACATCGGCCAACAACCTCTATGCCGGCGTGACCCAGGACGAGGTCGAGGCTTTCTATGCCGCGATGAAAGACGACTCTGAGACTCCTGTCAGCTACGGTCTCAACCGCCGTGTCGTCAAGGAAGACGGCAAGGTCGTCGAGCAGGTCTACCGCCTCGGCGGTCTCTACAGCGACGCCATCGCCCACATCGTCGACAACCTTGAGAAGGCAATGCCCTATGCCGAGAACGACGCCCAGCGCAAGACCATCGCAACCCTCATCGATTACTATAAGACCGGCGACCTCAAGACCTTCGATGACTACTCGATCATCTGGGCCGAGGATACAGCCTCGCAGGTCGACTTCATCAACGGCTTCATCGAGAGCTACGGCGACCCGCTCGGCATGACCGGTGCATGGGAGTCAATCGTCAACTTCAAGAACAACGAGGCCAGCCGTCGCACCGAGATTCTCAGTGCCGACGCACAGTGGTTCGAGGACAACTCGCCCGTCGACCCCCGCTTCAAGAAAGACAAGGTCAAAGGTGTCAGCGCCAAGGTCATCACGGCTGCCATCCTCGCCGGTGACTCATATCCCTCGACACCTATCGGCATCAACCTCCCCAACTCAAACTGGATTCGTGCCGCCCACGGCTCTAAGTCGGTGACACTCGAGAATATCACCCAGGCCTATGACGCCGCATCGCACGGCAACGGCTTCAACGAGGAATTCGTCATCGACGAACCCACACGCAAGCTCCTTGACGACTACCTCTTCATCACCGACAACCTTCACACCGACCTTCACGAATGCCTCGGCCACGGTTCGGGCAAGCTCCTCCCCGGTGTCGACCCAGATGCCCTCAAGGCCCACGGCTCTACCCTTGAGGAAGCCCGCGCCGACCTCTTCGCCCTCTACTATCTCGCCGATCCCAAACTCGTTGAGATCGGTCTGCTCGACAACCCCGAAGCCTATAAGGCCGAGTATTACAAATATATCCTCAACGGCATGATGACACAGCTCATGCGCATCGAGCCGGGTAAAGACGTCGAGGAAGCACATATGCGCAACCGCAAACTCATCGCCGAGTGGGCCTATGAACACGGCCGCGACGCCAACGTCATCGAGCTCGTCAAGCAGGACGGCAAGACATATGTCAAAATCAACGACTACGAAGCCCTCCGCAACCTCTTCGGTCAGCTTCTCACCGAAGTACAGCGCATCAAGAGCGAAGGCGACTATGCCGCCGGCCGCGACCTTGTAGAGAAATACGCCGTCAAAGTCGATCCCGAACTTCACCGCGAAGTCCTCGACCGCTACGCCAAGCTCAGCATCGCTCCTTATAAAGGCTTTGTCAACCCCGTCTACACACCCGTTGTCAAGGACGGCGAGATTGTCGACATCAAGGTTGACTATACCGAAGACTACATGCCTCAGATGCTCCGTTATTCTAAAGACTACTCGGGTCTGACGAAATAACAGTCTCTGGCGCCATATTACACTACGCCCCCGCGACCGTGCTTATAGCCGTCGCGGGGGCGTTTGTCTGTCGGTTTTTCGTGCCTGCCGGTTATTTCTTGATTACAGGCGCGAGATATTTATGCTGGAGCGCTAAACGCTCTTTCCACTCGTCTATAGCTGCAAGATATGATTCATAATTATTGAAATCAGATGTGGGCAGCGCCATATTCTTGGTCTGCGACAGATATTTCTTCGCCTGTTTGCGGAGGTCTTTGTCGCATTTTTTATCGTTGGCTCTCTCGACAAGTCTGGTTTCATTATTATTGAATTCATCCATAACATTATCGAGGTTTGTCATAATATTGAAGTTCGCGGCAAACTTTTCTTTATCGATGGTTGTCTTGTTCTCTCCAAATGGAATTTTTGCTTGATACATTTTAATAGCACCGTCTTCGTTGCGCGACGCGACATAATATGTTGCCGAATTATTCTCGCTGTTGAAGAGGCTGGCTAAACCGTCTTCTGTGCGCTTACTGATTACAGGACTGTCGGTTGACAGAATCTGCTCCGATATATACTGGCGTCGGCACTCCATTTCATCGTCGGTTATGGCATTGTTCTTCCCGATGAATTCCTGGAAGATATTCTTGATTTCTGCCGGTGTGGCGTATCGTGCGTCACGGCGTCCCGAAAATATGACCGGAGTTGTTGCCGTTGCAGCCATAATCTCATTCTTGTTCATGCCATATAATTTAAGGGCGATTGAAGAGCCCGAGGCGAGTCCTTCTCCGGCGATTTGTTCGTTCAGCATTTCCTTGACTTCATCTTTTTCTTCGCTTACCTTATAGTTGGGGTAATCCGCTCTTGCCTGAGCCATATATTGACGGCGGTAGGTGTCGAGTTCGAAGGGTATATATTTTCTTTCATCCTCTTTCTTCCAGCGGTTGACGAGAGCCTTTTCATTATAAGAAGACGTCACCGTGGTGACCGGTTTTGAAAAGGTGATCTTAAGACTGTCGCCCACGACCTTCCAGCGTCCGTTTACTGTCGTTTTTCCCTTGATGTCGAAATACCATCCGCCTGTGAGCTGAGTGGTCGATTTGGAGCGCATCCGTCCTCCGACCCTCTTACGCGTCGTCTGTTCTCCTGCGATTTCCTGAGGAGCGTATGACGTGTAGTTTGTGCTCGCCGTGAAAGTCACGATACCGGTGGGTAAAAATTGAAGACTCTTATGTACTGTATATTCGGGCGAGAAGGGTGTCTCTGGAATATAAGTGTCTTTCTCATCCTTGAAATTGGGCTTTTGATTACTCATCTTTTTCCACTGACTCGGGGTATAGCCCATGGCCATCTGCAGGTCTTTGTCCTTCTCGGCAAATGCGCCAAAGAGTGGAATCATTGTCCCGTCGTCGGCTGCTTTTGCAAAACCATAGTAAAAACCTTCTCCGGGATAATCTATTACCACAAAATATGACGTCGATTGGTTTTCCATATACCCCGTCGCACCGTTATACATACCCGGCGAGGTATAGAGCTCACGCTTATAGCGCAGCACAGATCCGTCACCTTGTGTGGTTTTATTGGTTGAATACTGAAAATTGGGATGAATAAATGCTACTGATTTTCTCCAGCTGGCCTTATTGAATGAATCATCGAATTTGACATGGGCATTAGCAGAGAAAGCGGCACATAGTGAAAGGGTAGTGCCGACGATTAATTTGAAATTCATTTTTATGACAAGATTATTGATATGATTGTGTCTGTACTTGATATTCAGGTTCTTTTACAGCCACGTGCTTAATTGCAGCCTGTTTACTGTTAATATAGACAAAAGTAATCAAAATATGTCAAATCACCCCCCCCGATTATTAAATTTAGTTAAAATATCAACTGGGCGAAAATAACGCCTTCATCAGCCAAAGCTATTAAAGTGCCGGCGACGAGTTCGTCGCCGTAATATCAAATTTGTTTTTGTGCCGGCTGCTTGTTGTCGTATGGAGCGAGGGCTTCAGCCCTCGCAGCCAGTCAATTGACCTCTAACACAGGCCGGAGGCCTGCAATCTTGTTAACCGCGGGCGCTTGCGCCCGTGGCAGCAGTGGCTATCAAAATCTTCAACTCCGGCGGAGTTGAACTTTCCATTGACAAAGGAAGCCAAAGCGCATGGAGCGAGGGCTTCAGCCCTCGCAGCCAGTCAATTGACCTCTAACACAGGCCG
>ERZ836877.4548-NODE-4548-length-14107-cov-4.558355_pt1 | contig 14107 bp, 10 predicted proteins | sample MGYA00519469_ERZ836877 | MGnify/ENA primary metagenome ERZ836877 (study PRJEB31850, sample SAMEA3708809) | human gut metagenome | biome: human gut; feature: human-associated habitat; material: faeces | place: China | collected 2014 ... | reverse complement strand
TTATTGGCAGTTATTAGCACTTGTTATTATAGTATTTTGTAACGTGGGCTTCTGCATGTTGCTCGTCTTATGGGAATGGGCGATGCCAGAGCCTTACACAGCGGGACGAGCAACAGATAAGATTCCCGCGCTTTTCATGTCATAACGTTAATGCATCGCAGGGAATCCGGTGCCAGAAACATAATATCCGGACAGCCCCTGCCTCGGTCTGACCGACCTGCCCTGTTCATCGTATCATCGAATTATGGTAAACCGTCATGACATACATCCCGACGCATCCGCCGCCTGTTTACTTCAGCAGATGTGTCAATACGACGGAGTGTTGCGGCAATACAAACCGGGGGCGGAATTCTTTTCCGCCGGCACCGTGGCGCAGTATTTCGGATATGTCGAATCAGGGTCCCTCAAGCAGGTGGCATACGGTGAGGACGCGTCGGAACATGTCATAAACTTAGCGTTCAAGGGGCAATTGATAGCCGATTTCCCCTTTTCGCTGCTGGGTCTGAAATCAAAAACCTCGATGATAGCGGAGACTCCGTGCGTGATATCATGTCTGCCGACATCGGAATTAGACAGTATTCTGGACAGCGATCCGATGCTTCGAGACATTATAATGGCGACGGGAGATACTCTTTTCCCTAATATCTATAAGTTGTATAACGATTTGCAGAGCAAGTCACCCGGCCAACGATACGAAGAACTGGTGAAAGCCCACCCGGATCTGGACGCTATGTTCCGCTTGAAGGACATCGCCTCCTACCTCAACATCACCGTCCGTCACCTGACACGCCTGCGCCAGCACCGCTGACCGCCATCCGCAACCTCGCCGACCTCACAATGATGTATCTTTGCAAATAGAAACCACGGTTGTCGAAACCACGGTTGTTATTCAAACCAGGCCGTCTCGTCCATTCAATTGATAATTAGGAATCAGACATCGCTCCTTAAAAATTACTACATCTATATGTTCAACGATTTACCATTTATAGATTGACATCCTGTTATAAAATTACATTTAAGTGGACTCAATGATTGAATTACAAAGATAAAAGAAGATTTGCATACTTCAGAAAAATAGCCTATATTTGTATTAAAATATTAACTGTATTATGGTACAAAACGGCATTAGTAATGATATATTGTCATTATTAGACAACTATACGCTGGACAATCCTGAGGAAATAGCAAAGGAAGTGGCGGAGAATTTCCGCAGACGACGTGTAGAAAAGAATATCACACGGCAACATATCGCGAAGTCGGCAGGAGTACCCCTGTCTACAGTGGCCCGTTTTGAACGTACAGGGCTTATTGGCTTTGAATCGCTCGTAAAGCTTGCCATGGCATTAGGCTATATATCCGACATCAGGAATTTGTTCGGTGTGGCAAAATTCAACACCATGCAGGAACTTGAGCTGATCCGACGCAAAAAAGATGATAAACGCGCTTATCCGATAAAGATATGAATCATACCGAAAAACTGCAAGTCCGGTTTCGTGGCCGGCCTGTCGGCACATTGTCGCTCACTCCCGACAATCGTCTCAATGTATTTGAATACGACAGTTCATGGCTATCCGAGGGATTCAGCATATCCCCTCTTGAGCTGCCGTTACAACCGGAAGTCTTCATAGCAAAGCTACAGCCGTTTAACGGCAATTTCGGGATTTTCGAAGACAGTTTACCCGATGGATATGGCCGATACCTACTGCATAAGATTCTGATGCGTCAGGGAATCAACGATTCGGATCTATCTTCGCTCGACAGACTCGCTATTGTAGGAGACAACGGAATGGGCGCACTCACTTACGATCCGGCCTTTACTCTTGAACCTGGGGAATCAATAACAAATTTCGACCAGCTTCAGCAGATGGCCATTGAAGTTCTTAAAGAACAGCAGGACAGCGATGCCGGCTTATTGCTCTATAACAGCGGCAACAGCGGCGGCGCGCGTCCCAAAGCTGTGTTTTCCGACTCCGAGGGACATTGGATTGTAAAATTCAGACATATATACGATTCCAAGGATATTGGGAAACTGGAACATCAGTATAATGAAACGGCCCGCAAATGCGGTATTATCGTTCCCGACTTTAAGCTAATCAACGACAGGTATTTCGCATCACGCAGGTTTGACATAGATTCCGGCAACAATAGGTTACATACAGCCACTGCAGGAGCCCTGCTTGGGCTTTCGCTCAGTCAGCCCTTCATGGACTATTCCAACCTACTTGCCCTCACAGGCTACTTAACACAGAGTCAAGTGGATGTAGAACAGTTGTACCGACGCATGCTGTTCAATTACTTCTCCGACAATAAAGACGATCACTGTAAGAATTTCAGTTTTTACGTGATTCCGGATGGCGATACCGGCAATTGGATATGGCGACTTGCGCCGGCATACGACCTTACATTATGTACCGAAGGATATAATGGCGAGCATGCCACCTCCGTCAATGGCACGGGGCATCCGAAATTATCAGATTTCGTTGCTGTGGGAACCAAAATCCAGTTGTCTGAAAAGCGTTGCCGTGATATTATTGACGAAGTCCTGGCTGGTTGCCGTGATTTGTTACACTATAAGATATAGTTCCTTATCTGTCCTTATCTGTCAAATGTTTTGCTGATTTTAATTGCAAAAGGCGAAAATATATAATATCTTTGCAGTCGCAAATGGTATTCCCTGGCTCAAGAGTGAGCCGCGACGTTTCGTCAGGGAATGGAATGAAGTTGTTTAAGCATCTTCATAATTGAATTGTTTAAATAACTTCAAAATAGGGAATCCGGTGAGAGTCCGGAACAGTACCCGCTGCTGTAAGTTCCACTAATCCTGAATTTCAGACAGGATTCACACGCGGCCGCAGAAGCCATTGGAGTCAGTCTCCGAGAAGGCGCGACACGCAGGAATAAGTCAGAAGACCTGCCATTGCGATATATACACGCGCCTGCGGGACTATGGGCTACGGATTTCCTGATAAAATGCTTGTTACATCCCGTCTGCGCGTACATACGTACGGCCGACGGGATTTTTTGGCTCCGCACATCTCGGGACTCGATGCTGATCGAGGTCCGGTTCATGCCATGCCTCGCTGCCGTCATAACGAAACTGACAGACAGGCATGACTTTAAAAACGTCCATAATACTTATCCTGACGAGCGCCGCAACGGTGCCCGCATACGCTGTAGAACGCCCGCAACGCCCCGACACCACCGGCCGCAACCTGCAGGAACTTGTTGTTACGGCCCGGAACAAGTCGGAGGACGTGATTCCCGTACAGACACTGCAGGGCGATGAGCTGCAGCGCCTCAACAGCAACAGCATTGCCGACGCCCTGCGTTACTTCGCCGGCGTACAGGTGAAAGACTACGGAGGCGTGGGCGGAATCAAGACCGTAAACATCCGCAGCATGGGCACCAACCACACCGGCGTGGTGTACGACGGCGTGGAACTCGGCAACGCCCAGAACGGGCAGATAGACCTCGGACAGTTCTCGCTTGACAACATCGAGTCGCTGTCCCTGTACAACGGCCAGAAAAGCCGGATACTGCAGCCGGCAAAGGATTTCGGATCAGCGGGCACCATCTACATCCATACCCGGACCCCTCATTTCGAGGAGGGCGAGAACTATCACGCCCGTGCAGCGATACGCTTCGGTTCATTTGACCTGATAAATCCCTCAGTGCTGACCGAGATACGCCTCGGCCGTAGCGTCAATGCCTCCTTCAGCGCCGAATGGCTAAATTCCAGCGGCAAATACAAATTCAGATACCGCCGCGTCAACCCGGCCGGCGAACTGGCATACGATACAACGGCCGTGCGCCAGAACGGCGACATCAACGCCACCCGACTCGAACTCAACCTGAACGGCACCCTCAAAAAAGGAGACTGGAATTTCAAGGTCTATAACTATAATTCGGAACGCGGCGTCCCCGGGGCAATCGTCAACAATGTGTGGCGCCGGGGCGAGCGCATCTGGGACACAAACTCTTTCGCCCAGGGACGTTACCGGGGCGATTTCGGCCGGTTCATAACCCTCAACAACCTGAAATATGCAGCCTACCGCACCCATTACGTCAACAACGACGACAAACAGGTGAAGATCGACAACCTGTATCGCCAGAAGGAGATTTACTTCTCTACCGCTAACCAATACTCGATTTTTGACTGGTGGCACGTGTCGCTGAGCTATGACTTTATGTGGAACGACCTGAACGCCGATATGTACGGATTCGCCAAGCCGGACCGGTTCTCGCATTTCGTCAGCGGCGCCACGGCCATCAACCTGCCACGCTTCAAACTCCAGGCCAGCGCGTTGGGCACATTCATCCACGACCGGCTCAAGGGTCAGGCGTCCCCAAAAGACAAGCACGTGTTCACCCCTGCCGTATTCGTTTCCGGCTATCCGCTACGCTCGCCCGATTTCTCGATTCGCGCCTTCTACAAGAAATCATTCCGAATGCCTACATTCAACGACCTCTACTATGCCGATATGGGCAACTCCAAGCTCAACCCGGAGCATGTGACGCAGTACAACGCCGGCATACTGTACGACCGCGTGCGCCGGGGCGTGGTCAACACCATCCGCATCGGCGCCGATGTATATTACAATACGGTGCGCGACAAGATCGTGGCATACCCTAAAGGACAGCAGTTCCGCTGGACCATGCTCAACCTCGGCCGTGTCCGCATCAAGGGCGTGGACGTCACCGCGCTTGTGACGGTCAATCCGGTAAGCGACCTGATGCTGACACTTCGCGCCCAATACACGTTCCAGCGCGCCATCGACGTCACCGATCCCTCCGACAACTATTACCGCGACCAGATTCCCTACATACCGCGCAACTCGGGAGCATGCGTGTTCAACGCCTCGTGGCACGGATGGAACCTGAACTATTCCTGGATTTATGTGGGCGAACGCTATAACCAGCAGGAAAACATCAGGTACAACTACACACAGCCGTGGTACACCTCCGACGTATCCATCAGCAAAGACCTGAAGATCAAGAAAGTGTCCCTGCGCGCCATGGCCGAGATAAACAACCTGCTCAGCCAGGACTATGACGTGATCATCAACTATCCGATGCCCAAGCGCAACTTCAGATTCACAATCGTGGCAGAAATATGAAAATGAAATCCATAAAATATACCATTACCTTATCAATGACGCTGTTCCTTGCCGGATGCCGCCACGACGAGTTAGTGGTGCCGACGGAATACGACATCATCAACGACGTGCCGGACCCGGACACCTCAATCCGCGGCTTTTACCTTGTTAACGAGGGCAACATGGGATCCAATAAATGTACGCTCGACTATTTCGACTATTTCACCGGTCTGTACGCCCGTAACTTCTACGCCGAGCGCAATCCGAACGTAATCAAGGAGCTTGGCGACGTGGGCAACGACATCGGCATTTATGGGTCGAAGCTGTATGTGGTGGTGAACTGCTCGCACAAGGTGGAGGTACTCGACAGCCGCACCGGTACGCGCTTAGGCCAGGTGAACATCCCCAACTGCCGTTACGTGCGATTCTACCGTGGCAAGGCATACGTCAGCTCGTATGTGGGTCCGGTGCTGATTGACCCCGACGCCCCGAAGGGAGCCGTGTACGAGGTCGATACGACATCGCTGAAAGTCACCCGGAAGGTATCGGTAGGCTACCAGCCCGAAGAAATGGAAATTGTCGACGACTATATGTATGTGGCCAATTCCGGCGGATACCGCGTACCGAATTACGACAACACCGTCTCGGTGATCCAGATGGTGGATTTCAAGCAGGTTCAGCAGATTCCGGTAGGCATCAACCTGCACCGTCTCAAGAAGGACCGGTACAACAAGCTGTGGGTCACGTCGCGCGGCGATTACCAGAGCCGGCCATCGCGCATGTATGTCCTCGACAAACGCCGCGGCTACAACCAGATGATTGTGACCGACACCCTCCCCTTCGGCGTGTCGAACATGGTCATTCGCGGAGACTCCCTCTATTTCTATTCCACGGAGTGGAACAACTACACCCAGTCCAACACCATTACCTACGGCATAGTCAACGTACGGACCAAGCAATTGGTTTCCAATAATTTCATCACCGACGGCACGGAGAAGGAGATAACAATCCCTTACGGCATCGCCGTACACCCTGAGACAGGCGACATCCTCGTGACGGACGCAAAAAATTATGTGTCGTCGGGAACACTCTACTGCTTCGACCGCCTGGGCCGCAAGAAATGGAGCGTACGCACCGGCGACATACCGGCACACATCACATTCCTAAAACGTGAGAACCATGAATAAGATGCTGTATTTCATATTCGCGGCGTTGCTGTTCACGTGCTGTACGCACGATGTCCAGATGGTGAACTTAGGTATCGACGACGATTACTATGTGTACCGGATGAAGAAGCTGAAACTTGAATCCGCATACACCGGCCGCGAATACCGATGGACACTCACCTCCCCCGACGGCGCCACCAGGGAAGTATCCGACAGGCCGGAGTATATTTTCATGGAAGCCGAGGAGGGTCTGTATCGCATGACGTTCGACATAATCGACGATGACACTCCCTATCACCATGAGTTTACCGTCACGGTGATGCACGAGGAGGTGGAATACAGTCCCTGGATCACGAAGGTGTACGAGTATTGTCCGGCTCCGGGCCAGTTCGTCAACGAGATGCCCCGGTATGAGGATGGCGACACATACGCCGACATCCTGCAGAAATGCGAGGAATCCATCTCGGGCAAAAACGACGTGATGATTTCACTTGGCGGTTACGGCGGTTACGTCACCTTCGGTTTCGACCATACCGTGGTGAATGAACCGGGCAAAAAGGATTTCCGCATCTGGGGCAACGCCTTCTACGAACTGTTGAACCCCGACGAGAAGGGAGGTTCGGCCGAGCCGGGCATCGTCATGGTCAGCTATGACGTGAACATGAACGGCATCCCTGACGATCCCTGGTACGAACTGGCCGGAAGCGAATATCACAAACCGGAGACAATCCATAATTATACGCTGACGTACCTCCGCCCGGACCGTGACCGCGAGCCGGTTCCCGACGATGATTATCCCTATCTTACCGACCTCTATTATATTCCCTGGTTTGACTCGGAGGGCAACACCGGCTATATGCCTAAAAATTCCTTCCATGTTCAGGAATACTATCCTAAATGGGTCGATACGGATGAACTGACATTCACCGGCACCCGTCTTGCCCCTAATGCCGTGGACACCAGCGGCATTGGCACTTACTACATACTCTACAGCTACGACTGGGGATATGTCGACAATCACCCCAACGATTTCGCCGACCTCAACTCGTTTGACATCGACCTGGCCGTGGACGCCGACGGCAACCCGGTGCATCTTCCGGGCGTGGACTTCGTGCGCGTGTACACCGGCCTCAATCAATATTGCGGATGGCTCGGGGAGACCTCCACCGAAATATGCCGCGGCCAGGATCTGCATATCCCGGACCCCGCCACCATCATACCCGACGATCCCATATCAAATTGAAAACACAAGTGAATTAAGCTATAATAACTGCGATATGAGAAAACAACTACTCACAACAATGCTTCTTTTTGTCTCGACCGTCACCGTCATGGCCGAGAAGGTGGACTTCGGCAAGATCGTCCATTGGGCCGGCACCGGCGAGAATCAGGCCGCCTTAGTGGTACAGTTCAACGACGGCAAGGATGATGTGGCCTACGTGTGGGGCTACCGGTGGAACGGCACGGCGTCGGGCGAGGATATGCTTCGCGAAGTGGCCGCATACAGCAGTTCGCTGTCAGCCCTGGTGCAGTACACCGGCTCGATGGGCAGCACGCTCGACGGCATAGGTCTCAGCGCCAGCCGCAAGCTGCTCGACCATCTGGAGTATGACTTCCGGAGCGCGGCCATCGACGGACAGGTGTCGTTCGGATATTTCGAGCCAAACACTATGATGGGCCAGATAACGGCCCCGGGCAACGACACACCGCAAATGGTACGGACAGCCATCGAAGCATCCAAGACCAAAGGCATAATCGAGCATCCGCTCAACGCACGCCGCTACGGGTATCCGGCATACGACTATGACTTCTGGCAGCTCAATGCCGACTATAAGGATGACACGGAACTGCACTGGCAGGCCGGATGGTATGACGGCTACTGGAGCTACTGGATCGGCACCGAAGGTCAGGAACTGGCCGACGCTTCATATTCCGGACTCGGCATGTCGTCGGCACAGCTTACCCCGGGCAGCGTCAATCTGTGGAACTACGTACCAGACATGGTTCAGATGGGCGAGGCTCCCGAACCCAGCTCCAACCTGGACTACACACTGGCCTATTACGACGAAACCATGACTGCGCCTGAACCGGAAGTCATGGATATCGACTTCGACAGAATCAGATACCGGGCCGGCGAAGGCGAGAAATATGCCGCGCTTGTCATAAAATTCAACGACGGCAAGACTCCCGAAAACCTTGTATGCGGTTATCGCTGGAGCGGTGGCTGGGACGATACGGTCAACACTATGATCACCAATGTATTGAACGGTAACAAGGCGTTCTATGTAACACGTAATAACGACAACATTGTCTCAATCAGTTATGATGCCGACGCCGACGGCTCGATCACCGCCGACGAGCACAATATGGTGTCCGGCACATGGGACATCTATGCCGATTACCGCAACGAGCCTGAAATATATAAGGTATCCGGCGGTTCGTTCGTCAATCCGCGTGCGGTAATCATTCTGACCTGTACGCCGCAAGGACAGGATCCTGATTACAGCATCGAAAACCCGACATATATCGAAAAATCGGACACTCCGGCAAACCCGAGTGCCGTGAAGGATGTCGATGCCACCCATCCGAGCCTGAAGGCCTCGACAGACGGAACAATCCTGCTCCACAACTGCAGCGGTTATTCCTTCACAATCTATGATCTTTCCGGCCGTGTCGTTTCATCGTTCGGTTGCGACAGCGATGCCATGTCGTTCAATCCCGGTTTACGCAAGGGAATATTCGTGATTCAAGGCAAATCGGAAAACAACATAATAACTCTAAAATACATAGCAAAATGAAAAAAATCTGTTTGCTTCTTGCGGCGCTGTCCATGCCGGTTCTTGGAGCAGTCGCAAGCGTACCCGAAGAAATCAAGGTATGGTACGGCGACGGTCCGGACCATGTGCAGGTAACGATGCGCTTCAACGACGGCAAGGGCGTCGAGAACATCACGGCGGGTGTCAGGTTCACCGCTCCCACATCCGTAGAGTCCGTTATGGAGACTCTGATTAAGAACGACCGCCGTTTCTACGCGCTGAAAAGTGACGGCACATTCATCGGCTACGGTTTCGATCTGAACGGCGACAACGTGATCGGCCTTACGGGTTCCGCACCATTGACAGGCGAAGACGGCATCTTCACCGCTGAATCCGACGAGGCCGTGACCCCTGCCCAGACATACGACCATTGGGTGCAGAATACACCCGACGCTGAATGGAAGGCGTTCCGTGGCGAGGAGTTCAGCTATCAGTTCACGCCATGCGACAAGGTTCAGGCCAACGACCTGCTGCTGCTTGATTACACATCGGCTGACACTCCCGCAGCTCCGGCTTATATCACATACATAGAAAATACCGAGACTGTGGGTGCATGGATTCCCGAAGGAATGTCCATCGCCATAGCCGATGAGGCTTACATCCCGGTTCTGATCAATGTGGGTGCCGGGAACTCGCTGCGCTCATTAACCTGGAAATACCAGAACGCCGCCGGTGTGACCGACACAAAGATTATCTCGCGCGCCACGCTGACAGATCAGGCCAAGGGCAACACTCAGGCCAAGCTGACGTTCGGCAACAATGTAGGCGATGCTTACCTCAGCGTTCGTCCCGGCATATCGACCGGCACTCTGTCTTATACAGATCCGGTGAAGGTGCAGGTTACAGTTCCCGAGATTCCCGTGACATCAGTTTCGTTCGCTTACGGCGAAAACGGCTATGACGCGCACTTCACCGAGGTGTTCCGGCCCGAAATGGTGATCGAGCCTGCCGATGCCACCTACACCCTGTTCACCTACACCACAAACGACCGTACGATAGCATCGGTTGCCAACACCGGCAATGTGACCTGCGCACGCAAAGAGGGTACGGCCGTCATCAGCGCCACATACGCATTCAATCCCGAAGTCAGGAGCGATTTCAAAGTGAACGTGGCCCTGAGAAAACCTGTCGAGCAGATCGGCATCGAGGGCGTGGAAGGCGATGTGATCACGCTCAATCCCAAACACCTGATCGGTCTGATCGGCAAATTCACCCCTGCCGACGCCGACATCAGGGACTTTACCGCTACCCTGGAAGGTGTCGGCGATGCCTCCGATAAATCAACGTTGATTGCATCTATGTATAAAGTGAACTATTGGGACGAGGATAACAACCGCATCAATTTCTATGAGCTGAGCGGACATCACGCCGGTGAATGCAAGCTGATTCTCAAGGCTAATGACGGTTCCGACTACACTCGCGAGTACACGGTGAAAGTCGAGGACCAGGACCGCACACCTGTTGCCGGAGACACCTACCTTGACGGCACCATCATCCTGAACGAAGAATGGTTCGGCCACACCAACGGCGGCATGAACTTCATTACCAGGGACAAGGACATAATGTATCAGGTTTACGAACGTGAGAATCCGGGCCAGTCGTTCGGCTGCACGTCTCAGTACGGCACCATCTGGAACGACAAGCTGCTTATTGCTTCCAAGCAGGCTAAGGACGGCGGCGATCCGCTACCCGGCGGAGGCCGATTTGTGGTAGCCGATGCCAGGACGTTCAAGCGTATCGGCAACATCGACGACATCAAGCTGGAATCCGAAGGTCGCAGCGGCGACGGCCGTGCCATTGCCGGAGCTACACCCGACAAAGTCTACATGGGCACGAATCAGGGTATCTACGTCATCGACCTTAATGAGATCAAGGTTACGGGAAAGATAGGCTCCGAAGGCATTAATACCGACCTCTATTCCGGACAGATTGGCGATATGGTCAACGCCGGCCGGTATGTGTTCGCCATCAAGCAGAACACAGGTGTATTCGTGATTGACGTCAATACGGACGAAATCGTGAAGACCATCGAGGACGCGAACGTTCAGGGCATCACACTGAGTGCCGACGGCAATGTATGGGTCGCTTCGCTGACCGACAATAAGAAGGCTTCGCGATTCGTATGCATTGATTCGGAGACACTGGAGGAAAACACCGGCCTCAGCGTCGATATGCCGGAATCCATCGGCAAGGTAACCTGCGGATGGGGCGCATGGCGCACCACCCAGTTCTTCGGCTGCAACAGCCGAAATGTGCTCTGGTTCTCGCCAGGCAGCAGCATTTCGGACGGTGGAGACGGGCAGTTCTATTGCTGGGAAATCGGCACGGATCCCGCAGGCATCAAGCCTGTGTTCGACCTTAAGAATCCTGTACTGCCGGCCCATAACAAGACCGTGGCCCAGGCCACTTACGGTACATCGCGTTACGACGACCGCACCGGCGAACTTATTGTAATGACTACCGAATACAAGGCTTCGGGTCACTACCGTTACAACTGGACTCACTTCGTCAACCCCGAGACAGGCGAGATCACGAAGACCATAGAACTCGAACCTTACTATTGGTTCCAGTCGATGCCTATCTTCCCCGATAAGGAGGACGCCCGTCTGGCCAAAGACTTCCAGGGAATCTCGATTGTCGTGGACGATGAAAACTCCATGCCGGATGCATCCGCTACTCTTGACCTCCGAGATGTAGTCAGCGACCCGGACAACAACGACAACGTCATCATCTATACGCTGCCTGAAACATCGGCACAGGCTGAAGACGGCGAATCCACGCCGAATCTTTCGCTTGAAAACGGCCGTCTGACAGTCAAGCCCACCGGATACGGCCACGCCACGGCCCTGGTAAACGCCACTTCCAACGGACGCACTGTGACGCTTTCCATCCCCGTTGACGTTGTGAAGGATAGTTCTACAGGCATTGACGGAATCAATACGGCCCGTTCCATTCTATTTGCCGACAATCGTCTGATCATCATAGGATACATCGGTGAATCGTTCTCGCTGTACGACACTACAGGTATTGAAATGAACCGGTTCACTGTGGACGCCGACGAGTTCCGCGCCGCCTTCAGCCTCAAGCCCGGCGTCTATGTGCTTCGCGGAGCCGACACTTCCTTCAAGTTCATGGTTCGATAACATTTTTCTTTCTTAGTATGCAGTTCCCGCTGCGAAGTGATTTGCAGCGGGGACATCCTTTTATTTTAAAGAAAATGAGAAAAATATTTACATATCTATTGTTCGCCGCGTCATTGTCGGCATTCGGAAAGTCGACCGAGTATCGTGACGGTGTCTTTATCGTCAACGAGGATTGGTATGGCCATCAGAACTCGACCATAAACTGGATCTCCGACGACTGGGAATGGACCTACCGCGTGTTCCGGCAAGCCAATCCCGGCAAGGAACTTGGCTGCACCAACCAGTATGGCCAGATATACCGAGGAAGGTTCTATCTGATAGCCAAGCAAGAGAAGGACCCCGGCGCATCCGTGAAGGGCGGCCGCATCACCGTGGCCGACGCCCGTACCCTGAAGTGTCTGTTCCAGAGCGACCTGATTGATCCTTCGGGCAATCAGTGCGACGGTCGCGGGTGTCTGGGTATAGACGAGCATAAGCTCTACATCTCCACCAGCAACGGAGTGTGGATATTCGATACCGACAACTACACGGTCACAGGAATGGTGGAAGGCACGGCCAATCCGAACGGATCTGACGGCAAACCCAACACCGACCCGACCGGCTCCCTGTATCATGGTCAGTGCGGCTCAATGGTCCGCGTAGCCAACCGTGTGTTCGTGGCCCATCAGTCGGAAGGGCTGTTAGTGGTTGATCCGGCCACCGACAAAGTGACTGATGTATTGACCATGAAGCCGATATACGACCTGCTTCCCGACCCCGCAAACGGCAACGTATGGAACGGAGGTTTTCAACCTCCGCACAGCAGCAAGGAAAAGAAAATGCCCGGTATCGGTTCCGTCGTGTTGGCCAGGGACGGCTCGGTGTGGGTCAGCGTTGCGCGCGACATCCAGGGCACCGGCGCCACTCTCCCCTATCTGATGCGTGTGGACCCCATTACTTTGAAGCAGACCGTAATCGAAGTTCCTGACGGTTACTATCCCCCGTCAAACAGCTGGTATGCCTGGACCCCCGATGGTTTCTGTGCTTCCGCAAAAAACAATGTGCTATACTGGAACGGAGGTACCAACTCATGGTTCTCCGGCTCCAAGGTATTCAAATACGACATTGACAAAAAAGAGTTTTCAAAAATCATAGACCTTGACCGCGAGGCCGAGGAACAGGGGCTGGATTCAAAGACCCGCTGGAGCATCTACGGCTGCTCCATGCGTGTGCATCCTGTCACGGATAGGCTATACATCTCGCTGTTCCACAATTTCCAGAATCCGACATACAAGCTTCGCGTCACCGATGCCGACGGTGAAACGGTTAAGGAAGTGGACATGATTTCCAACTACTGGTTCCCGTCACTGCCGGTATTTCCCGAAAACGACGCACAGGATTCATATAGTCCTGACGGCATAATTCCGGACTGCATAGGACTCGGACATTCCGATACTGAAGATGCGCTATATTACACTTTGGACGGTCAGATACTTTCCTCCCGTCCCTCGAAGCCCGGCATCTACATCCTGCGCACCCACTCCTCCACCCGCAAGGTCATAGTGCGGTAATCATATTTATTATATTGTATTATATTTTTCTTTCTTAGTATGCGGTTCCCGCCGCGGAGTGATCCGCAGCGGGAACATCCTTTTAATTCGGAGTTCTCAATGCAAGAGGGAACCTCCCCGTATGGAACGGAGGTTTTCAACCTCCGCACCAATCTGCATCGCGTGGAACGGAGGTTTGTAACCTCCGCACAGCACTGCAAGGTGACACGACGCTTCGGCGCAGGTTGGAAACCTCCGTTCCACGCGCCGGCTATCCCGAAGTATGCGACAACTATGCATTGAATCGAGTAGGAGGTAAACACTAATCGCAGGTGTTTGTCTCCTGCTTTCGTGTTT
>ERZ836877.4547-NODE-4547-length-14111-cov-3.234633_pt1 | contig 14111 bp, 13 predicted proteins | sample MGYA00519469_ERZ836877 | MGnify/ENA primary metagenome ERZ836877 (study PRJEB31850, sample SAMEA3708809) | human gut metagenome | biome: human gut; feature: human-associated habitat; material: faeces | place: China | collected 2014 ... | reverse complement strand
GCGCAATAATTTTCATGACTTACTTATGGTTTATAGGATGGTCATTTGTCGGGATTTGCGTCCTTGAGTATGCGGTTCCAGCGTATGCCGCCGTTCAGCAGCGATTTGTCCTTGTCGAAGCTGACAAGCACACGCCAGGGTGTGCCGACGATATGATCTTCAGGTACAAATCCCCAGTAACGTGAGTCGAGTGAGTTGTCGCGGTTGTCACCCATCATGAAGTAATAGTCCTGACGGAAAGTATAATAGTCCACCGGCTTGCCGTCGATCCACATTTTCCCGTCGCGCCACTCAGCCGAGGGATTGTTCTCATACACCTTTATAGTGCGGCCGTAGATATCCCAGGCGGTGCGGTTCATCTTGAGTGCTGTGCCCTTTTTGGGGATCCATATACCGTTTTCCCCTCCATATTCGGCCCGCGTCCAGTCGGCAGACTGAGCTGCCGGGAAGAGGGGCACCATAGGCTCTATGGAAGGTACCTGTTTCATGACTTTTGAAATCAGCGGGCTCTCCTCCATCTGCGCCACCATGGCGGCGGTAAGCGGGGAGACAAAGATCTGGGGCACCGTGCCGTCGGGGTTCACAACGAATCCGAGCTCCTTCAGCGAGGGAATGTCGGCTGCTGTCACCTCCACCGTGTAGCGGTCATCCACAGGGATGCCGAACGCCTCGAAATCCTCTTCAGACAACGAAGCCGCCGGCTGATAGAAATGGTTGAACTGCACATTCTCTGGGATAAGGAACTTCTCGCCGTCAATATATATGTCGCCGTCGGTGATGCGGATACGCTGTCCCGGAAGCCCCACGCATCGTTTCACATAATTCTCACGGCGGTCGACCGGACGCGCTATCACCTCACCGAATGTCTCCTTGTTGTTGAGCACATAATCGCGGCCATGCATGGCGATGAGTGAATAATAGTCGGGATTCTGCACCTTGCTCATCACAGTATCGCCCGCCGGGAAATTGAACACCACGATGTCGCCCGCCTCCACACTGCGCTGCCCTTTCAGGCGTTTGTACTCCAGCGACGGACTGTCAAGATAGCTCTTTCCCAGGCCGAACGGCAGCTCGTTGTGTACCAGTGGGAAATATACCGGGGTCATAGGCACGCGGGGACCGTAGACCGTCTTGTTGACAAAGAGGTAATCGCCGGTATAAAGTGTCTTTTCAAGCGACGAGGAGGGTATCTGGTAGTTCTGCCCGATGAAGGCGAAAATGAAATATACCAGCACGAGAGCGTAGACGATGGCATCGACCCACGACATAACCGATCTCACGGCACTGTTTTTGGATTTCTTCCACCATGTGAAAGGTATGTATCCTGTGATATAGATGTCGAAAAGCAATATGCCCGCAAGAAGCAGCCACCAGTTGCCCATCCATGCCACCCACAGCACAAACAGGAGCATCACCACTCCGAATCTTATCCACCGTGTGGTGGTGTTCTCGCTTATGCGGCGTCTGAATCCCTCTGCAAATGTTTCCTTTGCCTTTCCGGCATTCTCCTGTTGCGGATTATTTCCGTTCATCGGTTATTTTCGTAGATTGGTTTACAACATCAGATTAAAGTTCTCCGAGCATCTGCTCCATGCCGAGAAGTCCGCGGGCATCGGGATTTGCATGCACCCACTCGGCAGCCATTACAGCGCCAAGCGCGAAACCGTCGCGCGAAAAAGCCTTATGCTCCAGAGTGATGGCATCCACGGGGGAAGTCCATGTGATGATATGCGTTCCCGGCACCTCCCCGACTCTCTCATGGCCGATGGGGAGAATGCCTTCCGGAAGTTCCACACCCTCCAGAGGCTCACCCCACCCCTTCACGGCGGGATCGTTGGCCATGATCCCTTCGGCAAGGGTGATGGCGGTGCCCGACGGATGGTCGAGTTTGTGGATGTGGTGTATCTCCTTCATCGCGGGAGCATACTGGCTGAATTTACCCAGCAGACGCGCGGCATATGCGTTGATCTTCATGAACAGATTCACCCCTATACTGAAATTGGAGGTCCAGAAGAGTGTGCCTCCGGTCTGTGCGAGCATCTCCTTTACCTGAGGCATGTAGGCTGTCCATCCTGTGGTACCAGACACCACCGGCACACCTTTCGCAAGAGCCGCGCGGTAATTCTCCACCGCCGCCGCGGGAGCAGTGAACTCTATGGCTACATCGGCACCGGAAAACTCAGGCGAATCCATCTTTGCCTCCTCACCGGCATCGACGGTGCAAACTATCTCATGGCCACGCTCAAGGGCGATACGCTCGATCGCGTGCCCCATCTTGCCATATCCTATAAGAGCTATCTTCATTTTTTAAGTTCCTTGTTGGCCACACGCGGTATGGCTATTGTCGTAAAAACGAGCAACGCCCCTCCGGCGAGGGTGAAAGCCCAGCTGTCGCGCGACACATTGCCGTTGTAGAAGAGGAAAAAAGCGGCCACACAGAAAAACACCGCGCTCCACGACTCTATGCGATACAGGCGTTTGATGCGCGGATGAATGCCGGTATATGGTGAGAGCAGTTTCCCTGCAAGGAAACATACCGCACCGGCGGCATAGACATATTTCCACCATGTGCCGGCGGCTCCCGGAGCCACAGCCACGTTAAGAATGGGAAGCAGAGTGCCGGCGGCGATAGCCAGCAGTCCCACGATGGCGAGCGCCATGCACCATGTGCGCGGCGGCCTGCCGATCAGTTCTTCTTTAGTATATTTTTTTTGGTCGCTCATAATGATATTATTAAGAAGTAAGAAGAAAGAGCATTAGAAGTCAAGCAAGAATAGAAATAAGAAGTTGAGAAATTGAGAAATTTGATTCCTCTGATCCTTCTGATATCTCTGATGCCTCTGATTCTTCTGATCCCTCCTCAAATTATTCATCAATAATGTAAACGTCTTCGTTGATGCGCTGCATATGGTAATTCTCACGCACTATACGCTCCAGAGCGGCAGGGTCGGTGTCAAGCCCGGCATTGAGGCGCCTGTAATACTGCATGGTATCGTTGTTCTCCTTGATTTCCGCCTCCAATGCATCGATCTCCTCCTGGAGTTCGGCGCTGCGGGAATAGGAATTCTCATTGAAAAACACCACAAAAAGCACATATCCCACCGCAACAAGTAGCGGGAACGTGATATATCTGCGGCACCATTGCCATCCGCCTTTTATCTGCTCTTTCATATCAGGCATAAACTTAACAGACAAAGGTAACTATTTTTTTTCAGACATACAGTCAATAGCCGCTTCGCTAACAAATTTTATAAGTGATGGACTGCCTGTCAGTGACAGCTCAGGATCTTGCCGAATGGCGCCGCTCGTAAAAATACAGGGTGTAAAGAGCGGCGGCTCCGACAATGGCACACGGTATGCCGGCCAGAGCCGGGGCGGCAAGGCCGTATCCATGCCGTATGACGGCACCTCCCATAGCGGCCGCCACGGCATTTGACACGTTGAACGCGATCTGTATGCCCGCGCCACCGAGCATCTCACCCCCTTTGGCATAACCCACGATAAGATACTGCAACGGTCCCCCTATGCCGAAAAGCAATCCGGGAGCCACAAGCGCGAAAAGCAGCGACGGGATCCTGTCTGCCGCGAAAACATACATCATTGGCAGCAGAAACACTGCGATGGTGGCTATCACAGCCGTCACAAGCGAGGGGGAATACCTGTCGGCCAGACGTCCGGCAGCATAATTGCCGAGCACCATCCCGGCACCTACAAGAACCATTATGCCCGACATGGCACCCTCAGAGAAGCAGGCGACCCGTGTCATTATCGGCGATATGTAGCTCAGCCAGCAATATACGCTCGCCTGCCCGAAAAACACACCGGCATAGATCAGCCAGGGGGCGGGACGCGAGAGAAACCGGAACTGCCCTTTCATACCGGTATCAGGCAACGACGACATTGCCGGCACCCAGCTCCTTATGGCAACGAAGGTGATCACCCCAAGCAACGCCACTATAGCGAACGGCAGACGCCAGGAGAAAAGATTGCACACAAAAGTGAAAGCGGGCACTCCCACAAGGTTCGCCACAGTCATGCCACCCACAAGTACCGCCACCGCACTGGCACCTTTCCCGGGATCGGCAAGCCGTGAACATACGATAGCACCCGCGCCGAAGAACGCCCCATGCGGCAGACCTGATATGAATCTCGCCGCGAGCAGACAGCCGTAGCCGGGCGACAGCGCCACAAGAGCGTTGCCGACAGCTATCACGGCAGCAAGCAGCAACATGACCCTGCGCAACGGCAACCGGCGCAGAAAAAGCAGCGACGGCGCCCCCACGGCCACACCGGCCGAATAGGCTGAAATCAGATGGCCGGCCTGTACCACGCTGATCCTGAGGTCGGCCGCGATGTCGCTCAGGATACCCATCATACCGAATTCCACAATCCCCAGTGCGAAAGTGCCGAATGCAAGTGAAAGCAAAGATCTCTTCATTTCCGTATTTTCATTTTCGAGGGTGCAAAAATACGGAAAAATACGTATATCAACCCGTGTCGCGCCGAGGTAATTTCAGACACCGCGACATTATTTTTTGGCTGTTAGGAGGGAAAGCGCTAACTTTGCTTTGCTGGTGGGGAATCACATTATACTATTCATACTTAGCTTTGGTGAGCTATGACAAAGAAATATGATTTTCTGGTTATAGGATCGGGCATCGCCGGAATGAGCTTTGCCCTGAAAGTGGCGAAACACGGCAGTGTGGCTCTCATATGCAAGACCACACTCGAGGAAGCCAATACGGCTCTGGCACAGGGTGGCGTGGCCTCCGTGACAAACCTGGAGGTTGACGATTTTGACAAGCACATACACGACACCATGGTGGCAGGCGACTTCCTTTCCGATCCGGAAGCCGTGAGAAAAGTAGTGACGGAAGCTCCCGGACAGATCAGGCAACTGATTGAATGGGGGGTGAACTTTGACAAGAAGGAGGATGGCACTTTCGACCTTCACCGCGAGGGTGGACACTCCGAATTCCGCATACTGCACCATGCCGACAACACAGGATTCGAAATCCAGCAAAGTCTCATAGAAGCTGTAAGGAACAATCCCGATATCGACATCTACGAGAACCATTTCGCTATCGAGATCATCACCCAGCACCATCTTGGCAAGGTTGTCACACGCCGCACCCCCGACATCACATGCTACGGCGCATATGTGCTGAACCCCGAAGGGGGAGTAGACACCTTCCTGTCGAAAATCACCCTTATGGCCACCGGAGGAGTGGGAGCCGTGTATCTCACCACAACCAACCCGCTCGTTGCCACCGGCGACGGCATAGCCATGGTATACCGCGCCAAGGGCACCGTGAAAGACATGGAATTCATCCAGTTCCATCCCACGGCACTGTTCCATCCCGGCGACCGACCGAGCTTCCTCATCACCGAGGCCATGCGCGGCTACGGAGCCATACTCCGCAACCTCAAGGGGGAACGTTTCATGGAGAAATATGACGGGCGCCTGGAGCTTGCGCCGCGCGATGTGGTGGCCAGGGCCATCGACTCCGAGATGAAACTCAACGGCGACGACCATGTGTTTCTCGACGTCACCCACAAGGATCCCGACGAGACACGCCGGCATTTCCCCAACATCTACCAGAAATGCCTCTCGCTCGGGATCGACATTACCAAAGATTATATCCCGGTGGCTCCCGCCGCGCATTATCTCTGCGGCGGCATAAAAGTCGACGGCAACGGCGAGTCATCGATCAGCCGCCTCTATGCCGTGGGCGAATGTTCCTGCACCGGCCTCCACGGCGGCAACCGCCTCGCCTCCAACTCGCTTATTGAGGCAGTGGTCTACGCCGACGCCGCGGCACGTCACGCCATCGAAGAGATCGGCCACCTCTCATACCGCACGGATGTGCCTGAATGGAACGACGAAGGCACACGCCACCCCGAAGAGATGGTGCTCATCACCCAGAGCATCCGCGAAGTGAACCAGATAATGGGCACATACGTTGGAATTGTGCGTTCCAATCTGCGCCTTGACCGTGCATGGAACCGCCTCGACATACTCTACGAGGAGACGGAGCGCCTCTTCAAATGCTCGAAAGCCTCGCGTGAGATCTGCGAGCTGCGAAATATCATCAACGTGGGATATCTCATCATGCGCCAGGCAAAAGAACGCAAGGAGAGCCGCGGCCTCCACTACACCATTGACTACCCGCCCAAGCAATAATTCACTATCCCACACCGTTATATACCTACAATAACGGATATGGAACACGCTACGATATTGAAACACATACTTACAGCCGCCATGGTCTCCATGACGGCCGTATCGCTTTCAGCCGCGCCTGACTCCCCCGAAATGATGGAGCCGATGGAGACAGAGGCCCACACCGTGGAGCACCCCGGAAGCGGCATGCAGCCGGTGTTCCGAGGCCGATACCACAAGGTAACGGAGGAGGGTGACACAGTTCTTGTCGTGGTATTCAACGAGATAACGGTCTTTCCCGAACTCAAATTCAAGAACAGGAAAGAGCAGGAGTTTTTCTGGAAAACGGTGCGCGACGTAAAAAAGGCGCTCCCATATGCGAAACTCATCTGCGAGACCTTGCTCGAGACATACGAATATATCGAGACCTTCCCCACGCAGGAGGAGCGCGAGCGGTATCTCAAGGAGATGGAGTCGTCGGTGTTCAACCAGTACAAACCCGCCCTCAAACGCTTCTCGCGCAACCAGGCGCGCATGCTCGTGAAACTGATACAACGGGAGACCGACCAGAGCGGATACGATATCCTGAAAGCCTTCCTCGGGTCATTCCGCGCCACCTTCTGGCAAGGATTCGGCAAACTCTTCGGCGTAAACCTCAAAGGCTCATACAACCCCTCCAAAGACCGCAACGACGCCATCATAGAGCGCATCTGCGTCGCCGTGGAGCAGGGCCAGCTCTGACTGCTCCGCAAATTGTACCGGGTTTCTCCTCCCGGACAGCAACGTACAATGCCCCCGGCAATCATCAGTGGATTGCCGGGGGCATTTCATTATGTCTAAACCATCACTTCACCACTACGCGGCGGGTGAAATCATCTACCGTGACGAGGTAGAGACCCGCAGGAAGCGGCAACGACATTGTTCCCTGCGCGAGGGAGCCGGCATACACCAGGGTACCGTCCACAGAGTAAACCGAAGCGTCGCCGGAGCGTCCGTCGCTCTCTATGATCAGCTCACCGCCGCGACAGTATGCGTCCCACGAATGGTAGTCGGCCTCGTTGGCGCTCTCCACACCCGAGCCGCTTCCATACGGTGTGAGACGGATATCGTCGATCATTATTCTTGCGCCGGATACCTGATCGAGTTTCAGACGCACAGCACCGCTGCGGTTGATATCGGCTGTGAATTCGGCATACCGGTTGTCGCTGCCGGAAACTTTATTCACCGGTATCTCCACACTACAGATCTTCTCCCATGTGGCCCCGTTGTCGGCCGATACCAGCACATCCACAGCTGCGGGAGCGCTGTCGTCTCTCCACAGGCGTGCCCAGAAACTGAGCGTGCCGATGCCGTTGGGCTTGCTTTCCATCATAGTGAGATGCCTGTTGCCCGATTTATTCATGCGGGCGGCCTGCTCCCCTTCGTGGGGATAGGAGTTGGAACCGTTCTTCTCGAAAAGCGCTGTGGTGCTCCATGTGCATGCGGTGCCTTTGTAGGTCTTGTCTCCGTATGATCCCCCTCCGGCTGCGTCTGCCTCGAAATCCTCATGGAAATCAGTAAGGGTGGCGGTAACAGTACCCTGCACATCCACATCGTCGTTCACATAATCGCCCGAGCTAAGTATTATGGAGCTGTTGTACACACCCTCGCTCTGTGAAAGCATCTGCAGATAGAAACGGTCTTCATCGGGTGTGAGGGTTGTTGTAAGCCCCCAGTTTGATTTGTCGGTGCTCACACGGAAAGGAGCCTCTACCCTTACAGTGATATCCTCCGATATGTTGTCGGCATCAATAAGGAGTTCGGCGATAGCCGACGGTTCGCCGGGCATGGCCACGAAAGCCAGATCCCCGTCATAGAGAAGCTGTATGGATGGCTGCGGGGCAAGTGTCGTCACAGTCACGGGAGCGGAGGTGATGCGCCCGTTGCTTACGGTGTAGGTGTATGTGGTCTTCGGCTCCAGTGACTCTACCATGAGCATCTCGTCACCGGCACGCACGCTCATAGGTGACTCGTCTATCTCCTCGCCGTCGCGGTATACATTCACTATATACAGATCGGTGGGATCATCTATACAGCTCCAACGCGCCACAAAAGAGGTTTCGGTCACATTGGTGGCCTCGCCGGCGGGGAGCCCGTCAACGGCCGCGCACAGCAGCGTGCATACGTTAGTGACATCTCCGGAAGTGAGGGTAAGCACACCCGAGGCGGTGCCTGCCGTCTCCGACATATAGCTTACAGTGACGGCGCTTCCGGCGCCGTTTACCACATCTGCAGACAGCGATACGGGGGTGACGCTGAATCCTGCACCGCTCACCGAGGCACGCACGTCACCCGACAGTGCGGTTCCTTTTACCTCTACCCGCACGGAGCGTGTGCTTCCCGTAGAACTTACGCCAAGGTCTATGACACTGCCGTCGGCGGGAGCATATATTGAGGGATCGTTGTCGGCGCCTATATACCATGCCACACCCTTTTTGTTGCCCCAGATATATTCCACCAGTTCAGGATGGTCGATGAAGGGGTTGCGGTTGTTCTGGTGGCGGCTGATGGCCTCGTTGCGGTTCACCTCCTTGTCGCTTACAGGGTCCTGACGGCTCCATTTGAGCAGGAGGTTGAGACTCCATTCCTTGAACACGGGGTATGAGTTTCCCGCAAGCATCTGCGAGCCGTTCCCCTCCGTCCATTGCGCTATGCTGCTGTTGTAGGCGGTGGCCATATAGAAATAAGAGCGGGCGAGATCCCCCTTGTATTCGTCGTCAGGCTCGAAGACTGTGCCGCTGAAACCGCTGAACGTGCTCGCGCCAAGACGTCCCAGAGCGCGCACGCTGCCGTTGTTGGCCAATGATTTTCCGCCGGCGCATTCCCCGTAGGGATAATTGCTGCGCTGGCCGTTGACTTTGCCGTCGGTAGGATACAGATGGTAAGCGTCGGAATACTGGGCGGCCTTGTTGCCTCCCCACCAGCTTTTCGGTAAAGAGTGCTCGCGGTTGATGCAGTCGCCGATCACCTTATAGTTGCCGCATTTGGTGAAAGTCTTGCCCCAGTTCTTTGTGGTGTAAATGTCCCACAGAGTGCCGTCGGGATGCACGTCGGAAGTCTTGTAGACCTCCCACAATCCGTCGTAGCCCACATTCTTGTGATTGCTTACCACCCCTGCCAGAGCTTTCAGGAGCGCTTCGCCGGTCTTCCCCTCGCAGGAAGAATAATAATTGGCGGGTTCGGCTGCTCCCAGCGTCAGGGAGACGGCCGCCATGATCATGGCATGAATTCTCTTAATCATAAATATTCCGTAAAATGACGCGCCTACACGCCGGCGCTTTAAAGGGGTACAAATTTAACCTAATTTGCCGAATCGCGACGCCCTGTTAACACATTTAACAATTATCCCCGCCAACTCCTATGCTACCGGATTTTTTGTTAACTTTGCACAAGGATGTTTTGTTATAATGATATCCGTCTGCCGGCACACGGAAGGACACCACCGCGACGCCACATTAATATGAATTAATTTTGAACAGTTACTTATTATGGAAACTACCCGCCAAGCCAAAATATCGCGTCTTTTACAGAAAGAGCTGAGCGAGATACTGCGTCTCCAGACCGCCAAGACCCACGGCATACTGGTCTCGGTATCCGCCGTGCGCATCAGCCCCGACCTCAGCATAGCGAAAGCATACCTCTCGATATTCCCATCCTCAAAAGCGCAGGAGATACTCGAGAACATCACACGCAATGCCAAGACCATCCGCTACGAGCTGGCGCAGAAGGTGCGTTTTCAGCTCCGCAAGACACCGGAACTCAGCTTCTACCTCGATGACTCGCTCGACTACATAGAGAATATCGACAAGCTGCTCAACAATACGAATACGCAATCCTAACCCCCAGGCTCAAAACCAATTGTCTCGCCTTTCTTTAACTATAGCGCTGCGCTACCTGTTGTCGCGCAAGTCGCACGGTGCTGTCAACGTCATTTCCGCCATCTCCGTAATGGCGGTTGCCGTGGCAGCGGCCGCAATGATCATAGTGCTCTCTGTCTTCAACGGGTTCAGCTCGCTCGCCGGACAGAAACTCTCGAAACTCGACCCTGATTTCAGGCTTACCCCCATTGCGGGAAAGAGCATGGAGGGGGTCGACTCGCTGTGCACGGTCCTGCGGTCCATTCAGGGTGTGGCGGCCGCAGAGCCGGAGATCACCGAACAGGCGTTTGCCGTGGCCGGTGAAAGGCAGATGGGGGTGATGATAAAGGGGATGACCGATGCCGGTCTCAAAGCCTCCGGAGTAGGGGATGTGATTATCGACGGGGCACAGACGTTTCACGGAAGTTTCCTCGACAGCGATACCGACACTGTGCCGTACGACGGTGCTTTGCTTAGTGTGGGGGTGGCGATGCAGCTGAATCTGCGTCCGACTCACGGTCTCTGCGACTTCGAGATCTATGAACCGCGACGCGAGGGGCGCATCAATCCGGCAAATCCAATGGGAGCGTTCCGCAAACGGCAGATGCGTGCCAAAGGGGTATACCAGATCGAACAGGAGGAATATGACCGCAGCATGATACTGCTCCCTTACCGCACCGCAGCAGAACTTCTGAACTACGACGATGCCGCCACAGCCATCGCCGTGACGGCCGAAGCCGGCACCGATATGGAATATCTTGCCGACGCGCTCCAAAAAGCAGCCACACCTCTCGGCATAGAGGTCAAAGACCGTTTCCGGCAACAGGAGCAGGCATTCCGCATGATCGCCATAGAGAAATGGATCACATTCCTCATGCTTGGCTTTATTCTGATAATAGCGTCGTTCAACATCGTGTCCACCCTCTCGATGATGATGCTCGAAAAGGAGGGCAACATGAATATAATCCGCGCCATGGGTGGCACAAAAAGCCTGACAGACCGCATTTTCGTAAATCAGGGATGGCTTATAGTGATTCTGGGCGGAACGGCCGGAATTGTTTTCGGATCGGCACTGGTATTGTGTCAGCAGCATTTCGGGTGGATAAAGCTCAACGCAGCCGACCCCTCTCTTATGTCTGTCGATGCCTACCCCGTGCTTCTTGAGCCTTCAGACCTTCTTGTCTGCATGTTGTCTGTTGTAGCTGTCGCATTGCTCATCACGCCGGCCATCCTGCTGCTGCGCCGCAAATAACAACGGTGGCATGCCGTCATCCGCAAATTCCGGCACACCACCATTATTAACCTAACGCTTACCGCTGATTCAGAAGCGGTAGCCCGTCACCGCCGACGGGATGCTCTCCATACTGTCAAGGGTATTCCTCAGACTCCCCAGAGCCGCCAGACGCTGCGCCCCAAGCGTGTCGGCAAACTCCGGATCACCCGGTCCTGCAATCGCTTCAAGCACTTTCACCGCCACCAGATGCTCCAGAGTGCGTTTTATAGCCAATGACATCCCCGCCTGCGGTTCCGCTCCCGTTGTAAGCTCCACCATAAGCCTCATGCCGCTTTCACCGCCATATGGAAGATTAGGCGCGGGATCGGCATCGTCGAGACCGCACTCCCTCACATAGCCGTGCAGCTCCACCACCGTTTCCGCAAACATCATCCTCACCATATTTCTCAGTCCCGGCAGGCAGTCGCGCGTAAGAAGGGCGGTCTCCTCGCCGTTGTCACGCCTCCCGCTGTTTCTCAGGGCGGTGAGGGCGAGTATCTCGTCGCATATGGCGCTGTCGTTCAGTTCTATTCTCATTGTTTACCGTCTCTTTTCTTGTTGTTGGTATCCCGTTTTCTCATCTCATTGTACACAAGCCGCAGTGCATACGGCTCGGTAATAAAAAATCCCGACGGACTATGGCGGCACAGCACATAATCCAGAGCCTCCCACCGGCTTTCACCCGGCACCTGGCGCTGACGCTCTTCAAGCGCCTGACTGATCTCCTCCCACATGGCACGGCGGTGGGGTTTTTCAGCCGGAGGCAGACGGCGGCGACGCTCCCGCATCTTTTTCCATACATGCTCCCGTGTGATGTAAAAACGGGGAGCGCCACCTTCGAGGGCTTTTCTCACCGCCGTCCGCACCGACAACGGACGGCCTGTGAGTGCCTTACCCCTCTCTTGCCATTCTTGCACCGACTTCAGGAAATCGGCGTTCCTCTCTTGATAGTTCTCCATTCTTCAGATCAATAATTTCAGGTTTAAAGGAAAAAGCAGACACGTGTTGAAGTCTGCTGCAAAGATAAGTTGTCACCGGTGCGAAAACGATGCCCACCAGTGTTAAATCGGAGTGTGGCCTGAGAAATTACCTCGCTCCCAGAGCTGCGGCCAGCCTGTCGCGCGTGCCGGTAAAATGGCTGAATGTGCGCAGGAGGTCGAGCACAGCTACAGCGGCATTGCGAACCTCGCTCTCATAGCGCTCGACGCCCACACCGGCTCCCGCCGCCTTGCCCATAAGCGCTCCGCTCACTCCCGAGACATCCTCGAACAGGTCTATCTGGGTCTTGAGCATGTCGCGTGCGCCTATATCGGCCATCGGTGTCACCACCTGGTGAGGCTCCGCCCCCATGAACGGCTTGAAAGGAACAATTCCCCCTGGATCGGCCCACCGGTTTGCGATCTCGCGCCAGCTTATATGGTCGGGCTTGCATCCCACCGGAAAGAGGAGCACACCTTTCGCCGCCGTCTCCATCATGCGGTCCATCATCGTTATAAGGATATTCACATACCGCTGTTGATCGAGAACATCCTCCACAAGTGAATGTACGTCACCGTCCACCAGGGGATAGAATTTCACGGCAAAGGGGAGAGCGCCCCCTTTCAGAGGGGAATCATACTCGTCGAGCACAGTGCCGTCGGGAGCAAGCATACGGCAATGCCACACCGTGCATGTCTCCCATCTCATTTCCACCTGCGGCAACCCCTCCTTCCGCCTGAGGCGGTTCGTTCGCTCCATCTTCTCACGCTCCATGCCGTCTATCAGCCGGAAAGTGGCGTCAAGAGGATCATGGCACCGCCACCTTTCCACACACTCGAGGGTCCACACTTCCACTACCCGGCATCGCCCGGCGGGAGCATGGAAAAACGATCCGTTCCCCTCCGCGCCTATGGTATCGGAACAGAACACCGACGAGGCTCCCTGCAGCGAAGCGTAAAGGCGCCTCAGCTCAACCGCCCTGTCGCGGTCGCCACGCGCGAATCTCATCACCACTTCCCCGATACCGAGACTCAGAAGACGCCCCGCCATCTCCATATCGTGTCCACGCGCATCGCGTATGGCATTCACAAAGAAATCGTCGGGAGATACAGCGTCCACCCATACTCCCTCCCCTCTTACACGCCTCTCGCGGCTTAGATGGTGCACGGCCATACCTGAGATCAGAAACTCCTCGAGGGTGCGGGCATCGAGTTCGTCAATTTCATTGCGTCTGCGCCACCCCTCCTCCTCTGCAGGGGCGGCTTTTCCCGTGTCAATTGGTGAGTTGTCTCTCCGCTCCCCCTCGGCGTTCATCCGGTACCGTCCTACCACGGTTTTCACGAGCCGGCGGATAAGATTGTTGGCCAGAGGTTTGCGGCCACCAGAAGTGGCAAGTTCCCCTTCGGTTGTAATCTCCCCGTCGGGGCCCACGGCAGGATCGCTCCACTGGTCACCATAGGTGTAGCGCAGATAGCGGCGCCGGCGTTCCCTTACCGGAGCGAGCCGCATCCAGGCGCCATGTGCAGCCTCAAGCACATGGCGCGCACGTTTTTTGTCTTTCTCATTCATTGTTGTAAAAAATATATATATGTCAGTTCGCCTGTAAGATTATTTTCATGACACACCGTCTTGTTTCTGTCCGGATGGGGAGGGTGTTGTCAGTCATCGACCTTTGGTCGCTTGGCTCGGCCAAGAATGGTTCCAGATGGTAGGAGCATGAGGGTGAGGGTGACGGGAGTTGACTTTGGTCAATGACCGAACCCGAATCCCTCAGGCGACGACCCAGATGGGCCATTATGAC
>ERZ836877.4545-NODE-4545-length-14114-cov-3.351732_pt1 | contig 14114 bp, 12 predicted proteins | sample MGYA00519469_ERZ836877 | MGnify/ENA primary metagenome ERZ836877 (study PRJEB31850, sample SAMEA3708809) | human gut metagenome | biome: human gut; feature: human-associated habitat; material: faeces | place: China | collected 2014 ... | reverse complement strand
AAGGGGATGCCCGCATAGGCCGGGCCCGCGATGGTGCTGGAGATGCCGGGGACTTCCTCGAACGGCACGCCCGCGTCCAGCAGTTCCTCGGCCTCTTCGCCGCCCCGGCCGAAGATGTAGGGGTCGCCGCCCTTGAGCCGGGCGACGATTTTGCCTTCTTTGGCTTTTTCTATGATGAGCTTGTTGATGCCGTCCTGCGGGAGCGCATGGTTTCCGGCGACCTTGCCGACGTAAATGCGTTCCGCGTCGGGCCGGGCATAGCCGAGCAGGGTGTCGTTGGCGAGGTAGTCATACACGACCACATCGGCCTTTTCAAGAATGTCCTTGCCCTTGATGGTCAGCAGACCGGGGTCGCCGGGTCCGGCGCCGATGAGATAGACTTTCATGCGATCCTCGTTGTTTTCCTGTCTCATCCGGGCGTAATTCCGCGTGTCAGGGAGGCAGGATTGATGAATACGTGTTTGGTGAAAGCGGAGCGGCCGTGCTTGGGCAGCCTGTCCGTCCCGCGGCGGGATGATGCCGCAAGAGGAGAATCCGCGCGCCGACAAAGGTATAGGCAAACGCCGCTGATGAAAAGGGGCACGTCAGTGGCCGGAATAGGCCAGCACGTGGTTGAGCCCCACGGTTTTGACCGTTATTTCCGTGCCGGAAAAGGCCGCGCGCGTCAGCGTCCAGGCTTCCATGTCGATCAGGTCGATTTTACCGGAACTTTCCGCGCAAAGCAAAGGGCGCAGGGCGTCCAGCACATCGTCCAAGGGGAAGAAGACGCCCTCGAAGCTGATGCGGAAAATATCGCCTTCCAGTTCGGTGCATTCGGGAATGTTCCAATCGGACAGCACGGCGCCCACGGCGTCCGCAATGTGCTGGTCGGCGGGGAAAAGATGGCCGTAGGTCTTGCAGGGTTCCTCTCGCATGGCGTCACCGTGACGGGCGGCCCCGTCGTCAGAGGGGAAAACGGAAAAGGGAGAGGAAACGGTTTTCCTCTCCCCTTGTCTTTATTGATGGTGCCTCAGGGATCAGTGGATCTGGCTCTGGATCTTCTTGGCGGCCGGAACCAGCAGGTCCTTGAGCGTGTCGGACAGCAGGCTTTCGATGGCGGAAGCGGACGGGATGAACTGGCGCTCCTGTGTGGAACTCAGGTTTTCGGAATAGAGCACGCCCTTCTTGTTGGAGAGGGCCACCTTGGCCTTGATGGTGCACTGCACGCGGGTCGCGCTCTGTTCCTGCAGCCATACGTCGGTGATGGTGCCGGTCACGATATACGTGGGGTTGGCGGCGCGGGCCTGTTCCAGCGTGGAGGCGAAGGAAACCTGCACGCCCTGGCGTCCGAGTTCGTCGGCGAGCGAGCGGCTGAACCAGTCGGCGATGGTGGAGCTGGCGGTGAATACCGAGCCGTCCTTGCGTTCCCCGATGTACTGGCGGGTCCTTTCGTCATTGAACATGACTACGGCGACGCTGGGCGAACCGGGCAGGGGGAGGACGGCGCTCGTATTCGTGTTATAAATGAGGCGTACGTTGTTGCTCGGGCCGCAGGCGGCGAGGAGCGTCAGTGTGACCAGCGTCAGTGCAAGCGTGACAACGCGACGGATCAGTATGGACATGATGAACCTCCGAAAGGACTGTCTGAAGAATGGAGAATGATACCCCTTTTGCGGGCGGGATGCAATCCGGAGCCGCTAGCCGGGGGTATGCTTCCATTCAGTTGACGGCCAGTTGACGGCGCATACCAACTTGTCTAGACTGGAGGATTCAAAACGGCGGAGCGGAAAGCCTTCCGGCGCGGCATATCGCGGCTGAGAAGGGGGCCCGCCGGATTTTTTGATGCGTTTTGTTCCCTATCCCCGGACGCCGTGCGCGGTCCGGCGGTTTTTCCCTCCATACAGGAAGACAAGGAGCGCTGAAGTGCTGGATCTCAAACTGTTGCAGAAAAATCCCGAAGTGGTGGCCGCCGCTCTTGCGAAGCGCCATTCGCCCCTGAACATGCGTACTTTTGAAGAACTCGACAACAAGCGCCGCGAGCTGCTCGCTCAGGTGGAAGCCCTCAAAGCCGAGCGCAACCGCGCCTCCGCCGAAGTGGCCCGCCTGAAGCGCAACGGGGAAGACGCCGAAGCCTTCATCGCCAGCCTTTCCGATCTTTCTTCCCGCATCAGCGCGTTGGACAGCGCCACCGAAGCGGTGAAGGCCGATCTCGCGGACTGGATGCTTACCGTGCCGAATATCCCGGACGCCTCCGTTCCCGACGGCGTGGACGAGAACGACAATGTGGAAGTGCACCGCTGGGGTACGCCGCGCGAGTTTGATTTCGAAGTGAAGAACCACTGGGATCTGAGCAACGACAACGGCGGCCTCGACTTCGAGCGCGGAGCCAAGCTCGCCGGCAGCCGCTTCACCGTGTCGTGGGGCTGGGCCGCCCGCCTTGAGCGCGCGCTCGTGTGCTTCTATCTGGATTTCCACCATGAGCAGGGCCGCACCGAAATCCTGCCTCCGCTCATGGTCAACCGCAAGACCATGCAGGGCACGGGCCAGCTTCCCAAATTCGAGGAAGATCTTTTCAAGGTTGCGGATTGGGAATACTACCTGATCCCCACCGCCGAAGTGCCGGTGACCAACCTCCACGCCGACGAGATCCTTGACGAGGAAGCCCTGCCAAAGCGGTATTGCTCCCAGACGCCCTGCTTCCGTTCGGAAGCGGGTTCGGCGGGCAAGGACACGCGCGGCTATATCCGCCAGCATCAGTTCACCAAGGTCGAAATGGTGTACATCACGCATCCCGACGACTCCTTCAAGTATCTTGAGGAAATGCGCCGCAGCGCCGAAACCCTGCTGGAACGTCTCGAGCTGCCGTACCGCACCATCACGCTCTGCGCCGGGGATATGGGCTTCTCCGCCTGTAAAACCTACGACGTGGAAGTGTGGCTGCCCAGCTACGGCGCCTACAAGGAGATTTCGAGCTGCAGCAATTGCGGAGATTTCCAGGCACGCCGCGCCAACATCAAGTTCACCGACGAGAACGGCAAGAAGCACTTCGCACACACGCTCAACGGCAGCGGCCTTGCCGTCGGGCGCACGATGGCCGCCATCATCGAGAACTACCAGAACGCCGATGGCACCATCACGGTTCCCGAGGCACTGCGTCCGTACATGGGCTGTGATGTGATAGCCGCGCAGTAGGACGAAGGAGCGCGTCATGAACATTATCGTCGTGGGCTGCGGCCGCGTGGGAAGCCATTTGGCGACGCTACTTTCCGAAGACGGCCATAACGTCTCGGTCATCGACCGCGCCGCCGATGCGTTCAAGAACCTCGGACGTGACTTTAACGGTCGCATCGTGCGCGGTATCGGCTTCGACGAGAGCGCCCTCATGGACGCCGGCATCGACGAAGCTGACGTCATCGCTGCCGTCACGAGCAACGATAACGCCAACCTCATGATTGCAGAGGTCGCACGTCGCATCTACGAGGTCCCGCATGTCATCACGCGCCTCTACGAAGCGCGCCGCGAGAAGACCTACGCGCAGCTTGGCATTGACTTCGCCTGCGGAACGACACTCGTTGCCGAGGAAATCTTCTCGAAGATCCAATCTGGCCACGGTCACCACATCGACACCTTCGGCAGTTACGAGCTGGCGCGTTTCGCCTTCAACTTCGAAGATGACACCACCATGTCATGCAGCGAACTCGAGTAGGACTACGATGCGCGCGTCGTCGCCGTCGAGCATGACGACGAGACCATCCTCCCCTCGCAGGATACGATTCTGCACGATGGCGACGTGGCCATCGTTTGCGTGGCACGCGAGGACTTCGGCCGCCTCTCGCGCTTTATCAGGAGCTGATCGCATGTTCATCGTCATTAGCGGTGGTTCGACCACGGCAGAGTACCTCATCTCGATGATGCTCGAGCAAAACCACCGCATCACCATCATCGAGGAAGAGCGCGAGACCATTGACCACCTCGCCGATACGCTGCCCCCCGAAGTGCTCATCATCGAAGGCGACGGTACCGATTCTGCCGTGCAGCTCGACGCCGGTGTCGATGACGCCGACCTCTTCGTTGCGCTCATGGGCCATGACGAGACGAACCTCGTGGCTTGCGAGATCGCCATGACCGCGTTCAACGTGCCGCGCTGCATCGCGAACGTCAACAATCCCAAGAACGGCCGTATCTTCCACGAGGTGGGCATCGAGCCCGTATCCTCGACCGAGCTCATCGCGCGCATGGTCGAGGAGGAGGCCATCGTCGGCGACATGCGCATGGTGTTCTCGCTGCGCGAGGGCGACATCGTGATGGTCGAGACCAAGCTCCCCCTCAAGATGCACCATCACGACGGCGTGCGCGTAGCCGACATCCCCTTCTCCCACGACACGCAGCTCATCGCCGTCATCCGCGATGACGAATTCGTGATGATCACGGGCGATACCGTGCTGTATCCGGGAGAGACCATCATCGCCGCCACCAAGAGCGACGCCGAGGAAGAGTTCCGCAGCGTCATTCGGCATCTGTAGACGGGAAAAATCTGCTGTTTCGATGCGTTGCACCTCCAGCTTTTGGCAACCTATGGTCAGGAGTCGCTCCCTTTGGCAATGACCGCAGCGATATCGTCGAGAGGCATGAGACTTGGCCGGCCTTCAAACTCCTCGCCAGGCACAATCCTCAGCCGCGCCTCTTCCTCGAAGTAGTCGAGCATGTCATCACGCATGGGCATCGTCTGCTTGATTTTGATGGCCCCCTCTGGACAACGAGCTCGACAGTAGCCACACCCAATGCAACGCTCCTGGTTAACCACCATCTTTCCGTCAGATGCTCGATAGTGAATGGCATCTTGCGGACAGTAGTTGTCGAGACAGTGCTTGCATCCCGTACATGCATCATGATTTACGACGGCAGTCCAACCCGAAGGATGGAATCCATCCTTGATGTCAGGCAATGCGTTCTTTGAAAGGTTGAGTCCAACGCAGCAGCAAGGACAGCAGAAACATATCTCGAGAAACGTGTCCATTTGGTCATTCTTGAAACCCCAGATAAGCTGTTCGACCTGAACCCACAAAGATTGACACGCTAACCCTAGCTCGGCCGCCTTATCAACGCGTGCGAAGGCCTCTTCGACCGTAAGCTCCTCGGCCATACCGTGATCTACGACTACCTTTCCGCCCATGTTGAGAAACAGACAGGCAAGATCATGCGGGTAATCCTTGCAGTCATTACCAGCTCGGCAGAGGCATTCCTTCATCCCGCCAATGTACTTCGCGTTCATGATCGCCTGTTTGACGAGGTCCATGGGAACAATTACGCGTTGCTGCGCTTCGAAGGGGATGCTTTTCCCGATGGAGACCGTTTTGCGCTTCGAGGGGTTTCCCGCAAGGGCACTGCACTCGTCACATGTGCAGCCGCGAGAATGTCCGGCTGCGTGATCATGCAAGTCCTGAGAAACCGCATGTTTGTCCCCCGGGCGCCCATTTTCGCAGGCGCACTGCATGTCGGCGCTCACCTCTTTGTGGAGCACCGGCTCGACATGCCCAATCGCATCTTTGTCCGAATCGTCGGGATTCGTCGATTTCCGCTTCGCTTGCATTTGGTTTTCCGCAGTGTTCTCGTCAACATCCACGAGAAGGTTGAACGCAAAGCCCGCAGAATAGGAACGCTCGGCGGGGTCGAAGAGCATTGCCCTCCTATAGAGCTTGGCGCCCAACGAGTCGGGCTTCTTTAAAACGGGAGACGCCCCGACAATGGTCTTGAACACCTTGAGAACAACGCCCCAGTTCCATTGTCGTGCCGAGGTGTGCGTGACGATGAAATCCTTTATCCCCAATCCGCGCTTTGCGTTTTTCCATAGCGGTTTGTCGGGTTTTTCCTTGCGTCGCAGGCGATCCTCGTCCAGATACAGGACGTTGCCTTGCTCGTCAATGTTGTCGTAGCTCGAAGGCAATCCCTCCACCACGTTCCCATTGACGTCTACCAAATTGCAATCATCCCTGCTCATTGTGTCCCCCTCCTAGCAATCATGGAAATGCATTGTTGCGCGTCGTTAACGCCTGTACCGATAACCCGGCAACGGCTTTCCCGCTCGACGCGCACGCGCATCGGCTTCGGCGAGCTTGATCATCTTGTGGGCCATTCCGTTCATCATGAAGTTAGACGGGAGTCCCCATTGCAGAACAAGCCTGAGTTGCCGTAGCTTGCTCGTGTCTTCCGGCCACCATGCCTGCAAATACGATACGAAGTGAGTGCCCTCACCGTCATGGGACGGCTCCAAGACAAAGTTCCACGTCCATGCAAAACCGCTCAGCCACTTGGGTCGCCAGGCAATGGCGAGGTCCTGAGTCGGTTTGAACCTCGTATCGGAATACGTGATGATGTACTCGTTTTCCTTTACGTCGACGATGCCGGTTCCCGCACCGTTTTGGTGGTAGTACATCCAGTCGCCGGGTTGTATATCCTGCCATTCGGGTCGCAATGTGTAGTCATTGCGAATATGAAACCCAAAGAACCGCTCGAAATGCTGGAAGCTGTAAAAGCCTGCCTTAGTGAGGTTCATCTGGACGATATACGGGAACAAGTCGGATGGAGCGCAATCAGCATCATAGGACTTGCCACCCGTGATGCGAATGTCAGAAGGATTCTGAAAAATGTCATGACCAGGAAGCTCGGTAGCGCAACGATCCGTTTCTTCCTTAGAGCATGCATGCAGCGCACCCCCAACGATGAGCCACAGGAGCCCGGCAATTGCGAGCACGATGCATCCGGCAAGCGTCGGGACAGCCCCAAACCACCAGGCGCACGCCGCGATAACGGCAACGACGATGAGAACGCATACCACCACAGCCGGCCATACGGTCGCCCTATTAGCAGCTAGTGCACGCGCATCCTCGCTGTCTGCCGGCACGTAGAAATTTGCCATGTTCAACACTCCTCCATTTACCTTATGCGGCCTTCAGAATCCGATTTGCGGCATAGATGCCCGATATTGCCGCCGGTTCCAAACCCAATCCATTGATGTCGCCGGCAATGAAGAGGTTTTCGTCCCAGTCCTGATCTTGAATCTGAGTTCCGTAGGTGAACAGGGCCTCGGGCCAGACGCGGTAGTAAAGCACCTCGTACTCGTCGAAATACTCTCCGAGATCGATTTCGGTGCGGCTAAACACGTTAAATGTCCCGTCTCCGCGATTGGCGCAAGCGATAATGTCAAAGGCGTCACTGAAATAGTGCGCCCCCGCCTTGGCGATCTCCGCATTGGGCGTGCCTTGCACCAAGTAGCTTACGAGCGTCGTGGGTTGTCGCACTTCATCGATGCCCAGCAAATGCTGAGTGACGAGCCCCGGGGTAGCTACGACTAAATACGTGCAGGTCCAGCGTGATCCATCAGCACAGATTGCCTCCCAGCCTTCGGCCGCCTTCTCAATTGATTCGACCGTGGTAATGGTGACCTTGCCCCCAAGCTTTTGCGTAATCGCTTTCGCATCGAAGGAAAAGTCGAAAAGAGGGACGACCGCCCCCTGGCTCACGTTGAGAAAATCGAGGGCGCACAGTTCGTTTATGCGCGAGCCCGTACAGGCGTATGCGAATTTCGATATGAAGTTGTCACAGATTTTGTCAATGCCCAGCTCTTCGATAACATCGCTTGCCTTCATGTAGAAATAGCGCTCGATACTCGGATGACGCTTCATCGCATCCTTGACCTGCATCGTTTCGCAATCTTTTTTATAGGCAGCGTATTCGGGCATGAACGACTTTTTCATGAAGCGCATAAACTTGAGCATCTGCGGCAAACTCGCGACCATGGTTGCACTCATGCCCTTGAACGCCTTGTCGGGAGAGGTGTGGAGCATAAGATCGCCCAACTTGACATTAAGCGGTCCCTTGCTTGTGAGGATCTTTTTGGCATGAACGTAGTTGTCCATGTAAAAAACTGCCCCAAAGTTACTGTCCACGTCAGAGCGGTAGCAAACGCGCCCGCCAAGCTCGTCGGTCAGAAGCTGGACATCGCGGCCGTGTTCCCGCAGCGCAAGTGCACAGCTCATTCCCGCCATGCCTCCGCCAATCACAATGGTTTCCGCGTACATGGGTCCCCCGATCTTACGACTCGACACTTTGCCAACCCTCACGATAGGGGGCATGGGAAAGATGTGCGAGAGACAGTCAGAGCCACCTGTCCAAAAATAGACATTTAACCTCAAATCGCATATGCTCTAGCCTGTCGACAGGGGATCTCATGCTGAAGAAGACAGATCGAACAAAGCGTCAGTATTGCGAGGCCCTGCTGGACATGTGCGACCACAAAAGGCTCTCCAAGATAACCATTCGCGAACTCGCCGAGGCGACGGGCACTACGCGTCAGACCTTTTATAACAATTTTCGAGACATAAACGACCTAATCAGCTACCTCCCCATCAATTATCTGAAAACCGCGCAGATGGACATCCTCTCGACTGAAAACGCCCGTCGTGCCTACGAGTACGCATATGAACATCGGGGTTTCTTCGGACAGCTGCCCACGCACGCCGGGCAAAACAATTTCCGGAAAACGTTCATCACCTGGCTCGAAAATGCGTATTACGCCGAGTTAATTGATGACAAGATGGACGATGACGAAAGGCTCTATCGCAAACTCAGCATCGACATCTTTGCCATAGGCATAACGAACCAGTTCCTCGATTGGTGTTCTGCGGACTTTTCCTGGCCTCTCGATACCCTGTTGAGGGCACAGGAGGCGGCGCTGCCCGGATTTGCCAAGCGGGCGATCTCTGCGGGGGACGCGAGCTGAGAGTCGCCTACGAGCAGCGCTTGCTCCTGTGAGTGCAATTGGCCCTACTCGGTCAGAGGAAGCGTTTTGCCATTGACGATCGCAAGCTTGTTGGCACCCATGAAATACTGCTCCCATAATCCCGGCGCCTCGTAAACACCCTTGTCGCCATCGTTTTGCTCTTCAACACTGACCGTGCCCTTGACGCGAATATACGTCGGGTTCATGCGCGCCAGTTTGGCAAGAATCTTCTTCCAGGTGGGTACCACCTCAAGAATGCTGCGCTGGTTGTAGTCCCCTTCGCGATGAAAGCGCACGATATATTTCCTGCCGTCGCCTTCCTGTTGCGTATAAGTCAGGTCGTCATCCATAAACTTGCCAGATACGGGGTGTATGTGCGTGCCACCACGTTCGATCTTGGTAAGACGAGAGTCATCGCTAAGAATCTCGCCATCTCGAGCGAGCATGAAGACGGGCAGGCGCTTGTAGCCGTACTTCTCCTCGGCAATGATGTCGCATGCGATGACCGTGTAGGGCCCCACGTGTGCCCTTCCCCAATACCAATGATTCAGGATCTTCTCGAGCGAAACGTTGCCCCAGTTATGGTCATGATATCCCTGCCCATTCTTGAAATGCTGCGTCTTGCCGTTCATGACGAGAGTGGCGTCGACTTCGGCATCCGGCTGCGCGACGAACCATCCATAGGACTTCTCGTCTGGCGTGCCTTCGCCAAAGATCCAGTGCGCGGCACCGGGGCGCCACATGGGAAGCTTCGGCTTCATGATGGCATCGTAGAGGATGTCGTGGTCCTCGTAATGGACGTGATAGTTGCCGTCCTCATACCGAATGAAGTTCTTGTCGAGACGCACATCGCATATGTCCTTTGTGGCGTTTATCACGGCGCCCTTCTTACCGCGCGTCCATACGTTGGTACGCTTGCCATCGGGATCGACGATCTCGAAATCCACGGTTGGCCATGCCGGACCCGCAGCGTCAAAGTAGTTCTTCGTGAAGAAGATCACTACGACAGCGGTGCCATCCTCGAATGTCACATCGGTGTACCACCACTCGAACGTGCCCTTACCGCCGTGCGTGCGAATGCCATCCTCGGAATACCCCGGAGTCTTGGAGATACCAAAGCGCGCATAATCCTCGTCTCTATCGGCAAGACGCGCAGAAGCCTGAGTTGTCATAGCTGTCCCTTCAATTAGCAGATTGACTTTACTGACAAATGTCAGCTTTTATAATGCTAATCCTTGAAGAAAGGCTTACACTTGTCAATGTTTCTGAGAGAAGACTGACAAACTCGGGGGTATGTAAATGTACATAGGAAGCAATCCGTCGGCGCTACGCTCGCAGAAGTTGCTTGCGGTGGCGCTCGTGAACCTAATGCAAAAACACGCATATTCAGAGATTACGGTAACAATGCTCAGCGCGAAGGCCGGCGTTTCACGTCAGACGTTCTATAAAATGTTCGACAGCAAAGAGGATATTGTCCGATATGTCGCCAAGGCGAAATGCCTTGATTTCGAGCTGCAGATGATTGAGCACGAGACTATGACACTCGAAGAGCTCGCGGAACAAACCTTCGCGTTCTTCTGCGAAAACATTGTTCTCGTCCGGCAGCTTATCGCAAGTCAACTTCAGCATCTTCTACAGGAACAAGCACAGCGCGCTATCGCCGACCTCCTTGCCTGCTTTCGTTGCGACAACGAGATTCTCCTCGATCGGTCCAACTGCACGTTCATTGCCGGCGGCCTCTGGGCCATGCTCGTGCTGTGGGCTGCGCAAGACACGACAATCTTTCCAAAGAAGCAGGCGGCGCGCTTCGCGGGAATGTTCACAATTAAGTCATTCTCGCGCATAGACTCCGTCGAACTAGCCAAGGAAAAGCTCCTCGCAACTCATCGATAATCGTCATTGCTGGAAAAGTGCTTGCTGTGGACACATAGCAAGCGAGTGGGCAGATGGCGAAACTGCATGACGGAAACTTACTGATACAGCTCCTGCTCGACGAGGCTGATGAGCTCTTGCTGGGAGTGAACGCCCAGCTTGCGATAGATGCTGAGCATGTGAGACTTGACCGTATTGCCGCTCACGACAAGCTCCTTTTCGATATATGCCGCATTCCTCCCTCGAGAAAGCAGGAACAGGACATCGGTCTCGCGTGACGTGAGGCCATATGTCCTGGCAACCGCCTCGCAGGCACCCTTCCATTTTCCACCCTTATCCGACTGCTTCTCCTCTCGCGCGCGCAGACCCGATGCAACCCAAATGCGCTCCGAGCTAAGCCCGTATACCGTCACGACAACGACAATGGCCACGCAGAAAACGACGACAATCACCGGATTATGCATCATGAATCCGGAGCTATCGATGAGCCATCCCACACCATGCCCAGCTGCAAGGCTCATGACGAAGATGCTGAGCACGCAAGGCATAAAGCCTCCGCTAAAATCGAAGGCGAGGCTCAAATCCTCCGACAACCGCAAGACGAGATAGGCAAACAGCCCGAACCCCGTCCCGCACAGCGCAAGGGCGAGCTCCGTCCAGACAGGCTGCGCGAAGATGAGCCATGATATGACAATCGCGATGAGCGATATGCGCGTGAGGACGTCTATGCCCTTGGGAACCTCGGCATATGCATGCGCGATCATGGCTACGACGCCGCCAAGAGCAACGCCAATTCCCAGTCCGGCATTCATCTCGCTGATGACGAGATTTGGAATGCACGTCTGCGAAACGACGCCGAAGGCAAGGCATATCGTCACTTCGTAAGCCACGAGATAGGCAACGGGCTTTGCAAGCACCTTATGCCCTGGCGAGGCCTGGGCGCTTTCATGCTGCGAGATGCGCCGTCTCGCCCAGAGGGGAAGAATCGCCGCGGCAACCAGAATCTTGAGAACCACGACAAGGGGCATCCAAGCCTGCGGAAGAAAGGGGCTCAAGATGCCCAGGACACCGATGCAAACGAGCATCAAGGGCGTAACCTGATCGACAAACAGTATTTCGGCGGGCCTGAACCAATATACCCAGGCGATCATCAGAAGAAGAGCCAGTGCGCCGCAAGGCAAATAGGGCTGCTGTGCCTGCGGAAGCATGACGGCGCAATCGATAAAAGCGGAAACGGCGAAGCCCATCCCCACGACGCAGCAAATCCACCTGCGCCCCGCAGGCATTGGATTGCCGAACCTCTCCGCCATGCGATCACCCACCGAAACTCACCAGAATCCTCAGCCGATTATAGCAACGATTCGAACCTTCTCCTGCCTTCCCGTCCCCTCTCCTACCAGCACGTTTGCCAATATCACCCTAGCAAGGTGAGGCCCTTTCCCGCATTCCACGTGCACAGGTGGATGAACGACTTTGGCTCCGTCGCGACAATCTCGAACTCAAGTGGCCCAAGAGCAGAGAGGAAGGTTTGCTATGGAGCAGAAGAGAACAAGGACCGTCTGCACCGGATGCCACCAGAGATGCGGCGCCATCGTCTACTCACAAGGCGATGACATCATCCGCATCGAGGGTGACAAGGACAACCCCATTTCGCGGGGTGCGTTTTGCGGAAGCGGCATCACGCAAAGGTTCATTCATTCGGACAAGAGACGCGTGACCAAACCGCTCAAGCGCGTAGGCGAGCGCGGCGAGGGAAAGTTCGAGGAAATCTCCTGGGACGAGGCCCTCGACATGCTTGCAGACAATGTCAAGCGCATCAGGTCCGAGTATGGTCCCGAATCGATCATCGTCGCCCAGGGCACGAGCCGCACGACAAACGATTGGGGCGAGCGCCTGAAAGGCACCATCGGCACCAAGGGATGGAACCTTGCGCCACTCCACGTTTGTCTCATCCCCAACATCATGCCCCACGCCCTGACCCTTGGCGCAGGACAAATGCAAGGTGCCGATGTCGCGAATGCACAGACCGTTGTCTTGTGGGGCATCAGCCCGATCGTCATGCTCTCGGAAGTGAAGGAGATGCTTCGGAATCGTGACCAGACGGGGGCAAAGATAATCTGCATAGACCCGCGTTTTAACGACCTTGCCGCCGAAAGCGACCTGTTCTTGCAGGTGCGTCCCGGTTCCGATGGCGCGCTCGCACTCGGCTTCATGCACGTGATCATCAAGGAAAAGCTCTACGATCCCGACTTTATCGATAGATGGACCTACGGCTTCGACGAGCTTGCCAAGATGGTGGAAGAATGGACACCGGAAAAGACCGCCGAGGTTACCTGGGTTCCCGCCGAAAAGATCATCGAGGCTGCGCACCTCATGGCCTCAAACAAGCCGACGACCTTCTATCCCATGCTCGGCCCGAGCTGCATGCACTCGAATGCCATCCAGTCCGGCCGTGCCCTGGCTTGCCTTGTGGGCCTCATTGGATGCATCGACGAGCCCGGCGGCTTCGTGTTCGTTCCGGGTCCCATGTCCAGTGCCGAGCTAACCCTCATCCCGGACGATTGGAATTGGAACGCCCCGGAAGCCAAGCTTATCGGTGCGGAAAAGTTCCCCGCCCACGCGGCTTTCTGCAACTCGAACGTTCCCTACGACACCTTTGACGCCGTGCTCACCGAGCAGCCCTGGCCCATCAAGATGATGGTTTTCGTCGCCAATGACGCGCTAAACAGCTACGAGGCTCCTCAGCATACGGCAGAGGCCCTGAAGTCACCCAACCTCGAGTTCATCGCCGTGAAGGACTTCTACATCACCCCCACCGCGAAATACGCCGATCTTATCCTGCCCTCGGCGGATTGGTCAGAACGCGACACCATTGACGAAGAGACCTTCAAGGGCCTCGTCATCTCCTCGCCTCGCGCCGTCGACCCTCCGGGCGAGTGCTGGGATGACTGGAAGTTCTACCTGGAATGGGGCAAGCGACTCGACCCCGAGCTGTGGCCGTGGGCAGACGAGCGTGAGATGGTCCTGTGGCGCGTGAAGCTGCTCCATGGCCTTGATTTGACATGGGACGAGTACGTCGAAGGCGCATACCTCGACACGCCCGCATCCATGCAGGGCAAGGAGACGAAGAAATACGAGAAGGGCATGTGCCGTCCCGATGGACAGCCCGGTTTCATGACGCCGAGCGGGCGCATCGAGTTCTTTAGTCCCGTGATGCAGCATTTTGGCTATGAGCCCCTTCCCGTCTATCACGAGCCCAAGGAAAGTCCTTTCAGCACCCCGGAGCTCGCGAAGGAATACCCACTGGTGCTCACCACCGGGTTCCGTCTCTACAGCTTCTTCCATTCTGCATGGACCAACGTCCCTGGGCAGCGAGAGCTCTATCCATACCCCTTTGTCGTCATCAACCCCTACGACGCAACCGAAGCTGGCATACAGGAGGGTGATTGGACCGAGATCATTTCACCGCGCGGCAAGGTGAAGG
>ERZ836877.4540-NODE-4540-length-14132-cov-2.877886_pt1 | contig 14132 bp, 8 predicted proteins | sample MGYA00519469_ERZ836877 | MGnify/ENA primary metagenome ERZ836877 (study PRJEB31850, sample SAMEA3708809) | human gut metagenome | biome: human gut; feature: human-associated habitat; material: faeces | place: China | collected 2014 ... | reverse complement strand
CCTCCTGACATGTGATCCTGCAGTCTTCCATTAGTGGCGCAGGCGTCAAATGGAAACCGGCGTAAATTGACACTATATCCGGCCCTGCAACAAGCTGGTTGCTGTATCTGTCCAGGGTCACAACTATGATTATGAGGCCATTCTGTGACAGAAGCTGTCTGTCTCTGAGGACGATATTTCCAACATCTCCAACTCCAAGTCCATCCACAAATACTCCCTGTGCAGGAACCTTGCCGACAACGTCGAACTTCTCCTCACCGATCTCAAGAACATCGCCTGTGGTCATGATCTTGACATTCTCCTTAGGGATTCCCATCTCAACTGCAAGCTCTGCATGTCTCTTGAGGTGTCTATACTCACCGTGGACAGGTATTGCATATTTCGGTCTTGTGAGCGCATATATAAGCTTGAGCTCCTCACGGCAGGCATGGCCGGATACGTGTGTATCCTCAAATATAACGTGTGCACCCTTCGCCTCGAGCTCATTTATAACCTTGAATACCGCCTTTTCATTTCCCGGTATAGGATGTGAGCTGAAAATGACCACATCACCAGGCTTTATGGCTACTTTATTGTGTATGGATGCAGCTATACGTGACAGCGCAGCCATGTTCTCTCCCTGACTTCCCGTGGTGATGAGAACAACCTTCTCATCCGGGTAGTTCTTCATCTCGCTTATATCTATGAGTGTGTTATCCGGTATGTTGATATATCCAAGCTCGGACGCCGTGGTGATGATGTTCACCATGCTTCGTCCCTCTATGACAGCCTTTCTGCCATACTTGTAAGCTGAATTGATGATCTGCTGTACTCTGTCAACGTTGGATGCAAATGTCGCTATGATGATCCTGTGATCCTTGTTGTCGTTGAACAGGTTGTCAAATGTTCTTCCCACTGTCTTCTCTGACTGTGTGAAGCCCTCCTTCTCAGCATTTGTCGAGTCAGCCATGAGTGCAAGCACACCCTTCTTGCCGAGCTCAGCAAATCTCTGAAGATCTATGGTTCCACCAAATACCGGTGTGTAGTCTATCTTGAAATCTCCGGTGTGGACAATAAGTCCGGCCGGTGTGTATATGGCAAGAGCCGCTGAATCTGCTATGGAGTGGTTTGTTCTGATGAATTCCACTCTGAATGCCCCAAGATTTATATTCTGACCATACTTTACAACCTTTCTTCTGGTGTTGTTCATAAGGTTGTGTTCCTTCAGTTTGTTCTCTATAAGACCCATGGTCAGCTTGGTCGCATAGATCGGCATGTTTAATTCTTTCTCAATGTACGGTATGGCTCCTATGTGATCCTCATGTCCATGGGTAACCACGAGTCCCCTGACCTTGTCCGCGTTTTCCTTGAGATAGGTGACATCAGGAATTACCAGATCGATTCCTAACATGTCGTCCTCAGGGAATGCCAGTCCGCAGTCAATGACTATGATAGAGTCCTCATACTCTATCGCAGTGATATTCATTCCAATCTGTTCCAGACCGCCCAAAGGAATGATCTTCACTGTCTCTTTATTATTCTTATTCAATTTTCTTATACCTCCAAATTTACGTCCTCAAGCAGCTCGTCAAATATCTTGATGACCGCCTCTAATTCATTTTCATCTTCCACAATATCGTATGCTGCCATCTCTTCCGTATCAGCTCCGTTGTTCTCGCGAAGGATAAGGAATGATTCATCATCCGCCTTGTCTATAACGAACAGATAATTCACGCCGCCAAGTGTGGTCTGCTCCACAACCGAGAATTCCACTTCTGTTCCATCTTCTGCTTCAAATATGATACTGTTGTCCGTCTTCCTGTTCTCTGCCATATAAACCTCTTAATACTTCTTCAGGCGTACACAAAACAAAGGCAGAAGGTCTGTGTCTATCACAGACTGCTGCACTTCGCATCAAGATAGTTCTGCAGTATGACCGCAGCCGCCATCTTGTCTATGTACGTCTTCCTGTTCTCTCTTCTCACTCCGCTGTCCATAAGGATCCGCTCTGCCTCCACAGTGGTAAGGCGCTCATCCCACAGAACAACCTCAAGTCCTGTTCTGCGCTCAAGATCTTCCTTGAATGCCTGGGTGGCCTCGCATCTGTCTCCCTCTGAATTGTTCATGTTCTTCGGGTAGCCAAGCACTATCAGCTCTATGCGGTCGCGCTCTCCTGCCGCTCCATACTCTTCAAGTATGGCCTCTATGCGGGCAAGTGTCTGTCTCAGCTTGTTCGCCGACTTTCTCTCTATCGTCTCCAGCGGCTGGGCAGTCATCTTGAGCGGATCGCTCACGGCAACTCCCACCGTCTTGGTTCCATAGTCAAGTCCCAATATTCTCATACTATTCTTTTCCTTTACACGAGGTTATTCTTGATATAGTCCTCAAGTAAAACCTCAATGATCTCGTCTCTCTCCACCTTCATGATCAGGCTTCGCGCATTCTTGTAGCTTGTGATATATGTCGGGTCACCGCTCATTATGTACCCAACAACCTGGCTTACCGGATTATATCCTTTCTCGGTAAGTGCATCGTATACTTCTCCAATTATCTCGCGTACGTCCACTGTCGCGTCCTTGATTGGAACAATATTCTGTGTACTTTCGTTATTCATCAAATCACGTCCTCATCTTGTTATTATCTCATGAGCCAATTAACATTCCTATTCTAATATAAAAAACTACAAAAGTAAAGGAAGGTTTCCCCCATTTTGGGTATATGTCACATACACAAAACTGTTCACAAAACTCTCCGGCATGGATATGTCGCCCACATCTATGAGTATATCCATGTATCTCTCCGTATGTCCTCTGAGATATGTCTTATTGTCCTTCTTTACAACCTCTTCCACCAGGACTTCAAGCTCACAGCCCTCAAACTGGGCTTCATATGCGGTCTTGTTGTCATGGGCAAGCTTAAGCAGCACATCGCTTCGCTCATTCTTTATCTCAGGGGCAACCTGCTCTTTCATGGCGGCAGCGACTGTTCCCTTTCTCGGAGAATACTTGAATATATGCATCTCATACAGATTGAGCTCCGTCAGATATCTTACAGTCTCTGCAAATTCTTCCTCAGTCTCTCCCGGGAAGCCCACTATCACATCCGTGGTGAGCGCAGGGGACTTATACGCCTTTCTCAGCATGTCACATTTTTCAAAGTATTGCTTGCAAGTATACTTTCTGTTCATTCTCTTGAGCACTGAATCACAGCCACTCTGCAGGCTCAGATGGAAGTGTGGACATACTTTCGAATTGGATGAAATTCTCTCCACAAACTCCTCTGTTATTATCCCCGGCTCAAGTGAACCAAGCCTTATTCTCTTGATTCCTTTGATTTTTGAGATTCTCTGAATCACATCATCCGATGCCTGTGTTAATTCCTCAAAAGTCAGTTTCTCACCCTCTTTTGCAGAAATCGTGACGGAAAGCTGATTTGTCTCCATATCCATATCCATAAAGTTTAAGCCTTTTGAAAGTGACAGTGCTGCACTTGCGATCAGAAGAACCACCGCAATAATCAGTACCAGTGGTTTGAAACGCAGACACCACTCCAGCACTCTGCCATACCATTCCCGGACGGCATCGAACCACGGATGACGGATATCTTTTGTTTTTCTGAGTGTAACAGAAGCCATCGCCGGGACAAACGTCAATGCCACGACTAGACTCGCCGCCAGGGTATATGCAATCGTCAGGGCAAGATCCACAAACAGCTGCCGGGTAATTCCCTCTGTAAAAATAATCGGCGCATAGACGCTGATCGTGGTAAGCGTTGACGCAATGATCGCACCCGTCACCTGTTTTGATCCTTCTACCGCTGCTTTCCGGATGGAATAGCCTTCTCCGCGCAGACGATAAATATTTTCAATGACAACAATTGAGTTGTCCACAAGCATACCAATGCCAAGCATCAGTCCGGACATGGAAATAATATTTAAGGTAATTCCGGTAAAGTACATCAGCACGATTGCAGCGACAACGGAAAGCGGTATGGAACATGCAATCACGATTGTCGGTTTGATATCTTTCAGGAACAGCAGCAATACCAAAATAGCAAGGATTGCCCCCCAGATCATATTCTGCATTACAGAGTTTACAATCATGTCAATGTATACGCCCTGATTCATCAATACATTCAGGTGGAGCTTGGAATCTTCTTTTTCTAACGCTTTAAATTTATCCAGGATACGATTCGTAACTTCTCCGGTAGAATATCCGGTCTGTTTTTCCATCGAAAGCATAATGCCAGGATTGCCATTAATCACGGCATACGTCTCATCGGAATTATCCGTCACTTTGACTTCTGCCACATCCGAAAGACGGATCGTATCGATTCCGTCGATTCCCATATCCATAAGCGGCAGATCTTTTAATTCATCGACATCCTGCACGGCATCTCCCACACGTACCAGATACTCAGTATCCCCATCCATGGCATATCCCGCCGGCATATCAAAATTCTGTGCGGCAAGCAGGCTTGTGATGGTATCTTTGCTCAGCACTTTATTCAGATCTGCGGAATCATGTGCCGTATCTTTGGCTTCATCCAGTTTACTCTGTGCGCTCTCCAAGGAGGAGGCTGCATTGGCCAGTTCGGTAGAAGAAGCACTGACCTGAAGTGCCGTCATGGATGCATTGGCATTCAGCGTATCTAAAGCCGAGGCCAGGCTGACTTTTCCGCTCTCTACCTTCTGCTGTGCACGTTCAATGGTTTTCATTCCTGTATTGACTTTGGTCAGGAGTTTTCCCACTTCTGCGGATGCCGCCGGGAGATCCTCATAGGTATTTACTGTGATTCCAAGCGAGGACAACGCCGAAAACTGCTTTTTCACAACCGCATTAACCTGTTTGATCTGTGCCTGCATCTCACTGCTCTCTGCAAGCTGCGGGTTATCTTTTAATACCGTCACGATTCCGGTATAGGCATCCGACTTCATAAATGTCTGAATACCGGTCTGGATCTGTTCCAAAGAAGCTTTCTGTTTTTTTAACTCTGCGAGTTGTTTTTTCAGATCCTGTTCCGTCTTGTAGAGCTTCTTCTGCTGATCCATCGTCTGATTAATCGCGCTGTTTAACTGCTCCGATCCCTGACTGATGGAAGACTTTCCACTCTCTACTTTCTTTTTCCCCGCATCAATTTTTTTCTGGGACTTTTCAAACTGTTCATCGATCTTCTTCTGAATCTTTTTATTTAATGCGTCTATCTTGTCCTGATCGAGTGTTACATCTACGCTTTCTTCCAGCTGCCCGGTCGTAGTGACAGAAGCCACTCCTTCCAGACTTTCAAGTGCCGGCGCAAGATCATTCTTCACATAATCGGAAAGTGCGTTCGCATCCATGCCATCCTTATCCACCGCTGCAGCCAGTACCGGCATCATGTCCGGATTGACTTTCATAATCATAGGTGTTCCAATGGAATCATCCCATTGCCCGGATACCTGGTCAAGACTCTGCTGGATTTCGATCACCACCGAATCCATATTTGCATTCTGCTCATATTCCAGCGTTACGACGGAATAACTGTTATAGGAAACAGAACTGATATTTTTAATGTTGGACGTTGTTGCCATCGCCGATTCAATCGGTGATGTCACATCACTTTCCACCTGTTCTGGACTTGCTCCCATATCGGTTGTGATAACCAGCGCATACTGAAAACTCATATCCGGAAGCAGATCTGTCGTCATTTTTGACAACGAGACCGCACCGAGCACGATGACCAGCACAACTGCCACAAGCACGGTATAAGGACGTTTCACACTGTACTTTGAAATCATGTTTTCCTCCTGTAAATTTTTCTTCTGCTGAATAAAGCAGACGCATTGGAAGTGGAACACAGTTCCCAGCGCCTTTCATTATACCGATAATCGGTTCTTTTTTACAAGAGGATTTCCGAAAGCTTTATTTTCTTTTTAGAAACAAAAAAAAGACATCCGTTTCCGAACGTCTTTCTTTCCTGTACTTTGTCCGTTATTTTCTGATTGCTTTATGCGTTCTCCTCCAGTCCATCCTCTTCATCCGAAATAGCTGCAGATGCCCCGGATACTGCTGCAATCACTGCGATCAACGCCCCAAGTACCGCAATCCCGATAATCGCAATCAGAAAAATAAATAACCCCGTTGCTGACATGATTCCATCTCCTTTTGTAATTGATCCCCAAATCCTTTTCACCTGTCTTATCCTTTAAGATACCCGGATAAGTCTCAAAGAATACAATTTCTTTTTTTATTTTATCACAGAACCACTGTCCTCACAATGTTATTTTACTTTAATTTTCATGGAAACTGTCTTTGTCTTTCCGTTCTTCAGTGTTACTTTTGCTTTGATCGTGACGGTTCCCTTCTTCTTTGCTGTAATCTTTCCGTTTTTATCTACTACTGCAACAGACTTTTTACCAGATGTATATGTAATCTTTTTTACATTATCCAGATCAAGCTTACTGCTTAACTGTATCTTTGTATTCTTTCCCGCTTTGATGGAAGCTGTCGTCTTTTTTACGGCAACCGTTTTTAAAACCGCTTTTTCCACATTTTTTATTTCTGCTGCAGAAAGCATCCGATAATCCGAACCTGCGGCAAGATTCACATGTAATGTGCCATCTTTTCCAACGGTATACGTCTTTGCATTCACCAGTTTATACGCTCCGGTTTTCTTATCCACAACAACGACACTCAGTTTTTTACCTGCGGTTAAGTCTTTTGCATCTGCGGTTACTGTATATCTGATATTTCCTTCTTTATCGGTAACATTTGCAGTAATTGCCACATGGTCTGTTCCGGCAGCTTCCACGATCCTGCTCACCATATCTGCAGAAATCTCTGCCTTGGTACCTGTCACTTCTGCACTTGCTTCCGTTACTTTTCCAGCCGTATCTTTTGTCACGGTAACCGTTACTTCTGCTTTCTCCCCGGAAGCAGTTGTTGCCGTTACGTTCTTTGATTCGGTTGTCTGCTCTGGCTTGTCATCCTTCTTTGTATCATCAGATGGAGTGACGGTTGCAGCGCTGCCGGAGGATGAGCTATCGGAGGATGAGCTGCCGGAAGTATTTGTATCATCCTTTCCTTCCGAAGATAATGCATCCTTATGCAGATACAGCACATCCACTGCACCCCATCCGCCATCCTCATGTTCTACGCATACACGAAGTTTTACGCTCTTTGTCTTATCCAGTGTAAAAGTTACCTTCGGTGTATGCCAGTCTCCCCATGCGGTCATTGCTGTGGCTTCGCCGGTAAATAATACACTGTCATCTTCTGCGTTTAATATCTGCATGGTTACATCTGACTGTGCCCCCTGGGCATATGCTTCCAATGTATAGGTTCCTTTTTCCAGCGTAATTGCTTTCTTATATGTAACAGAACCATTTGCTGCGGATGCTCCGTACCAGCCCATACTGTTTTTTCCGCTCTTTGCATTCTCTGCGGAAGGAATTCCCTTGAACGTGGTTCCGTCTACGGTAAAGTATTCTCCACTGTCAAATTCAACCGCTTCTTTATTTGTAATCAGATTTGCATATTTTACCTGTAAAGTAAGTGTAACATCTACACTGGTTTTTCCTTTATAAGCACCTCTTGTAATTTCTTTGCTCAAAGAAACTGTACCGGAAATCTGATAAGTTCCGGGCTTTGACATATCCGCCTTTTTTACAGATGCTTCATCCCAGGTAACCGCCTCTGCTACCGGTGTTTTGCTATCGGAATACGTAACTTCCACGGAATCCGGAAGTGTAAAATCACTGCCTGCAGTAATCGTCTGTGTCAGTGCAGAATCAAATCCTTCTACACTTACCAGATTCGAAACAGCACCCGTTTTTACATAATTCCATACATGAAGTGCAGGGGTTGCCGTGCCATCCGGATAAAACATGGCTTCATTGTCAACGGCCGAACCGCCGTACCATTTGCCTGCATCTTTCGAATCATATTCGTTGGCATAACTTGAAGCCCATCCGCTTCCGTATTTTTCCCACTTTTCCTGATTTTCCTTTACCTGTGCATCATATGCATCTCCGGTAAGTCCTTTGGTATTTCCGACGGTCAGCCATGCCGGCTCCCAGTAATATACACCCAGTCCGCCAGCTTCATTTACCGTATTAATCAGATTGCGGATTGCAGTTGCCTGTCCCTGCTCGGTAAATGGCTCCGTTGTGTCAGCTCCGTTATCATTATTTCCAACACGCACTGTATTGGCATGCCCGTCACTGTCTTCTAACGTATAAGCATAACTGGTTTCCGCAACCATCACATCTTTACAATATGTATTCTTTACCGTCTCAAACTGCTGTTTTAAGTTATCTAATGTTCCATGCCAGTATGGATAATAACTGGTGGCAAGAATATCATAATCAACATTGTTGTCCTGCAGATTTCCTGCCCATGTTACCATGGTTCCCTTGTGTGGGCTTTCCACATGGATGACGACTTTGACATCCGGATTGTACGTTTTTACACCGGCTGCGCCAGCTGAAAATAATACACACATATTGCGGACATTTGTCTCACCGATAAATCCGCCCGTTGTCTCATTTCCAACCTGCACCATATCCACAACATCTTTTGATGGATCAATGGTATTTAAGGATTCTGTGATATAAGTATTTAATGCCTCTTTTTTCTGTTTAAGGGTGTAACCTTTCCATGCTTTCGGTTCCTGCTGCTTGCTTGGATCTGTCCACAGATCGGAGCAATGGAAGTCAACTAACATTTTCAATCCGGCATTGCGGCATGCATCTGCAAATTCCTTTGCTTTTGCCACATCATTGTTTCCTCCGCCATAGCCGTTGCCATTGGCATCATACGGGTTATTCCATACACGGACACGAATGTGATTGATGCCCTGCTCTTTGATAAACCTGCAGATATCATCTAAGGTTGCCAGTTCGTTTCCGTCATAGTCACGGTATACTACACCGCTTTCCAGCTCGGAGATCATGGAGGAGATGTCCATTCCCATGATGAAATCAGAAGATAACTTGTTGACTTTTGTAACAGCGATCGGTGCATCTTTCACACTGTTGGATGCTTCGTTCACTGTAAGTTCTATTTTCTTTTCTGCGATGTCGTTCCAATTTGCATCCTGAAGCTTTGCCTGAATTTCATTTGTTCCAGTTGTCCCTAACGTTGTCTGCAAAGTCAGTGCATAACCGTTTTTGTCATCATAATTTATAAATTCAGCCGAACTGCCTGTCGTATTGTTCCACCAATACAGATGTAATCCTGCGGCTTCTAAATCTGTGATTTCGGTCTGTCCTTTTTTCAATACGGCTGTCAGAGTAACTGTGTCTCCTGCTTCTACTGTAGTGTTGTCTGCGGTGATCTGCAGATTGTATTCGGTGGAATTGTCAGTATCATTATCATCTTCTAAAGCTTTAACCATACTAAAATTATCTAGATCAAACCATCCACTCGCCTGCAAATCAACTCTGATCTGTATAGTTATTTCTGAATCGTTCTCTACTTTTACAGTATCCGTCGTTGTCTTAAAATTATCCCAATCACCATAAAGAAGTTCTTTGGACTGCGTATTGTTTTCTTCCCTAATCTGTATATTTCCAGAAACATTTCCTCCGTCCATATCCACAGATACAATATAACTGCCAGAAGTAACTTGTATTTTTCTAGTAATTGTTACTTGATTTTCAACAGGTGATTTAAACACCCACCATTTGGTAACATTATTCTTTGCCCATTGGTTTGCACTTCTTTCTACTGTAACACCCTCTAAGGTTTTCCATGCAACATCCCAGTTCTCATCAGCATCATTTTCCATATCATCCGAATAAATAACTGAATCCTCCGCAGCCTGCACGCTCTCCTTCCCGACATTCCACACCCCAAGCTGTGTCACTACCATGGCAAGTGCCAGAAGAAAACTGAGCACTCTCCTGTTCCAATGTTTTTTCGCTTTCATACACGATCCTCCCTCTTTTGACACAAATACGACAGCTCTGATATCCTCTCCCTTTTCACCAGATCTATCGTATTGCGCAACCGTTTGTTTTGTTGATAGTCCTAATATAGCACGTGCGCAACCGTTTATTCAATTGACGGAGATCCCAACATTTTTCTCATCATTTTATACACATTTCACATATATTTTTGTTGTAAAAAAGATATTTTGCACAAAATAAAAAAGGTGCAGTGTAACAAATTCCTGCGCCTTTTTTGATATTTTATGCAATTATCCCTGTATTTTTGTTATTTTTTTGTTTATTGCCAGTTTTTATAAGGTATTTGCCTATATTTTTTCAGATGGTTGTAAACACTTTTACCAATGCCCTTGAGATGCTTTACTTCAATTTTTTTATCATGGATTTTAATTCAATCTCTTCCAATTCCGTTGCATCCATAATCTGTTCTAACGAGTACCCTTTCTTATGCATATTTAAAATTACTTTTTCAATTTCTCTTTGCTGGCCCTCGGCAATTCCGGCTTCTCTCCCCTCAGCAATTCCAGCTTCTTTAATGCCCTGACTCAAATTACACATAATACTCACTTCCTCCTTAAAACTTTCTTCCATTGGAATATGATATTCCTGTTCCATAATTTTCATTTTTTGCTGTTGTGATAATTCACTGGAAAACATGGCAGATAACAATCTATGCAGCCCATATTCATTATGACGCTGCGGAAGCGCATTCGTCAAGCCGATCATAACAATATTCAACAGATTCAAATTCCCTTTCCAATTATGTTTTCCGAGTAAATCTTCTTTTGTTAAATGAATATGACACATACTGTTTTCCGGCATGTTCATACAAACCCATATACTATAGACTGTCTTTATATCATTATAATTTGATTTTACAAAATCCCGTTCCTTCTGTGAAGAAATCAGTCTGCTTACATAAAAAATAGCGCGGTTTAAAATCTGATAGGAACCGGGTTCATCTTTTTGGGCTTCCACATTGATAATCATCTGTGCCAACCCGTTTCTCATTCGCACATAAAAAATAATATCAAATCGAACCAGTCCTTCATTTCTTTCTCCTGCTTCTGTATTTAGTCCTACAATCCTTTTCCCCTCCACATTCCTGTCCTTGTTGGTCAGTCCGGATGCAACCGGTATTTTGCTGATATATGGATCTCCTTCTATCAGGGAAACTGCTTTTTCGATTTCCATCCCTTGAAATTCTTCCACTGTTCTAACTAAAATGTGAGCCAATACATACTTTTGTGCTAACAGACGCTTTGCGCTTTCATCATACTGTGCCTCGCTATCAGCTGCCTGTATGGCATTCTTTATCTCTGTGTTCAAATAAAACCTCCTCTTACATAAAAATCCCCATCAAAAAATCTCCCCAAAAGAACGTATGTGATTTTATTGTAAAAGATATTGATTCTGATAGCAAATTAAATTTTTATAAATCTATTTTTCTCTCTATTTCATTGCTCCCAAAAAATTTTAGGACCCCCCCTATACTTTTGAGATCCCCTTCAAAAAATAATAAATTTTTTCTGCAAGTAAAAAAACTGCCCACCCGTTATGGATGGACAGTTTTCACTAAGCACCTATTCAATTATTCTACAGTAAACGTAACCGTATATATCAAATCATCACTTTGTGCAATAAGATCTCCCCACTCATCAGGATTATCTGATTCCTTACTACACTCAAAATTATAACATATTTTAACTGTATATACCTTTCCTGATTCCAGTTGTTCAGGAACAGTAAATGTAACAAGCAAATTGTTATCTTTATCATAAGAATTCAGCGACCAATAGCCATCCCAAAGCAACTTGTTCATTTCATCATCACACCGAAAATCAAAGTCTCCATGTTCAAAACCGTCCTTCGGCTTTGCATAACATACAACCTTCAATCCTTTCAGCGGAATAGAAATTCGATCACCTGCCTTAACATTTCCAACATTAACATTCTTTGCGTTCTCATCAGCCTCCGCAAGACAAATAGTTTCTTCCCCACCTGTTGTAGCTGTTGAACTTCCATAATACTCATCTACATCAATAATTCTCTTATATACAACATACTCTGTATTTTCTTTAAGACCGGACATTTCATAGCATCCAAAATCATCCGACTCATTTCCTTGTATCCACTGATCCTCTGTTATAGCGGAAATTGCTGTACCGCTAGTAACACAAGCATATTCATAAGTTGGCTCAACTGCTACCACCAGAGAATGTTTCAAAATATGTTTGATTTCAGGCGCAGATACCTGAATTTCAGATTCTGTACATACAAATGTCACATCATCATATAACTCATATTTTGCATCATTATCTCCGTAGATTGCAATCCACATAGCAGCGGTTAATTCGGATCCATTAACTGTATACTTTTCTTCATAATTTACTTCCAAATCAAGGGTTTTAAGTGCCGGATCTTCATTAAACTTTTCCATAATTCCATCAAGTAAAACCTTCTGACAAATCTTAGGATTCTTTAAAGCAGAAACTGAAGCAGTTGGTTTCGACTGTTCATACTCCTTTATAACCTTCTGCGCCTCATCCATAACACTCCATACACTATCGTTATATGTAAACTCCTGTGTATAAGTTTTTCCCTGTAAAAGCATAGTAAAAGTATACGTTCCGTTTACCATATCAGACGCTAATGTGACATAATATCCACTCTCTCCATCAGCATCCCTTTTGATTTCTGCTGCTCTGATACTTCTGCCATTTGCATCTGTAACCGTAATATTCTCATTTGCCACTGTTTCCGGCACGATTTTCACATCATCTGGATAAATAGATAATTTATTTCTTCCCATTACAGAAAATTCCCCTATTTTTCCAATAGAAGGAACTGGAGTTATTCCCCCTCCAGAAGATGAACTTCCTCCGGAAGATGAACCTCCCCCTGTTGCGCCACCGCCATTATTATTGGCATCTGTATTGTCTGCTACATCCGTAACTTTTCCTGCATTATCTACTTTTGAAGTGGTATCCTTTGCCACGTCCTTGCTTCCTGCCGGAGTCGTAACCGTTACTGCCTGTGTTGTCTCATTCTTTACGGTGACTTCTGCTTTATCAGATATGGTCTCTACCTTACTTCCCTCTGCACCTTTGGTCAGGTTCAGTGCGATCGGCGCTGCTGCCTTTACCTCTACCGGTGTACTGGAAGTTACATTTGCACCTGCCGCTTTTTCATTTACGGTAACAGGTACTGCTGCGGTTGTCTTTCCTTCTACAGTCACATTCACCGGAGCATCAATCGTAATGCCGGAAAGGGTTCCATCTACCACCAGTTTTACATTTCCCTTTGATCCGGAAACCATAATTTTTGCAACGGTAGCACCGGTTTCAACAATCACACGTGCATCACCGGTTGCACTGACCGTAATAACATTTCCTTTTGCATTCTCGCGGTAGGTATTCGGCTTGATTGCCTGAATATCAATAGACTTGAATTTTCCGTTATTCACAACATCCGCATTCGGCGCGTTGATCACCAGATCCACCTTACTGTAATTGCTCTGCGGTACCGTAAATGTAACAGCTCCCTGTGTCGCAACTGTGATCTTTGTAACATTTTTGTTTTTCAGAGCCTTTTCCAGTTCGCTCTGAGAACCAACGGTCAAGCTGGTAACTGTTGCTGTTTTCTTAACCGCAACCTTGCAAGTGAGTTTGGTTGTCTTGCCATTTTTTGTTGTTACCTTACAGGTAACGACAGCATTTCCGGCTTTTACTGCCTTTACTACTCCCTTTTTGGAAACGGTTGCAATGGATTTCTTATTGCTGGACCACTTCAATTTGGCCTTTTTCCCTGCATTCTTTACTTTCAGGGTCTTTTTCTGTCCCACCTGAAGTGTCATTGTCTTTGCATTTAATCTTGTTTTTTTGGTTGCTGCATATGCCGCTGATGGCTGATAGATCGTGATGATCATCGCAAATGCCAGTACAAATGCAAGCAGTTTTTTCATTTGTTTCATAGTCATCCTCCTGACAATGATTCATATCCTTTGAAATTCAGATATATTATTTTACTGTAAATGAAGCTTCTCCATCCGGAATTCCTTCTGCGGTAACGCTCACCTTATGCTCTCCTGCGGAAAGTCCTGTAGCATCCACCCAGATAACAAATACACCATCTCCATTTAAGAAAGCATCCTTAGGTTTTACTTCTGTACCATCTACTTTAATCACAAAATCTTTTCCATCCAGCTTTGGTGTACAGATAACGT
>ERZ836877.4539-NODE-4539-length-14133-cov-2.398991_pt1 | contig 14133 bp, 12 predicted proteins | sample MGYA00519469_ERZ836877 | MGnify/ENA primary metagenome ERZ836877 (study PRJEB31850, sample SAMEA3708809) | human gut metagenome | biome: human gut; feature: human-associated habitat; material: faeces | place: China | collected 2014 ... | reverse complement strand
CGGCGACAAGCTGGAGCCGAACGGATCCGTATCTGTATCCATGGACTACAAGGAAGCAGCCATCCCTGAGGAAGTAAAAACAGCCCGGGAAGCCGGCGCCGAGGTCGCAGACGTTACTCTGATGCATCTGGAGGAGAGCTCCGACGGAGCGGTCAAAGACGTGGTAGACATGGTTGCCGATGAGAGCCAGGAAGCGAATGTGCAGACCACCGAGGCTACGGAAGTGGAAGCGGCGGAGTTTGTGACGGGGAGTTTTTCAGTATTTACGCTGACTTGGAAAGGTAAATCTGCGTCTGGTTTAACGATTCAGGCTGTAGATACAGAGGGAAACAGTATTGGAGCATCAGGAATAACAAAAAATATCAGTCAAGAAGCAGCGGTGACTGATATTGCAGATAAGCAGTTTAGAATATCTGGATATACCTTTTTAAAGGCAACTTTAAATGGTGTTGATGGAACAGAAATTAAACGGCTGAAATGTGAAGAGAAGGGTTATATTTATAAGACCTATACGTGGTATTATAATACAAGCGAAAATGGTTATGGTGGTTGGCAAAATGTAAATAGCAATACAATTTATTTTGTCTATCGTAGTGCCTTAGTTGATCTGGAAGGCAATGCAGTTTCAACAACAGAGCATCAGGAGATGATTAAAAACGCATCAAAGGGAGACCTGCCGATTACCTGGAGTCGTTCTACTACATACGTTTATAATCAGGGTGGAAGTGAAGTTTCGCTTGGCTTGGATTGGACGTGGAAAGATGTAACAGATCATTTGAACGATCTGAGTATAACAAACGAAAATCAGGTATGGGATGGATCACGCCTGGGAACACATTACTTGGGAAATTATCTTCCCAACAATACAATTACTGCATCTGGCGACAAGCTGTATGATTCCGCTACATGGAAAATAAATGGCAGTAAGAGTACGGATGAGGCGCTGACTCGTTTTAGAGGAAGCTTTGATCTGGAAGAATTGAAAAAAGAAAAGGACTATGGTTATGCTGATTATGATTATACAATTGAATCAGTGTTGGATGATAGTCGGATTTATATTAATGACAATATGTTTGTATTTGTATATCCGGAAGGAGCAGACATTACAAACGAAAATTACAAAGATTATTTAGCATTTTGGACGGGAACTTCCAATCGCTTAGGTAATATTCAGTATTATCAGGGAAAAGCAGGAACCCTTGCATATAATAATATTGTATTAGGTGGCCAATGGGGAGAAGCTGGCGCTGACGATTCAAATAATCTGTTTTGCAAAATCACAAATGGCTGGTATGCAAAACCTGTAGAAGATGGTGCGGGTGGAATTATCCAGAGAGAACTTGCGAAAAATCCGAGTAACACAAGGTTTTATATTGATGTTATTACGCATGATAACGCTACAGGCGGAGGAATGTACCGACTTGAGATAAAAGCACAGAAGAAGCAGAAAACACCGGTAAGCTTCTATAAAGTAGATGCAGATAATACCAGTCGGGGCGTCCAGGGCGCTAAGTTTACAATGACATCTGAGAAGGGCGCTACATACTTCTTTACAAGTGGTGCCGATGGAAAGACCAACGAAAACAAATTAGTACCTGGAACCTATACTCTGAAAGAAAATGTAGCAGGAAGCGGATATCTTGGCTCCGATAATGAATGGACGGTTACTGTTACAAATGATGGATTCAACATAGTCCTGACGAGTAATAATGACGAAAATGCAACGGCAGATACATTCAAATCAGGCACCAACACGGGAAAATGGTATATTACTAATAAGAAAGATGGAACCACACCGACACCGCCCACACCGGAACAGGATCTGGGCGCGCCGGAACATAAAAAGACTATCCTGAAGAACAAAAAAAATGATTACAGATTGTCTCTGGATGTGAAAGGAGAGGTAGGACAGGCCACGCCGATTGATGTACTGCTGATTGTGGATCGATCAAGCAGTATGAATGAAACAAGTGGCGGATATTTTGGCAAGACTCGAATGCGGATTGTTAATGATGCCATTTCAAAATTGGTATCCAAGTTGAAAGATCCGAATGTAGAAACAACTATTAATATTTCGATAGTTGGTTTTTCAGGGACAAGTAAGAATTTTTGGCCTTACACGGATGCTACTTACGATGATGCAGAAATAGCGTTACCATGGACAAATATAAAGAGTGTTGGTACGCCAACGGTCACTGTCGATGAAAACGGAGGTACAAACTGGCAGGCGGGTATTCGAGAAGGTGAAGGACTTTTAACGAATAGAAGCGGGGCGAAAACATATGTTATTTTCCTGACGGATGGTAAGCCTACATTTCGTTATAATGAAGGAGAAGATACAGAGCTACCAACGGGCTATACAATTGGAGACGGCAATAATGACGATGATAATAAAAATTATAACGCAGCTGTAAATGAATGGAATAAGGCTAATTCAAAAATGAGCGGCGCTGTAAAATACGTTATTGATGCTGGCGGTGGTAACAAGTGTGATGATTTGGCGAAAGACGTAGGCGCTGTAGATGGTAAAGCACTTAGAGGTAAAGATGCAGAAGAACTGAATACAGCTTTTGAAAAAATCGCAAAAGATATTACGCGACCGGAATACACAAAGGTATCCATCACAGACACATTAAGCGAGTACGCAGATTTTGCTGATTCAGAACACTTAAACTTAAAGGTTTACAAACAGAAAGACGGCGAAGCAAAATCAGAACTGGAGACTTCCCAGTATAAAGTGGTTTGGGGCGCAGATAAAAAAACAGTTACGGTAGAACTTTTAAATCAGAAAGCTCTGAAAGAAAAGGTTACTTACACCGTTGAGTTTAACATCAAACCGACCATGAAAGCCTACGCAGATTATGCAATGCAAAATGGCTATGGAGGAACAGTAGGAGATCCGAATACGGATACGGATACATCAAAGCAGACCAGTTCGGGTCAGCTCGGTTTCCATTCCAATGATACCGCAAAAGTAACTTACACGGTAAATGGTAAGGAGGATCATGCAGATTATGCTCATCCGGTACTTCAGGTAGAGCAGGAGATCACGGAGCATTCCGTAAAGAAAGAGTGGGTCGGCGGTGAAGAGGAATCTGTACAGGTACAGCTGACAGCCAAGTACAATGATGGTAACACCACTCTTACTGATGTACCGACTACCTATCAGTCTCTGACAACAGAGATGCGGAAAGCTCAGACCTTGAACGCAACAAATGGTTGGACATACAAGTGGGAAAACCTTCCGAAGCATTACTATTATACAGATAAAGACGGAAAGCTGGCGCAAACAGAGATTGTTTATTCAGTAGAGGAGGTGAATCCGTCCAATAAGTATAATGTAACCTATGCGATGAGCGAGGATGGAACACTCACCACCATCACCAACACTGCGAAAGCAAAGTGGGAGATTGTAAAAATAAGTTCCAACAGCAACAAGGTGAAGCTGGAGGGCGCAGAGTTTACTCTGACAGATAAGAATTCCGAAATGACCTATACGGGTACTTCCGAAAGTGGTGGAGTCGTAATCTGGAAAGACGCGGATAATAACGATGTATCCATGATTCCGGAAGGCACCTATACACTCAAGGAAACCAAAGCTCCCGGCAACTATGCACTGAGCGAGGAAACCTGGACAATTATTGTAGGCAAGGACGGAAGTCTGACAGTCACAAACGCATCTGGTAATCCTGTGGAATGTGCTACAACAGAGGAAACAGGTGCTAATGGCAACAAAACCGGTGTAGTAATTTACAGCTATTACTTCAAGAACACACCGATGTACGAGCTTCCGAGTACCGGAGGAATCGGAACCTATTGGTATACAATCGGCGGCATGCTGATGATGGCAGCAGCGCTGGTTCTGTATAGAAAGAAAAAGTATACAAAATAAAAAGTATACAAAATAAAATGGGAGAATCCCAAAAAAGAAAGGATGAAATGCTATGAAGAAGTACAGAAAGATTTGGGCAGTGTTATTAACACTGGCCATGGTGCTTGGAATGAGCATGACAACAATGGCGGCAGCGCCGACAAGTAAAATCGAAGTAAAGGGACTGTCTGCACAGGAAGAGGAAACCGTAAATCTGTATGCGGCAATTACCTTAAATGAAGCAGAGAATGCCTGGGTTGTAGCAGATTGGGCACAGCCTTATGTAACACTGGATACAGCAAATAATAAGTACATAGTAACTGACTGGGCGGGACTTTCCGCAGCCGCAGCTGGAACTCCGATTCAGCAGCAGCATGCAGTTGGAGTGACGAACGTTACATTTAACAGTGTTCCGGTGGGCGCATATGTTATTACCGCATCAGGCAACAAGATTAACTATGCACCGATGGTAGCGGAGACTTATGATAATACAGCAGAAACGCTGCAGGCTAAAAACGCAGAAGTAACTGCAAAATCGACCGGATACGAACTGACAAAAAAGCAGAAGATTGAAGCAACAGGCAATAAATTTGTAAAACGCGGCGAGACGCTTACCTTTGAGATTACAACAACATTCCCGGCGTTTGAAAAAGCTGATTCAAAAGATAACGTATTTACTATTGTAGATACGCCGACCGGTCTGGATATTACAGATATTACAAGCCTTACAGTAGGCAATGCTGCACTGACAAAAGACACGGATTACACCATGACAAAAGATTCGGCTACAGGCGCAGTTACCATTGATTTAACTAAGTATATTGGTAAAGAAAATGCACATGCAGGCCAGACAGTAGTAGTTACCTATACAGCAATCGTTACAGCAGCAGAAGGAACAGCAGATGGAGGCATTTATAAGAATACAGCAAATGCGTATCGTAACGGAACAGAGACAGGTGGAGATAACGAAGAAGGCTGGACTGGCGATATCACACTGACTAAGACAGATGACGCTGAGAATGAAAAAGATAGAAAACAGCTGAATGGAGCAGAGTTTGAGGTATACAAGAACTTTGAAGAAAAAGATGGCAAGGTTACAGCAAATGAGGCTGATAAGTTATACTTTGTAAAAGAAGCAGATGGTGTCTATAAGTTAGCGTTATCAAAAGATGAAACGAATGCAACGTCAACTGTAGTTGCAACAAACGGTACAGTTCAGGTGAAAGGCCTTGATGAGGGAACCTACTGGTTCAAAGAGACAAAGGCTCCGTCCGGATATTCTATCAATGCAGCAGGAAAACAGGTTACGATTACACTTCCTACAGCAAAAGATGATGGTAAGTTAGAGAACGTATCCGTAGGCGCAACACTTACCGATACCAAGCTTTCCGCCCTGCCCTCCACCGGTGGCATCGGTACCACAATCTTCACCATCGGCGGTTGCGCTATCATGATTGCAGCAGCATTCCTGTTCTTCGCAAGTCGTAAGAAGAATGACAACAAATAAGTAAAGTAACAGAAGTTACATAAGTAACACGCGTTACAAGCAACACAGACGAGACATCATAGCATTTAAGGAGTCAGAGGGCGTTAGTCCTCTGGCTCCCATATAAAAACATTTACAGCAACAAGGAGAGTCCGGATGAAGAATAAAGGAAAAGTAATTGGAATAATCATATTATTTTTAGCCGGTTTGTCCTTATTGCTGTACCCGCTGGTGGCAAACCAGTGGAACAGCTACCGACAGAGCCGGCTTATCAGCACCTACGAAGGTCAGGTGTCCGACCTGGAAAATGGAGATGGCATTGATTACGAAGCAGAATGGGAGCGGGCGAGAGCCTACAATGCCTCCCTGCTTCCCAGCATCCTTCCCGATTCCTTCGCCATCGCCCAGGCGTCCGACGAACCGGATTCGGAGTACATGGCGAGCCTGAACCTGACCGGGGACGGCATGATGGGAACCATCGAGATTCCGAAGATTCAGGTGAAGCTTCCGATTTATCATACCACGGAGGCCACGGTGTTGGAGAAGGCCGCAGGCCATCTGGAGGGCAGCTCCCTCCCCATCGGAGGCGAGAACAGCCACGCAGTCATTTCCGCACACCGGGGACTGCCAAGCGCCAGCCTCTTTACAGACCTGGATAAGCTGGAGCTGGGCGATCATTTTCTGATTCATGTGCTGGATGAGACACTGGCCTATGAGGTGGATGACATTCAGGTGGTAGAGCCGGAGGATACCGAGAGCCTGGCGGTGGAGCCCGACGAGGATCTGGTGACACTGCTCACCTGTACCCCCTACGGCGTGAATTCCCATCGGCTTCTGGTACAGGGACACCGGGTTTCCTACGATCCGGAGACGACCATAGCGAAGGAAGAGACGAAGGGTCAGGTCAGCATGCATACCAATTATCTGCTCTGGGTCATCGTGGGACTGGCTGTGACAGCCGCCTTTATCGCAGGTCTGTTCCTGTGGGATAGAAAGCAGAAGAAAAAAATGGAAAACACCGCGACACCGAAGGAGTAACCATGAAGCGAAAAATCACGAATCTTCTGGTGGGACTGCTGTTTCTGGTTGGCCTGGGAGTTCTGACGTATCCCACCATATCCAATCAGTGGAACACCTATCGGCAGAGTAAGCTTATCAGTACCTACGAGGCGGCCATGGAGCCCATGACGCCGGAGGATTTCTCAGAGGAATGGGAGAAGGCCAGAGCCTTCAACGCGTCCTTTACCGACAATAATCTCTACGGCGATGTATTTGGCGCTGAAGATACGAAGCTGGAGGATACGGAATACTGGAAGGTGCTGAATATCGCAGGCGACGGCGTGATGGGGTATCTCTCCATCCCGAAGATCAACATCAAGCTGGCTATTTACCACGGAACCGGTGAAGATGTGCTGCAGACCGGCGTCGGCCATCTGAACGGCACGAAGCTTCCCATTGGCGGAGAAGGAAGTCATTCCGTACTGGCAGCCCACCGGGGATTGCCCAGCGCGCGGCTTTTTACAGACATCGATCAGCTGCAGCCGGGAGATAAATTTTACATTCATATGCTGGACGAAGTGCTGGCCTATGAAGTGGATCAGATTCTTCCCATGGTAGAGAAAGATGATATGGATACGCTGACAGAAGCCATGAAGGTGGATCCGGACGCGGATCAGGTGACATTATTTACCTGTACGCCCTATGGAGTCAATTCCCACCGCCTTCTGGTGAGGGGAACGAGAGTACCTTATACCGGAGAGGAAGAAGTGCAGAATACAGTGGCAGAGACCATGGTTCAGGCAGTGCAGAATTATTACATGCTCTATCTGATAATGGGACTGTCTGTGACCATACTGGTGATATTAATCATGAAATTCCTGTTTGGAAGACACAAAAAGCAAGGAGGAAAACGCGATGATGAATAAGAGGGTGAAGATGGGAGGAGCGTGCATTCTGGCGCTGGCACTGATGCTGGCAGGCCTGAAGCTTCCGAGCGCGTACGCGGCGTTGCCGGTGGATCTGTCCCAGAAAGGCAGCATCGAGTTCAAGCTGGCGAAGAATGTGTACCCGGAGCCTGCGAATCCGGATGAGGAACGAGCGGACTATAACGAGGAGCTGTATAAGCTGCCTATGACCGTAAAACTGTATCAGGTGGCAGATATCACCGAGACCGGCGCGTATAAGGCGAAGGACGCTTACACCACTCTGGGCGTGGATAAGGTAAACAGCGAGACAAAGACAGAGGAATGGACCGCAATGGCGGCCACAGCGGCGGAGCTGGCAGCAGGGACGACGGAAGATTACCGGGCAGTCAAGGCAAAAGACAGTGACAGCGTAAGGATGGAGTCGTCGATGGAGCTGGGACTTTACCTGGTGCTGGTGGACGATGTGGTGACAGACAGCTATATCTACAGCTTTAATCCGTATCTGATTTCCGTGCCGAATAATTATGTCTACAGCACAGGCAGCGACGCCTGGGTTTATAATCTGACCGGCGACAATGCAGTCGGCCTGAAGCCGGAGCGGCAGGGGCGTCTTGGAGATCTGGAGATTGTCAAGGATCTGATCGGCTACAATGCATCCCTGGGCGGCGCGTATTTCGTATATGAGGTGTCCGTACCGAATCCGGACGGAACCACAACAAGCAATGTATACAAGCTTTCCTTTACGGATACCGGAAGCCGGTCTCTGACCATCACGGATCTTCCGGCAGGGGCGGAGGTGACGGTGACTGAGGTCTATACCGGCGCCAGCTACTCGCTGACCACAGACGCCACTCAGAAGACGACCATCACCGCCAATCCCAACAGCGACTGGCGGCGATAAACCGGCAGAGCTGGAGCCCTACACGCCGAGCTCCGTAAGCTTTACAAATACTTATGACAAGCGCCAGAACGGCGGCAGCGGCGTAGTCAATACCTTCTATAAAAATGGAGAAATCGTAGACTGGCGAAATGACATCGATAAGGTGGAGGTGAACTAAGGATGAAAAGACTGAGTAAAAAAGCCCTTTGCCTTGCAGCGGCTGGTCTGGTGCTGGCGGGCAGCGCGTCCGTGGGAAGTGCTTACGCTTATTTTACAACTTATACAGAGGTCTCCGGCGGAGTGGTCTTTAACCTGGGACAGACGAAAACGGAGATTGACGAGCGGGTGAAAAATGGCACGAAAATCGTATCAATTCGGAATATCGGCGATTACGCCTGCTACGTCCGGGCAACCGCATTTGCGGGAAGCAGTTATACCCTGACCTTCGCGGACGGCGGCTCCGGGAAATGGAGCAATGGCGGCGACGGCTACTGGTACTACAGCGACCTGGTTCAGCCGGGCGAGACGACGGGAACCTTGAATATTAAGATTCCGCAGGAACTCCTGGGGGATGTAACAGAGGACACCGAGCTGAATGTCATCGTAGTTCAGGAGTGCGCTCCGGAAAGCTACGACGAGAACGGGGCATTGCTCCCCAACGGATCGGCACGGTTTCAGAAGACGGCAGGAAATTAAAGGAGGACGGGCAAGATGAAGAAGAAAAAGAACAGATTTCCGAAAAAGACCGCCCTGCTCCTGGGCGCTGCGGCGCTCCTGCTTCTGGGAAGCACTGTGGGAAGCACGCGGGCAGCGCTGACCTACTACAGCGAGAATTACGTGGCGGGCGTGGAGATGTCCAGTATCGGCATCACCCTTCTGGAAAATGGCAAGACCGTCGGCGCCCGGAATTACGATAAGAACGGCGAGTGGATGGTGACCGGGGGAGAGCTGCTGGGGGATCTTCTGAAGGACGGCGAGCTCCTGGTACCGGGAAAGCATTATGATGAGCAGCTGGAGGTACGCAACAGCGGCAACATTGACAGCTATGTGCGTGTGATTGTCACAAAAAGCTGGACAGATAAAGAGGGCAATGAGGTACCGGTGACCACGTTGGATCCGAATCTGATAGACCTGCATGTTACGGAAGCCAATGGCTGGGCAGAGGATACCTCCGCCAGGACGGCGGAGCGCAGCATCTGGTACCTGAACGGAGCGCTGAAGGCTGGTGAGTCCGTGGATTTCGCGGATTATCTGAGCATCGCCCCGGCGATTCGGGATATGATGACCGAATCCGTTGAACAGAGCGGCAATGCGACGACCTATACATATACCTATGATTATGACGGATATTCCTTCCGGGTAGGCATTTCCGCTGAGGCGGTGCAGACGCATAACGCAGCCGACGCGGTGAAGAGTGCCTGGGGCGTGGATATCTCCGATGTGATTACCAATGTGTCAGGAAATTAAGAGGGGGTACAAGAAGATGAAGAAAAAAGTATTGTGCCTTGCGATGGCACTGGTGATGCTGGCGGGCGGAAGTCTTACAGCCCATGCGGAAGAACTGAAGGGTCAGGACGGCTGGCGGGCCGAATTTAACGGGAAAAAGATTGTCAGCAATTTTGATTCCGGCACCCTGGCGGACGAAGCCGGCAATGTGCAGCCCGGCGACAGCATTACCCTGAAAGTAGAGATTAAGAATTCTGATACCGGTTCTACCGACTGGTATATGACCAACGAGGCCATCCAGTCCCTGGAGGACGCGGCGGATGTGGCCCAGGGCGGCGCTTACTCCTACCGCCTGGCTTACAAGGGTCCGAAGGGTCAGGAGATTGAGATTTACAACAGCGAAAATGTGGGCGGCGAGAGCGCCACAGGAAAGCTGGAGGGACTCCATCAGGCCACGGACACCCTGAACGATTATTTTTACCTGGACAGACTGGAGTCCGGCAAATCCGGCACAGTGACTCTGAAGGTAACGGTCGAGGGCGAAACCCAGAATAACGATTACCAGAAGACCCTGGCGAAGCTTCAGATGACATTTGCGGTGGAAAAGGTCACTGCAAGCGTGGTAAAGCACACGCCGGGTAAGGTACATACCGAGACAAGGATGATTACGAACCGGGTACAGACCGGCGATACGGCCCACATCCTGCTGTTCTGTCTGCTGGGACTGACCAGTGGACTGGTGCTCCTGTTTATCGGAGTAAAATCATCCAAAAGACGTAAGAACGGACAGAAAGGAGAGTGAGCCGAATGAAAGTATTCAAAAAACTGGCAGCAGCGGCAGCGGCAATCACCTTCTTACTGAGTCTGTCGATTCTGACTGCGGACGCGGCGGAGGCTCCGAAGGGATATTCCTATCAGGTGACGCTCCATGCGGGCAATCAGGGAACCATCGGCGGTCAGGACAGCGTAACCATTTCTGATTTGCAGTATGGGGCGCAGGTATCCTTTGACCTGAGCACGATTCAGGTGACGGATGATCGCTATTATGTGAAGGGCGTGCGTCTGAGCGGCCGCGACAACAATACGGTCAATGCCACAGCGTTCCGTGTGGAAGGCGACGCAGATTATGTGGTGGCATACGGTATCAAGGGCAATCTGGTGGCCTATACCGTGAAGTATCAGGACGCTTCCGGCAGACAGTTGGCTGCGGACAGCACGTTCTATGGAAATGTGGGCGACAAGCCCATCGTGGCTTACAGGTATATTGAGAATTATGTACCGCAGGCGCTGGCTCTGACCAAGACTCTGAGCGCCAATGAGGCGGAGAACGTATTTACCTTCGTGTATACACGGGGCGAGGCCGGAATCATTACGATTCCGGGCTCTGACACCACCAATGTGGTGACGGTGGTTGTGCCGGGCGTGACTAGGGTCAATGGCGGAGGCGCGAACGCAGGCGGTAACGGCGCAGGCGGCGGAGCAGCGGCAGGCGCGGACGCGAACGGCGGCGCTGCGGGCGAAGGCGACAACGACGATAACGACGATAACGTGGAGGTAACCACCCCCGACAACCTGGTAGACCTGGATGAAAATCAGGCGCCGGCAGCGAATATTGACCTGGACGGCAATGGCGCGAAGGCATTCCCGTTTGCGGCGGCAGTGGTCATCGGCGTGGGCGCTCTGGCGGCGTTACTGGTACTTGCAGTATGGATTCGGAAGCGGATGAAATCTGAGGAATAAAAAGCAGGAAAGAATGAGAAGAAGACGAGGATAGGATTCGGAGACGAGCCCTATCCCCGTTTCTGTTACGAAGTATCCGTAAGGAGCTGCCACCGGCAGATCCTGCCGGTATAAAGTATGCATTCGGAAAGGAAGCAAAAGCCGTGAGTAAGAATAAGAAAAAAGGCAGAAATCCGCTGGCGGTCATCTGCAGTACGCTGGGAACCCTAGCTCTGGTGGCGCTGATCGCGGCCTGCGTGCCCCTGACCATACCCCGGATGCTGGGTTATGAGCTCTATACGGTAGTCAGCGGCAGCATGGAACCGGCGATCCCTACAGGCAGTCTGGTGTATGTGGAAAATATGGATCCCACAGAGGTGCAGGAGGGGGACGTCATCGCGTTTTACAGCGTACAGGGCGGAAGTGCTGTGATTACCCATCGGGTGGTGACCAACAGCACAATCCTTCCTGTGCTTATCACCAAGGGCGACGCCAACGAGGAAAATGATATGAGTCCGATTCCCTATTATTATTTCATTGGACGGGTCGTAAAATCGATCCCGAGGGTGGGCTCCATGGCGCAGACCTTTACCAGCAGCACCGGGAAGCTTGCGGCAGCCAGTCTGATGGGGCTGGGTGTAATTCTGCATCTGTTGGCTGCAGTTCTGAACAGAAAGAGAGAGAAAGAGGCGTGAAGAAGAGAATTTTAGGAAGATATGACGGTAAAAAGCGCAGCTGGTTCCGGCAGTTCAAAGAGTTTCTGGCGCTGCTTTTGCTGATTGTACTCCTCTTTCAGCTGGTGGTGGGGGTCTTTTTCGTGAAGGGCGACTCCATGTATCCCACCCTGGACGATGGCGAGCTGGCTCTCTATCTCCGCATCGTCCCGGAATACCATCGCGGCGACATCGTCTCTGTGCGTCTGCCTTCCGGTGAACAATACGTAAAACGTATCGTCGGTCTGCCCGGCGACGAAGTAGACTTTAAGGATGGCCGGCTCCTCATAAACGGCGAGCCCCAGGACGAGCCCTACGCCAACGGCGAAAGCGCCCCCGAGGGTAATAACCTGACCTATCCCTGCACCCTGACCGCCGACCGGTACTTCGTCCTCGGCGACAACCGCATCCAGTCCATGGACTCCCGCATCTTCGGCCCGGTGCTGAAGAGCGAGCTGAAGGGGAAGATGGTGGTGCATCTGAGGATTATCCGAAGGGACTAAAAAACATAAAAATATATCAACGAACAGAAAACGGCGTGGCGTCTGGGCGAGCGTGGAAAATTTCCCGCCCAGACGCCACGTCGTTTTCGTCCGTCTATCGTCCTTATTCTTACACTTTCCCCATTTTTGTAAAGTCCACACCCCCATCCCATCTGCTACAATCCCCTTTGTTGAATTACAAGACACTAAAAACAGAAAGCAAAAGGAACGAAAGACGCCATGATTGGAGTTATCAAAGGCACCGGCTCCTGTGTGCCGGGGAAGGTCGTGACCAACGATGATATCGCCGGGCTGGTGGAGACCAGCGACGGGTGGATTCGGGAACGGACCGGAATTGAGGAACGGCATATCGCAACAGAGGAGACCTGCGTGGACCTGGCAGCAGAGGCGGCCCGGCGGGCGCTTCAGAACGCCGGAATGGATGCGGAGGAGCTGGATATGATTCTGGTATCTACCATCTCGCCGACCCGCGTCATGCCCTGTACGGCCTGCGAGGTGCAGGCAGCCATCGGGGCAAAAAAAGCCCAGTGCTTTGACCTGAGCGCAGCCTGCAGCGGCTTTGTGGTGGCATGGAATACTGTAAATGCTTACATGGCGGCGGGCTTTGTAAAAAAGGCCCTGATCATCGGAAGCGAGTGCCTGTCCAAGCTGACAGACTGGCAGGATCGGAGCACCTGCATCCTCTTTGGAGACGGGGCGGGAGCCGTGGCGGTGAGCGCGGAGGCGGGAACCCCTTTTCTTCCGGCGACTTACGCTGACGGCGCGTCAGGCGAAGCATTGACACTGCAAGGCAGGTATGGCAGCAGCCCGTTTCGTTCGGCGGGCGAAAGAAACAGCGAACCGGCAGGCAGCTATTTTATGGAAATGGATGGGCAGGCCGTGTTCAAATTCGCGGTCCGGAGGGTTCCGCAGGTTATCGAGGAAATGCTGGAAAAAAATGGTATTCACAAAGAAGCCATTTCCCGGTATATACTGCACCAGGCCAACCGCCGCATCGTGGAGGCCGTGGCAAGACGCCTGGAGGAACCGGGTGAAAAATTCCCCATGAACCTGCAGCATTACGGCAACACCTCATCCGCTTCCATCCCCATCCTGCTGGATGAGCTGAACCGGAGCGGACAGCTGAAAAAGGGACAGAAAATCGTGCTGGCAGGGTTCGGCGGCGGACTGATCTGGGGAGCGGCGGTGACGGAGTGGAACCGGGATTAAAAAACAAATTTTTAAAACAAAAGGAGAAAATGAAAATGTTTGAGCAGATTAAGAAAATTGTAGCAGAGAACCTGAATGTAGAGGAAGAGTGCGTAACGCTGGAAGCGTCCTTCAAAGAGGATTTAAAGGCCGATTCCCTGGACCTGTTTGAAATGGTCATGGCGCTGGAGGAGGAGTTCGATATGGAAATTCCCTCCGAGGATCTGGAGCAGCTGGAGACTGTGCAGGACGTCGTAAACTACATCGAGAACCATAAGTAAAAAAGTTGTTTCAGGAAAGAAAGGTAGAGCATATGCAAACAAGAATCACGGATTTACTGGGAATTCGATACCCGATTATCCAGGGCGGCATGGCCTGGGTGGCGGAGCATCATCTGGCGGC
>ERZ836877.4536-NODE-4536-length-14135-cov-51.550710_pt1 | contig 14135 bp, 9 predicted proteins | sample MGYA00519469_ERZ836877 | MGnify/ENA primary metagenome ERZ836877 (study PRJEB31850, sample SAMEA3708809) | human gut metagenome | biome: human gut; feature: human-associated habitat; material: faeces | place: China | collected 2014 ... | reverse complement strand
AGAGCAACTGACTCTTAATCAGTGGGTCCAGGGTTCGAATCCCTGAGGGTGTACGGATCAGAAAAGTAAATTGAAGAAAAGCTCTGAAAATCAATGATTTTTGGAGCTTTTTCTTTTATGGATTCCTACAAAATATAGAAGGTTCAGTTTGAAAACTTGCCGTCAGTAGCTTTTAATGTTAGTAAAATCTAAAATTATTTTATACATTTGTATGATATGACTTTAATGAATTTTATTATATGATAGCAGAAAGACAATTAATCTCTCATTTGTATCAAAATAAAGAGAATGGACAATGGGTGATACAGTCAAATGATGAGCACCAAAAAGGAGTAGCAAAAATAGCTGCCTCTTTTGCCAAAAGGTTTGAACTCCCTTCTTGGGGATATGCACTTGGTCTGCTTCATGACAAAGGTAAAGAACGTGCAGCGTTCCAACAATACATACGTAAAGTAAACGGTTTGTCCACGGATGATAAAAAGCATTATAATGATCACGCTCATGCTTTTGTGGGTGGAATACTGGCAAAGGATTTCATGGGGAAAGATGTTCTCAATCTTCTTGCCAATCAAATAATTTCCCACCATACAGGACTGTATGATTATGTGGAAGCAGAAAATATCTTGCAGGAAAAACCGTTGCCTGAAGAAATAGACAAGGATAATATAAATATAGATATACCCTTCTTGTATAAAGAATTTCTTGAATCACCTTTTTCTAAATTTAAGGTAGACCGGAAACACTTTCATCACCTGTCTCGTATGCTTTTTTCTTGTCTTGTCGATGCTGACCGACTCGACACGGAGCAATTTATGAATCTAGAGTCATGGCAGAAAAGGAAGTGCTCGTCTACGGTTGTCGATTTGTTACCGAAATTGGAAGCGCATTTGCAAAAATTGCAGTTGGATGCAGTTGATACGGAAGTAAATCGTATTCGTAGGAAAGTACAAGAACAATGCAGCAAAACATCTTTAGGTGAAAAAGGTTTCTACAGCCTTACGGTACCAACGGGAGGCGGCAAGACGCTTTCGTCTTTGTTATGGGCCATGAAGCATGCTGCAAATCATGCCATGAATCGTATCATCATTGCCATTCCATATACTAGCATCACTGTACAGACGGCAGGTCTCCTGAAGAAAATCTTCGGTGAAGAGAATGTATTGGAACATCACAGTAACTTCAATCCGGATGATATTAAAAATGAGGAAGTACGCGAAAAAGCGAAGCTGGCCACTGAAAATTGGGATTATCCCATTATTGTCACTACCAACATGCAACTTTTTGAATCTATGTTTAGCAATAGACCGTCCGATTGCCGTAAGTTGCACAATATCGTGAATTCAGTTATTATCTTAGACGAGGTTCAGACATTGCCGACCGACTTTTTGCAACCGATAGTCGATGCGATGAAGGCATATCAAAAAATGTTTGGAGTATCTATATTGTTTACAACAGCGAGTCAGCCGGTGCTTAGCGGTTTGATAGAAGGCGCAAATCCTAAAGTCGGATTTAAGGGAATAGAACATATCATGGAAATTATTCCGACTGAATTTGCGTTACATGACAAGCTCCGTCGTGTGAAATTGGAAATAGATAACACGGGGAAAACATATGATGAAATAGCGGCAAAGGTGTCTGAACATGATAAGGTACTCTGTATTGTGAACACCCGTAAGGATGCCAAGGAATTGTATAATCGCTTGCCTGACGAAGGAGTGAAAATTCATTTATCAAGAATGATGTGCCCTGCCCATATTAGTGAAACGATATGTAAGATAAAAGCTTTGTTAAAGGATGAAGCACATCCAATTGTAAGAGTAATAGCAACCCAACTCGTAGAAGCGGGTGTAGATATAGATTTTCCAGTTGTATTTCGTCAAGAGGCAGGACTTGATTCTGTATTGCAAGCGGCGGGAAGATGTAACCGTGAAGGGAAAAATAGGATTGGTCACACATTTGTATTCAGCCTTTCTGCAGAGAAGCGCATACTCTTTGGTTCAATGGCAGCAGCCAACAATGCACGACTGAACTTACCTACTGATAGCGATTGGTTTGCTCCTTCCACAATGGAAAAGTATTTTCAACAGCTTTATTTCAGGAAGGATACGTTTGATAAAAAGGATATGAAACATTATCTTTATAAACTTGACGAGTTATGTTTTGAAACAGCCTCAAAAGAGTTTAGGCTGATTGATGATGATGGTATGAATGTCATAGTGAATTGGGAAAACAGTATGGGACTTGTGGAGAATTTGAAAAAGTCGGGTTGTACATATTCATTAATGAAACAACTGGCCAAGTTTACTGTAGGTGTTCATCGCTCGAATTTCAGTCAATTGATTAAATATGGTGCTGTTGAAGAAATATTGGAAGGTATATATGTGTTGGCCGACAGGGCGCAGTATGATAATGCTATAGGGCTTAAACTTGAAAACCATTGGATGGAAGAGATATTAATGATATAAAGACAAGACGGAATCGGAAGATTTATAGCAAAATAACGAAAGTAATGAATAATATGGAATATACAGATAAAGAATATTGTTTGGAGATATGGGGTGACTGGGCTTGTTTTACTCGCCCGGAACTGAAAGTAGAACGAGTGAGCTACGATGTCATTACACCATCGGCAGCACGTGCTGTCTTTGAGGCTATACTTTTCAAACGCTATGCCATGCGTTGGCAGGTGACGAAGATTGAAGTGCTTAATCCCATTAAGTGGACTACCATCAGGCGAAATGAAGTGGGAGCAGTGGTAAATTCCAGTATGAAACCAATTTATATAGACGATGGAAAGACACGCCAACAGAAGAACTCTTTGCTTTTGCAAGATGTGCGTTATCGCATTTATGCCAAATTGATATTTATCCCAGTAAAAGATCGTCCGAAGGAGGCTTTTGCCAAACATCAGCCAAGTAATGATGAGAATCCCATGAAGTATTATCAGATGTTTGAACGCAGAGCATTGCAAGGGCAATGCTTTACGCAGCCTTATTTGGGTTGCCGCGAATTTGCCGCAAATTGGAAATACATTGATAATACGGATTATCTTGAGCCGCCTTTGTTTGAAGACAGAGATTTGGGCATTATGCTTTATGATATGGATTTTGAGGGGAATGCCCAGAAACCGGATGCCATGTTTTATCGTGCTAGAATGAAACAAGGTGTGATTGTTGTACCAAGTAAAGATAGTGAGGAGGTACTGAGATGATATTGAAGGCATTGTATGATTATTACCATCGAAGTGGGGATAATGTAGCTCCTTTGGGGCTGGAATACAAAGAGATTGGTTTTATAATTGTTATTGATAAAGATGGAAATCTGTGTAGAATAGAGGATAATCCTGTTAAGAAACTTGTAGCTAAAACCAATGGTCGTACAGGCACAAAAAGTTTGCCTAATCATTTATGGGATAATTTTTCTTATGTTTTAGGCATTAGTAATGCTACTATACATATAAATGACGAGGGATTAAAGCCTGAAAAGGAAGCTGAGTATAAAAAAGAAATTGCCAAGAATGTTAGAAACCATTCGGCATTTCTTGAATACATCAATGACTTATGTTCTCAATATCCCTATGATGAGGATTTAAAAGCTGTTGCAAACTTCTATATTGGTAACAAGGACGTATTGTCATTGCTCCAAAAGGCCGATAACTGGGATAATATAAAGAAGAATTTCACTAAAAACATATCTTTTCTCATTCAAGGAGAAACACAGATAATAGCTGAGAAAGAATCAGTTTTATCTTATTATAAAACTGATGAGGGCAAAACTGATTTCAGCAGAATCTGTGTGTGTTTAGTTACGGGTGAAAAATGTCAACCAGTTAAAACTTTTACAAAAATCCAATTAGGGAAATTCAGTGATACAAAATTGGTGTCTTTTCAAAAGAATCAAGGATATGATTCCTACGGAAAAGAGCAAGGAAATAATGCGCCGATGTCTAAGTCGGCGGAATTTGCAATTGCTGCTGCTTTAAAAAAACTGATTGATTATAACTCTCATAATAAATTTACTGTCGGCTTAAGGACTTATGCATTTTGGGCTTCAAGGAAAAACGAAGTAAATATGCAAATAGAAGAGAGTGTGTATTCTTTATTTGGGTGGGAAGAAAAGGATAACCCTGATAGCAAACTTGAAAATATTACCCAAATATTCAAATCAATATATAATGGAAATAAGCCTATTCAAACTGATGATAAATTTTATATTCTCGGAATGTTTGCCGCTAACAAGGCAAGAATAGCGATATCGTATTGGAATGAGACTACAGTAAAGGAATTTGCCGGTAAACTTCTCTTGCATTTTGAAGATATGGAAATCATAACGAGTGGAGATAAAAGACCTAATTATTGTAGTCTATACGCAATACTCAAGGCTGTTAGTTTGAAAGAGAACATAAAAGAAAATTGCCCTCCTAGTCTTCCTGATGCCGTGGTGAAAAGCATCTTTCAAGGATTACCATATCCGGTTTCTTTGTTTCAAGCTTGCGTTTGCCGCATACGTGCAAAACAATCCGTTAACATTGTGCATGCTGCCATCATCAAGGCTTATCTTAACCGACTGAATGATAATAACAACAATAAAAAACTCGATATTATGTTAGATAAAGACAATCAAAATCAAGGGTATCTTTGCGGACGGTTATTTGCGGTAATGGAAAATCTCCAGTATGCCGCAAATAAGCAAGATACTATTCGTTCAAGTTATTTGAATGCAGCTTCATCTACCCCATCAGCTGTATTTCCAACCATTCTTAAACTATCAAATAGTCATTATAGCAAATTAGCAAAAGACAAAAAAGGACTTGCTAATTTCTTTGATGATCAAAAGAAAGAAATTATAGCATTAATCCAAGATTTTCCAAATACATTGAATTTGAGTGATCAAGGACGTTTTTTTCTTGGCTATTATCATCAGAAATGCCACAGAGATAATAAAGAAGCAGAAGAGTAATAACAATATAAAAAAGAAAATAACTATGTCAGAAATTAGAAACAGAATAGATTTCGTTTACATCTTTGATGTACAAGACGGTAACCCAAATGGTGACCCCGATGCAGGCAATCTCCCCCGTGTGGATGCTGAAACTGGTATGGGACTTGTTACAGATGTTTGCCTTAAGCGCAAGGTGCGTAATTATGTGCAAATAGCTAAATCAGGACAACTTGGTAACGATATTCTTGTTAAGTCTAAGGAAATTTCAGGCGAAGAAGTCTTTATTAATGGAGAAATCCGTAAGACATATGAAGATCTCAGTATAAAGCTTGAGAAAGGAAAAGCTCCTGCTGATAAAGTGTCTGCTGGTAGAACTGCTATGTGCAAACGATTCTTTGATGTGAGAACCTTTGGCGCAGTTCTATCAACGGGCCCTAATGCAGGACAAGTAAGAGGAGCTGTTCAGATGACTTTTGCCCGTTCAAAAGATATGATTGTTTCAGAAGAACATGCACTAACGGTGTGCGCAGCCCGCGATGAAGAAAAGCCTTATGAGTTGCAAGTAGGAATACAAGGTCGCAAGGCTACCGTACCTTACGGCCTCTACATCTGCCATGGTTTCATCTCTGCCAACTTGGCACGACAAACCGGATTCTCAGAAGAAGACCTTGCATTATTTTTTGAAGCATTGAAGAATATGTTCGATGTGGACCGTTCGGCAGCACGCGGATTGATGAGTGCACAAAAGCTGATTGTTTTCAAGCATGATTCCGTATTAGGCAATGCTCCTGCCAACAAACTGTTTGACTTGGTTAAGGTGGAGAAGATCTGTGACGGAGCACCGCGTTCATTCAGCGACTATTCGGTCATTATAGACAAGGAGAATGTTCCATCAAATGTTACTGTTGAAGAGCTGATATAAGTAAAAGGTATATGTATAGCGAAGACGATATGCTCATGTTGTCGGGGATTCAGCACTTTAGGTTCTGTCCTCGGCAATGGGCTTTAATACATATCGAACAGCAATGGAATGATAATCGTCTTACCATTGAAGGACAGATCCTGCACAAGCATGTAGATGATCCGTTTTATAGGCAGAAGTGTGGTGACCAAATAACATTACGCGCAGTGAATATTGCTTCGTATGAACTGGGTCTTTATGGCATTTCAGATGCTATAGAACTGCTTCCGTCTTTATCTTTTGAAGACACAATTCAGCATCCGAAGTATCCGGGGCAATGGAAACCGGTGGTTGTGGAGTATAAACATGGCAAACCAAAAAGGAATGAAGTGGATGAAGTGCAGTTGGCAGCACAGACAATGTGTCTTGAGGAAATGTACGCTATCCATATACCATACGGTGTGTTCTTTTATGGAGAACTTCGCCATCGGGTGAATGTGGATATAACTGATGAATTGCGGAACATTGTCAAGCAATGTACTCAAGATATGCACGAGGTATTCGCCAAAGCGGTTATTCCGAAGGCGGAGTATGGCAAGCATTGTGATAAATGTTCCCTCAAAGATATTTGTATGCCAACGATGGTAAAGAATTGTACTACGGTGGATACATACCTTAATAAAAATTTATATGAATGAGAAAATTGTTGAATACTTTGTATGTGACGACACCGGAAGCGTATCTTAGTAAGGATGGGCTGAATGTTGTAGTGTCGGTCAAACAAGAGGAAGTGTTTCGTATTCCTGCTATTAACATAGAAGGCATTGTGACGTTCGGATATATGGGCGCAAGTCCCGGTGTGATGAAATTGTGCACTGACAATGGCATATCACTTACATTCCTTTCTCCTCATGGCAGATTTATCAGCAGGGTACAGGGCACGACGAAAGGGAATGTACTGTTGCGTAAAAAACAGTATCAATTGTCGGACGATGAATCTTGGTCGTTACATGCGGCACGGCTGATGATTGGCGGTAAGATTCAAAACTATCGTAATATATTGAGGAGATATATTCGTGATTATGGGGAGAATGAAGATGTCAATCAAGCAGTACAAGTGTTGGAGCATGCCAAGCGTGAAGCTTTGACAGCTCAAGATAAGACGACCCTAATAGGGTATGAAGGCATGGCTTCAAATGCTTATTTTGAAGTGTTGCCTATTTTGATACTTAATCAGAAAGCTGATTTTCCATTTCATGGTCGTAATCGCCGTCCTCCTAAGGATGCAGTGAATGCCATGTTGTCATTTGCTTATACTTTGATAGCAAATGAAATATCTGCAGCACTCGAGACTGTAGGTCTTGATCCCTATGTAGGATTTCTCCATACACTTCGTCCGGGGCGTACGTCCTTAGCATTGGATATGATGGAAGAATTTCGTGCCTATCTTGGTGATCGTTTTGTCTTGTCATTGATTAATAAAAGACAGATCACATCCAAGGATTTTTTGTTTCAAGGTGATAATGGGGTTGTTATGACAGATAAAGGGAAAAAGATTTTTATTTCTGCATGGCAGGCTAAGAAAAGAGAGGTGATAATCCATCCTTATCTTAATGAAAAAATTGAGATAGGACTTCTGCCTTATGCACAAGCTATGTTGATGGCAAGATATATTAGGCAAGATATTGATAATTATCCGGTATTTCTAATAAAATGATTTACGAGTATGTATATTCTTGTAACTTATGATGTGGATACTACGAGCAAGGAAGGAGCTCGCCGTTTACGGTGTGTGGCTAAGGCTTGCATAGATTATGGACAGAGGGTACAGAATTCTGTCTTTGAATGTGAGGTGACAGAAGCACAATATTGTCTCTTGAGAGGAAGAATCAAAGATATCATTGATATGTCTCGTGATAGTGTTAGATTCTATATTCTTAGTAAAAATGAGAATAGAAGGGTGGAAGTGATAGGTGTCGAAACTGCTTATAAAGTTAATAATGCTTTTATTGTATAATGTGTGCGAATGTGGAGTGTTGCAAAAAAAGTAGTATCTTCGCAACTCTTAATAATCAGCAGATTGGCTTGTTTATAAGGCGAATGCCGTTATTCAATTGAAATAAAAATGAGAATTCGCATATTAGTAGGGTTAATTTATTGATTTATAATATACAACTCTGTATACAGTCACACCTCATGTAGGTGTGTGGATTGAAACCTGAAGGTGCCGTGTACCGTGGCAAGAGCGGACAGTCACACCTCATGTAGGTGTGTGGATTGAAACAAGACAGAGAGGTTGAAATATTCGGGACATTCAGCGTCACACCTCATGTAGGTGTGTGGATTGAAACATGCGGGCGATGCTGAGCAACAAGATCGGTGAGGTCACACCTCATGTAGGTGTGTGGATTGAAACTTCGGGAATAAAGCGGCTGAACTAGTAATTGAGAGTCACACCTCATCATGTAGGTGTGTGGATTGAAACACTCCACTACTCAGATTCTCTACCAATCCGTAATGTCACACCTCATGTAGGTGTGTGGATTGAAACGTTTCAGACGTCCCAAGAACGGAAGCAACGTCACGTCACACCTCATGTAGGTGTGTGGATTGAAACCTGTTTCCAGTCGTGTCGAACTTGAAAAAATGGTGTCACACCTCATGTAGGTGTGTGGATTGAAACCTGAGCGACCCTCTGCCTGCGACAGTACATCGTGGTCACACCTCATGTAGGTGTGTGGATTGAAACTAATGTGCAAGCTACGCCAGTAGGACCATTGAACTTACGCTACAGACGCTACTTTCAATCTTCCTCTTTTAAAAAAGAAACAAACTCGGGGGTGAGTTTCGTTCCTTCGGCAGCAAGGTCATCGTATGTATAGGAAAAGGGTTCACCGGTGGCTTTATCATACCAGCGACGATGCCGGACATGAAGATAGACAGGTTTACCACGCAGAGGAAACTCCTGAATTACTTTTTCATCTATAAAACCACTGGAAATGACAGTACCGCTCTTGTAATCAAAACGTTCCATATAATTCTTCTCATCAAGCCAAACTTCGATTTTTGAAGAATCGTCATGCCAACCGGATATATCGAAATATTCCATTAAAACTTCAGAGAAGATTACACGAAGTAACTTATGCAGACTACGATTGGGATTCATTGGATTGGTTTGTTTAATTTAAATGCAAAAATAATGTTATTTGGATAATCTACACGGATCACCCACAGGATTCTCGGATTAATCCCTAATCAGGGAGCTGTCCGAAAATTCCGTTCTTCCTTTCATTAGCTGCTGAAACATCATGTTGGTGGGGATTCCGATAATGAATGGACATCCCGTGTTGTCTTTTCAGTCTCCTTTCATCTGTAAGACTTTTTTGATAGCGCAAATGCTGAAGGCTGATTTGGAGAAACTTGGCAAATGCCGCTGAAACGAGGATGAGGGGATGCCCTGTCATTCTTAACAGATTGATTATCTGGACGCTTTAATTAAAATGTAAGGATGAACGGGAACAAAGATGGTCGGAAAAGAAGGGATGACCGGCTTAGTGAGGGGATGATTCTATCACCCCTACATGAAAAAGATGCCGAGCTTTTTTAAAAAGGTGCTGAAGTTTTCTGAAAACACAACGACCTTTTTTAAAAACATCAAGGTCTTTTTGCAGCACTCAGCGTGAGCTGTATATTTTTAAATGTGTACGTAGGCACGCATCGGCCAATACATACGGTGGCATAAGCCCACATGTATATACGCATCGGGCTACACGTACGTATGCATGAGCCTATACGTATATATGTCATTGTGTCAGGCTCCGTCATATTCTGAGCCGGGATTGGATTAGTTTGTCTTCCCTCTTGACAAAGGCTTTTTTATGTTGTATATTTGTAGTTCGTCAAATCTAAAAAAAGTGCTCATGAATGTATTCGCCACTCTCAAAACAGTCTTCTTCGGAAGCAAATTCCTGTCCGGCCCTGTTCCCTCCGACGGAACGCCACGCCGTGACCTCGTATCCGCCCTCAACGGACTGATGCCGCTTTGTCGGACCATCCCCGGTGTGCACCTGGCAGTGGATATCCGCGAAGGCCGGGTGGCTCTGGTGCTGGACTGGACTCCGCGCACCGACGGAAATGCGCTGGCGGGCAGTTACCACTACATCGTTTCCGATGAAGATGGAGTGAAAGAAGTGGACAAGTCACAGGTTCTTCTTGCTGAAAACGGCGAGGGAAATTTGTTGGAAAGCAGAGACGGTTTTTCCGGATGTCTGGCTGCCTTAACGGAAGAAACAGAGGAGGAGTCTGTACAATTGGAAAGTGTTCGGGAGGTTATGAATCCCATACACTCGAAAGACATTAAAAAGGAAGCCCAACCGATATCTTTGGAAGACTCCCGAAAGGAAGTCGGACTGAAATCCTCGAAAGATACTGAAAAGGAAGCCGCGCCAATATCTCCGGAAAAAACTGTTGGGAAGGCGAAATCACGTTCCTTGATGCAGGAAGTGACCACTTTTCTCACCTCCCGCTACCGCTTCCGATTCAACGTGCTGACTGAGGAGACCGAGGTGGCGGGCGTGGAAAACGGTATTTCCGATGACCACTTGCGCTACGCCAAGGTGGACGAACGCTGGATGAACTCGCTCAGTCTGGAGGCCATCGAAGCGGGCATAGATTGCTGGGACAGAGACATCCAACGCTTTGTGCGCTCGCGCCGCATCAGCGAATACCATCCCTTTACCGCCTACTTTGAGCGGCTTCCCGAATGGGACGGCACTGACCGGGTGTCGGCACTCGCCCGCAGGGTGTCCGACGACCCGGTATGGGTGAACGGTTTCCACCGCTGGATGCTGGGACTCTCCGCCCAATGGATGCAGTTCCGGCCGGATACCAACCGCGCCAACAGCGTGGCACCCCTACTGGTGAGCAGTCGTCAGGGACTGGGGAAAAGCACGTTCTGCCGCCTGCTGATGCCCGATGCGCTGAAAGCCTACTATACAGAGAGTTACGACCTCTGCTCCCCGGCATCCGCCGAAGCCAGATTAGCCGCCTATGGCCTGATCAACCTGGATGAATTCGACAAGTTGGGTGTGTCCAAAATGCCCCTTCTAAAGAACTTGATGCAGGCTTCCGCACTGAATATCCGCAAGGCCTACAAACGCAGTGCTTCGGCACTCCCCCGCATCTCCTCGTTCATCGGCACCAGCAACCGGGAAGATTTGTTGGTGGACCGTACCGGCTCGCGCCGTTTCCTCTGTGTCAGTCTGGAGCACGCCATAGACTGCACCACCTCCGTAGAGCATGAGCAACTGTACACCCAACTCAAGGCGGAGCTTCTGTCCGGCGAACGAAGCTGGTTTAACAAGGAAGAGGAACAAACCATACAGCGCCATAACGCCCTGTTCTACAAGCATGTACCCGAAGAGGAGGTGTTCCGCCTCTGCTTCCGCTTTGCCACGGAAGAGGACCATCCTCAGAAGGTGCTGACCCTTTCCGCCACCCAGTTGTTCGAGCGGATGAAGTCCGCCCATCCCTCGGCCATGAGGGGTATGACGGCATACAGCCTGAGCCGCATTCTACCCCAGTTGGGCGAGCGGGTGCATACCGCCAAGGGGAATGTGTATCGGGTGGTGGAATGCTAGGCATACGCCTTTCTTCTTATTCAGATGGCCCCATTTCCACATATCTTTTCAAAGCGAATTAAACTTTTATCTCATAGACTGTTATATAATAAACAAATAAATATTATCTTTGTCAGTCAATAACAAGCGTTTACCAGATTATAAACAAAATAAATGAAAAGGAATAAAATAAACTGGAGAGTTCCTAAAGGAATGGAAATCACAGATTTAGATAGAAAGGTTCTTTATTATCAGGATAGAGGACATTTGGTTCCCACAAGAGAACTGATTAAAACGCCTGAGCAAATAGAAGGCATACGCCGAAGCGGAATCATTAATACCGGAGTTCTAGATTTAGTAGAAAAAGAAATTCATGCCGGTATGAGCACTCTCGAAATTGATAAGTTGGTGTATGATTACACCATATCACACGGTGGTATTCCCGCTACATTAGGTTATGAAGGTTTTCCCAAAAGCTGTTGTACCTCTATTAATGAAGTGGTATGTCATGGCATTCCTAATGAATTTGATATTTTGGAAGAAGGGGATATTATAAATGTGGACTGCACCACTATTTTGGATGGTTATTATGCCGATGCCTCACGTATGTTTATTATTGGAAAGACTACTCCTAAAAAAGAAAAATTAGTGCAAGTGGCCAGAGAGTGCTTGGAAATCGGCATGGAAGCAGCCAAACCTTTTGGATTTATAGGCGATATAGGTCATGCGATAGAGAAACATGCCAAAAAAAATGGCTTTTCTGTTGTGCGTGACCTCTGCGGACATGGTGTAGGAGTGGAATTCCACGAAGAGCCTGACGTAGAGCACTTTGGAAAAAAGGGGACAGGCATGTTATTAGTACCGGGCATGGTCTTTACTATCGAACCTATGATTAATGCCGGGACTTGGGAAGTATTTATAGATGAAGAAGATGGATGGACAGTAGTTACGGAAGACGAACTTCCTTCTGCACAATGGGAACATACATTTCTTATGACGGAAAACGGACTTGAAATCCTTACACATTAATATATATATAATAAGGTATAGATTATGGATACAATTATATTAGGTATAGAATCTTCTTGCGACGACACTTCTGCTGCTGTAATCAGAAATGGCGTCTTGTTGTCGAATGTAGTGTCCAGCCAAGCTGTTCATGAAGCATATGGAGGTGTCGTGCCGGAATTGGCATCAAGAGCACATCAGCAAAATATTGTACCTGTAGTACATGAAGCCTTGAAAAGGGCAGGAGTTACTAAAGAAGAATTGAGTGCAGTAGCTTTTACGCGCGGGCCTGGATTAATGGGATCTTTATTGGTAGGTGTCTCTTTTGCCAAAGGGTTTGCTCGCTCTTTAAATATTCCCATGATTGACGTTAATCATCTGCAAGCTCATGTGTTAGCTCATTTCATTAAAGAAACAGAAGAAGATACAAATCAACCTAAGTTTCCATTTTTATGTCTTCTGGTATCGGGTGGCAATTCACAAATTATTTTGGTAAAAGCCTATAATGACATGGAAGTTTTGGGTCAAACCATTGACGATGCTGCCGGAGAAGCCATTGACAAATGTTCTAAGGTAATGGGATTAGGCTATCCCGGGGGGCCCATCATTGATAAACTGGCCCGCCAAGGAAATCCGAAGGCATTTACATTCAGTAAGCCTCATATTCCTGATTACAATTACAGTTTCAGTGGACTGAAGACCTCTTTTCTCTACTCTTTACGTGACTGGCTGAAAGAAGATCCTAACTTTATTGAGCATCATAAAAATGATTTGGCTGCTTCACTGGAAGCAACTATTGTAGATATTCTGATGGATAAACTGAGAAAAGTAGCCAAAGCGCTCAAGATAAACGAAATAGCTGTAGCCGGAGGAGTATCAGCCAACAACGGTTTGCGCAATTCATTCCATGAACATGCCGCCAAATATGGATGGAACATATATATTCCGAAATTCAGTTATACAACCGACAATGCAGCAATGATTGCCATTACCGGTTATTATAAGTATTTGGACAAAGATTTTTGCACCATTGACAAACCCGCATATTCACGGGTAACAATTTAGTATTTATTTTAAAAGAAATCGAAATGTCAGTAGAAGGTAAATTTTTAAGCAAAGAGATCAGCGAGTTGTTTTGGAAAGAGAACCTGACACTTGCTACCGCCGAGAGCTGCACGGCAGGAAATGTGGCAGCCGCAATTACAGCCGTAGCCGGAACATCACACTTCTTCAAAGGTGGAATTATTGCCTATTCCAACGAAGTAAAAGAGAATTTATTAGGTGTGAGCCATGAAACATTGGAGACTTACGGAGCAGTAAGCGAAGAAACCGTTATCGAAATGGTAAAAGGCGCGATGAAATCGATGAATTCCGACTGCGCAATTGCCACTTCAGGTATTGCCGGCCCAACAGGAGGCACTCCCGACAAGCCGGTTGGCACCATTTGGATTGCTGCCGGATGTAAAGACAAAGTGATTACACTTAAAATAGAAGGAGACGAAGGAAGAAATAAAAATATAGCCAATGCTACTCAAAATGCACTGCGATTACTTCGAAATTTGTTCCAAAACGAAGAAAATGAGCAATAAAAGCAGAATTATTTGCTAAAATCCTTGTTTTATACAAATAAAAGTGCTTATTTTGCACTCCGTTTGAAATAAGTATTG
>ERZ836877.4532-NODE-4532-length-14139-cov-4.824269_pt1 | contig 14139 bp, 10 predicted proteins | sample MGYA00519469_ERZ836877 | MGnify/ENA primary metagenome ERZ836877 (study PRJEB31850, sample SAMEA3708809) | human gut metagenome | biome: human gut; feature: human-associated habitat; material: faeces | place: China | collected 2014 ... | reverse complement strand
CTTGTGCCATGACCATGGCGGCAAGCCTGTTCCTGACCGGATGCGGCGGTAATAGCAACAGCTTTACCAGCAGCACAGATTCCAATTCGGATTCCAATTCCGGCGGCAGTAACGGCAGCGGCAAGCGTGTTGTGAATGTTTGCAGCTGGGGTGAATACATTGACGAGGACTTGATCTACAAATTCGAGGACGAGACCGGCATCAAGGTCAACTACCAGACCGCCGAGAGCAATGAAGCCCTGTACTCCCTGCTGAAAACCGGCGCTGGTGACTATGACGTCATCGTCCCTTCTGACTATATGATCGCCCGTCTCATTGACGAGGGTATGCTGGCAGAGCTGAACTATGACAACATCCCCAACTATGAAAAGATCGGCGAGCAGTACAAGAGCCTGAGCTTCGATCCCGAGAACAAGTACACCGTCCCCTACACCTGGGGCACCCTGGGCATCATCTACAATTCCACCATGGTGGACGGCGACATCGACAGCTGGGACGCCATGTTCGACGAGAAGTACGCCGGCAACGTCCTGATGATCCGCAACTCCCGGGACGCTCTGGCCGCCGCCCTGCTGGATCTGGGCTATGACATCAACACCACCGACGAGGCTCAGATCCGGGAAGCTTACGAGCTGCTGGCAGACGCCAAGAGCAAGGGTGTGTACCAGTCCTTCGTGATGGACGAGGTCTTCGGCAAGATGGAGGGCAGCAACGCCGCCATTGCCATGTACTACGCCGGTGACTACCTGACCATGCTGGACAACAACCCCGATCTGAAGTTCGTGGTACCCAAGGAGGGCAGCAACTGGTTCGTGGACGCCATGTGCGTTCTGAAAACCGCTCAGCACAAGGAGGAGGCCGAGGCGTGGATCAACTTCATCGCCTCCACGGAATCCAATCTGGCCAACATGGACTACATTGGCTATGCTTCCCCCAATCTGGAGGCTCTGGAGGGTTATCCCGCTTACTACGAGGAGACCTACGGCGAGCCTCTGGACGAGGAGCGCTATGAGATCATGGCCGCTCCCGATGACGTGCTGGCCCGCTGCGAGCTGTATACCAACCTTCCCGCCGACACGCTGACGCTGTACAACGATCTCTGGACAGAGCTGGGTATTTAACAGAAACCACAGTCCCGCCGACGCGGGACGGAAAGGAACTGAGTATGATTGAAATTGGCGCAAAATTGACTGTTGAAAAAACGGTCACCCCGGAGCTCACCGCACAGGTGGCCGGTTCCGGTATGCTGCCGGTGTTCGGCACCCCCTTTATGACGGCTATGATGGAAAATGCCGCAGCCGGCGTCCTCCAGCAGTATCTGGAGGAGGGCAAGGGCAGCGTGGGCACCCATCTGAATGTCTCCCATGACGCCCCTACCCCCGTGGGTATGAAGGTCTGGGCGGAGGCTGAGATCACCGCCGTTTCCGAAAACGGCAAGATGATCGACTTTGCCGTAAAGGCGTGGGACGAGAAGGGCCCCATCGGCGCAGGCACCCACACCCGGGCGATCATCACCAATGACCGCTTCCTCAGCAAGTGCAACAGCAAGCTGGAAAAGTAAAAACGGATTTTCTTAATAAGAACGCACCTCGTATTCAGTGAATACGAGGTGCGTTTCTGCAAAGTGCTTTAGCCTTACGCATACTGAATCCCAAGAGGATTCAGCCGTTGTCAGCACACTCCAATTCTTTTTTGAAAAGCACGCCCGACGCGGCTATCAGCCGGATCGGGCGTGCTTATTTTCTGATGATCGCCTCTTAAAACAGGGTGATCTGGCTGGTGTCCGCCATGCCCGCGAAAGCGCCCAGCGCCTTTAGCTGCTCGATATGGGTCTTGGACAGCTTATTGCAGCACATGGCAAACTCCTCAATGGAGATGAACTCCTTCCCTTTTCGCTTTTCCACCGTGTCCAAAGCCGCCGCCTCGCCTAAGCCGTGGACCGTCACAAAGGGCGGCAGAAGGCCCTTTTCCGTGACGATAAACTTGGTAGCGTCCGACTTGTAGATGTTGATGGTGTCGAAATGGAAACCCCGGAGATAGAACTCATAGCACACCTCCAACGTGGTCAGCAGGTTTTGCTCCACGGCGGTGGCGTCCTTGTTGTTTTCGATCTCCTTGATCTTCCGTTTCACCGCGTCCATGCCGGCGCAGCAGTATTCCGCGTCAAACGCCTTGGCCCGGACGGAGAAAAAGGTCGCATAGAACGCCAGCGGCTCATGGACCTTGAACCAGGCGATGCGGAAGGCCATCATGACGTAGGCCACGGCATGGGCCTTGGGGAACAGATAGCCGATCTTGGCCAGAGACTCAATGTACCAGTCCGGTACATCGTGCTCCATCATAGCCTCCTCCCAGCCCTCATCGAAGCCGCCCTTCTTCACCTTGCCCTTTCGCACCTTCTCCATGATCTTGAAGCTCATCTTCGGATCAAGGCCCTTGGAGATCAGGTACAGCATAATATCGTCACGGCAGCCCACCGTTTCCAGAACGCTGGCGGTGCCGCTGAGGATCAGCTCCCGGGCGTTGCCCATCCACACGTCCGTACCGTGGGAGAAGCCGGAGAGCCGCACCAGTGTGTTGAAATCCTTAGGCTGGGTGTCAATGAGCATCTGGCGGGTGAACCGGGTGTTGAACTCCGGGATGGCCACAGCGCCGGTTGGCCCCAGAATAGGGTCATTCTCATAGCCCAGCACCTTGCTGGAAATGAAAATGGACATGGTCTCCGGATCGTCCAGCGGGATCTCATGGGGGTCCACACCGGTGAGATCCTGCATCATACGCACCATGGTGGGGTCATCGTGTCCCAGCATATCCAGCTTCAGGATGTTGGCCTCCATGGAGTGATATTCAAAATGGGTGGTGATGGTATCGGAATCGTCGGCGTCCGCCGGGTGCTGCACCGGGCAGAAATCCTCCATATCCTTGTCGTCCGGGACCACCACCAGGCCGCCGGGGTGCTGGCCGGTGGTGCGGCGGACGCCAACGCAGCCAAGGGTCAAACGGTTTTCCTCCGCCCGGCAGGCCACGATGCCGTTTTCCTCCAGATACTTCTTCACAAAGCCGTAGGCAGTCTTTTCCGCCAGCGTACCGATGGTACCCGCTCGGAACACCTGTGTCTCTCCGAACATTTCGATGGCGTGACGGTGAGCCCGGGCCTGGTATTCGCCGGAAAAGTTCAGGTCGATATCCGGCACCTTGCCGCCGCCGAAGCCCAGGAAGGTCTCAAAGGGGATGTCGAAGCCGTCCTTCACGTACTTGGTGCCGCAGACGGGGCACACCTTGTCCGGCATATCCGCGCCGCAGCCGTAGCTGCCGTCCAGAATGAATTCGCTGTTTTTGCACTTAGGACAGCGGTAGTGGGGCGGCAGGGAGTTGACCTCCGTAATGCCGGACATATAAGCCACCAGCGACGAGCCGACGGAGCCTCGTGAGCCAACCAGATAGCCGCATTCGTTACTGCGCTGCACCAGCTTCTGGGCGGACATGTACACCACGTCATACTTGCCTAAGATACCGCCCAACTCCACGTTCAGCCGGTCTACAATCAGCTGGGGCGGGTCCTCGCCGTAGAGCCGGTGAACCTTTTCCCAGACCAGACGGTTCAGGTCCTCCTCAGAATTTTCCAGCCGGGGCGGGAATAGCTCCGCCGGCAGCAGCTCGAAGGTCTCGATCTGATCCGCCACCAGACGGGTGTTGGTGACCACCACCTCGTAAGCCTTTTCCTTCCCCAGATACTGAAATTCCTCCAGCATTTCCTGCGTGGTCTTGAAGTAGATCGGCAGAGGCTCGTTGGCGTCCGGGAACTTCTTGGATGCCAGCAGGATATGCCGGTACACCTCGTCCTCCGGCTCCCGGAAATGGACGTCACCGGTGGCGCAGACGGGCTTTCCCAGTTCCTCGCCGAGGCGGACGATGATACGGTTGAATTCCCGCAGGTCCTCCTCGCTTCGTGCCTCGCCGTTGCGGAGCATGAAGGCGTTGTTGCACAGGGGCTGAATTTCCAGATAGTCGTAAAAGGACGCGATGCGCTTCAGCTCGTCCCAGTCCTTGTGATCCACCACAGCCTTGAACAGCTCGCCGGCTTCGCAGGCAGAGCCGATGATCAGGCCCTCCCGATGGACCATCAACTCGCTTTTGGGGATGGTGGGCACCCGCTTGAAATATTTCAGGTTGGAAGCGGAGATCAGTTGGTAGAGGTTTTTCAGCCCTACCTTGTTCCGGGCCAGAATGATGATGTGCTTGGGGAAACGGTTGGACTTGCTGCCCAGGGGCCGCAGCTTTTCCATTTCCCCATTCACCGCCTGCAGGGTGTGAATTCCCCGCTCATGGAGCATCTTCCAGAAGGGAATCAGCATGTAGCCCACCGTGGCGGCATCGTCGCTGGCCCGGTGGTGGTTGAAGGCGGGCAGATCCAAATGCTCCGCCACAATATCCAGTTTGTATTTGGACAGCTCCGGCAGCAGGTTCTGGGCCAGAATCAGGGAGTCTACATAGGTGGGGTTGAAGTCCAGTCCCACCTTCTTGCACCCCGCCCGGATAAAGCCGATGTCAAACTCCGCGTTATGGGCCGCCAGCGGCCGCCCGTTCACAAATTTCAGAAAATCCGTCAGGGCGTCCTTCAGCTGGGGGGCGTCCTTCAGCATTTCGTCGGTGATGCCGGTGAGGCCGATGATCTCCGGTGTCAGGCGGCGGTTGGGGTTCACAAAAGTCTGGAACCGCTCGGCGATCTCGCCGTTTTTCAGCACCACCGCGCCGATTTCCGTAATGGCCTCCCGGTCCACCTTCAGGCCGGTGGTCTCAATATCGAAGCAGACGAATTCGTCGTCCAGCCCGCAGTCCCCCCGGCCGTGGACGGCGATGCGGTCGTCCACGTTGTTGATAAAATACCCCTCCACGCCATAGAGGATCTTGATCTTGTCCCCGGCGGCGTGCCACGCGTCCGGGAAGGACTGGGCCACACCGTGATCCGTGATGGCAATGGCGGGATGGCCCCAGCGGATGGCCTCCTTGATGACCTCCTTCGTGTCCGTCAAGGCGTCCATATTGCTCATTTTCGTGTGGAGATGCAGCTCCACGCGCTTCACCGGGGCGGTATCCTGCCGTTCCTCGTGCTGGATGACGTTGATGTGGTAGGGATTGAGCTGAATGTCCTTGCCGTCCCAGGTAGGCTCCATCTTGCCCTGAACGCACAGCCACATACCGGGATTGATCTTCCCATCCAGGCCCTTGGCTTCCTTTTCCGTCAGGTTTTTATGGACGGCCACGGAGCTGGTGTAGTCCGTCATCTCCACATGGAGCCGCCACATACCGGGCCGCCGGGTCTCCACACATTCCACGGAGAACACCTTGCCGCTTACCGTGGCATTGCCCATTTTCAGATCCAGCGTCTTCATTTCCACGGGCTTGACCTTGATGGGGTTGCCCATCAGGACCGGCCCTGATGGACCTCCCCCGGACGGGGCGGACGGCGCGGCCGCTGCCTTCCACTGAGAGGGCAGCTGTTCCTCCTTCAGCGTGACCCGGAATCGCACCTCGTTCAGTCCGTAGCCGTTACGGATGGCGCTGTTCAGCTCGTCCAGATCCGACGGCTCCAGAGGGTGCTTCACGATCATCGCCAGCTCCATAGAGAGGGTGTCCTGATGGATGCAGGCGCTGGCGATCACCGCCCCCAACAGCTTTAGCCGCAGCTCCGGGGAGAGCTGCAGCTGCGCAAATAATTCAAAAAACGGTATCTCTCTCGACATGCGTCCTTCTTTCCCCTATCTTATGTAAAAGCTGCTTACAGCTTTTCGATTTCCTCCATCAATGCGTCTACAAGCCGCTCCTGAGGCACCTTGTAAAGGATCTCTCCTTTGCGGAAAATCAGGCCCTCGCCCTTGCCGCCGGCGATGCCAACATCCGCGGCGGCAGCTTCTCCGGGCCCGTTGACGGCGCAGCCCATCACCGCCACGGTGATGTTTTTCGTACAGTTCATCAGACGACGCTCCACTTCCTCCGCCATAGGGATCAGGTCGATCCGGGTGCGGCCGCAGGTGGGACAGGCGATGAGATTCACGCCCTCCTTCCGCAGACCTGCCGCCCGCAGGATCTTTTTGGCGGCGTAGATCTCCTCCACCGGGTCCGCCGTCAGGGTCACCCGAATGGTATCGCCGATGCCCATGCACAGCAATCCACCGATGCCCATGGCAGACTTCACCATACCCATAGAGGGCGTTCCGGCCTCGGTGACGCCCAGATGCAACGGGTAGTCCGTCTGCTGGCTCAGCAGCGTGTAGGCCCGCATGGTCAGCGGCACGTCGGAGCATTTCACGGAAATGCAGATATCGTCAAAATCGAACCGGTTCAGCAGCCGGACATGGCCCATGGCGCTCTCTACCAGCGCCTCGGCGGTCACACCGCCGTACTTGGCCCGCAGCTCCTTTTCCAAAGAGCCGCCGTTGACGCCGATGCGGATGGGGATGTTCTTTTGGCGGCAAATATCCGCCACGGCCTTGACCTTCTCCTCCCCGCCGATGTTGCCGGGGTTGATCCGCAGGGCGTCGATCCCCCGCTCGGCGCACATCAGCGCCAGCTTGTAGTTGAAGTGGATGTCCGCGATCAGGGGAATATCGATCTGCTCCTTGATCTTGTCCACCGCCTTGGCAGCGTCCTCGTCCGGTACCGCCACCCGGATGATCTCGCATCCGGCATCCTCTAATGCGTGAATCTGGGCCACAGTAGCGGCCACATCGTCGGTTTTCGTATTGCACATGGACTGGATGGACACGGGGGCACCGCCGCCCACAGCCACCTTGCCAACCATCAATTTCTTCGTCATATTGATCGCCTACTTTACCAATTTGAATACATCCTGGAATGTTACCAGCAGCATAAAGCCCATCAGCAGGGCAAAGCCCGCCGTGTTGATGGCCGCCTGATATTTCTCCGGTACCTTCCGCTTGAACAGTGCCATGGAAATTGCGTCCACCAGCAGGAAAAAGATCCGTCCGCCATCCAGCGCCGGTAGGGGCAGCAGATTCATCACCGCCAGATTCACAGCGATCAGCGCCGCGAAATAGGCGATGCTCTCCGCCGCGGCCAGCAGGCCGTTCTGGTCATTCTGTTCCGCCGTTTCCTGAGCCTCGGTGCCTACATCCTTGATGGTGGTCACAATGCCCACCGGCCCGCTGAGGTCATTGAGTCCGGCCCCGCCGGTAACAAGCTGGCCCAGACTGAACCACACAAGCTGCACGAAGTCCATGGTCTGATACCAGGTGTAGCGGATGCGGTTGGATACGGTGGCCGGGACAGACAGCCGTCCCACATACAGGCCGAAGCCCTGATAAGGCTCCCCCTGCTGGTCGGTGCAGGTCTGCCGGGCGACGTTTTCCACCAGAATATGCCGCCCGTCCCGGACTACCTCGATGTCCGCCGTGTCGCCGGAATAGCTCAGAAACATCTGGGCGTCGCCGCTGAAATAGGTGCGCCAGCCGTTGATCTTATAGATCTGGTCCCCGGCCTGTAAACCGTTTTCCCCGGTCCGGGACACCTCCGGGGCAAGGCCTGTGATCCCGTCCACAAAGAAGGTCCCGGCACTGCTGAACAGGATCGCCACGATCAGCAGTCCCGTCAGGAAATTCATGAAAGCACCGGCGGCTAAGATCACGAATTTTTTCCAGAAGTCCTGACGGGTGAAGGCCCGGGCGTTGCCCGTGTCTCCGTCCTCCCCCTCCATGGCGCAGTAGCCGCCGATGGGCAGGACCCGGAAGGAATAGGCTGTCTCCCCCTTCTTCCGGTGCCAGACGGCTGGCCCCATGCCGATGGAAAACTCGTTGACCTGTACACCGCAGAGCTTCGCCGCCAGAAAGTGACCCAGCTCATGCACGGCGATGAGCACGCCGAAAATCAAGATCGCCGCCAGGATGTAGACAAAGCTCATGAATGTCTCCTTGCAAATGCGGACTTCACGGCCTCTCGGGCGGCGTGGTCCGCTGATAAAATTTCCTCCAACGAGGGTGTTTGCGTCACCGGGACGGCCACCCGCGCCGCCGCAACCAGGTCGGAAATGTCATAAAAACCAATTTTTTCCGCCAAAAACAGACGGACGGCTTCCTCGTTGGCGCCGTTCAGAATGGCGCAGGCCGTGCCGCCTGCCTCGGCCGCCTCCTCCGCCAGACGGAGGCAGGGGAAAGTCTCCCGGTCCGGCTCCAGAAAGTTCAGGGGTGGGCTGTTCAAAAGGTCCAGCGGCGGCGCCGGGTTCTCCCCCCGCTCCGGGTAGGTCACGGCGTAGCGGATGGGCAGTCGCATATCCGGCGTACCCAACTGGGCGAGAACGGCTCCGTCCTTAAATTCCACCATGGAGTGAACGATGCTCTGCGGATGCACCATGACGGACACCTGCGCCAGCGGCAGACGGTACAGCCGCATGGCCTCGATGACCTCCAGCCCTTTGTTCATCAGCGTGGAGCAGTCCACGGTGATCTTGGGGCCCATCGTCCAGTTGGGGTGACGCAGGGCGTCGGCCTTGGTCATGCGTCCCACCTCGTCCCGGCCCATCCCCCGAAAGGGACCGCCGGAGCAGGTCAGGATCAGCCGCCGGATCTCCCGACGGTCAGCGCAGCCCTGTAAGCACTGGAAGATGGCGGAATGCTCGCTGTCCACCGGCACGATCTCCGCACCGCAGCGGTCCGCCTCACTCATCACCAGTTCACCGGCACAGACCAGCGTTTCCTTGTTGGCCAAGGCGATACGCTTTTTCTCTCGGATGGCGGCCAGCGTGGCCTTCAATCCCACCATGCCAACCACGGCGGTGACCACCGTTTCCGCCTCCGGGATCACGGCGGCGTCCACCAGAGCATCTGTACCGGCCAACACCTTTACAGACGTGTCCTGCAAGCGAACTGCCAGTTCCTTTGCGGCTGCTTCCTCCGTCATCACCGCCAGGCGGGGACGAAACTTCCGGCACTGTGCCTCCATTCGCTCCACGTTGGAATTGGCGGTCAGTGCCGCCACCCGCAGGCCCAACTGCTCCGCCACATCCAGAGTCTGACGGCCGATGGAGCCGGTGGAACCCAATATTGAGATCGTATTCATCATAGTATGTCCTCTATGTCTCTTAAAGCATACCCGCGCACACAAACAAATAGATCCACGGAGTGATAAACAGGGTGGAATCGAATCGGTCCAACATTCCGCCGTGGGTCAGGAAAATGTGACTGTAATCCTTCACGCCCGCCTCCCGCTTGATGAGGGACATGGCGAGATCGCCCAATTGCCCGATGGCGTTGGTCACCAGACCGGCCAGGATCAGATTCAGGTAGTTCGGCTCATAGCCCAGCCACAGCCGGGCCACCACGCCCCAGAGCACCAGCCCCAAGGCGCTGCCGATCAATCCGGCGACAGAACCCGCCCACGTCTTGTGGGGGCTGACCGCCGGGGCCATTTTCCGTTTTCCGAACAGCATCCCGCCGTACATGGCAAAGCTGTCTCCCAGGAAAGCCACGCAGAATGGCAGCAGTACATACATCTTGCCGTACAGCCCGTCCATCCGCAGCAGGAAAATGGCGCTGTACATCATGGGAAACACTGTGCCGCCCATCATCGCTGTGGCAACATCGGCAAAGGGCATGGCGTTCGGCGTTCCGTAGTCCTTGACGGCAACGAAAAACAGGGCCGTCACCAGCGCCAGCGGCACGCACAAAATGCGGATCATGCCCACGGACTGATAACTGTCATAAAACTGCCAGGTATGCGCGTCATAGATGACCCATTCCTGCGCCACGGCAGCCAGAATGGTAAACGCATAGACACACTTGGGCACTTTCTTTCCCGCCGTATGCAGCAGCTCGTAGGCCGCGGCAGCGGCAATGCCGCACACCACGATCACCGTCACCCAGTCCGGACACAGCAGCAGCGCCGCCAGCAGCAGCGGCAGGCCAATGATGACCACCAACCATCTTTGCAACATAGAATTTCAGTCCTTTCAACACCTGTAAGGGCTTATTTCTTCACACCGCCGAACCGGCGATCCCGGCTCTGGTAGGCGGCGATTGCCTTGTCCAACTCCTCCTCATCGAAGTCCGGCCAGAGGGTATCCGTGTAATAAAACTCGGAATACGCACACTGCCACAGGAGGAAGTTGCTCAGCCGCTGCTCCCCGCTGGGGCGGATGATCAGCTCCGGGTCCGGGATGCCGGCAGAGTCCAGATAGGTGGAAAACAGCGTTTCGTCCAGGTCCTCCGGCTTCCGCTTTCCTTCCGCACACTCCGCCGCAAACCGGCGGACAGCCCGGAGGATCTCATCCCGGCCGCCGTAGTTCAGACAGACATTGGCCTGAAAATCGTCCTTGGACAAATGCTCCGTGATCTCGTCCGTCTCGTGGGCCAACGCCCGCAGCTCCGGTGCGATGGGCGTCATGTCTCCAAAGAAGTGGAGTCGGATATGGTCCCGCTCCATAGTGTCCACGGCTTCCAGCAGATACTTCTTCAAAAGCGCCATAATGGCGGAGACCTCTGTCTCCGAGCGCTTCCAGTTTTCCGTGGAAAAGGCGTAAACTGTCAGGTACTTGACGCCGATGTTCTTGCAGTAGGTGGCGATCCGGCGGAAGGTCTCCGCCCCCGCCTTATGTCCCGCGGTGCGCGGCAGCCCCCGTTGGGTGGCCCAGCGGCCATTGCCGTCCATAATAATCGCAATATGGCGAGGTGGGCTGGCAGCCCACCCCGCCGTATGCAGCGTGTTTCGTGTCTCGCTCATCAAATCTCCATCAGTTCCTTTTCCTTGCGGGCCAGCAGCTCGTCGATCTTCTTGCTGCTGTCATCCGTCAGCTTCTGAAGATCCTTTTCTGCCTGCTTCAGATCATCCTCGGTGATCTCGGAAGCCTTTTCCTTCTTCTTGAAGGACTCCATGGCATCCCGGCGGATGTTGCGGATGGCCACCTTGCCGTTTTCCGCGTACTTGCGGATCTGCTTAACCAGCTCCTTACGGCGCTCCTCCGTCAGCTGAGGGAAGTTCAGACGGATATTCCGGCCGTCATTCTGGGGATTGATGCCCAAATCGGAGTTCAGAATGGCCTTTTCGATGGATTTCAGCGCAGAACCGTCCCACGGAGAGATCTGCAAAATCCGGGGGTCCGGGGTGGAGATCGCCGCGATCTGCTGAATAGGGGTGGGGGTGCCGTAGTAATCCACCATAATGCGGTCCAGCACGGCGGCATTGGCACGGCCTGCCCGGACGGAAGCAAAGTCCGCGGCGGCAGAGTCGATGCTCTTATTCATTTTTTCCTCGTAGATCTTGTAATCGTCTTTCAACATAGCTTGGTTCCTTCCTTTCGCGCCTTTATTCTTTTACGATCGTGCCCACGTTTTCGCCGCAGAGAGCCCGGATGATATTCTCCGGATCCTTCAGGGCAAAGAGCAGCACGGGAATGTGGTTATCCATAGAAAGAGAGGTTGCGGTGGTGTCCATCACCATCAGATGCTGGGCCAGCACTTCATCATAGGAAATGCTGTCATACTTGACGGCGGTGGGGTCCTTCACTGGGTCGGCGCTGTACACGCCGTCCACGTTCTTGGCCAGCAGGATCACGTCCGCGTCGATCTCAGCCGCCCGCAGAACTGCCGCCGTATCCGTGGAGAAATAGGGGTTGCCGGTACCGGCGCCGAAGATGACCACACGGCCCTTTTCCAGATGCCGGATCGCCCGGGAACGGATGTACGGCTCCGCGATGGCCCGCATCTCAAGGGCGGTCTGCACCCGGACGGGGATCCCCTTCTGCTCGCAGACGTCCGCCACTGCCAGACAGTTCATAACCGTAGCCAGCATACCGATGTGATCGGCACGGGTCCGCTCCATTTTGCCGCCGCCGCTGTTCTTGGCCCCCCGCCAGAAGTTGCCGCCGCCGACGACCAGACCCACCTGAACGCCCATGTCCAGACACTTCTTGATGACGTCGCACACCTGACCAATGACCTCAAAATCCAGACCGGAATGCTTGTCTCCCGCAAGGGCCTCGCCGCTGATCTTCAATAGGACACGATGATATACCGGTTTTTCCATAATGACCTCCTGTGGCATATGTTATCAGTGTCTATTTTACCTTATTTTCCGTCGTTTGGAAAGGGGGTATCCGAAGATTTTCACAGGAAAATTCCATGACCGGTTTTTGTTGGAATTCCGGTCTTTTTTCCGCCCGCAACCGATAGTTGACAGCCGGGTGGTAGCCAATAGCGGCCCCGTATGGTATACTGAAGTCGAAATTCCACCGATACCCCCTTTGGAAGGAGGACGCGATATGACACTTGGACAGCGCATCAGCCTGTATCGAAAAAAGCTGAATATTTCTCAGGAGGAGCTGGGTGCCCGATTGGGCGTCAGCCGGCAGGCCGTCAGCAAATGGGAGACCGACCTCTCTGCCCCGGATCTGAACAACCTGATTAGGTTGGCCCGGGAACTGGGCGTCTCCGTGGCGGAGCTGACGGAAACGCCGGAGGAACCGGCGCCGCCGAAAAACACCAGCAAAAAGTGGTGGTTCCTCCTGAGCGTATGCGTTCTGCTGCCGGTTCTGATTGCCGGGTTCCTTCTCTACCGGATCAACCAGCCGCCTGCGGGGCAGGTAAGCGATTATGCTGAGCCCGCGTCGGACTTTTACCTGCAATGGCAGGTTCCCCGGACGGACGGCCGGGAATGGTATGAGTTCCTGACTTTGGGAAATCAGGATGTGCCCTTCCCCTTTCACACCTCCCTCCATCTGACGGCTCCGGAGAAGATCGTCACGGAGGGCACGGACCTCCATTTGGCCGCCGTCCACCACGCGGTCTGCGGCGGGCTGTATGTGGACTACATCCACCTTCAGGCCGACCCGGAGCAGGGGCAGGCCGCCGGGGATACCATCTGCCGCATTTCCACCATGGCCCCCGGCTTCTGGACGCCCCGTGGCATCAGCGTCGGTAACGAAAAGTCCTTTGTGGTGAACGCCTATCACTCTGGCAAGGAGGATCAGGCGGAAGGAACGCTGCTGTACGGTCTCAAGGAGGCGGATGGGTATTCGCTGGTTCCCCATGACTATCTGTATATCTGGAGCGCCTTTGAGGAGGGCCGCGGCTATCAGACGATCTATTTCTTCATAAAGGATGGCCTGGTGGCGGGCATCTCCATGGAGCTGATGCAGGATATGGGAGACTTCTACGCTGCCGCCAACAATACCTCCACCTTCCCTGTGGATGAAAACGGCGACCCGGACTTCTCCCACCGGCAAGAGCTTCCGCAGGAGCCGATAGACGCTACCCGGCAGGTCTATATTGCATGGAACCAGCTTGTGACCAACGAAAACCTCTCCGCCGAGGAACGGTACGCCTACCGCCGGGATGTTTTCACCAACCTGCCGGATATGGATTGGCAGGAATTCGGAGCGTTGGGCGGTATCGACAGCAGTGGCACTATATTTGCCTTGCTGGATTGGCTCTCCCAACAGGAACACTACTCCAGTGGTGATATTTATTTCATCCAGCGCGGTTATGCTGCGCGTGGCATCGACGGCGCTTACGCGGAGGATTACTGCTATCTCCTCTCCCGGGCTCTCTTTTCTGATCCGGTGGCTTATGCCAAGGCGCTGGCCCGCAGCACTGCCGATGATGAGGCGGTGCAGACTCTGATTATGGGAGGCACCGCCTACGGTGCAGACTACTACCCCGCCGACTGCGAGACAGCAGTCTCCGCTCTGGACGCCGCCATCAATGCCAATGCCTTGACGGCAGAAGAAACCGGCTGGGCCAAGCTGCTGCGGTACTACCTGGCAAATCCCAATGATGGCTATTACGCCGACTATCCCAAAACGCCGGCAGAGCTGGAAAACTGACCATGCTTGCCGCTCCCCGCTCAAAAGACCGATCCAACACGGGCAAAACTACGAAACCGTCCCCATGTTTGGCTCTGCCAAGCACGGGGACGGTTTTCTTGACGGATCTTGATTTCTGCCATCATCGTGATTGAAGCAAAAAGGACAGCCGCAATGCGGCTGTCCTTTTTCAGACGATATTCGGTGTTGGGCTTAGCCCTTGACCATCTTGGCGATCTCCTCAGCGAAGTTCTCCTGCTTCTTCTCGATGCCTTCGCCCTTCTCAAAGCGGATGGCATCCACGAAGGTGATCTTGCCGCCCAGCTTCT
>ERZ836877.4529-NODE-4529-length-14143-cov-2.951945_pt1 | contig 14143 bp, 7 predicted proteins | sample MGYA00519469_ERZ836877 | MGnify/ENA primary metagenome ERZ836877 (study PRJEB31850, sample SAMEA3708809) | human gut metagenome | biome: human gut; feature: human-associated habitat; material: faeces | place: China | collected 2014 ... | reverse complement strand
ATCTCCTCATCTTTGAATTCCGTCACACCGGCGGCGACAAGCTGATTATACCAGCTGAACAGTTTCTTGATATCTGTAGTGTATACACGGTCTTCGTCATATTCGGGAAGAATAGTCTTGAAGTAATCACGCAGTTCAGTTTCCTTCATAGACTTCACATCCACAGGCTGACAGCCGGTAGCCTCTTTTACTTTTTCAAGCACATCTGTAAGAGGCACATCGCCGTCATTGGTATATATGGATATATCGCCTAATGACACCACTTTGTCTCGGGCATATGCCGGCATACGTTTGCCTGTGGCGATATTTTCTACTATGAGCATGTTTTTACCCTGGCTCATAAGTTTATATAGACCAGGTTTACCTGAAATGGAAAGAATTCTTTTCAACATTATTGTGTTCACCATTAGTTGTTGATATATACAAAATTGTCGAATCCTCTGAAATCGTATGTTTAGAAGGCTGGTGCCAATAGACGGCACCCGTTGACAATTCTAACGCAAAGTTAATTAACTTCCATCACATCCGCAACCGTTTGAAATAAGTATGTGCTAAAATTATTCTAATCGTTGGCCGATATATAATGTCTGATACGTTGGCGCTTGTTAAAGTAAACTTTTTCTCACTCTCTTGTAATTATTTGCATAAATTTGCGTCTAATAAGAAAAACTTCAAATATATCTCCTCATGAGTGAACATTGGTATGTCTATATAATAATTGCGGCAGTGGCAGAACTTCTGTTTTGGGTTTGCGGCAAGTTCCGGATTATAAAGTCAAAGCCTTTACGCGCCATCACAGCTATTTTCATCGCTTCTCTTATATGTTGGGTTATTTACGACCTTGTCACCGCGCCAAATTAAAGTAGCAAATCATCGGACACTTTTAACAGTCCAAAAAATAGTCACATCGAAGTCTGCATTAACGCAGTGCCGGATAAGAAAAACATTTCATACAGGCATATGGCGGTTGTGGGAGTGCGGATGTTTTGTTAACTTTGCAAAAACAATTATCCCATTTCACACTTATGGTAAAAATAGGTTCAGTTATGACTCCTGTCGGCCGCAAAGCCCTTCTTCTCGGCAGCGGCGAGCTTGGTAAAGAAGTTGCCATAGAACTTCAGCGATACGGTGTTGAGGTTGTGGCATGTGACCGATACGAAAACGCTCCTGCCATGCAGGTCGCTCATAGAAATCATGTGCTGAGTATGCTAGACGCCCAAAGACTTCGAGAAGTCATCGAACTTGAAAAGCCCGATCATATCATACCCGAAGTCGAAGCTATCGCCACTCCTGAACTTCTCAAACTCGAGGAGGAAGGATATCATGTGACTCCCACAGCACGCGCGGCATGGCTTACAATGAATCGTGAAGGTATACGTCGGCTTGCTGCTGAAGAGCTTGGTCTGCCCACTTCTCCATATCGCTTCGCCGACAATCACGACGATTTTATCGCGGCAGTAAAAGAGATCGGCATTCCGTGCGTCGTCAAACCGGTAATGAGTTCTTCGGGGCATGGACAGAGCACCATTAAGTCTGAAAGCGACATTGAACCTGCGTGGAAAGAGGCACAGGAAGGTGGCCGCGCCGGTGCCGGACGTGTTATCGTCGAAGGATTCGTTGACTTCGACTATGAAATCACACTCCTTACAGTCCGTTCCTCTTCCGGCACAACTTTCTGTGAGCCCATCGGACATATTCAAGTAAATGGTGACTACCGTCAGTCTTGGCAGCCACAGCCCATGAGCACCAAAGCCTTGAAACAGGCTCAGGAGATAGCTGCCGCCATTACAACCGCACTCGGCGGATATGGGATTTTCGGTGTCGAACTCTTCATCAAAGACGATAAAGTCATCTTCAGCGAGGTATCACCTCGTCCGCACGATACAGGAATGGTAACCATGATCTCACAGGATTTGAGCGAATTTGCGCTTCATGCCAGGGCACTCCTCGGCCTCCCCGTCCCTGAGATCCGTTTCCTCGGATGCTCGGCATCGCGTGCCGTTGTCGTTGAAGGAGACACCGACAAGATCGAATTTGATAATCTTGAAGCGGTACTTCGCGAAGGCGGTGTACAGATCCGCATTTTCGGCAAACCGGAAGTTAAAGGACATAGACGCATGGCAGTCATACTGGCCACAGACGAGACCGTGGCGGCTGCCCGCGCTAAGGCAGAAAGAGCCTATAATGCACTTAAAGTACATGTCCTACCCCGCTGATCGATTTCGATTTACCTAAACTAAAAGCGCTGTGTCGTTAGCATTGACACAGCGCTTTTAGTTTAGGTATTTAATTTAGATTTATCGTCCGCTTTCCTCCACGAGCGCGCGCACATGATCGGCATATACCTTTTCAGAGAGAAGGTCTTCCAAAGTCAGATGCATACGGTAACGCCAGTAGTGCCTTGAGATAGCAGGCACATTTATCTGCTCTTTGTAAGGATTGTCACGACGAAGTCTGCCATTGATAGACAGCCAGTCCTGAAGAGGAAGGATACAAAGCATGGATGGAGCCCTAAGGTTCATGTCGACAATCTTTTCGCAGATCCATGGCTCTGCAAAAGCGGGCGCACTTCCATGTTCATGGAGACAATTATTATAAAACCGCTGCGTTGATTCGCGATTTTCTTCCCACCACTGACGGATGCCGCCCATATCATGGGTTGATGTGGTGCACACCGAAAAATACGGATACCGTGCCGGATTACCGAATTCCTCGGCAGGATTTTTAGGCATGCGCTGTATATCGAGCGTGAGAATTTCCAGAGCGCTCATCACCGCGGGCACACAATCAGGAATCATGCCTAAATCCTCTGCGCATGTAAGCATTGACGTGGCATCAATGATCGGGGGCAGTTTCCACATTGCCTTACCGTACCAGAAGTCGTTATGACGATGATAAAAGAAATCATTGTACAGCCTGTCAAAGCACCATCTTTCATAGTCGTTCAACGAACGATATGTATAAGTATATTGTGCAGAGATACGTGGATGATACTTGCCTTTCTCTATCGGATCTTCTATGAAGAGAATCTGATCCACGAGTCCAAGCAGAGCGTTGCACAAACGGTTGTTTTTCTCATCTTTTACTTGATCCGCGAAATAATCCGCAATCTGTCTCTGGGTGGCAAACTCGGGTTTCAGGCGATAACGTCCTCCCCCGATATGATCAAGGAAACGCGAGCGGGCCTCGTCGGTATATTCGCCAAAGAAGTCGCCGAGGAACCAGTCCATGATAAACGGAGAGGTCTGCACATCTACATTAAGCCAGAAATCATAACTGTTCCGCAGTTCGTCAACCGAAAATGGGAGCGCCGGATTGAATGTGCCGAGCAAACCGTGCAGTTGATCCATCGGGATCTGCCATATGCGGAAAAATCCGAGCACATGATCAATGCGGTACACGTCAAAATATTCCGCCATTTTGACAAAACGAGCCTTCCACCATGCAAAGCCGTCCTTGTTCATTTCCTCCCAATTGTACGTAGGAAATCCCCAGTTCTGCCCCAGAACCGAAAAATCATCCGGCGGAGCGCCGGCCTGACTGTTCAGATTGAACAGTTTCGGTGAGATCCATGCGTCGACACTGTCACGTGATATGCCGATAGGTATATCACCTTTCAACGCGACCTGGCGTGAATGCGCATATTCCCGCACATGCTTCATCTGTGAGGCAAGGTGCATCTGGATCCAACATACATATGCCGCCTCATACGCATTTTTCTCAAGGAACTTCTCGATGCGCACCTTGTCATACACCTCATATTCACCCCAGTCTTTGAATTCGGGGGAATGGAATTTATCACGCAGGATGCAATATGCTGCATAGGGCTTAAGCCATGAAGCATTGTCTGAGACAAATTTCATATATCCCCTGTCCGAAACAACCGAATCATGCACCACAGCGAACAGTTCACGTGTATAATCTTCTTTGATCTGATTTACACGCTCATAATCAATTTCTTCCAGACTGTTCAGCTCTTTACGCAATCCTTCGTAGTACTCCATTCTCGATGGGTCAGACAAAGTCCCGACAGCAGGCAGATGAAGATACATCGGATGGAGAGCGAAACACGAATTGGCGTTATATGGATACGAATCCGTCCATGTTCTGGTCATGGTGGTATCGTTCACAGGCAACACCTGAATGAACTTCTGGCCTGTGGCGGCAGCCCAGTCTACCATCTTGCACAGATCCCTGAATTCACCGACACCGAAATCCTCTTCTGAACGAAGGGAGAAGACCGGAATTGCGATGCCGGCCCCACGCCAGTTATTCTGAGGATTGGCAAACCTCAGGCCATTCACAAGCAGACATGTCCCGGAAGTCGATGGCGAAATGCATAACATCCGGTTGTCAAGCAACTCCCATCCCACCACATCATGACTGTCTTTCTTTAAAATCAGAAATTTATATTCAAACGAAGACGGCATGCCTGCCAAAGGGAGCACACATCTCCATGTAGGATAATCGGCATCGCTCAGGACTACGGCCTTGTTCACATCCCAGTTTCCCAAAACGTCACAGGAACCGCTTATGGCCAGTACCTGATCCGGTGCGATCATCGGGGCGTCTACACTTATAAGGAGTTTCCCCGGGGCTGGACACACGCTCATTGCCTTATTCTGCCTTTTGCAGATACAATCGGAAAATACTACCGAATAATACGGTTTATCCCACGGCTGATCCTGCCAATTGTCGTATATATCATATTCGCGGGCACCGGCACCAGGAGAAAACTTATGTCCTGTTCCCCATTCATGGCGCTCTCCTCCCTGTTCATTACGGACAATGTAAGAATATTTGAATTCATTGGCATCATCCGGCAACTGGACATTGCATTTCCAAGTCTGCTCGCCGTCAAGATCCATTTTTATGGCATGCGACGGATCTCCGTTTCCGAGTTGGGGTATATCACCCGAAATGTATACGGACTCCCCCCAGCGTGTACGGTAGTCTACACTGAACTTTATGTTCATAAGGTATTAAAAATAAAGTGTTTGTAATATAGAATGTAAGTAATTTTCGTCAATAGGGAGAGAAAGATGGAGAGTAATTATATGGTGTGTCTGTCTCTGACACTTGTACCTCCAGAGACAGACACAATTCTGCATATTATAACAACTTGATGCTGATATAACGTTTCGGATTCTTCTTGACATCGATCAGAAGTGAGTCAAGCGACGCGGCACAATTGTTCAGATTATCATATAAAGCGCTGTCATGCGTCAGCATCCCCAAAGAAGAATCCTTATTATTAAGTGATGCGGAAAGTGTCTTGAGATTGGATGACAATACATTCAGGTTTGTCAAGATCGAATCCACTGGCGCTTCCGCGAGCTCTGAAGAAACTTTTACAAGATTCGCGCTCATGTCATTGAGATTTCCGGTCACTCCGTTTACGTTGTTCATTACGGCAGGCAAAGCTCCGGTTGTGACTTTAAGCTGCTTCATTGTCTGCTCTATATTCAGAGTGATGGCATCCAGGCGCCCTACAGATTGCGCGAGAGCCGGGTCTGCCATAAGTTTGTTAAGATTGGTAAGCAGAGAATCCACCTTCTGGAAAACAGCGCCCACAGACGGCATAAGATTAGTGGAGATATTATCCATCATTCCTGCGGCTGTATGGCTTTTCAAAGTGTTGCCCACTGTCTCATATTCTGTAGCGTCAGAAAGATGCAGAACCACAGTGGCTGTACCGAGCAGATCCTGCTCGATAACAGCTTCAGATCCTTTCGGCACACGCAATTCGCGGTTTACGCTAAGTTCCACTTTCACATGTCCTGGATTATCATAGTCATAGTTTATGGCACGCACCTGACCGACCTTAAAGCCATTAAGAGTAACAGGCGCTGATTTCTGCAATCCGGCCACATTTGTATAGTTCGCATAATAGTAATTTGCTGCCTTGAATACATTTACCCCTTTTAAGAAATCTATTCCGAAAAAGAGCACCAACAATGCAATGACTACACACAGTCCTATAACGAGTTCTTTTTTTAACAACTTCATTTTTATACGGTCGTATTTAAATTACTAATCACCTCTCGCAGAGTTTGAATTACGGTTTGATAAAATCCACTCTTTTGCCGTTTATCATTATAATAAATGAATTCGGGAAAGATTTCCGGACTTTCCGCAGAAGTTTTTGCGCGTCATCAAGCGTATCAGCTACTCCCACAGCATATTTGTAGAAACCGCCATCCCTGTAATATTCAACATCCTTGAATCCTTTCAGTTCAGACGATCCCGATTTTATAGGATCGGAACTTGCCAGTATCTGCACATAATATCTCGCATCCTCGGAATAACCGATCTCATTTATACCATTTTTCTTTCCCGGTGTTTTTCCTCCGTTCTCTTGAGGAGATGTCTCCAGAGCAGCCGTGTGTGCCGGCACATCCAGTCGGGGCGCTTCAGCCGCCTCTGATTTGACTGTTGTGGAATTGGAAGGTTTAAGAGCCTGGGCAACCGGCATATCATGTCCTACAATCGGGGATCCATATGTGTTTATGTATGCGCATATAGCGTTGTATAATGCAATTACCATCTCCTCCTGGCCGCTCTCCGACGACATAAATTTCTCTGCCTGCGGATTGCATATGAAATCAAGCTCAACAAGCACCGAAGGCATGGAAGTAGCCCATAAAACCCAGAAACCGGCCTGGCGCACCCCCTTGGGTTCACGGCCTGCTATGTCTACCAGTTGGGCATGGATCGCATCCGCGAATTCTATGCTCTGGTCAAGTCTTTTGTTCTGGAATAACTCAAAAACAATATCACTTTCAAGAGAATTGGGATCAAAACCGGCATACTTTTCGGTATGGTCTTTTTCAAGTTCCATTACCGAATTCTCACGTTTGGCTACCGCGAGGTTTTCTGCCGTCTTATGCAATCCCAGTGTATATACTTGGCAACCGGTTATTCTTTTACGGTTCTTGTTGCGTTTGTCGACGGAATTCACATGTACGGAAACAAACAGATGGCTTGCCGCCTTATTGGCAATCGCGGCACGCTCGCTGAGTTCCACAAACACATCCTTGTCACGCGTATAGACTACTTTTACATCCGGCAGATTTTTCTCAAGCAGTTTGCCCAACTGTTTGACAACGCTAAGCGTTATCGTCTTTTCGTTGGTCTTAACTCCCAGTGCGCCGTAATCCTTGCCGCCATGCCCGGCGTCAAGGGTTATCACAAATTGTTTAGCCGATGCCATTACAGATAATGGCATCAGCGAAAAAACAAGCGATAAAGCAATAATACGAAATATATGTCGCACTCTCAGAGAGTCCATTTTATACAAACTTTACCACAAAGTTAGTAAAAATTGCTTGCAAATACAACCTGCATACTGGCTCCCTTTTGAATGGCTCAAGGAATAAGACCATTCAAGCGACATTAATAGCCAAAATGACCAATTATATTATATGGATATTCTTATTAGCTGCTATGACCGTTCAATCCTCGAGAAATCCTTTTTCTATTGCGGTCACATCTTCCTGAAGCTGTTTCTCAAAAGGAAGACGTTCCTCTATATTTTTACATGCGTATATTACTGTGGAATGATTTCTTGCAAGACGCATACCGATCGCGGTAAGAGGCATATGGGCATGCTTTTTAGCCATATACATCACCATCTGCCTTGCATCGGAGATCTCCCTCTTTCTTGATTTGCTAAAAATAGAATCAGGGTCAAGTCCATAGTGATTCGCAACACCCTGTGCGATAATCTCGAAGTTGATGGTCCGGCGATGCATGCGCACCACACGGGCCATGACCATACGTGCGAGATCTACTGTGATTTCGCGATTCGTAACTGTGGCATGTGCAAGGAGCGACACAACAATCCCTTCCAGCTCACGCACACTGTCTGTAACATTTTCAGCGATAAAATCCATCACATCCGACGGGATAGAAAGACCGTCCTGACGGGCGCGCATCCGCAGTACCTCCTTTCTCAATTGCAGATCCGGACGTTCAAGCTCCACAGTCATCCCCCATTTGAACCTTGACAGCAATCTATCCGGCATTCCTTTCAATTGCGTGGGAGCGCAATCAGACGACAGGATTATCTGCCTTTGGTTCTGATGAAGATGATTGAAGATATGAAAGAATGTCCCTTGTGTACGGGGCTTGTCTATAAGATCCTGAATATCGTCTATTATCAGAGTGTCTATGCTCTGATAGAAATTTATAAACTCGTTGATTTTCCCGTTATGTAACGCCACTGTATACTGGCTCTCAAACAGTCGGGCGCTGACATACAGAATACGTGCAAGCGGATTATGCTCGCGGATCTTTATGCCGATAGCCTGAATAAGATGCGTTTTCCCGACGCCTGTCGGACCAAAAACAAACAACGGGTTGAATGTCTTGCATTTTGGATCATTCGCGATAGCCTCACCGATGGCACGTGCTATCTTGTTGGAATTGGACCCGCAATAATTCTCGAAAGTATAGCGCGGATTCAGTTGCGAATCAAATGTCGTAACTTCCGCTGTCTGAAACAAACCTCCAGTTCGTCCTTTTAATACAGGCGATGTTGTCAGGCCGGTTTCATGTATTGTTGTGTCGGGATAATTGCTGATCTGAACATATTCATATTGCAATTTAACACCGTCACCGTATACACGACGCAATGCAGCTCCCAACAAAGGAAGATAAGTTGTCTCGATATGCTCCTTAAAGAAAGCCGACGGCACAGACAGCGTCACTTCTCCATCTTTGAAGCCTAACGGGACAATTGGTTCAAACCATGCCTTATATTGCTCTTTGGTAATATTGTCGCTTATTATACGCAGACAATCTTGCCAAAGCTCCTGGTGAGTTTTGTTCATAAATAGGTATTTCAACTTGTATATCCGGACTTTACGAAGGGCATCCCAAACAAACTGACGCAATCACAGAAGGCGTTGTTTCAATAGGAGAGAGACACAAACCGTACATCCGGTGTTTTCAATCTTTTCCGATGCAAATTTCTTTCAATTTTTGTTGAAAAACAAATATCTTTTTTCTTGCTTTTTTCCTATTTCACTTAACACTACTGTTGGTCAGGATATTAAAAACCAAGCTTACACCAAGCGACGCGTCTGGAAGGTAAATGCCAGAAAATAACCTTTTTACGCACAACATCGATTATTATATCCACAGAATATACTTATGTTAACTACGTAATATCTATATGTTTATTTTAATCGATTGCCTCTGTTCCAATGCTGATCGCAGTAGGTCTTATTCGGAATTATTCTAAACAAGGATTACGGGGAATTATTCATAATTCGCAACCAAACGAAACTGCGGCAGCATCATTTAACATCATAATGAAATATCGGCCGGAAAGAGGCCGCCTTTCACATTTGGGAGAAGTTATATAAAACTACAGAAATTTTTGATGAGGCATAAATGACCTATCTGATTCCGAAATACCAAATATTGCTTTATAGAGGGGGTTCAAAGACTTTAACCAAATTTAACCATCACGCGACTGGTGCCGCACAACTATGTTATTTAACAACTTTTCATCCGGTTTTCATGCTCCTTAACTGGCCGGATTTGTTTTTTGTCCCGTTGTTACGTAACTTTGCGCCCGAAAGAGCAAATAATTGGATGGCGCAGAGGCGTATCCGCAGCCGAGAATCGGCAAGGAAACATGTTTGTCAACTATCTTTATACGCATCTCATAACGATACATAGATCTTTACTTCGTATATTGAGGGAGGGTGAATAATCCGACTTTAACCTGAGATACACCATATTGTATGATTCACCAATCATATCAACATATCACAGGCTATCCCTGGTTGACACACAGTATAATCCGTCATTATCGGAAAGTTTCCTTTATTATGAACCTCAAAACAATGTAATGAAGAAACTTAAAATTATTATTGCAGGTTTCGCTTTCTTACTCATGTCGGCTTCAGCGTTTGCTGACAAACATCTGCAAGCCACTCTCGGAGATGACGCCCCGGGACTTGTAATCAAAAACGACACTACAGTCCTGTCACTTGAATCTCTGAAAGGCAAATGGGTTATTCTATCTTTCTGGTCTGCCGGCGACGCTGAGTCGCGAATGTATCAGAATCAGGTGGCTTCCATGTCCCAGACTTATGGTTTCCACAACACATCCAAACCGATAGAAATTATTTCTGTCAATCTGGACAAGTCAAAACTATTGATGAAAGAAATCATAGAAATTGACAACCTACACAGCGACATGCAATTTCACGTTGAAAACCCTTCTGAAATCAATTCTATCAGAAAGACATTCAGAATGAACGAAGGACTGCGTACATTCGTCATCAATCTCCAAGGCAAACTGACGATTGCAGACCCGACCGAAGAAGAACTCAGAAAACTTTTTACGTAAAACCACGTATTGATACAATATCGCCCGGCTTTTCAAGGCTCTTGCAGCACTGAATAGCCGGGCGATGTGTTTATATTGTGTTTATGCGGTCTTCAACCGATTCTTGTCAGGCTTATTTGAAAACAAACCGTATGGTACGCTCATAACGTTCCCCCGGATTCAGTCTCTGGGATGGAAGATTCGCATTATTAGGAGCGTCGGGAGCACCCTGGCATTCAATGGCCACTGCATCGTAATCTTTATACGCATATCCGCCCTTGCCTTCAGGACATCCGGCCAGCCAGTTGCCGGTATATACCTGAGCACAGGGTTGGTCTGAGAATACAGTCACTTTGTGCGGACTGGTTTCCGAAATCAGTTCCGCCACTTCACGCACAGTGCCGTCATATCCGTCCACCATATAACAATGGTCATACCCCTTCCCTATTTTCAATGCCTCGAAATCATCATTGATGGAGGCTCCGATCTTAGCTCCGGATGTAAAATCCATGGGGGTGCCCTTAACAGTAGCAGGTTTGTCGAGCGGAATCTGGGTCTCGTCAGTGGGAAGATATTCCGAACAGTTCATTCTCAGTATATGATCAAGAACCGTTCCTGAATTGTGGCCGTTAAGGTTGAAATATGTGTGGTTCGTCAGATTTACATATGTCGGAGCGTCGCATTCTGCCGAATACTCTATATTCAGCACATTATCGTCATCCCAGGTATATACTACGGTTGCATCCAATGCACCGGGATAACCGGAATCACCGTCGGCGCTGTGCAATTTGAATTCCACCTTATTATCATCTACGGCTTTACATTCCCATATACGGTTCTGAAAGCCGTCGGGGCCGCCATGCAGATGGTTAGGGCCGTTGTTTATAGGTAATTCATACACTTTCCCATCCAGAGAGAAACGGCCTTTTGCTATTCTGTTGGCATATCTGCCGGGAGTTTTGCCGGCACACGGGCCATCGGCAAAATATGCTTCCGGGTCGTCATATCCGATAATCACATCTGTAATGGCACCGTCTGCCTCAGGGAGTTTTACAGCCACAACCCCGGCGCCAAGCGACGAAAGCACCACTTTGGCGCCTTTGCTGTTGGTTAGTGTGAACCATGTGATTTCCCCTTTTGACGTGGGAAAAACTTGTTTTTCGATATTCATTATGATGAATTTTAGTTTTTGGTTTGACTTAAGGATTCCTAACACCGACAGCTCATTGGTAGGTGTCCCGGAGCTGTCACACTATCCGCTCAAATCAGTTACTTCGGACGGTTAGTTGTTGCAAAGTTACAATTTTTCCCGTATTATGACATTCCTCTTTGGGAAAAACCATTAAATTTGTATTCAATATATACAATCTCATCGCTTGGTTAAAGGGAAACAGCAACACATGACACATAGACAAGATCACTCTACAGAATCCGCTACAACGACTTGCCACTATCTGGAAGTATTGTTGCCGTTGCCGCTGAACACTACCTTCACATATCGGGTACCGCCTGAAATGTATGCATCCGTTGAAATCGGATACAGAGTGATTGTGCCATTCGGTAAAAAGAAATTTTATACCGGAATAGTGACAGCCATCCTTAACTCTCCACCCTCACAAGTCGAGATTAAGGATATAGCTATGATGCTTGATACAAGCCCGGTTGTTTGCCATCCGCAAATGAAACTCTGGGATTGGGTTTCCGAATATTATTTGTGTGCGCCCGGTGAAGTATACAAGGCTGCACTTCCGACCGGATTAAAAATCGAAAGCGAGACTTTCGTGGAAGCGAATCCTGATTATGACATAGCGGAGATGCCTTTTTCGGTACCTCTCGAAGCTGAGATATACCAGCTTCTTGACCACGAAGGCGCCCTCGCTATACATGGGATAGCGGATAAATTCGACGGACGGCGTGGAGTCACATCCACTGTAAACCGCATGATAGAAAAAGGGAGCCTGATCATATCGGAAAAACTTATGGAACGATACCGCGCCCGACACGAGACGTTCGTTTCATTCAATATCACCCGCGACAGGATTGCCGATGCATTCGCCCTGACAAAAGGTGCGAAAAAACAGGAACTTCTTCTTCTGGCCATGTTGGAGCTCACAGGCTTCAGTCGAGGAGGAACCGATGAGGTCAGTCGTGACGAACTTCTGAAACGTGCTGATGTATCTCCATCAATATTATCGGCGATAGCAAAAAAAGGTATAGTTACAATATTTAAAAAGGAGATAAACCGCTTCAGATTCACAGGAACCGCCACCGGGAAACTCCCGGAATTAAGTCCTGCACAATCAAAAGCTCTTGACGAGATCCATAAATCGTGGCTTGACAGACAGGTGTGCCTTTTGCATGGGGTGACATCAAGCGGAAAAACAGAAATATATATACATCTGATCGATTATGTCCTCAGAAAAGGAGACCAGGTGTTGATGCTTGTGCCTGAAATAGCTCTCACCACACAACTTACACGCAGGCTACAGCATGTCTTCGGCGAGAAAGTTATAATTTACCACTCCAGATTCACCGACAACGAGCGGGTAGACATCTGGAAAAAACTTCTTCAGGAGAAAGAACCGGCAGTAATAATCGGAGCCAGATCGGCCGTGTTTCTTCCATTCAAGAAACTCGGCTTAGTGATTGTAGACGAAGAACATGACCAGAGCTACAAGCAATTTGATCCGGCTCCGCGATACAACGGACGTGATACCGCGATCGTGTTGGCATCCATGCATGGTGCAAAAACACTGTTAGGCTCTGCCACTCCTGCCATTGATACATATTTCAAAGCCCTCAATGGCAAATTCGGCCTTGTAAAACTGACCGAACGATACGGCGATGTATCGCTTCCGGAAATACGCATTGTCGACATGAAGCATGCCTTCCGCACAAAAAATATGCGTGGAGCTTTCGCTACAGACACCATAAGTCTTGCAAAAGAGGCACTGGACAGGGACGGACAGATAATCCTGTTCCAGAACAGACGCGGATATGCCCCGTTGGCACGCTGCAAACAATGCGCATGGGTGCCACGCTGTGAGCATTGCGATGTGGCACTCACATATCATGCACATCTGCGGCAACTGCAATGTCATTACTGTGGAGCGGTATATCCCCTTCCATCGGTATGTCCGCAATGCAAAGAGCCTGCCATCGAGATTCTCGGATACGGCACCGAAAGAATAGAAGAGGAAGTAGAAGAGATATTCCCTTCATACAAAATGATGCGTATGGATCTTGACACGACACGCAACAAGAACTCTTACGAACAGATAATTGGTGATTTTTCCGAAAGGAAAGCACAGATCCTTGTCGGCACCCAGATGGTTACGAAAGGTCTTGATTTCAAAGGCGTGGAAATGGTTGGGGTGCTTAATGCCGACTCATTGATAAACTTCCCCGATTTCAGATCAAATGAACGGACATTCAATATGCTCGAACAGGTTGCAGGGCGTGCTGGGCGACGTACCGGCACACATGGACTTGTGATAATACAGACATATCAACCGGCACACCATGTGCTCTCATACGTGCGTTCACATGATTACGAAGCCTATTATCATCAGGAAATAGAAGAACGGCGCAAATTCTTCTATCCCCCCTTCACCCGCATAATCTACCTTTACATGAAGCATCGCGATCCCTCGCGGTTGCGTGCTGTAGCAGATGCATATGCCTCAAAACTGCGCGCACTTTTCGGACAGCGTGTATTCGGCCCGGAAGAACCCGTGGTCGGCAGAATACAGGGGCTGTATATCCGCAAAATCATGCTCAAGATAGAAGCCAATGCAT
>ERZ836877.4525-NODE-4525-length-14152-cov-3.942186_pt1 | contig 14152 bp, 7 predicted proteins | sample MGYA00519469_ERZ836877 | MGnify/ENA primary metagenome ERZ836877 (study PRJEB31850, sample SAMEA3708809) | human gut metagenome | biome: human gut; feature: human-associated habitat; material: faeces | place: China | collected 2014 ... | reverse complement strand
AAAAATTCGCGGCGCATCTTGGTGCATTTTTATCTGGAAATAGTATAAATCCCACGCCAGCGCCGTCATCTGCGTGCCGTACCCCTGTCCGCAGTGGTCGGGATGCGCCCCGATGCCGAAAAACACCTCGCCGCCCTCATCGGACAGGTTCACGAAGCCCACCAGCGTTTCGCCATCATAAAAGGAATAGAAATTGTTTGCCGGATTCGCAAAACCGTATCCGTGCTTCTTCTGCTCGGCATACGGCGGATTGTTGTACATCGCGTATTCGCCGGGGTACTGCCACGCGCAGATGGCTTCCTTCTCGGCTTCGGTGATCGGATGATACGTCAGCATGGGCGTTTTCCTCCTTGGGGATATTTCTGATTATGCAAAAAACCGGAGGCAGCCTGCGCCGCCCCCGGTCAAATCCTCGATTATTGCAGCACAATGCCTTCCGCTTCCAGCTCCGCGCGGGTGCAGAGCCGCAGCGTCACATAGTTCTGCTGACAGATGATGTAGCCGCCGCCTTCACGCGTGTCCTTGTTCTCCAGCGTCACGATGCCCTGCGCGATGCAGTCGTGGTCGGCGCAGCTGGCGTCGGTCATCTCGATGCTCGTCTCCGTGACGTGGATGATGTTCACGCACACGCCGTGGATCAGCCGGTAGTACCCGTCCTCCAGCAGCGGAATCGGCTCGTACGTCTTTGTGCCGACCGTCACAAGCAGGAACGCGACGGCTTCCGACGGGTCGCGAACCGCGCTTGCCATCGGGGAGGGCGCGATGCCGGGGTCAGTGCCGCGCGTCGCCGGGTTCAGCTTCGCGAAGCTCAGCGATTCGTTCGATGCCGCCAGAATCGCCTGCGCGTCGGCGAGGGTTTCCTGCGTCGTCGTCAATTCCGCCTCTGTCGCGGCCAGGGTTGCCTTTGTGGCTTCCAGCTCCGTCGTGGCGGTGGTCAGGCTGTCCTTCGTCGCGGAGAGTTCGGCTTCCTTCGCGGTCAGGGTGTCTTTTGTCGCGGAGAGTTCGGCTTCCTTCGCGGTCAGGGTGTCCTTCGTCGCGGTGAGTTCGGCTTCCTTTGCGGTCAGACTGTCCTTCGTCGCGGTGAGTTCGGTTTCCTTCGCACTCAGGGTGTCCTTCGTCGCGGTGAGTTCGGCTTCCTTTGCGGTCAGGGTGTCTTTCGTTGTCGTGAGTTCGGCTTCGGTGGCGGTCAGCGCCGCCTTGGTGTCGGACAATACCGTCGTGGCGGCGGCGAGGGTGTCCTTCGTCGCGGTCAGCTCGTTTTCGGTGGCGGACAGGCTGGTTTTTGTGTCGGACAGCTCCGTCTGCGCGGCAGTCAGCGTGTTCTGCGTCACCGCCAGTTCGGCTTCCGTCGCGGCGAGCGCTTCCTTCGTGTTCTCCAGTTCATATTCCTTCGCCGGCAGGGATGCTTTCAGCGTGTCCAGTTCGTTCTGCGTGGTGGACAGCGTGTCCTTCACTGCCGCCAGTTTGGTCTGGGTGATCATCAGCGTGTCCTTCGTGGATGCCAGCGTGGTGTCGCGGCTGTTCAGGGCAGTCTGCGTTTCGGCGAGGGTAGCTTCGGTGGACGCAAGGGTGTCCTTCGTGGCGGACAGCTCGGTTTCGCGGTCAGCAAGCGTGCCCTGCGTTTCGGCGAGGGTGTCCTTTGTGGCGGACAGTTCAGTTTCGCGGTCAGCAAGCGTACCCTGCGTTTCGGCGAGGGTGTCCTTTGTCGCGGACAGCTCGGTTTCGCGGTCAGCAAGCGTACCCTGCGTTTCGGCGAGGGTGGCTTCGGTGTTCGCGAGGGTGTCCTTTGTCGCGGACAGTTCAGTTTCGCGGTCAGCAAGCGTGCCCTGCGTTTCGGCGAGGGTAGCTTTGGTGGACGCGAGGGTGGTCTGGGTATCCGTCAAGGCGGCGGCGGTCGTGTCCAGCGTGGTCTGCGTGTCCGCGAGGGTCGCTTCGGTGGACGCGAGGGTGTCCTTCGCGGCGGACAGGCTGTTTTCGGTGTCCGCTAAGGAGGATTGGGCGGAGGACAGCGCGCTCTGCGTGTCCGTCAGCTGATTCCGGGTGTCCGTCAGCGAATTGTGGCTGACGATGAGACCGGCGCCAAGCGCGATGGAGGAAACTGCCAGCACGATGGCGGCAATCATCCAGATGATGGTCTTTTTCCGGGCGGCAATGGGACTCATAGCAATCCTCCTAACAAACGACGAAAATGGGCGGAAAACTTCCGTTTTTTCCAGTTTACCACCATCGGGGGAAGTTGTCAATCTCGAATTTCGCGGAAGCACAAAAAACGCCCCTCCGCCGACAAAAGCAGAGGGGGCAGGGGAAGGCGGATTAGGGCACCACCGCACAATTCGGCGGCGCGTCTGGCGATGTCTTTTCCGCCATCTGCGGCATGCAAATTCCTCGATTTACCTCCAGTAAACCTTCGAAATTTGCATTTGCATCTGACGAAAAATCCATTCGCCAGCCGACCACCTCATTTGTGCGGTGTTACCCTTACTTCTTCAGTTCAATCCCTTGACCCTTCAGCCGCGCAACCACGCCGTCGACAACCGCCTGCACTTCGTCGCGGGTGAGCGTGCGCTCCGGGTGCGAGAAGGAGAGGCGAATCGTGATGGTCTTGCCGGTGATGTCGCTGTATGTGCCCAGCACGGTCACCTTCTGCACCAGCGGGGAGTTCTCCGCCTTCACCGCGTCCAGAATCGGCTGGCAGCGATTGACAACGAAGGTCAAATCCTGCTCCATGCCGGGGAAGCGGGACGGCTCACGGTAGACGATGGGCGCGGGCACGATGGACGCAAGCGCTTCCGTGTCGATTTCGGCAAACACAATCGCCGCCTTCTTGTCGATGTTCTTGCCGACAACCGGGTGCGCCACGCCGATTTCGCCGAGTTCAACGCCGTCCAGCACGATGGCGTTCAGGTTCTTCGGATGCTCATAGGAGTGGGTCGCGGTCATTGCGTGGAAGGACAAATCCTTGTGCAGGATGTCGCTCACGGCGACGCACAGCATGTCGCGCAGGCGGAAATACAGCGTTTCCACGTTATCGACCTTGCTGAAGAGCGTCACGCACAGCTTCTTGTGTTCCTTCGCCAGGTTGTTCTCGTCCACGCCATCGACGATGTGACCAATCTCGAAGATGCCGAACGACGGCGCATAGCCCGTGTTGCCCTTCACCTGGCACAGCTGGGTGGGAATCATGGAGCGGCGCAGCGTCTCGATGTTGGGGTTGGAGGCGTTGAGCAGCTTCACGTTGTCCTCGACGGCAATGCCGAGCTTCTTGTAGTCGTCGGCGTACTGCCAGATGTAGGAATGCACCTCGTGCAGCGAATAGCGCTTGACGAGGATGTCCTTCAATTTGTCCTCGACCGTCTTTTCGGTGGACATGCGAACCGGGTAGAGCGGGGATTCCGCCGTGTGCAGGTCGAAGTTGTCGTAGCCGTAAATGCGGGTGATTTCCTCGATGATATCCGCCTTGATGGTTACGTCCTTCGTCGCGCGCCAGGAGGGAACGTCCGCGGTGAAGGAATCGCCGTCCCGCGTCATGCCGAAGCCCAGCGCGGTCAGCGTGTGCATGATTTCGTCGGAGGAGATGTTGATGCCGGTATAGCGGTCAACAAACGCCTTATCAAAGGACAATTGCACCTTCGGATAGTGGAAGGCGTACTCGTCGGTCAGGCGGGAGGTGACGCGCATTTCCGGGTCGTATTCCTGGAGGAGCTTGACGAAACGGGCGATGGCGACGGTCGTCATTTCCGGGTCAAGGCTCTTTTCGTAGCGGGCGGAGGCGTCGGTGCGGTGGGCGAGGCGGACGCTGCTCTTGCGGACGGACGCCGCGTCGAAGGTCGCGGATTCCAGCGTCAGGCTCGTCGTGTCATCGACGATTTCGCTGTCCAGACCGCCCATGATGCCCGCGATGGCAACCGGCTTGTCGCCGTTGCAGATCATCAGCGTGTTCGGGTCGATGGTGCGCTCCACCTTGTCCAGCGTCTGGAAAGGGAAGCTCTCCGGGAAGCGGCGGATGCGGATTTTTTCCACCTTGCGGCTGTCGAAGGCGTGCATCGGCTGCCCCATTTCCAGCATCAGGTAGTTCGTCAGGTCGGCGAGGAAGTTGATGTCGCGCATACCGCAGTAGTTCAGGCGGATACGCATCGCCATCGGGCTGACGTGGCGGTTGATGTTCTCCACCCGCAGGCAGGAGTAGCGCTGGCACAGCGGGTCTTCAATCTTCATGTCGATGGCGGGCAGATTGCTGTACGCCGCCAAATCCGCCACGGGCAGGGCTTTCAGCGGACGGCCGGACAGGGTGGAGAATTCGCGCGCCATGCCGTAGTGCCCCCACAGGTCGGGACGGTTCGTCAGGGACTTGTTGTCCACCTCGAAGATAATATCGTCAATGGGGTAGAGCGCCTTCAAGTCCGTGCCGCAGGGAACATCCTCCGGGAGGACCATGATGCCGGAATTGTCGTCGCTGATGCCGATTTCCTTCTCCGAGCAGCACATGCCGTAGGACGTGTACCCGGCGAGCTTGCGCGGGCGGATGGTGATGTCGCCCTGCTGCGCGCCCACCTTCGCGAACGCGGTTTTCATGCCCATCTGCACGTTCGGCGCGCCGCAGACCACGTCGGTCAGCTGCCCGTCGCCCGCGTCCACCTTCAGCAGGTGCAGCTTGTGGGATTCGGGGTGATTCTCTACGCTGACGATCTGCGCGGCGACAACGCCGGACAAATCCGCGCCCTTGTGGAAAATTTCATTCTCAACTTCCGCCGTGGACAGGGAGAACTGGCGAATCAGCGCCATTTTGTCAAGGCCCGTCAGGTCAACGAAGTCGGAAATCCAGTTCATTGAGATCAGCATGTTCGTCTTTCCTCCGCATTACTCGTCGTCCGTGAACTGCGCCAAGCGCGTCAGGCTGCCGCTGTTCAGGTCGCGAATGTCCTTCACGCCGTACTTCATCATGGCAAGGCGCGTCATGCCCAAGCCGAACGCGAAGCCGGTGTACTGCTCCGGGTCGATGCCGCCGGCCTTCAATACTTCGGGGTGAATCATGCCGCAGGGGCACAGCTCCAGCCAGCCGGAATGCTTGCACGACGGGCAGCCCGTGCCGCCGCAGATGAGGCAGGAGATATCCAGCTCAAAGCCCGGCTCAACGAACGGGAAGAAGCCCGGACGCAGGCGGACTTTGATGTCCTTGCGGAACACCTCGCTCAGCATCGTCTTCATGAAGTAAATCAGGTTCGCGATGGAGATGTCCTTGTCCACCATGATGCCTTCCATCTGGAAGAACGTGTTCTCGTGGCAGGCATCGGTCGCCTCGTTGCGGAAGCAGCGGCCGGGGAAAATCGCCTTAATCGGCACGCCGTCGTTCACCAGCGCGTCGCGGTAGCGGCGGTAGATGGCGTTCTGGGCGGCGGAAGTCTGCGTCTTGAGCAATTGCCCGTTGTCCAGATAATAGGTGTCCTGCATGTCGCGCGCGGGGTGGAACTTCGGAATGTTCAGGCTCTCGAAGCACTCGTAGTCCGTCACGACCTCGGCGTAATCCTCCACCGTGAAGCCCATCGACTTGAACACCTGCTCGCACTGGCGCTGCACCAGCGTAATCGGGTGATACGACCCGCGGGTCATGTCCGGCGGCATGGAGATGTCAAATTCGGGCAGGGCGTTGATTTCGCGCTGCAATTCCTGCGCCTTGAGCGCCTCCAGCTTTTCCGCCAAGGCGACGGTGATGGCGGTTTTCAGCTCGTTCGTCTCGCGCCCGACGGTCTTTTTCTGCTCGTCGGTCAAGCCGCCCATGCCTTTGAGCGCGTCGGTCACTTTGCCCTTGCGGCCGAGGTAATTCACGCGCAGGGCTTCCAGATCCACCATGTTGGCGATCTTCTTCAGCTCGGAATCAAAGCTGCTTTTCAGGGCTTCGATCTTCTCGTTCATTCCGGATGTTCCTCCTTACAGTTGGATGAAAAAAGCCCGTCCCATCGTTTGATGAGACGGACTGAATCCGCGGTACCACTCGTCTTGCGGCAAGGAAAAATCCCATTGCCGCCGCTTGATAGGCGATAAGGCTGCCCACGCCGAAAAACTCACGGGATGAAGGTTCACGCCGTGCGCCCTGCCGCCTCGCACCACCCGGCGGCTCTCTGATATCCTATTTCCTGCATTCGCCTGTGCCATCTGCTCGCGCCTTTTTCCTTCTGGCGTCCGCTCGTTCCACTTAGCGTAGCGCTGCTACGCTGCGTTTCACTCCCGTTAGCCAGCAGAAAAAATTCGCTTCGCATCTTGGCGCATTCTCATTTGGAAATAGGAAGGGGACTTGCGCGCGCTACTGTTTCCCGGTCATCGCTTCCAATATTTCGCTGACTTTCGTCGGCACACTCTATCTTACCATAGGTTGGGACGTTTTGCAAGGGGGCAAATTCGGAAATTGGAATGCGGAATGCGGAATAAAAATCGCACGGAAGTGGAATTCTTTCCATCTTACAGGCGAACAAACCGTGAATTTTTCCGATTTATTATTTACAAGCCATTTTTTTGTGCTATACTATAAGATGCGTTATCATGTAAAGCGCGATTCAGGCGCTTGCGTGAAAGTCCGCGCGGGGGGAGGGACAAAATGCCCTCCGCACAAGGCGTGGCAGGGAACTTCGCGCACAATCGCGCGGAAGAAAGGAAAGGAAGCCGGATGAGCAACAGCCGTCCACCCTATGATGGCGCCGGGGACGCCGGACAGAATCCTCAGCAGCCCGGTTTTTCGCAGGGCAATTATCCGCCGGCGCAGGGCTATGCCCCGAATGGCGGCTACGCGCCCAATGATGCCTATGGTCAGGGCTACGCGCCGCAAAACGGCTATGGGCAGCCGCAATATGGTCAGCAGGGGTATGCGGATTATCAGCAGCCCTATGGTCAGCAAGGTTATCAGCAGCCATACGGTCAGCAGGAATATCAGCAGCCATACGGTCAGCAAGGTTATCAGCAGCCGTATGGGCAGGGCTATGAGCAGCAGGGATATCAGCAGCCATACGCCCAGCAGCCTTACCAGCAGCAGCCGTATGACCAGCAGGGGTTTGTGCAGCCCGGCGGGTATCAGCAGCCCTACGAGCAGCAGGGGTATCAGCAGCCGAATCCGGCGTACAATCAGCAGGGGTACAGCCAGCAGAATCCGCAGGAAACGGATTTGCCGCCGGAGCAGCAGTACGCGCAGTACACCCCCGACGGTCAGCGCGTGTACCCGACGTCGGGGCGCAGCGGCTTCCGGGTGCAGCCGGCGGCGCACAGGGAAATTCCGTGGGATACGATTGCAAAAGTATTGATGTTCGGCGTGCTGCCGATTCTTTTCATCTTGAGCATGGTCTTTGCGTGGACGGCGGTGAAGTGGGTCGTCCTCGTCGGCGCGGTGGCGAGCATCGCCGCGCTGTGGCTCCGCGAGCTGGTCACGCCCAACGCGCGGCTGGTGCTGTCGCTTTTGCTGGCGTCGGCGGCGGTCGTCTGCCTCGTCAGCGCACTGGCGACGAACGCGGCGGATAACCAAAACCCCGCGCAGCCGAATCAGTCCGGTCAGATGCAGCAGGGGAGTACATCGGGCAATAACCTCGATGTCAACCTGACCGCGACGGACACGCCCGATCCCGCGCCCACGCCCACCGCGACGCCTGTGGATGACTCCGAGGAGTGCTACGCGCAGCTGCATTCCTTCTTCACGCTGTGGAAGAACAACGCCATCAGCCAAATGGTCAACCTGACGGCCCCGTCGTGGCGCAGCAGCATCAAGGGCGGCACGGACGCGGTGACGCAGAAGCTCTTCGGCGAGGTGCTGACCAACCGCACGCCCGTCAGCTGGGATTTCACGGCCATCACGGGCACATCGAACGACATCGCCCGCATGGTGACGGTGCGCGCCGTCATCAACAAGAACAACACCCTGGGCGAAAGCGTCTACCTGTGGAAGGTGCGCATGGTCAAGGAGGACGGCGTGTGGTACGTTGACCCCGCGACGCTGCAAAGCAACGAGCAGGAAAGCACCGCCACCCCGACGAATGCCCTCGCGACGCAGCCCGTGCTGAACACCAGCCATCCGGACTTGATTCTCTACTACAACCAAAACGGCGGAACGTATTACCACATCGACCCAAACTGCGCGTCCATCAATCAGCGGTATCGCCCGCTGACGGCATCCTTCAAGTGGACGCAGATTGACGACGAACCGTACAAAAACCTGGAGCAGTGCAAGGTGTGCGGCGCACCCCTGCGCGAAGACAAGAGCAACTGATACTCACATATAATATTAGGAGGACAACACGATGGACACCAATGCCAAGCTGTATCAAGACATGACGAAGATTCTCGTCAAGCGTGAGGACATCCAGAAGGCCGTTGCCCAGCTGGGGCAGCAAATCACCCACGATTATCAGGGCCGTGATTTGGTGATGGTCTGCATTTTGAAGGGCGCGAGCGTCTTCTTCTCCGACCTCATCCGCGAAGTCGATTTGCCCGTGACGCTGGATTTCATGGCGCTGTCGAGCTATCGCAACTCCACCAAGTCCTCCGGCGTGGTCAATCTGGAGAAAGACCTGTCCGTGTCCATTAAGGGGCGCGACGTGCTGATTGTGGAGGACATTGTGGACAGCGGCAACACGCTGTTCTACCTCGGCAAGTATTTGATGGGCCGAGGCGCGTCCTCCATCCGCATTGCGACGCTGCTGGACAAGCCCGACCGCCGCAATCCCGAACACAACCTGACGGTGGATTACCACTGCTTCAAGATTCCGGATGAGTTCGTCGTCGGCTACGGGCTGGATTTCGCCGAGAAGTACCGCAATCTGCCGGACATCGGCGTGCTGGACAGCCGCGTGTACGGCGCGGCGCGCGAATAAATCAGCCGATTCTTCCCCGAAAAAGATAAAATTTTTGTAAAGATGGATTTTTCCGCACACGTCATTCGTCTATATGGGTATACGCCGCAACAGGCGGATGGCGCTGGAACGGAAGGAGGATGCTCGCATTGAAGAAGTCTCGCGGGATGTTCGGCTACGTCGCGGTTTTGCTGCTGATGGTGCTCACCATTTCGATGCTGTTCACCAACGGCTTTGGCAGCAATACCCGTGACCGCCGCATCACCTATCCCCAGCTGCTGACGATGATTGAGGAGGGGCAGGTTCGCTCCGTCGCCATCCGCGGCACGTCGCTGGTGGGCGTGACGACAACAACAACGGTCGCCGACGCGGATTTCCCTGACAAGAACTACGATTTTGAAACCACCATCGGCGCTGATTTCATCGTCACCGCGCGCCAAATGCAGGCGGCGAAGCTTAATAAGCCGCTGGACGAGGTGTCCGTCAAGGATTTGGCGTTCACCATCATCTATCGTCAGCCGCTGACCACCCCGTGGTGGTATGATTTGATTCCGCTGGCGATTTCGCTGGTGCTCTGCGGCGTGATGTTCTGGCTGATTATGCGCGCGCAGACCGGCGGCAACGGCAAGGTGATGAACTTCGGCAGAAGCCGGGCGCGCATCCATGACCCGAACAAGAACAAGGTGACGTTCGCCGACGTCGCGGGCGCGGAGGAAGAGAAGGAAGAACTCAAGGAAATGGTGGACTTCCTGCGCAACCCCAAGGCGTACATTGACATGGGCGCACGCATCCCCAAGGGCGTGCTGCTCATCGGCCCGCCCGGCACGGGCAAAACCCTGCTGGCAAAGGCGGTTGCGGGCGAGGCAGGCGTGCCGTTCTTCTCCATTTCCGGCTCTGACTTTGTGGAGATGTTCGTGGGCGTGGGCGCGAGCCGCGTCCGTGACCTGTTCGACCAAGCCAAGCGCGCTGCCCCGTCCATCATCTTTATTGATGAGATTGACGCGGTGGGTCGCCATCGCGGCGCGGGTCTGGGCGGCGGACACGACGAACGCGAGCAGACGCTGAACCAGCTGCTGGTCGAGATGGACGGCTTCGCAATCAACGAGGGCGTTATTGTCATGGCGGCGACGAACCGCCGCGATATTCTTGACCCCGCGCTGCTGCGTCCCGGCCGCTTTGACCGCACGATTCTCGTCAATTACCCCGATATGGCGGGGCGTGTTGCCATCCTGAAGGTGCACGCCAAGGGCAAGCCCCTTGCGGATGATGTGGATTTGGAGAATATCGCCAAGCGCGTGCCTTTCTCCACCGGCGCGGAGCTGGAAAACATCATGAACGAAGCCGCGATTCTGGCGGCGCGCGGGCGCTTGAAGGCCATCAATCAGCAGACGCTGGTGGAGGCAATCTCCCGCGTGCAGATGGGCCCGGAGAAGCGCAGCCACAAGGTGACGCAGCGCGACAAGCGCATGGTCGCCATCCACGAGGCGGGTCACGCCATCGTCGGGCACGTCCTGCCCAACTGCGACGAGGTGCACCTGATTACCATCGTCCCGCGCGGGCAGGCGGGCGGCTACACGCTGTCCCTGCCGACGGAAGAGGACGATTTGCAGACTTACAGCCAGCTGATGGACTTCGTGGCGATGGGCCTGGGCGGTCATGCCGCGGAGCAGCTTTATCTGGGCGAATTCACCACCGGCGCAACGAGCGACCTGAAAAAGGCGACGGAGGTCTGCCGCCGCATGGTGACGCAGTTCGGCATGAGCGAAAAGCTGGGCCCGGTCTATCTTGACGGCGATCAGGAAGTGTTCGTCGGCATGGAGTTCGGGCAGAGCCGCGGGTACAGCGAAGAAATGGCGGCGCGCATCGACGCGGAAGTCAAGCGCCTGCTGGAGGAATGCTACCAGAAGGCGGTGGACGCCCTGAGCGCCAACCGCGACCGCATGGAGAAGCTGGTGGACGCGCTGCTCAAGTACGACACCATCAGCCGCCGCGAGTTCGTCACCCTGATGGAAACGGGCGCGCTGCCGGATATTCAGGATGCCGACACCCGCACCACGGGCGATGTGATGATGCAGGATATGGCGGACGAAAAGAAGGAAGAAAATTCCGTAAAGTCCGCCGAAACGCCCGAAAAGAGCGCGGAAACGCCTGATAAGACGGCGGATGCGCCCGAAAATCACCCGGATGCCCCCCATGAAGCCTGATTTGCACACCCACACCACTGCTTCCGACGGGCTGCTTACGCCCGCGGAGCTGGTGGCGCTGGCGGACAAGCACCGCGTGACGCTCCTTGCCGTGACCGACCATGACACGTTTGACGGCGCGGCGCAGCTGCTGGGAAAACCCGCGCCGATGCCGATTCTGCAAGGTGTCGAATTGTCCCTGCGCGATATGCCCGGCCTGCACCTGCTCGGCTACGGGCGCGGGACGGATACGCCCCTGCACCGCAAGGTTCGGGCGCTGTCCCAAATGCGGCTCGGACGCGCGCAGCAGATGGTGGAGAAGCTGAACGCGCTGGGCTATCCGCTGGATTACGACGAAATCGCCCGCGAAGCCAAGGGCAGCGTCGGTCGGCCGCATATCGCCCGCGCGATGGTCAGCCGCGGCTACGTGGTGGACACGCGCGAGGCGTTTGACCGCTTTCTGGCGGATGGCGCGCCGGCGTATGTGGCGGGGGAGCGCTTGAGCATGGCGGAGGCGCTGCCGCTGATGCGGGAAAGCGGATTCGTGCCCGTTCTGGCGCACCCGATGGAGCTGGAGAAGACCGGCGCGCTGCTGCGCCATCTGCTCGGCGTTTGGCAGGAGCAGGGCTTGCGGGGCGTTGAGGTTTACCACCCGTCCGCCGGACGCGCCACGCCCCTGCTGGATTTGACCGCGCGGCGCATGGGCTTTCTGGTCACCGGCGGCAGTGACTTCCATGGCGATGGCGACCGCCACGGCATGGTCGGCTGCACCGCGCCGATGTGGGCGAGGGCGGCCGATGATGTGGAGAAATTGCTGCAAGCAGTGGAAGCTGCTCAAATCATGTGATAGATATATAAGATGAAGAAATACCAAATTGCCATCAGAAAGGGGTGCTGAAACCATGTCCGAATTCAACGACAACAGGCAGCCGCGCCGCCGCCGCACGCAGCTGAACGCGGCGCAGTATGCCGGGCAGCAGACGCTGGACAACAGCATCCCCCTTATCCGCACGGAAGACACGCCCATGCAGCCGACAAATCCGCCGCGCCGGAATCCGCAGCCGCCCCCGGTGCAGCAGAGCGCCAATCCGCCTATGCAGCCGATGGGTGCGGCTCAGCCGATGCGCCCGCAGGGGATGAATCAGCCGGGGCAGGGGAGCCAATATGCGCAAAGCGGGCAAATGCGCGGCTTCCGCGGCGTGCAGGGGACGCCCATGCAGCCGCAGCAGGGCTGGAACAACGGCGTGCAGCCGCTCGATGCGGCGCACCAATTGGAGCAGTTCCCGTGGGGGCAGAACCCGACAAGCATGAACACCGGGCGCAATCAGCCGATTCGCGGCGGGCAGATGATGCCGAATCAGCCGATGAATCCGCAGCACCCGCAGAATCCGTCGTATCCGCAGCAGAATTATGGCGGATGGCAGCAGCAGCCGATGTATCCGGCGAATTTTCCGCAGTATCCGGCGAACGGCAATGGCGGAAACGGCGGCAATGGCGGCGGCAATCATCCGCCGACGGGGCTGGGGGGCTTCAACCCGGAGCATCGCGAGCCGAAGAACGAGCCTGTCCGCCGCAAGCCGTCGGGCCAAAAGCTGCTCAAGCGCATCCTGTTCTGCGCGTGCGCGGTGGCGGTAATTTGCGGACTGGTCGCGGCGGGCGGCGCCATCAGCAATGCCATCCAAGAGCAGAACGAGCGGGAAGCGCTGGTCGCGTCGGTGACGGCGTATGACGACAAGTACGTCCCGAACGTGTATGTGGACGGCATCCACCTCGGCGGCATGACCCGCGCGGAGGCGGAAGAGGCGGTCACGGCGCACGCGAATCAGCAGCGTGACGCGTGGAAGGTGCGCCTGATGTACGCCGGTCAGCTGGTGAGGGAAATCACGAGCGCCGACCTGAACATGACCGTCGATGTGCAGGAAGCCCTCGACGCGGCGTGGCAGCCGGGGCACACAGAAGGCGGCATTGACGCGCGCAAAGCCACGATGGACGCGCTGGCGGAAAATCCCTACGAGGGCTATTCCGCCACGCCCAGCGGCGACAATGTGGTGATTGACAACATCCTGCTCAGCATCGCGCAGCAGGCGTACATTCAGCCGGTGGATGCGCATATTATCTTCGATTACAACAATTTCAACAATCCGCTGACGATTCAGCCGGAAACGGTCGGACGCTATATGGACACGACCGAGGCGAAAAATCAGGTGTACCAGATGATGTCGTCCCTGGTCAGCGGCGAGGTGGCGCTGACGACGCGCGAGCTTCAGCCGACCACGACCAAAGCCATGCTGGAGCCGCAGATTCAGCTGCGCGCGACGGCGTACACCCCGATTTCGACCACCAGCACGGAGAACCGCAACCTGAACATTCAGGTGGCGTTCGAGCGCATCAACGGCAAGATGCTTGCGGCGGGTGAAACATTCTCCTTCAATACGGTTGTGGGCAAGCGCACGAAGGCAAACGGCTTCTATGAAGCGATTGAGTACGCGTACGGCGATCAGCGCATGGGCTACGGCGGCGGCGTGTGTCAGGCAAGCACGACGATGTACCTTGCGGCGGCGAAGGCGAACATGACGATTCTCAAGCGCGAGCCGCACTCCGACGCGGTGGGCTACACCGACTACGGCAAGGACGCGACGGTATCCGACAACCGCATTGACTTCAAGTTCCGCAACGACACGAACAGCACGATTTTCATCGTCGCGACGGTGATGAAGGACAGCCGCTACGACAAGACGCACAAGGTGTGCGTGGTGTCGATTTACGGCGAGAGCCTCGGCAAGGGCGTGAAGTACGAGCTGGAAACGGTGACGGTGCAGACCCTGCCCGCCCCGACCGAGCCGGAATACCGCAAGGACACGAACCACACCTACGCCACCTATGTTGACCAAGAGTACACCTACCGCAAGGCAACCGACGGCTGTGTGGTGGAAAGCTACTTGGTGAAGTATGTGGGCGGCGCGGAAACCGAGCGCAAGCTGATGTACACCGACACCTACAAGGCAAAGAGCGAAATCATCTACGTCGGCACGGTGGAGCGGACGGAAGAGGGGCAATGACCAGAGGCTTTGCCTCTGGACTCCAGCAGGGGCGCTGCCCCTGCACCCTGCAAGGGAGTTCCTCCCTTGACCCTTTCGCGCGATT
>ERZ836877.4501-NODE-4501-length-14221-cov-16.177538_pt1 | contig 14221 bp, 16 predicted proteins | sample MGYA00519469_ERZ836877 | MGnify/ENA primary metagenome ERZ836877 (study PRJEB31850, sample SAMEA3708809) | human gut metagenome | biome: human gut; feature: human-associated habitat; material: faeces | place: China | collected 2014 ... | reverse complement strand
AAATGGAATCAGCCCTGTTTTTCTAATCTTCCCTAAAGTTTAGCGGACAGTAATATAACTTTTTAGGCTTTCTCTTATCCCAAACTCTTTCTCTTATCCCAAACTCGCGTTCAGAGGGATGAGTTTCATCGACACGGCTTAACTGAAAAAGTCAGACCTCAAAAACGGTTATATAACCTATTGTCGCCGCAAGACCGGTAAGCAACTGATAATCGAATGGACAAAGGAGATGCAGATAATTCTTGACAAGTATCCTGAAAACAAGAGCGACTACCTGCTACCGGTCATCCGCAACCCCGGAATAAACGAGCGATGCACCTACCGCAACATAGGCTACAATATCAACCATAACTGAAAACTATTGCCGGAATGGTCAGCGTCACAATCCCGCTGATACTCTACGTTGCCCGCCACAGCTGGGTCTCTACCGCCAAAGCGAAAGGTATTCCTCTCTCAGTAATCTCGGAAGGCATGGGCCACGATAGTGAGGCAACCGCCCAAATATATCTCGCCAGCCTCGACACCTCCGTCGTTGACAAAGCAAACTCCCTAATCCTGAAATCCCTTAAATAGTATTCTTGTTATAATAGATTAGCCTTACTAAACATCACTATCCCTCTAAAAACGTTATTACCTCAGCACCAATTGGTTCTGAGGCTTTCTTGTTTAGCAATCACCCAAATCTCTTAGTTAGAGTGTCTTATTCGTGTGCAAAGTTAATAAATATTTTTCATATAACCAAATTGCAACCAAATTCGGGTCAAACGCCGACCTCTTATGAGTGTCCGAGGTCAACACCCGATGGACTTTGTTTAGCAATTCATACGTTTCTATGCTAGTTTCTTTCTAAAATTCAACGACTTACAATTTATCAAAGACTCTAACTAATAGAGTGTGACCTAAAGGTATGAATTGCAACGTGCAAGGGACACCTTCTGATACTAATTTGGCGGCAGTGCCTGTGGGCGTTGACGGCGCCGTAGGCGTGCCGGACGCGAAGTGGTTCGTTGCAATCGTCAACTCTCGCCACGAAAAAGCAGTGGGCGAAAAGCTCGCAGAAATCGGCCTGGAGGCATACGTCGCAACTCAGGCGGAGATGCGTGTATGGAAGAACGGGCGCCGCAAGATGATAGACCGTGTGGTTATCCCTTCGATGGTATTTGTTCATTGCACAGAACCTCAGCGTCGGCAAATTGTCACCCTTCCGTACATCTGCCGGTTCCTTGTGAACCGCACGGCTGACAGCGGCGGCCTCATCAAGCCGGTCGCAGTTATAAGCGATGCCGAGATATATAATCTGAAGTTCATGCTTGGACAGTCGGACAGTCCTGTCGAGTTCGTGCCAACGGAGTTTCGTGTGAAAGACAACGTACGGGTTATCCGTGGGAATTTCCGCGGCCTGACAGGCAAGATCATGGAGAAGTCTGACGGCACGCATGTGCTTATAGTAGGTTTTCCCCTGCTTGGCGGAGCAAAGGTATTCATCCAGCCGCAGGATGTTGAAAAAATCTGAATAGCATAACAATGCAGCTTACACGCGATATCGACACACAGCAACAGACTACGAAGTAAACCACACAGATGTTTGTTGACCATGTACAGTATATTTTGGCCAAAGCCCAACTCTCCGGCAACATGGTGTTTAACGGCCACGCGCCTTCTGCCGAGGAAATACGCTCTCGAGCAGGGGCTGAACCCTGACGCGCAATACACATTTGACTGCATCGCCGAACTTTATGCTCTGGAAAAGAAATATGTCGACTACCACCTCACTCCCGAAGAGATAACGGCAGCGCGGCAAAGCCTGCAGACAAAAAAAATAATCGGACGTCTGCGCAGCAAGATGGATGTACTTCTGGCCGATGACCATCCCCCTCGCGGAGAACTCATGGAAAAGGCTGTCAGGTATCTCGACAACTTCTGGTATTCTGCAGCATCACGCTGATTCACTAAGTGAAAATAGGACGCTTACGATTATACACACAAGTTAGTGGTGCAAAATTGGATTTTGCAGATAATTCACTCTATATACGAAAATGAAGGGCATAGTTTTAGCAGGAGGCTCAGGCACCAGACTTTACCCTATAACTAAGGGTATAAGCAAGCAAATGTTGCCGATATATGACAAGCCGATGATTTATTATCCCATATCGACGCTTATGCTGGCCGGAATCAGAGATATACTTATCATATCGACGCCTCGCGACTTGCCTATATTCGAGTCTTTGCTGGGGGACGGAAGCGATTTCGGAGTAAAATTCTCATACAAAATGCAGCCCTCACCCGATGGACTTGCCCAAGCTTTCATTTTAGGCAAGGAGTTTATCGGCAACGATGCCGCCTGCATGATTCTTGGTGACAATATCTTTCATGGCAGTTACTTTATTCCTAAACTGAAAGCTGCCATCAAGGATGCTGAGCAAAACAACAAGGCAACGGTTTTCGGTTACTGGGTCAAGGATCCGGAAAGATACGGCGTGGCCGAGTTCGACGATGATGGCCGGTGCATTTCCATTGAGGAGAAACCGCAACATCCAAAATCGAATTACGCGGTAGTAGGTTTGTACATCTATCCAAATTCAGTTGCGACAAAGGCTGCTCAGATTAAGCCATCAGCTCGCGGAGAACTGGAAATCACGACCATTAATCAGGAATACCTAAAAGAGGGCAAGTTAAATATCCAGCTGTTGGGTAGGGGATTTGTGTGGCTCGATACGGGCACCCATGAATCTCTGTCCGACGCGTCCTCATATATCGAGACGGTAGAGAATCGACAAGGCCTTAAAATCGCTTGTCTTGAGGGCATTGCATTCAGGAAAGGCTGGATTACGGAGGATAAGATGCGTAAGTTGGCAGAGCCAATGAAGAAGAACCAGTACGGACAATACCTCCTGCAGGTAATTGATGAGGTTAACAACAAACGAGGACGAAAGAATGGAAAGTAAGCGAAACATATTGATTACCGGTGGCGCGGGTTTCATAGGGAGTCATGTTGTGCGCCTGTTTGTCAATAAATATCCGGACTACCACATCTATAATCTTGACAAGCTTACCTACGCAGGCAATATTACCAATCTCAAGGATATCGAGAATTGTCCGAACTATACCTTTATAAAGGCGGACATTGCCGATTATGACAAGATGAAACAGACAATCCGTGATTACAAGATTGACGGAATCATTCACCTTGCTGCCGAAAGCCACGTTGACCGCTCCATAAAAGATCCTTTTACTTTCGCACGTACAAATGTGATGGGCACTTTGTCCCTGCTCCAGGCGGCAAAGGAATACTGGGAGACTTTGCCTGAGAAGTATGAAGGCAAACTGTTCTACCACATATCGACGGACGAAGTATATGGAGCGTTGGAACTGACTCATCCCGAAGGAATTCCGGCTCCATTTTCGACAAAGGCGTCGTCGGGAAACCATCATGAAGCATTCGGCACTGAATTTTTTGTGGAAACGACCAAGTATGCTCCTCATTCACCATACAGCGCTTCGAAAGCCTCGAGCGATCATTTCGTCAGGGCATACCATGACACTTACGGAGTGCCGACACTGGTGACCAATTGCTCCAATAATTATGGTCCGTACCAGTTCCCGGAAAAACTGATTCCGCTATTCATAAACAACATACGCAACAGAAAGCCACTGCCTGTGTATGGTAATGGCGAGAATGTCCGCGACTGGCTGTTCGTCGAAGATCATGCCCGAGCTATTGACCTTATTTTCCACAAGGGAAAGGTTGCCGAGACATACAATATCGGTGGCTTCAACGAGTGGAAGAATATCGACCTGATCAAGGTAATAATCAAAACGGTAGACAAACTCCTCGGTCGCGAGGAAGGCGAAGACTTAGGCCTGATAACCTTCGTAACCGACAGGTTAGGCCACGATTCGCGCTATGCAATAGATTCCACTAAACTCCAGAAAGAGCTTGGCTGGGAGCCCTCCCTCCAATTCGAGGAAGGTATTGAAAAGACAGTCAAATGGTACATGGACAACGAGCTGTGGCTAAACGACGTTACGTCAGGCGACTACCAGTCCTATTACCAGAAGATGTATTCACTATAGCGTGTACATCATTCAGAAAGTTCTAAATTACATATAACAACTCAAAAACATGAGTATTTTTAAAGACAAGACGCTTCTTATCACGGGAGGCACTGGTTCATTTGGAAATGCCGTATTGCGCAGATTTCTGAACACCGATATTAAGGAGATCCGTATTTTTTCACGTGATGAAAAAAAGCAGGACGATATGCGCCATGAATATCAAGTTCGTTATCCTGAAGTGGCTCACAAAATCAAGTTTTACATTGGAGACGTGCGTAGTCTTGAAAGTTGTCGCAACGTAATGCATGGTGTCAACTATATTTTCCATGCGGCAGCTCTTAAACAGGTGCCGTCATGTGAGTTTTTCCCGATGGAAGCAGTGAAGACTAACGTTATCGGTACGGATAACGTTCTTACAGCCGCAATTCAAGCTGGAGTGGAAGCTGTTATTTGTCTTTCAACGGATAAGGCTGCGTATCCCATAAATGCCATGGGTATTACTAAAGCTATAGAGGAGAAAGTCGCAGTAGCTAAGTCTCGCTATTCAGGAAAAACCAAAATTTGTTGTACACGTTACGGAAATGTAATGTGTTCTCGAGGCTCAGTAATACCTCTTTGGATTGATCAGATTCGCAATGGCGATCCTATTACATTGACAGCTCCCAATATGACAAGGTTTATCATGAGCCTCAATGAGGCAGTCGACCTTGTCCTGTTCGCGTTTGAGAATGGGCAAAATGGCGATATCCTTGTTCAAAAAGCCCCGGCATGTACTATTCAGACCCAAGCAGAGGCTGTATGTGACCTTTTTGGAGGCAAGAAGGAAGATATAAAGATTATTGGAATCAGGCATGGTGAGAAGATGTACGAAACATTGCTCACTAATGAAGAATGTGCTAAAGCGGAGGATTTGGGTAACTTTTATCGAGTTCCGGCAGATAACCGTGGATTGAACTATGACAAATTCTTCAAGGAAGGTGATGAGGAACGGAATACACTTACCGAGTTCAATTCAAATAATACCCGCATCCTCAACGTCGAGGAGACGAAAGCGAAAATCGGTTCATTAGATTATATAAAGCGCGAACTTAGTGGAGAGGGGAATTTCGTTCAGTAATATGATTATTACACCGACTCTTCTTGATGAATTGACAGACAAGGCGTCCAAATCGCCCCGATTACGCATGAACTTAGATATGCGTAATTCCAATCAAGACAGCTCTCAACGAATGCTGAATGCTTTGGAGCCGGGTACGGAATTGCCTATTCATCGACATCTGGGTTCCTAAGAGACAGCGATTGTAATTAGAGGAGCCATAGAGGTGTTGTTATTTGATGAAAACGGTAGTGTGACGGAGGGGTTCGTTTTACGACCTAATTCTGAGGCAGTAGGATTAAACGTTCCATGCGGACAATGGCACAAGACAATAGCACTTGAACATGGCACTGTGATATTTGAAGCCAAAGACGGCGCATATCGACCGCTCACAAAAGAATACATATTATATAAATGAATATCTTAGTTACAGGCGCCAAGGGGTTTGTTGGCAAGAACCTCTGTGCACAACTCAATAACATCAAGGACGGTAAAGCAAGAAACTATCCGGTTCGTATAGACGAGGTTTTTGAATATGACCAAGACTCTACGCCTGAGGAACTTGACCGGTATTGCCGCAAGGCTGACTTCGTATTCAATCTCGCCGGTGTTAACCGTCCTAAAGACAAGAAGGAGTTCATGGAAGGGAATTTTGGATTTGCTTCCACACTCCTTGACACCCTCAAAAAACATGGCAATAACTGCCCGGTGATGCTGTCCTCGTCAATTCAGGCCACGCTCATTGGTCGATACGGCCACAGTGACTACGGCAAATCTAAACTTGCCGGCGAGGAATTGTTCTTCGATTACGGGAATGAAACGGGAGCAAAAGTACTCGTCTATAGGTTTCCGAATCTCTTCGGCAAGTGGTGCCGTCCCAATTACAACTCAGTTGTAGCTACATTCTGCGACAATATAGCTCATGACCTTTCAATTCAAGTCAATGATGCTTCTGTAGAACTGGAACTGCTATATATTGATGATTTGGTTGATGAAATGATTCTTGCGATAGAGGGAAAGGAGCATCATTGCGAATTTGACGGAGTGAAGTCCGTGGGAAAATCTGATGGGCGATATTGTTATGTACCGACTACCTTCCATGTAACACTTGGTGAGATAGTTGATCTATTGCATCAATTCGCGCACACGCCTCAGACATTGACGATACCTGAGATTCCCTCGGATGGTTTTGCAAAACGACTGTTCTCAACATACCTTAGTTACTTACCTGCTGAGAAAGCAGTCTTCGATTTAAAAATGAATGTTGATAACCGCGGTTCATTCACGGAATTAGTCCATACTGTCAATTGTGGACAGGTGAGCATCAATATCTCCAAACCAGGTATAACCAAAGGTCAGCATTGGCACAATTCCAAGTGGGAGCAATTCATCGTAGTTAAAGGACACGGCCTTATACAAATGCGCAAAGAGGGCACCAATGAAGTATTGGAGTATGAAGTTAACGGTGACAAAATTCAATCGGTTATCATGCTTCCAGGCTATACGCATAACATCATTAATCTCTCCGATACTGAAGACCTTGTCACAGTAATGTACTGCAACGAAGTCTTTGACCCTAAACGACCAGACACTTATTTTGACCTTGTATGACCTTTCATTTAAGCAAGAGTACATCTGATTTTATTAAAAGCGGCATTAATGGTAATGCTGCACCACTATTCACAATATATTTGTTCTAATAATTATTCAGATTCAATATTTTATAAAGTGTTTTCAACACAAGGAGACTATCTGGGTGTGGCGATATTCTTCTTTTTATCAGGCTATGGTTTGATGGAAAGGGAACAGAAATGTCACCTCGGATTATTACAGTTCTCCAAAAAAAGATTTTTAAACATAAACCTACCAGTCGTTAACATTCTGCTATCAACTTCTTCGTTGTAGCATTACTTATCCTTACATTCTCCCTTAGGAAAATAGAATTGAGAGCACCTTCGGTATTAGCAAGCCTATCATTTGATATTTATCTTGTTCACAATAAAGTTTTATTATCGATGAAAGCAAATAGTGAGATTGTAGAATTGCTCCCGTTCTTACTGTTGACAATAGCCTTCACTATCGGATTCCATTATTTTCGCACAAGGTTACTGAAGATTTAATTATGCTTAATCTTTATGTCGGAAATCTCTTCATTCAAAAATGACTTCCAGCGTATTAAATCGAGTTATATTTTGACACAAGAAAGCATACATAAGATAAATAAGAAAAGGCAATCAAATTTGGAGCTCTTGCGTATTATTGCCATGTTGGCGATAATAGCGCATCATTATGTTGTTAACTCAACGGTCGTGCGATCTTTCGTATATGACGGAAGTGCAACACCTCAGCAATACTTCTTGGAAGTATGGGGGATGTGGGGAAAGACTGGAATTAACGCATTTATCCTTATCTCTGGATATTTCATGTGCAAAATGTCGTTAACATTACGGCGATATGTTAAGTTGTATATACAAGTCTTTTTCTATGGTTTTTCTATAATGTTGATATTTGCATTGTGCGGTTACCAACCTATAAGTGTAAGTATGGTATTAAAAAAACTTTTCGGATTGTTGATTTCCATAAATAATGGTTTTACTGCAAGTTTTATGGTTTTTTACGCATTTGTGCCATTTTACAATAAACTAATTGAGTCTCTGAATAGAAAGGAATTGTTAGGACTAGTGGTCGGGCTTTGTTGTGTTATGACTATTTGTTCGACATTCTTCTTTGCCTCCACTATGAATGAACCGGTTTGGTATATGACACTTTATTTTATGGCAGCTTATATTCGGTTGTATCCTAACAAATATACTGAGAATCTGAAATTGTCGTCAATAACGCTCATCGTATCGATTTTGATTGCTATTGCGGTATGTCTGATTTTCGTTTATATTACCAATCACACTGGCAGACAAGGCTTCGCGGCATTTAAGTGGTATCTTGTAACCGACTCGAATAAATTTCTTGCATTTCTGATTGGTCTGTCCGCATTCTTAACAGCAAAAAATATCCGGATGGGATATTCCAAAACCATCAATGCTCTGGCTGCCGGTTGCTTCGGAGTCTTACTCATACATGCTTCTAGCGACACAATGCGTCAGTGGCTATGGTTGGATGTATGCAATGTCCCGGAAATGTTGCATGCCGATTTGCCAATACTGATTGCACAGGCAGTGGCGGTGCCGATAATAATTTTCCTTGTCTGCTCTTTCATTGACCTAATTTACAAGAAATTTATCGAGCCATTCTTTATGAGTTTGATTTTCCGTGAGAAGAGAGTGCTTAAATCAAAAGGCATTAATTGATATTTATTCGTAAATCTAATGGATCAAATTACTGTAACTTCACCATTGCTGCCGTCGCTTGAAGAATTTAATGAAATGCTCAAGCAGATTTGGGATAGCAAGTGGATAACAAATAACGGCCGGTTTCATCGTCAGCTCGAAAAAGAACTGGCAGCGTACCTCAAGGTTCCATATATCAGCCTTTTTACAAATGGCACGTTGCCCCTGATTACTGCATTGCAAGCATTACGTATTACCGGCGAGGTCATAACAACTCCCTACAGTTTTGTTGCTACTACACATTCGCTGTGGTGGAATGGTATCAAACCGGTGTTCGTTGACGTTGATCCCACTAATTGCGGACTTGACCCCAATAAGATAGAGGCTGCAATTACGCCGAAGACCACCGCGATAATGCCCGTACATTGTTATGGCAAGCCTTGTGATACTAAGTCCATTCAGGAAATCGCAGACAAATATGGATTGAAAGTGATATATGACGCCGCACACGCATTCGGCGTAGAAGTCGATGGAGAATCCATTCTGAATGCAGGAGATTTATCTACACTTTCATTTCATGCCACAAAGGTATATAATACGATTGAAGGTGGAGCGTTGGTTATGCACGACGAGAAAACTAAGCAGCGCATTGATTACCTTAAGAATTTTGGCTTTGCCAATGAAGTCACAGTAGTTGCACCAGGCATCAATTCCAAGATGGACGAGATGCGTTCGGCATACGGCATACTAAATCTCAGACAGGTCGACGAAGCTATAGCGGCACGCCAGAAAGTAGCCAATAGGTATCGCGATGCATTGCGTGAAGTAGAAGGCGTAAGTTTCTTCGACGATATGCTTGGCGTTCGCCACAATTATTCATACTTTCCCATCTTCATAGATGCAGAAAAGTTCCGGAAGACACGTGATCAGCTCTATTTTGAAATGCGTGATGCCGACGTGCTTGGACGCCGTTACTTCTACCCCCTAATCAGTGAATTCTCCACTTATCGTGGATTGCCATCTGCAAACCACGAGAATTTGCCCAATGCTTACAAGCTTGCTGAATCTGTGCTCTGCTTACCAATGCACCACACTCTATCCGACGAAGATATCGAACGAGTACTTGTACATTTCGTAAAATGAAAAAAGCTATTGTTTTGGCGGGAGGGTTTGACCAAATCGCATTAATTGATGAATTAAAAATGCGAGGTTTTGAGGTTGCCCTTATTGATTATTATGAAAATCCGCCTGCAAAAGACAGTGCCAATCGGCATTATTTTGGAAGCACTCTTGATTTAGACTTTGTTAGAAAAGTAGCAAGAAAAGAAAATCCTGATTTAATAACAACGGCATGTACCGATCAGGCTTTGATGACAGCTGCTTCTATATCCGAAGAGTTGGGTTTGCCATGTTATATAGATGCTAATACGGCCAGGAATGTCACTAATAAATCATACATGAAAAATGTTTTCATGAAATGTAACATTCCGACATCGAAGTATTCAGCGGTAAAATCATTAGAGGATTTAGATATTATTGAGCTCAAATTTCCGGTAATGGTTAAGCCTGCGGATTGTAACAGTTCAAAGGGTGTAAAAAAGGCTATCGATACAGTTCAACTAAGAGAATACGTTAAAGACGCGCTCAATTTAAGCCGTACAAATACAGCCATTCTGGAGGAGTTCAAAAGAGGACGAGAATATTCTGCCGATTTCTTCATAAAGGGAGGTAAAACAACACTCTTAAGTGTCACCGAGTCAAAGAAAATTCCGGATAATGGCGCATTTACAATCGCTCAAAGTTTATATCCGGTTGTTGACTCTTGTCAATTTGAAGCGATTGAACGTATTGGTAGTAAAATTGCAGATGCTTTCCAACTCAAGAACTCCCCGATGTTAGTTCAATTAATTGAGGAGGAAGGTGAATTTTTTGTATTGGAATTTAGTGCTCGCATGGGTGGTGGAAGTAAATATAAACTCATTGAGATTCTATCAGGCGTAAACATTATGTCTGAATATGTTAATCTGATAACAGGGATAACGCCTACTATTTCACCCATAAAGTCAGACAAGTTTGTTGAAGTAGACTATCTCTATTGTACTCCGGGTAATTATTCCGAAAATATTGGAATTGAGACCTTAAAGAAGAACAAAGTGATAGATTATTTTTTCCAGTATAAGACAATGCCTTCTATTATAGAACAAGCATTAACCAGTGGCGATCGAATAGGTGGAATAGTATTATCAGGAAAGAGCAAGAAGGACTTAGAATTAAAAAGAGAGCGATTTAATTCTAATTTCAAAGCTTTGGATGATAAAGGTACAGACATCTTTAATCACGAACTTTTTAGAAAAATATGAAGGTTGCTGTTATTGGTGCTGGGAATGGCGGTCAGGCAATGGCCGCCTGGATTGCAAATTCCGGAAACAGTGTCAGTCTGTATGACCGTAACGAAAAGAAAATTGAGGAATTAAGGAACCTCAGTACCATTGAACTTTCAGGAGCGGTTAAAGTGGTTAGCAAAATTGACGTGATTACCCATGATATAATTGAATGTATTAGTCACGCTGATTTAATTATGTTATGCACAACCGCTGATGCTCATCAAGAGATAGCGCAAACCATTGCGCCTTATCTTAAAGACGAACAAGTTATAGTGCTAAATCCTGGGAGGACGGGAGGTGCTCTCTGTTTTAGAAACACGTTAAATCGAAGTGACTGTCATGCAAAAGTTTATGTAGGTGAGGCGCAAACACTTGTTTTCGCATGCAGGTTGATCAAGAATGGAAAGGTTAATATAATAGGGATTAAAGATCGAGTACTTATGTCGGCAATACCGGCTTCAGATAATAATATAATACTCGAAAAGTTGGGACAATGTTTCACATGTACGGGCATGAAAACGAAGCGAGCAAGGGTGTGAATGTCGGTCGGCGGCGAAATGCGTTGATGTTCAGTGGGTTTGCTGGGCTTGAGTGTGGTCGGCCGGAAAAAACGAAGCGAGCATTTACTTGAATTTGGTTGAATCAGGCTTTAATAATCGGGCCGCAGCGTTTAACGAGCGTTTAATGCGGCTTTAATTCCCCTTTAATTGTCTTTAATAGCGTACGGCTGTATGGCTGGTTTTCCCCAGCTGTGTGGCCGCTTTCGTTGTGTGGCTGTACCAACGGCCCAGAACGACGCAGAGGGCGCGAAATTCAAGCGTTTACGGCGTTTGCGGGGCATTGTGCCGGTTGGTCGGCAGGGTAGGGGAGAGCAGAGCGCAATGCGCCCATGCACACGATGATCCGCAGCGGCTCCCTGGCGTTTAGCGGTGTTTAGAATCCCTATTAAATGGGAATGTCTGTGCCAGGCTCCAGATGGGTAAAAACTGGGGTAGGGGAGTAGTGGAAAAAGTGCCCGTTTCGTTCTTAAAACGGGGTTGGAGATACAGTTGGGGATACAGTTGGGGGTACTTTCGGCACTGTGTCCGCACCCCCCATAGGGACAAAAACGGCGGCAAAAATGGCGATTTTTGAGCGATTAACACCCCTTTAATTCCAAAAAGCACCTATTAAAATACCTTGTTGTGGATTGTTTAAGTGATTGGTAATAGGCGCGAAACGTGTTTAATGACTCCAAAAATGGTGTGAAACAGGGTAAAACGGACACCAGGAGACGTCCGCAGGGGTCAGTTGAGAGGACACGGGAGTACACGGTAGGAAAAGCAAAACCGACTTAAGGGGCAACGGCTGGGGCGGTCTGCGTATGGTCCTGTGCAATGGTATTCGCGTTTTTTCTATCTCGTAGCCGATCAATCTCTCGCTGCGCTTGTGCGAGTTGTTCGCGCAGTTGTCCCAATTCTTCGGCCTGTTGTAGGAGCTTAGCGTCTTTTTGCTCTAATACTGGGTTGAATTGTTTGAAAAAATCAACTATGGAGGTTTCGCCTGTTACTGCGATGGGCCGAGTATTGGGGCCGGAGTCTAAGCAATACATATCCCCTACCCCCATAATGACCCATTCCAAATTTATGTGTGGGTATGATGTTTTCATACGGCGTAAGAGTTCCACCGAAATTTTTTTGCGTCCGCTCTTAATATCGCTAATACCAGCTTTATTTGTGCCGAGAGTAGCGGCTAACTGCACATAATCAGCGACTCTCCCATTGGCGCGTAAGTCCTCAATGAGCTTTATAAATCTGAGATTTTCATCTGTTAGCATATTTTAGTCTGAAAAAATCCTACAATTCTATTTGAAGTATGAAAAATTCATACTATCTTTGCAGCGTGTTACTGGTAACGCCCGCACAAATTTACAAAAATTTAGATGGACTACCAAGGACATAGACCTCTTAAACAAGAAAATAAGTAAAAGGACAATGAAAGCAATCAAGTTAAGAATCGGTTTCCGCGAATGGTCGAAGCTCCCGGACTTCGCGGCAACAATCAACGAGGAGGACGAGCTGCTGGCGTATGAGATAGACGCCACCACTGCCCTGCTTGTCGCTCCGGGAGAATATGGCCTCGCATGGATAGAGGCGCAAGCCGCACAGTGGTTTGAGGACTACGAAATAGAAAACATTAAACAGTAAAAGGATATGGAAAAATTCATTACAGCAACCAAGGAAACCCGTGAGTATATAACCAAGGCATTCCGTGGAATCTCCCGTCAGACGCTTTGGCGCGCTCTCCATTTCGAGGACATGGACAAGGGTACTGACACAGAACGCCGAATCCGCAAAATGGCCCTCAATCGTGGCGGCATGGTCATGGTCGTAAGCCCAGAGATGGAGACAATGCACGATGCAGACGGCTACATGCGCCAATATTTCCCTAATGGGGCAATGCTGGAGGCCGACAAGAGAACCGGTGAAATAGTGCTTTTTCATAGGGGAGTGAAGATCGCAACCTATAAGCACCCAATGGTGAAAGATATTCCAGCAATCCAGGAACATGCTAAAAGCCTTTGAGCATGGAGACAGTAAACGGAACAATTTGCATAAGCCACGCGGAACTTACTGGGCGGATAATCACCACAGCTAATCTTAAAGCTCTGGTGAGAAAAGGTCAGGTTAAGCAGGTGCAAAAAGGTGGCAACGGGCGGGAGGCTCTGTTTGCCGTTGACAGTCTGCCCATGAAGTGGCGCACGGAGGTTTACAAGCGCTTTCCCGACTTGCAGGAACAGGCCGAGAGCAAGGAATTTTTAGACACGATAACTCCGGACGGTGCAGCCTTTGATTTTTTCCAAGGTTACCAGTTGAGCGATGGCCGGCACTTGTCCGAGGACAAAGTGCTGGAGTATTCAAGCAACGCGGCAATAATGAACGCTTTCCGGCGGTGCTGGCTCGCTCATGTGAGCAAACGGCAGCGGAGCGGCAAAAAGGCGACCGCAGCAAAAGACTTCTGGAAACGTGCGGCGGCAGCTCTGCCCCGTCTGGCCGATAGCTTCCCGCACTCGCTCCCCGGCAGCCCGCGCCGTCTGCAAATGAAGATGGCCGAGTATGTGCGCGACGGTTATGTGTGCTTTATCTCCGGCAAATTCCTGAACGGCAACGCCGCCAAGGTGGCCAGCGACGAGCAGGAGCAAGTAATGACGGCGCTGCTCTCGCACCACAACAACCTCCCTGACACACTTGTGGCCGAGGGTTACAATCGCATTGCCGAGGCCAAGGGGTGGAAGCCGATAACCGCCGGAGCCGTAGCGGTATGGCGCGAAAAGCTGGGCACAGTGATAAGGGCCGGCCGTTTGGGCGTGTCGAACTTCCGCAACAACGTGACAATGCAGGTGAAGCGCAGCAGGCCGACAA
>ERZ836877.4498-NODE-4498-length-14227-cov-14.396486_pt1 | contig 14227 bp, 9 predicted proteins | sample MGYA00519469_ERZ836877 | MGnify/ENA primary metagenome ERZ836877 (study PRJEB31850, sample SAMEA3708809) | human gut metagenome | biome: human gut; feature: human-associated habitat; material: faeces | place: China | collected 2014 ... | reverse complement strand
AATCCCTTATTTAGTTTTTTTTGAGGTGGCCGTTGTAACGCAACCTTAGGAGGCGGGCCCTCTATCCCGGTGAGGTACGGAGGCAAGTATGAAGATTGGTTTTTGCTAGCTGAAATCAGCTCGGTTCTCTTAGGAGGCGGTCACTCTATACAACTGAGGTACGGAGACATACGCAAACTGTATTTTACTCCATCAGGCGCACATTTGTCAACGGAAAAGCATAAAAAAGTTGGTGAAACCCCTTGCAATCAGAGAAACAAGGGCATATAATAGCAAGGTTAATGAAATTATACCCGAGAGAAAGGGGTTTTTACCTTTGCAGAACGAGAAATTGAGAAATGTCGCCATTATCGCCCACGTTGACCACGGCAAGACCACGCTGGTGGATCAGATGCTGAAGCAGGGCGGCGTATACCGTGAGAATCAGGAGACGGTGGAGCGCGTCATGGACTCCAACGATCTGGAGCGTGAGCGCGGCATCACCATTCTGGCCAAGAACACCGCCATCCAGTACGGCGACACCAAGATCAACATCGTGGATACCCCGGGCCACGCCGACTTCGGCGGCGAGGTGGAGCGTATCCTGAAGATGGTCAACGGCGTTATCCTGCTGGTGGACGCCGCCGAGGGCCCCATGCCTCAGACCCGCTTCGTGCTGAGCCGTGCGCTGGAGCTGGGCCACCGTGTCATCGTGGTCATCAACAAGATCGACCGTCCCGACCAGCGCATTCACGAGGTCATCGACGAGGTGCTGGAGCTGCTGCTGGAGCTGGACGCCACCGACGACCAGTTGGACAGCCCCATGCTGTTCTGCTCCGCCCGCAACGGCACCGCCAGCTACTCTCCCGACACCGTGGGCACCGACCTGAAGCCGCTGTTTGACACCATTCTGGACTATATCCCTGCGCCGGAGGCCGATCTTGACCAGCCCTTCCAGATGCTGGTGTCTGCCATCGATTATAACGATTTCGTGGGCCGTATCGCCATCGGCCGTATCGAGCGGGGCGTGCTGAAGCAGAATCAGGAGATCGCGGTGTGCAACTATCACGATCCCGACGCGCCCGCCAAGAAGGCAAAGGCCGTCAGCATGTACGAGTTTGCCGGTCTGGGCAAGGTGCCCATCACCGAGGCGACCGCCGGCAACATCATCGCCCTCAGCGGCATCGGCGATATCACCATCGGCGATACCATCTGTGCGCCCGACTGCGTGGAGCCGCTGCCCTTCGTGAAGATCAGCGCGCCCACCGTGGAAATGACCTTCTCTGTCAACGACAGTCCCTTTGCCGGCCGCGAGGGTAAGTTCGTCACCTCCCGCCAGCTCCGTGACCGCCTATTCCGCGAGACGCTGAAGGACGTGTCCCTCCGGGTCAGCGAGATCGAGGGCGCTATGGACGCCTTCAACGTGGCGGGCCGCGGCGAAATGAGCCTGTCCATTCTGATCGAGACCATGCGCCGCGAGGGCTACGAGTTCCAGGTGTCGCCTCCCCGCGTGCTGTACCAGACCATCGACGGCAAGAAGTGCGAGCCCATCGAGCGTCTGGTGGTGGACGTGCCCAGCGAGAGCGTGGGCGCCGTCATCGAGAAGCTGGGCGCCCGCAAGGCCGACCTGACGGAGATGACCCCCATCGGCAATCGCATGAAGGTGGAGTTCCTGGTGCCCAGCCGCGGCCTGTTCGGCTATCGCAACGAGTTCCTGACCGATACCCGCGGCGAGGGTATCATGGCCAGCGTGTTTGACAGCTACGCGCCCTTCAAGGGCGAGCTGAGCCGCCGCAATACCGGCTCTCTGGTGGCCAGCGAGACCGGCGAATCCATCACCTACGGCCTGTTCAACGCTCAGGAGCGCGGCGTGCTGTTCATCGGCGCCAACGTGGGCGTGTACGAGGGCATGGTGGTGGGCGTCAGCCCCAAGCAGGAGGACATCGTGGTGAACGTCTGCAAGAAGAAGCAGCTGACCAATACCCGTGCCGCCGGCAGCGACGACGCTTTGCGTCTGGTGCCGCCCCGGAAGATGAGCCTGGAGCAGTGTCTGGAGTTCCTGGCGGATGACGAGCTGCTGGAGGTCACCCCCAAGAACCTCCGCATCCGCAAGACCATCCTGAACCACGAGCGCCGCATGAAGGCCCAGCACGGTAAGAAGAACTGAAAATTGAAATCCCCCCGCCTGTCCGAGTGGACAGGCGGGGTATTTTTCTGCATAAAATTTGCAAACTCCCCTTAAACAAAGCGGGGAAAAATTTGGAAAGGTGTAGCTTTGCAAATTTTTATGAAGATTCAATTTGCAACGATATACTTTAGATTATACACCAAACTTCAGGATTTGCAAGGGGAAACACGATTATTCTAAGGCAAAATTTCACTTCTTTTCGACCTTTGTAAAGGTACACTTTATCAAAATTCAAAAGGAGGGAATGGGTAAAGCTCTTATGACGGATTGGGAGCCTGTGCCTGAAATGCAATGAAAAGAGAAACGAAGACGAAAGGGGTTCTCTCGTGTCTGTTGGCGTTGGTGTTGGCACTTTCAATCACACCGAGCGTATTTGCGGAGGAGTCTGTTGGCGGCACAACAATCTACGTGGATGCGATGAATGGTGATGATACGCAGGAGGGAGTCGGCACAACCAGTGACACAGCTTATGCGACGGTAGCTGCGGCTGTGGCCGCTGCAAAAAGTGGCGATACCATCCAACTGAGTGAAGGCAACTACACACTGTACGGTGTTTCCAGCGAGGGACACACCAAGGGAAAAAACCTGACATTTGTAGGTCAGGGAACTGATAAAACAGGGTGGAATATCGGTGCAAAAGTTCCTGATCCAGCTAATTTCGGTACAGAGTACAACGGCGATTACAGTTTTGACGGGGCAAAAACGATTGCATTTGAAAATATGACGCTCCGTTCGGGTAAAGCAGATTACCTTGGCTTTATCCGTGCCAACAATACTATTGTTGAAAACTGCGTGATCAACGGCAAGACTTTCTACTGGGGTTATCAGACTGCAATATTCAGAAATACCACATTCAACTGCCCAAATAAAGATTACGCCATCTGGACATACAGCTCTCCCGTGATGACTTTCGATAACTGCACGTTTAATTCCTCTGGCAAAGTCATCAATGTCTACACCGATTATAGTGCAGGAAAGCATGACATCACAGTAAATTTCAACGGTTGTACAGTCAATAATTCCGATCAGTCTCTGAAGCCGGTGCTGAACATCAACGACAGTAACATGGGAGATTATAAGTATGTCATCAATATTTCCGGCAGCAATGCTGTAAACGGGGTAGATACAGATAAGATAACCTGCTCTCGTTTGTTTGGCTATGGCGGTAAATCCGGCAATAATACAGGCAGAACTATTGTAAACTTCGGTAACACTACCGTTTGGCAGGGTGGCAAAATGGTTGATGCCAAGGGATACCATAACAGCGGTGTGACGGCAGATGGCGTTACGTACGACAATCATGTTAATGGTTCCAATTTTAGTCTGTATGCCGAAGGTTATAAGGATAATGCGTTTGATACTACGGCAAGTGAATGGACTACGAATGCTGATGGCACGATAAGCCGTACTGTAACAAAAAAATGCAAGTATTGTGGATATCAGGAAAATGTCACGCAACTTCAAGTTAAGTTAACTTATGATGCAAATGGCGGCGAAGGAGCAATAGATCCAGCAACTGGTGCAGCAGGAGAAAGGGTGACCGTTGCAGAAAATGTTTTTACCCGCAGCAACTACAACTTTACCGGCTGGAATACACAGGCAAATGGCAGGGGTACTGCTTACAAACCGGGCGATAGTTTTACATTGACTGACAAAGATACCGTGCTTTATGCTCAGTGGAGCAAAAACAGTGGTAGCGCTGGCACTGGTACAAACGGAACAGCCAAACCAATTGATTCTCCGAAAACCGGTGATAATAGCAACCTTGCCTTATGGTTTGTTCTGCTGCTTGCCAGTGGCGGCGCAGTAACCGCAACAACCATTTACAGCAGAAAGAACAAGCGCAGTGTAAAGTAAGATCAAATGATTAACCCAAAGGCGGCTGTCGGAAACGGCATATCAGGACAAGTATTAAGAGCGGGATTCACTGTGCACAAGTGACCAACAGGGGCCGACAGAGTCGTCGGCCCCTACAGCGGTTTGGCGTTAACAACGTCAGTAGGGGCGGACGACTCTGTCCGCCCTGCTCAATAAAGCAACAAAAGAGACGGCCTGCGCCGTCTCTTTTTTCGTTTCGATTACCCCTCTATCACAATATCGCACCGCGCCTGTACGTCAAAAGCCTGAAAATACATCTCCTCAAAGGGGATCCAGCGGTCACGGAACATCTGCGCCTTCTCCGGGCCGTTGCGGCTTTCGATGCGCCGCAGCTGCTCCTCCGGCGCAACGGTTAGGAACACCCGCAGGCCGTAGTACTCCCGCAAGGTGGGATGGCAGGCGTAGGAGCCCTCTACAATGGTCAGATGCGTGAGCGGGACGGTCACGGGCGCGCCCAACTGCTGCCGGGCGCAGAGGTAGGGACGGTAGGTAACGGGCTGCGCATTGTGGAGCGGCAGCAGCACCTCCGCCAGAAACCGCTCGTGATCCACATTTTCGCCGGGCTGGGACAGCCGCTCCGCCGTCCGCTGCTCAGGGCGGGGAAAGAAATCGTCCATGTGGAACACGCTGCACCGCAGCTCACGCTCCAGCCGCGCTGCCAATGTGCTTTTGCCGGAGCCGCACCGCCCGTCGATGGCGACAATGAGCCGCCCTTTTTGTTGAAGCTGCTCCTCAATGGCCTGCACCAGCCGGGTATAGTCACGGTCAGTCATATGGTTTCCTTTCTTACTGGGGCGCGCTGCCGCTTATTTCGCGGCGCCCCAGTGGACAGTCCAGTTTTCCAGATGGTAAAAGGGGTCGGCTGCGGTGGGGGTGACGTGCTCCACCGCGTCGTAGGGCAGCAGCACTGAGGTGCGCTTGAAGCAAAGGGGGATGATGGGCATTTCGTTTTGCAGGTGGCGGCACAGCCGCTCCATGGCGGCGGCCCAGCCGTCGTCATCGGCGGAGAGATACGCCGCCAGCAGAACGTCCGTGGCGGGATCGGAGAAGCCGCCGTAGTTCAGGCTTCCTCCGGTGCCTACCAGCGCCGTGGCGTCCCAATCCGCCGTCAGCTTGCACTCGCCGTAATACATGTCGTACCGGCCCTCCGCCAGCGCGGTAAGGTACTGATCCCATGGCAGTGCCTGCACCGTGACCTTGAAGTCATACTGCTCCAGCGCCTTGGCGATCTCCTGCGCAATGGCTACACGGAAGCTGTTTTCGTTGTTGACCAGCAGCGTCATGTTATAGATCCACTCGCCGTCGGCCATGCTCAGCTCCGCCATGGCGGCGGCGCAGTCGTCGGCGGTATAGGTCTGCTCCAGTGCTTGGGGATACAGGCTGCTGACGGGGCTGACGGGGAACTGCGTCTCCTCGCCGTGGCCCATCAGATAGGCGCTGACATAGGTGGCGCGATCCATGGCCATGCTGATGGCCAGCCGCATTTCCGCCTTCTGGAACAGGCTGCGGGAGTGGTTGAAGCCCAGAAATTGCAGAATGGTGGTGTCCGCGTCGGTATAGCTGCCGCTGGTGGAGGCCACGTCGCCCCTGGAGCCGGTCATGTCGTAGGCCAGCAGGTGCACGTCGTGGGAGGAAAAGGCGTAGGCGGCGGCCTCCTGACTCTTATAGGACAGCAGATTGATCTGATCAAAGGGCAGCGTTACGCTGCGCCACCAGTGGGAATTGCGCGCCAGCAGCTCGGCGCTGCCGGACTTGGTGTAAGGCCCGGTGCCGGTGGGGAAGGGGTCGTTTTCCGTACCGGCCTTGACGATGGGGATATCCAGCAGCGCGGTGAAGTCCCGGCGGTCCTGGGCCAGCTGGATGGTCACGGTGTCGCTGCCGGCCGCCTTGATGGCGGTCACATCCGCCAGACGGGCGGCGTAGCGGGAGGACTGCTGGGCCCGAAGCAGCGTGACGGCTACATCCTGCGCCGTCAGCGCCGTGCCGTCACTGAAATGGACGCCGCCGCGCAGACGGATGGTGTAGGTGAAGGACTCCGGGTCGTAGTTCTCGCTCTGGGCCAGCACCCGCTCCGTCTCAAACTGCGGGGACAGGCGGTACAGCGGCTCGTACAGCAGGGTGGTCAGCGTCAGCTGAATGCCGTCGCCGCAGGTGATGGGATCCAGTGTCTCGCCGCTGAGATAGGGCAGGGCAAAGGCGGTCAGGGCGGGAGTTTCCTCCACGGTGTCGGTCTGGTAGTATTGGGACAGCTCGCCCAGGGGATTATCGGTATAGGTGCCCTCGTCCCAGTTGGCGCAGCCGGACAGGGACAGGAGCGACAGCGCCGCCAGCAGCAGCGCCGCAATGCGTCGTTTCATAGCGTATCCTCCAGCGAGATCATGGCGATCTGACTGCCCCGCTCGCCGCCGTGCTTCCGGTGGCTCCAGTAGAGGTCGGTGCGGCAGGCGGTGCAGTCGCCGCTGACGTCGATTTGGGTGACGCCGGACTTCCGCAGCCACAGGGCGTTGATGGTCTTCAGGTCGATGTGGTATTTGCGGCCGTTCCAGGTAATATAGGGCTCGGTCTCGTCGCCCAGCGCGGCATGGAGCGCCGCCGGAACGTCGCCGTCCGTCTCGAAGCAGCACTGGCCGATGGCCGGGCCGATGGCGGCCCGGATATCCGCCGGGTCGCAGCCGAAGATCCGCTGCATCTCCCGCACCGTCTTGGCGGCGATGCCCAGCGCCGTGCCCCGCCATCCGGCGTGGCAGGCGCCGATGGCTTTGCGGACGGGGTCGTGGAGCAGCACCACATTGCAGTCGGCGGAGAACACCACCAGCGGCAGATGGAGCACGTCGGTCACCATGCCGTCCACGGAGGGATAGTCCCGGTCACGCCACAGACCCTTTCCTGCGTCGGCCTCCGTCACGTGGCGCACCACATCCTCGTGGATCTGCTTGGACAGCACCACACGGTTCACATCTGTGCCCAGCGCGGCGCAAAAGCGGCGGTAGTTCTCCTGTACGCGGGCGATTTCATCGCCCCGGCCTACCCCTAGGTTCAGACTGTCCCACGGCGCAGGAGACACGCCGCCGGGGCGGGTGGAAAAGCCGTGGCACACGCCAGAGAGGGTATCGGCGGTCAGGATGGTAAGACCGTTTTTGGGGTTGGTGTGGAACATAGAGGCCTCCTTTCGGGGTAGGGAGAATACATCGGAGAGCGGCATCAAAGGCCCCCTTGTGTAAAGGGGGCTGGCTCGGCGTAAGCCGAGACTGGGGGATTGTCGGGGTATTTGACAACCCCTCCGTCGCCTACGGCGACACCTTCCCTTACACAGGGGAGGCTTTGGGTGCGTTTCTCGCCTGAGGGAAATATCGGGCGGCGGCATCTGCCGCCGCCCGTTTTGGCTCGTATGAAATCAGGAGTGATACTCCTTGCAGTCGCACTTCTTCCACTTCAACCCGCTGCCGCAGGGGCACAGGTCGTTGCGGCCGATCTTGACCACCTTCTTGGGCTGCTTCTTCACGGTGCCGTCGCCGCCCACGTTCTCGGTCATGCCCTTGGCCACCCGCTCGCGCTTGATCTCCTCGTTGCGCTGGATACGGACGCTGTAGAGACGGCGGACAGTCTCCTCCTGAATGGCGGAGATCATCTCCTCGAACATCTCAAGGCTTTCCTTCTTATAGGCGTCAACGGGGTTGGTCTGGGCGTAGGCCCGCAGGCGGATGCCCTGACGCAGATCGTCCATGGCGTCGATGTGCTCCATCCAGTACTCGTCGACCACTCGCAGCAGCACCACGCGCTCCACCTCACGCATAACGGGGGAGGTGAATTCCTGCTCCTTCTTCTCGTAGAAGTCGGCGGCGGCGGTGATGAACCGCTGGGCCAGCTCGTCGGCGGTCAGGGAAGGCAGCTCCTCCTCGGTGATCTTCACGGCATACTTGGGGAAGTAGAGACCCTCCACGCCCCGCAGTAGCTCCTTGCACTGTGCCGCGTCGATGTGGGGCTGGGACAGGAAGACGGAGTTCACCTGATTGGTGATGGAGGTGGACATCATGTTCATGATGGTCTCCTTCACGTCCAGACCGTCCAGCACCTGCTTGCGCTGACCGTAGATGATCTCGCGCTGCTTGTTCATCACGTCGTCGTACTCCAGCACCGACTTACGGGTCTGGAAGTTGCGGCTCTCCACAGTGGTCTGAGCCTGCTGGATGGACTTGGTGAGGAGCTTGTTCTCAATGGGCATATCCTCGTCCACCTGAAGGCGATCCATCATATTGGTGATCCGCTCGCCGCCGAACAGACGCATCAGATCGTCCTCCAGCGAGATGTAGAACCGGGTCTCGCCGGGGTCGCCCTGACGGCCGGCACGGCCGCGCAGCTGGTTATCGATACGGCGGGAGTCGTGCCGCTCTGTGCCGATGATGAACAATCCGCCGGCCTGACGGACGCGCTCGGCTTCGCCGGCGATCTCGTCCTTGTGCTTCTGCAGCCGCTCGGCAAACAGCTGGCGGGCGTCCAGAATCTCCTGATTATCGGTGTCGGCGTAGCCGGTGGCTTCGGCAATCAGCTCGTCGTCCATACCGGCTTTCCGCAGGTCGTTCTTGGCCAGATACTCGGCGTTGCCGCCCAGCATGATATCCGTACCACGGCCGGCCATGTTGGTGGCCACGGTGACGGCGCCGAACTTACCGGCCTGCGCCACAATCTCGGCTTCCTTCTCGTGGTTCTTGGCGTTCAGCAGATTGCAGGGGATACCCTCACGCTGCAGCATATGGCCCAGCAGCTCGTTCTTCTCAATGGAGACCGTACCCACCAGCACAGGCTGGCCCTTGGCGTGGCATTCCTTCACCTGCTTGATGACGGCGCGGTATTTGCCGTTCTCGGTCTTATACACGCTGTCGTCGTAGTCGATACGGGCGATGGGGCGGTTGGTGGGGATCTCCACGATATCCAGCTTGTAGATGGTGGCGAATTCCTCCTCCTCCGTCATGGCCGTACCGGTCATACCGGACAGCTTGGTGTACATACGGAAGTAGTTCTGGAAGGTGATGGTGGCCAGCGTCTTGCTCTCCCGCTGCACCTGCACCTTTTCCTTGGCCTCGATGGCCTGATGCAGACCCTCGCTGTAGCGGCGGCCGAACATCAGACGGCCGGTGAACTCGTCCACGATGACGATCTCGCCGTCCTTCACCACGTAGTCCACATCGCGCTTCATGATGCCGTAGGCCCGGATGGCCTGATTGATGTGGTGGGAGATGGTGCTGTTCTCCGGGTCGCCCAGATTGTCCAGATGGAAGAACTCCTCCGCCTTGGCGATGCCGCGGGCGGTCAGGGTGACGCTCTTGGCCTTTTCATCCACGATGTAGTCGGCGTCGATGTTGGGATCTTCCTCCTCCTTGCTGTCCGTCTCCACGATGACGAAGCGCTTCAGCTTGCGGGCGAAGGCGTCGGCCATGTCGTACAGCTGGGTAGACTTGTCGCCCTGACCGGAAATGATAAGGGGGGTGCGGGCTTCATCGATCAGGATGGAGTCCACCTCGTCCACGATGGCGAAGTTGTGGCCCCGCTGCACCAGCTCGCTGGAGTAGATGGCCATATTGTCGCGCAGATAGTCAAAGCCCATCTCGTTGTTGGTGCCGTAGGTGATGTCGGCGTTATAGGCTTTCTGCCGCTCCTCCTTGGTGAGGTCGTGGATGATAAGACCCACGGTCAGACCCAGGAAGCGGTGTACCTTGCCCATCCATTCGGAGTCACGCTTGGCCAGATAATCGTTGACGGTGACGATGTGCACGCCCTTGCCGGTCAGCGCGTTCAGGTAGGCGGGCAGCGTGGCCACCAGCGTTTTGCCTTCACCGGTCTTCATCTCGGCGATGCGGCCCTGATGCAGCACAATGCCGCCCACCAGCTGCACCGGATAGGGGCGCAGGCCCAGCACGCGGTCCGCCGCCTCGCGGACGGTGGCAAAGGCCTCCGGCAGAATGTCGTCCAGCGTTTCGCCGTTGGCCAGACGCTCCTTGAACTCCGGCGTCTTGGCCTGAAGCTGGGCGTCGGTCATGGCCTTGTACTCGGCCTCCATGCCCTCAATCTGGTGGACGATGGGCCAGATGGATTTCAGCTCACGTTCGGAATAGGTTCCGAAAATTTTGGTGATCAGTCCCATGTATTTTGATCCTTTCTGTGAAAAGAATTCATGCATCACATAGTAATACAAATATCAGTATATCATACTTACGTGCCAGATGCAAAGGAAATTTGACGAACCGCCGCCCCAGTGCTGTTTAAGGGGAATTACAGCTTGCCTACGGCGGGGAAACGTGGTATGATAACAGGTAACTTATCATAGCAGAAAAAATGACCAAATCTGTGAACTTTTTGGAAAGGATGTACGCCATGAAGCTGAGCTTTTTCGGCGCTGACCAGTGCGTCACCGGCAGCTGCCATTGTCTGGAGGTCAACGGGAAGCACATTCTCATCGACTGCGGCTTGCAGCAGGGACGGGACGAGGTGGACAACGCCACGCTGCCCTTCCACCCCGGCAGCATCGACGCCGTGCTGGTGACACACGCCCATATCGACCACTCCGGCCGTATCCCCATGCTGATCAAGAACGGCTTTCAGGGGAAGATCATCACCACCCGGCTGACGGCCAATCTGCTGAATATCATGCTGGCGGACTCTGCCCACATTCAGGAGAGCGACGCCGAGTATCAGAACCGCAAGAACCAGCGCGCCGGCCGCCCCAACGTGGAGCCGCTGTACACCGTGGCGGACGCCATGCGTGTGCCGGAATTTTTGCAGACCTGCGAGTATCACCAGACCGTGGACGTGTGCGAGGGCGTGAAGGCCACGTTTATCGACGCGGGCCATCTGCTGGGCAGCGCCTCCATCCTCATGGAGCTGACCGAGGGCGGCGAGAAGCGCAACATCGTGTTCTCCGGCGATATCGGCAACGTGGATCAGCCCATCATCCGGGATCCTCAGTTCTTCGGCGGGGCGGACTATGTGGTGATGGAGAGCACCTACGGCAACCGCAACCACACCGAGGTGTGGAGCTATACCGACGATCTGGCCCAGATCATCGACGAGACGCTGGGCCGGGGCGGCAATGTGGTGATCCCCTCCTTCGCCGTGGGCCGCACTCAGGAGCTTTTGTACTTCATTCGGGAGATCAAGGATCGTCATTTGGTGACCTCCGTGCAGGACTTCCCGGTGTATGTGGACTCGCCGCTGGCCAAGTCCGCCACCCGCATTTTCTGCGGCGATCTCCGGGGCTATCTGGACGAGGAAGCGCTGGCACTGGTGCAGGACGGCACCCATATGTTCAACTTCCCCGGCCTGCACCTGACGGAATCGGTGGAGGAGTCCAAGCTGCTGAACATGGACGGCACCCCCAAGGTCATCATCTCCGCCAGCGGTATGTGCGACGCGGGCCGTATCCGCCACCACCTGAAGTATAACCTGTGGCGCGCTGACAGCGCTGTGGTGTTCGTGGGCTTCCAGTCCCCCGGTACGCTGGGCCGTACCCTGCTGGACGGCGCCGCCAGCGTGAAGCTGTTCGGCGAGGATGTGGCTGTCCGGGCCAAGATCGTCAATTTCCAGGGCCTCAGCTCCCACGCTGACCGGGATCATCTGCTGGACTGGATCTCCCACTTCAAGGAGCCCAAGCCCCAGCACGTGTTCATCGTCCACGGCGACCGGGAGGTAGCGCCCCTGTTTGCCGAGACGGTCAGCGCCATGGGCTTCAACGCCCACGCGCCCCAGTATACGGAGGAGTACGACCTGATCACCTGCACCCAGCTGGCAAAGGGCTTCCTGCCGGAGCGCAAGAAAACCGTGTTCGACGGTCAGGGCGGCCGGGCCGGTGTGGTCTATCAGAAGCTTTTGCAGGCGCTGGACGCTCTGCAGGCACTGGTGCGCCGCAGCAAGGGCCGGGACAACAAGACTCTTGGCACCATGGCCGAGGCCATCCGCAAGGTCACAGAGAAATTCGAGTTTTAATAGAACATGAAAATAGGGGAAGCCGGTGGCTTCCCCTATTTTTGAGAAAGAGGTCACATGGAAACGCTGCAAAAAAACCAGACCGTCCGGGCGGTCATCGAGGGCTATTCCTCCGAGGGACTGGGCATCGCCCGTGTCAACGGGCAGGTGGTGTTCGTCCACCGGGCCATCCGGGGCGAGGATTGCGATATCCTCATCATGAAGGTGCTGAAGCACGCCGCCTTCGGCAAGGTGACGGCCATCCATACGCCGTCCGAGCACCGGCAGGAGCCGGACTGCCCCTACTACGGCAGGTGCGGCGGCTGCGACTTCCGCCACATGGACTATGCCGAGGAACTGGCCGCCAAACGCCAGCGGGTGCAGGACGCCCTGACCCGTCTCGGCGGCAGCGATGTACAGGTGGAGGAGATCCTGGGTGCGCCGGACACGGACTGCTACCGCAACAAGAGCCAGTATCCCATCGCGCCCAACGGTACGGTGGGCTTTTACCGCGCCCGCAGCCACGAGGTCATCGGTGTGGAGCGGTGCCGTCTGCAAATGCCGCAGGCTGATGCGGCGGCTCAGGCGGTGCGGCAGTACATCCGGCAGTTCCGGGTGCCCTGCTATGACGAGAAAACGGGCCGGGGCCTGCTGCGGCATCTGTATGTCCGTACCAACGGGGCGGGGGAGAGCCTGATCTGCCTGTTGGGCAACGGAGAACGTGCGCCCCGTGAACCGGAGCTGGTGGAGCTGCTGCGACAGGATGTCCCCAGCGCGGTGGGTATCGTCTGGGGCGTCAACCGCAAAAGGGGTAATGTGATCCTGGGCGACAGCTACCGAACCCTGTGGGGGGAGAACACCCTGCGGGACACCCTGTGGGGACTGACGTTCCGGCTCAGCGTGCCGTCCTTCTATCAGGTGAACCGGGCACAGGCGGAGGTGCTGTACCGCAAGGCGGTGGAGTTCGCCGCCCTGACGGGGAAGGAGACGGTGCTTGACCTCTATTGCGGGGCGGGCACCATCACCCTGTGCATGGCCCGGCACTGCAAGCAGGCCATCGGCGCGGAGATCGTGCCGGAGGCCATTGACGACGCATGGCAGAACGCCAAGTCCAACGGCGTGGAGAACGTGGAGTTCTTCTGCGGCGATGCCAAGGAAACGGCGGCGGAATTGGCTCGCCGTGGGCTGCGGCCTGACGTGATCTGCGTCGACCCGCCCCGAAAGGGGCTTGCTCCGGAGGTGGTGGAGGCGGCCGCCGCCATGTCGCCCCGGCGGATCGTCTATGTGTCCTGTGACCCGGCCACGCTGGGCCGGGACGTGAAGCGCTTCGCGGAGCACGGCTATACCGCCGTCCGCGCCGCCGCTGTGGATCTTTTCCCAAGAACGGCACACGTGGAGACGGTGGCGCTGCTAGAGCGGAGCGGCGGGGAATAAACGGAGGATAGAGAAATGAGAAAATACATGGGATTACTGGTGGGCTTGCTTCTGCTGCTGGTGCTGGCGGCTTGCGGCAATAAAGCGGCGGAGAATGTGGAGGAAACGCCGGGCGACCCTACCGGCACGGTGAAGGTGGTTACGCCGCAGGAGGAGCAGACGCCGGAAGCGTCCGATGGAGCGGAACAGCAGCCGGTCTCCGGGGACCAGAAAACGCTGACACAGCAGGAGACACCGCAACAGGAGATGCCCCAGCAGGAAAAACAGAACGAACAGACCGGCGAACAGGGGCAGACCTCCAACGGCGGCGAGACGCTGCCGGATCACTGGACGGAGGGCGGCGGCCCTGCACCCTCGGGACAGCAGATGGTGGAGGCCACCAAAAACTATGACTGTGCCGCCGCTGAGAAGCTGGGAAAGGATCGGCTGATCGCCAAGGGACTGACCTACAATGAGAATCTGAACCGGGATGAGTGCACGGTGGATTCGGTGCATTTTTATGGCAGTGACGCCTATTTCAAGGGCGGACAGGCGTACCTGAACGATGTGGTGCTGTGGCAGGTGGAGCGGGTGTTCCCCACGGCGTCGGCTCCTGACGCGGCGTATACGGAGGTGCGCTGCCACGTGGAGTATTCCGACAGCAGCGTTGGCTACATCACGGAGATCTGGTCCAAATACGTGGGGCCAACGGAATAATAGTGTAAAAGCGGGTGCGTTTCCGATGGAAACGCACCCGCTTCAGCCTGTCAAAGAACGCCAGTTCTCGTTATGCGAGAGCTGGCGTTTTAGTCG
>ERZ836877.4493-NODE-4493-length-14244-cov-2.781521_pt1 | contig 14244 bp, 10 predicted proteins | sample MGYA00519469_ERZ836877 | MGnify/ENA primary metagenome ERZ836877 (study PRJEB31850, sample SAMEA3708809) | human gut metagenome | biome: human gut; feature: human-associated habitat; material: faeces | place: China | collected 2014 ... | reverse complement strand
TACGTCGTTGGCGATCATGATCGGGGCTTTATGATATACTTTTGCACCCGCCATAGCACCATTACACTGATATTCACACAGGTCCGGTCGGTTTGATAACGTAACCTTTCCCATATTTTCATCATAACCGGCTTCTTTAAAAGCGGTCATTACTTCATTGGAAATCAATTCGATTATTGTTTTCATACTTTCCTAAAACTCCTTTGTCAGAATCATTACATTATATCTTATCACGGGCACACAGGCTGGTCAACTAAAAGAATTCACCCTGTCTGCCCCTCTGTCAACTGTTTTTATGCAGACACGCTCCAGATTCCCCGCCCACATAAAGAAAGACAGAAGCGATTGTTTGTTTTTATTCCACGGATCACTTCTGTCTTTCTTTCATCTGCTATGCTTCTTCCTGTTTTTGTCTTCCTGCTTTGCTTTGTTTATAACAGTATTTCAAAATATCACTTCTGCGGACAATACCAATAAAATTATCCGCATCATCCAGTACCGGAACAAAGTTCTGCTTCATGGCCGTATCCACCAGATCCTCCATGTTACAGTTAATATCCACTGTCTGGTACTTCCATCGGAGAGGTACTCTGCTGATGCTGCAATCCTCCGCTTCCCGGATATTCAGAAACCATTTCTCCTTGATATATCGGAGCAGATCTCCCTCTGTTACAGTTCCCACATATTTTCCGTTCTTATTTAACATCGGAATAGCAGTATATTTGTGATATTCAATTTTTTCAAGTACCTGACGCAGAGTGTCATCATTTTCCACATAGGCAACTTCATTTTTTGGTGTTAAGAAAAATAAAATGTTCATCTACTATAAATCCCCCATAGAAATCTTTTTTTGAAATGACCGGACATTCTTCCCTTTCATTTCAGTTTTCCATTACCAGTATAACCCATTTTCCATCCGATATGGTGAATTTCGCGTGAATAATTTCTAATATTTTTCTTAATTTAATTCTGAACACTCGTATCCTTTTTCTACTCGTGACGAAGTGCATCGATTGGATTCAGATTTGCTGCCTTAATGGATGGAAGCAAACCGAAGATAATACCGATTGCCATAGAAAATACTACAGCCAGTACACTGACAGGTACGCTGATCGCCACCGGAGTCTGAGACATCTTCGATATCACCTGTGACAGGATCACTCCGGCGATTACTCCAAGAACCCCTCCGATACTGGTCAGCACAGCAGCTTCTGTAAGAAACTGCCACAGGATTCTGTTTTTTCTCGCTCCGATTGCTTTTTTCAGACCGATCTCACTGGTACGTTCCGTAACGGATACAAGCATAATATTCATAACACCGATACCTCCGACCAGAAGAGAGATACTTGCGATCCAAAGCAGCTGTTTGTTGGTGTTTTCACTGACTTTCTGCAGGTTCTTAACTGTTTTCAACAGATCCGCCGCCTTATAAGAGACGTTGCCACTGTCAGCACCACTGTTGCCGGCACCGTCCATCATTTCCTCTTCAGAATCAATCATACCGGAACCGGTCTGTCCGGTTACCGCCTGATTCATAATGTCCTCCACTTTTTTTCCTACAGAACTCATCATGTCTGTCTCACTAGCCATCACGCTGACTTCTTCCGGCTCATCATAATTATAGACAACCGGCCAGGTACTGTCCGGAATCAGCACGATTCCGTTGGTATTCTGATTATACGTATAGTAATCTTCCAGACTGTTGATCACCGGTTCGAAAGCATCTGACTTGCGGATACAACCGACCACGGTAAATGGTTCCCCCCGGAGTTCTATAGTTTTTCCCACCGGATTGTCTCCTGGAAATAAGGTCTGCACTGCCACATCGTCAAGCAGCACCACTTTCCGGAACTCTTTAAAGTCGCGTTCTACAAAATCCCTTCCATTTTGTATTACATAACCTTTTGTTTTCAGAAACTCCGCATCCACACCGTACACACTTCCACTGTCCAGGCTGGTGTTGCGATAGGTGATTCCGTCCGCATACCCTCTGCGGTTATAAAAAGTCGCACTCTCAACCCCTTCAAGACTGCGAATCTGTTCTTTCTGTTCATCGGAAATCACGGAAATATTATCCGGCAGACCATTGTCCATCCAGTACTCACTTTCTCCCTGGTAAAGCCGTACATCCACATTGTTGTTTCCTGCACCGATCAGATTCTGTTTGATCTGCTCGTTGGTTCCCTGAATCGTAGATGCGATGGAAATGATGGAAGCGATACCTATAATAATCCCCAGCATGGTCAAAAAAGACCGCATCTTATGAGACCATATCCCCCGAAAGGCCAATCTGATATTTTCTAGCATTGTTGTTCCTCCCATCTGCCGTTAATAGTTATAAAGGTCATCAAGCGTACCTTCTTCTGTCTTTGCACCCTCTCTGACATCTTTTCCATAAGGAAATGTGATCTTATCATCCATACTCAGACCGCCTGTGATCTGATAACTGGATCCATACTGAATACCGCCAACCTGTACTATCTGTTTGGTCAGATGTCCGGTTCCGTCGTCCTTCATGACGTAATACTGGCCGTTTTCTGTCCGCACAAAAGGTTTCTCCAGATAGATTCCTTGTCCCTGTCCGTCGCCCTCATCCAGCAGTGTAAGTTCTGCCCAGCTGTTATTACTAAGTCCGCTTGCATCTGCAATGTATGCGGTAAAGGGATAGGAAGATGCATTGGCTCCGTCCTGTCCGTTATCGGATGGATACGGAGAAATTTCCCGTACTTCTGCGGTAAAGCTGACACCATTGTCATAACTGTATCCGCTCAGTGTAGCTCCCACTTTCAGTTTATTCATTTGAGATTCGCTGACCGTTCCCTGCACATAAAGTCCTTCACTGCTGACCACCTGAATCAGCGGTTTTCCATCGTTACTTTCTTTTTCGGGATCACCGACTGTTTTCACCACACCATTTAATGTACTCTTAATTGTCTGGTTATTCAGCTTTTTCTGGATATCTTTAATCTCAAGATTGGCCTCCTTCATATCCAGCTGATAATCCCTGATTTCTTTTTCTTTATCCTTGATCTGCTGCTGAATCTCTGCAGCGGTTCCTCCATAAGAAGTTCCTGCATCACCGGATCCTGTCGTATCAGAACCAGTATCGGTAGTGATCACTTTTCTGCTTCCACTTCCCATTACGCTGGTAACTGTCAGATAGCGAATAGCGGCACTGTTTTCCTTTGTGCTCATTCCATCCACGGTATTTTCCTGTCCTGCCGTTTCCTGAGGATTGCCGGCTTCCGGTGTCGGTTCCGAGTTCTCTCCGGGAGTAACTTCCGGCGATACCGATGGTTTGGTTGGCTTTTCTTCCGGATTCGATGGTTCAGGTGGCTCCGGACTTTCTCCCGGCTTTGTTGGCTCACTTGGATCGGTCGGTTCGGTTGGCTCTCCCGGTGTCTCTCCACTTTGCTTTTTACTCAGATCCACCAGATATTCCCCGTCCTCTTTCACATCTGATGCAAAATCCTCATCTGCTCCGTTCTGTTCCCACGCCTTTATAAGATCACCATTTTCTTCTCGAACCTCAATACGAAAATATTTTCCATCTTCTTTTCTTTCCAGGAAAAAGCTTCCTTTCACAATACCATCTTTTTTCACCAGATAGGTCAGTGGTTTTTTCTCTGTTCCATCTCCCTGATAGGCACTGGCTCCTTTTTCAAGAACCGCTGCTGCTTTCAGATCCTCCGGCAGTTGACTATCACTGTCATCTGTTTCTTTTTCAAGATTCACCTGAAACCGCTCAGTATCCGCTACCTGAAAATCATCTTCTGTAATCTTCTGTCCCCAGATTTTTAGCAGCTCTCCATTGCTTACATCGCCCTCCCGGACTTCAATCACAAAGAAACACTGTTCCTCTGCCATTCGGTTTAAAAAGCTTCCCAGAATCACACCATCAGCAGCACACAGGAAATGATACGGTTCTTCCACTGTTCCCTCTCCCATATACGGTTCTGCCTCCGCTGTAAGCTCCTGATAAGCCTCTGCCGGCTCTTCCGGCTCCATGGACGGACCCTCCGGTTCCTCGCCCGGATCTTCCGGTATATCAGATCCCGGATTCTCGTTGCCGTTATCACTGGACGGTTTTGTATTCTTTAATTTTGTAATTTCCCTTTTTGCTTTCTCTATGTTCAGTTCGATTCCCTGTTTTTCCAGTTTTTTCATTTCCAGATCCAGATTCTCCAGGGTCATATCATACGTGAGCAGATCATCGCCGACCTTTACCGTATCTCCTTCTTTTACATGTATTTTCTTTACTGTCTGTGAATCTGCCAGATAAATATTCTGTGATACATCTGAAGTAATATTTCCTGACAGACTGTTGTCGGACCATCCACCGCCACCTGACATGTCACTGACAGATACCACCTTTACCGTACTCTGACTGCTTGTTTTCACCGCATATACAGTCACCCCTCCAAGCAGGAGTACTCCTGCAGCAATAAAAGCCACAATCCATTTTTTCTTCATGGCTGCTCCTCCTTTTTCATTATGCCGTCGCGGATAATTACTTTTCTCTGTGCTTTCGCTGCAATCTCGCTGTCATGGGTGATCATCAATACGCTTACTCCTTCATCGTTCAGGCTCTGAAACAGTTCCATAACCTGTTCTCCGGAAGTACTGTCCAGGGCACCGGTCGGCTCATCTGCCAGAAGGATCTTCGGCCGGTTAACCAGTGCTCTGGCAATCGCTACTCTCTGTTTTTGTCCACCGGAAAGCTGATTCGGCTGAAAATTCACTCTGTCTTCCAGTCCTACACGGGTCAGTGCCTGCAGTGCCCGTTCCCGTCGCTCTTTTTTCGCAACTCCCGCATAGGTCAGTGGCAGTTCCACATTTTCCAGTGCGGTCTGTCTCGACAACAACTGAAAGTTCTGGAAAACAAACCCAATCTTTTTCAGTCTCAGATCTGACATTTCATTTTCCGTACATTTGCTGATATCCTGCCCGTCCAAAAAAAGCTGGCCGGAAGTCGCCTGATCCAGACATCCTACAATATTCATCAGTGTTGTCTTACCGGAACCGGAAGGTCCCATAATAGCCACATATTCTCCCTGTTCCATCTGAAAATCAATATGTTTCAGAACCGGAATCACCATTTTTCCCTGAAGGTAATCTTTGCAGATATCTTTTAACTCAAGAATCACTGTGCATCCTCCGTTCCTCCGATGACCTCTTCGCTGCCATCAGCATTTGACTCATTCTGCTGCATCCCGTCTTCTGTGAGATCTTCCTGATTCGTCTCGCCGGAATCCACTCCATCCACATTCTCATCAGAAAGATCACTGCCGGAACCATCTTTTTCTGAGTAATCTTCATTCGAAAGATCCATATCGTCTCCATCCGTCACCGGGTTGCTCTGCCCCATCTGACCGTTGCTTCCCACTGCAGTCTTCATGCCTTCTTTTAATCCGTCTTCCGGATAAGTGATCATATCATCTTTACTCAGTCCATCTGCAATCTCATACTGGAAAAGTTCATCATCATGCTGTCCCAGCGTCACAGAACGCTTCTCCAGTTTTCCTTTTCCATCGTCAACCCAAACATATGGGCTGTCCGTATCTGCATCACAGATGAAAGATTCATCCAGCCAGATACCCGCCTTTTCCTCACTCTGTCCGTAATCGGCTTCCACATAAACATGCTGTCCAAGCATCAGCCCCTCAGAAGAATCCAGTTCTATATAGAACGGATAGGAATTGGACTGGGTGGATCCGTCACCGCTGCTGAAATAATAGCCATTATTGGAACCGTTGCCCGGATTTTCCTTATCTACCGCACCCATCGTTCCTTTCCAGGTGACAGAATCATCTACTCTGGAATGTACGATTACAGCCTGCCCCGGCGTTACAGATGCGATATTCTGTTCGTTTACCTTACATTTAATTCGAAAATCTCCCATTGCAATTATGGACATGAATGCCTGGCTGTCTCCTGAATAAGAATTACTGTCCTGATTTCCGTTATTGATGGACTTGACTACACCATCAATCTCACTGGTAACCTGACAGTTCTCGATGGAGTCCTGTAATTTCTGAATCTCCACCTGTTTGCTTTTCTTTTCATATTCGCTCTGTTTCAGTTCCATCTGGGCACTCTGAATCTGCATTGTATAGTCAAGCTGTGCATCATTTCCTGCACTCCTTTTTTCCTTTTCCAGCGCAGCAATCTCATTTTGTTTATTTCCGATATTGTTATCGATCCGTTCCAGCTCCAGCTTTGCTTTTTCCAGGTCTTCCTGTGATTTTTCTGTATCATAAGAGAATAGCGGATCTCCCTTGGATACTTCCTGTCCGACTTCCACATAAATGTCTTTTACTGTTTTATCCTGACTCTGCTGAATGTCCACCTGTTTCTGTGTTTCTACCACACCGGCAAAGCGATTCACTGCCCCGTTACCACTTCCCGGATTCATCAGATTATCTACGCTGTTTACATATACTACATTTTCCGTACTTCCATCCGATGATTTTCTGCCGAACAATGTCCACGCACCGATTCCGATTACCACAACGGCTGCAACAGCTGCTCCGATAAGAATAATTTTCTTTTTCTTCATGTCTGCCTCCTGTATTTGATAGGTTCTCATGGTTTCAGTATATCATAGTACATTCTGCTCTTCCTTACTTTTTCTTTACATTTCTATGGACATTTCCGATATTCTTTTCTTACCATTTTCTCGGCCCCAGAGTTGACATTTTTCCTCGTTCTGTTATATTAAATCTGTTACTGCGGTTCCGGTATTTTCTGAAAATACAATGCTTTATAGCAACTATTCAGTAGCCACTGTACCGCGAGGTGTTTTGGCATGAATATGCCAAAATCCCGAGACATACAAGCCAAAATGCCATCACCGAAGGTGATTTTAAATGCATTTTGGCTCGTAACTGTGAAGGTACTGAACAGTTACAATTTATATATATTAGGAGGTTCTTATGACACTTACCGGTATTCTTTCTTATCTGGCCGTTATCAATCTGACCGGCTTTGCCGCTTTTGGCATCGACAAATACAAAGCTATCCATCATAAATGGCGGATCCGGGAATCCGCACTGTTTGCCATCGCTATCCTTGGTGGAAGTGTCGGTTGTCTCATCGGTATGCATGTATTTCATCACAAAACCCTGCATCCTTCTTTCCGGATCGGGATTCCTATGATTCTTATTGTGGAACTGATCGTCGGATGTGTGTGTTTTTATACCATCAGCAACCGTACACCATACCGGCAGGATCCTGTCAAAGTAGTTCGTCACGAACTCTCCTCTCTGTCCCACCGGAAAAAATCCGACATTGCAAAAACACTTAATGTCCATGATGTTTTCCCGTCTGCTGACAATAAACAGTCCGTGCCTTCCGATATCACCTCTGTATTTGCTGATTTCTTTCATGATTTTTCATATCATATCAGAGATTTCTCGGAACAGGGAAATTCGGCTTCGGTCACTGTTTCCCTTACCACACCTGACGGCAAAGCACTGGCAAAAGAATACTCCCGTCAGGTAATGATCAAACAGATTCAGAACTCTGCAAGCCCTGCTTCTGTAGATTTTTCTCTGGAGGACTGCTATCTGCTTCTTGGCAATGTTCTGAAAAACAATGATTATAAAAGTATTACCTCTGACTATACCATCACCCTCACCCGATCCGAAAAAATCTGGAACATCGACTCCCCGAAAAGCCTGTCTGCTGCAGTAACCGGAAACTTTTCCACTTATGTGGCCGATGCATCCCTGTTTTCCCCCTCTGAGATCATCGCGATCCACCTGGATACTCTGAAAGCTTTCGACACCGAACAATTAAACCGTTATCTGGCACTGGACTCCCTCTTCAATTCCGAAGATACTTCGAGCCGTTCCGTTGTCAAAGCCATCGCCGGCCAGCTTCTGAACTGCCTGGACTACTCCATCACATCGGAGCTTTTGTCTGCTGACGGTATGGATGCCTCTGTAGATCTGAATCTGACCAGTTGCGATTTTTCTTCTGTTGTATACTCCTATCAGGAACAATACACCGCCTACCTGGCGTCCTCCCAGGCTCTGGAAGACGGAACCGAAGGCCGCCAGACCCACGCCACCGCTCTCCTGACAGACTGTATCGCTACCAGCACTCAAACCACCACCACCCCTGTAACCATCCACCTGGACAACGACGGCAAAAACTGGCGCATCACCAAAAGCGACGAAATCACCACCGCCCTCCTCGGAAACCTCGAAGAAGCCCTAACCACCATCCTCACCCAGCCGGAAAGCTGACACCTAACATTCCCCACAGAAGCTATCACTGGCAACTTTCTTTAGATCCAAATTCACAAAAGGCAGATGCAAAGATCTCATTCTCTTTCGCATCTGCCTTATTTTATCTTTTCCCATATTTTCCCTTTTCAACACCATTCCTTCTCTCCGGCGATTTGCACCCTGCTACGCCTGCCAACGCAAACATATCCACTATCCAGTTTTTTGCCAAAACACAGCGGCACGCTCCTGGGTTCCTTTGTCGCAACACTTTGTGGGCGCTTAGGGCAAGCTTTAAGATCCGACGCTTACGCAGGCTTTCGCGAGGGTCAGCTGACCCTCGTGAACCATAGCCGAAGTTAACGGCTAGCTTAAAGTTGCCCTGCCCACGTTGCCGCAGACAGTGCGATCGGCTTTCGGGCGTCCGCCCGCCAATTCTCTTTCTGGCGTTCGTCTTGGCACACCCTTTTTTAGAACTTCCTCCACGTATCCGGAAAGAACACCAGCAGCAACGGAAAAATCTCCAACCGTCCCGCCAGCATATCAAAAATCAACACATACTTACCAACATCCGAAAACACATTAAAGTTCGCCGTCGGTCCAACCAGCTCCAGTCCGGGACCAATATTATTAAAAGTTGCCGCAACCGCCGTAAAATTCGTGATCAGATCCAGATTATCAAATGCCAGAACAAACATAGAAGTCGCAAAAATCATGATATACACAACCATAAACACATTGACATTTCTTACCACTTCATGCTCCACAACTCTTCCATCCATCTGGATTTTCCGGATCTGACGGGGATGCAGATACTGCTTGATCTCTTTCTTCATCGCTTTTAACAGGATAATAAAACGCGAAACTTTAATAACTCCACCGGTACTGCCTGCACACGCACCGACAAACATCAGAAGCACGAGAATCGTCCGGGAAACCTCCGGCCAGAGATTAAAATCGACCGTCGCAAATCCGGTAGTAGTAATAATCGATGCAACCTGGAAAGCAGCCTGTTGGATTGCCTTTCCCATGCTTCCATAGACTCCCCGGATATTCCATCCAATCAGAAAAACCGCTCCCAGAATGATGGCCAGATACCAGCGTACCTCCTCATTTTTCAGTGCCTGTTTCCATTTTTTTGACAGAAGCAGAAAATACACGTTGAAATTAATACCAAACAGAATCATGAATACAGTAACAACAATCTGAATCGTTGTGCTATAGCCTCCCATACTGTCATTCTTGATTCCGAACCCTCCGGTACCGGCTGTACCAAAAGCAGTTGTCAGTGCATCAAATACCGGCATTCCACATAACAGCAGAATCACAGTCTCCAGCACCGTCATCAGAAGATAGATCGTATACAGAATCTTTGCCGTAGAACGTACGGTAGGAGCCAGACGGCTGACTGAGGGACCCGGACTCTCCGCTTTCATCAGATTCATCTGTGAACCACCACTCATCTTAATAATAGAAAGCAATAATACCAGGACACCCATACCACCGATCCAATGGGTAAAGCTTCTCCACATCAGGATACAACGTGGTGCATCTTCCACCGATGCCATAATGCTTGCTCCTGTTGTTGTAAAACCGGAGACCGTCTCGAAAAGAGCATCCACAAAATGCGGAATCGTCCCACTGATCATAAAAGGTAACGAACCAATCAGACTGAGCACAATCCAGGAAAGAGCTACCGATACACATCCCTCTTTCATAAAAAAGTGCGGTTTTTCCGGTCGACGCACTACAAGGAGCGTTCCTGCCAGTGCACTGATCAGTCCTGTGATCAAAAAGGAGGTCCATGTTTTTTCTCCATAGATCAGCCCGGTAACTGCAGGAAGTGCCATGCAGATGGCTTCCAGATTCAGTACCCAGCCGATCACATAGGTAATAATTCGATAATTCATACGTATCTCTCCTATTTTTCCAGAATATCTTCAATGTCCCGCAGGCATTTCTGACTGGTTACCACAACAACCGTATCACCCACCATCAGACAGTCATCGCCGCGTGGAATCAATACCTTACCACCTCGGTTGATACAGCCCACCAACAGGTTATTCTTCAACCGCAAGTCTTTCAGTTCTACGCCAACTACCGAAGAGTTTTCCCGGATCACGAACTCCAGAGCCTCTGCCTTGCTGTCAAGAATATGATACAGTGTCTCCACATTACTTCCGATGGAGTTCTGAGTTGCCCTCGTATATTGAAGAATCCGATCCGTCGTGATATATTTCGGATGGATCAGACTTCCCAGTTCCAGTTCGTCTGTAATATCATCAAACGCCACACGGTTGACCTTTGTGACTACTTTTGCCTGGGACATCCGCTCCGCAAACATACCAAGCAGAATATTTTCCTCATCCATATTGGTCAGTGCCACAAACGCTTCTGCGTTTTCCAGATTTTCTTCAAACAGCAGGTTCTTGCTTGTACCATCCCCGTTGACCACCGTTGCATCTGGCAGCAGATCTGCCAGCAGCTCACATCGCTCTTTGGACTGTTCGATGATCACAACGCGCATTTTCATCTCCAGCAACATTCTTGCAAGGAAGATAGCGATGGTTCCGCCACCCACGATCATACAGTTTCTCACCTGATTGGTCTTTAAACCAATGGACTTGAAAAATGCGGAAGCATTTTTCGGAGATGCCAGGATTGATACCAGATCACCGTTTTGCAGTACAAAATCACCGTTCGGGATAAATACCTGCTCGCCACGTTCTACACCCGCAACCAGAATATTATGTTTCCCTTTCATGTTGATCTCAACGATAGACTTACCGTCCAGACGGAATTCCGGTTTCAGACGGAACTTTAACAGTTCCACTTTTCCCTTGGCAAAAGGATCAATTTTAATGGCCGAAGGAAAGCGAAGCAGCCGTGCGATCTCTGCAGCAGTTGCCATCTCCGGGTTGATGATCATGGAAATGCCAAGACTTTCTTTCATCAGATTGATTTCCTTGTTGTAAATCGGATTTCTTACCCGGGCGACTGTATGACATTTTCCCAGATTTTTTGCCACAAGACAACACAGCAGATTCAGTTCATCCGATCCGGTCACAGCGATCACCAGATCCGCCATCGCTGCTCCGGCATCCATCAGAACGTTGATGCTGGATCCATTTCCCTGAATCTGCAGGGCATCCAGATCCTCTCCTACCTCCTGTAATTTCTGGGCAGATATATCTACAATCGCCACCTCATGATTCTCCATGGTCAGCTCTTCTGCCAGGGCAGAACCTACTTTTCCACATCCGATAATTATAATCTTCATAGTTCCTCCAGATATCTGTTACGCTGCTGTGATGTATCATTTTCTACTGACAAGTATCTCTGCATTCATCAACAGTACAAAAAAATGCTATAACAGGATAAAATAATAAAATAAAATCATATCCTATTATAGCATCAATACTAAAATACTCAAGACATATTCTGTCTAACAATTAACTGAAAACCATGTTGATTTTTTATGCATTTCATCTGTTTTGTATGTCTTATCAAGACAACCTTCAACCATTTTCCGCTACATTATCGCTTTTCATAATTTCTTTAAAAAAGCAGCTGCGGCTTCCGGTATGGCAGGCTGCACCGACCTGATCCACCCTTGCCAGAATCGTATCGTTATCACAATCCAGATACAGTGACCGGACATACTGAAAATGTCCGCTGGTAAGCCCTTTGACCCAAAGCTCATTTCGACTGCGGCTCCAGTAAGTCATCACACCGGTCTCCAGCGTCTTTTCATAAGCTTGCCGGTTCATATAGGCAACCATCAGAACATCTTTATTTTTATCGTCCTGTACCACCACACAGACCATCCCGTCACTGTTCAGTTTCAGCTCATCCCATGTAAATGCAGCTTTTAACGGTGTTTCTTTTTTTTCTTCCATGCTCATTGATTCCTCTGTTTTTGTATAAATATATCCCTGGAGTTCCCTTGCGTCTGCAGCACAGCCCTTTTACAGACTGCCCTTTGTAGACAAAACTCCCTGAATCCGCTCATCCATCTGTGTTGCCTGATCCAGTGCTTTGGCAAACGCTTTGAACATTGCTTCCATGATATGGTGGTTGTTGGTTCCGTCCAGTACCTTGATGTGCAGGTTCATGCCGGCTGCATAGCTGACCGCATAGAAAAACTCTCTGGCCATCTCTGTATCCATATCTCCAAGACGTTCTGCGGTAAATTCACCGTCAAAGTTCAGATACGGGCGACCGGACAGATCGATGCCGCAAAGGACCAGTGTCTCGTCCATGGGAAGAATCATGCTTCCATAACGGCGAATCCCTGCTTTATCGCCCAGTGCTTCTTTAATAGCCGTACCCAGTACAATTCCGGTATCTTCGATCGTGTGATGGCTGTCCACATTCAGATCGCCATCCACGGCAAGATCCAGATCAAAGAATCCATGACGGGCAAATCCATCCAGCATATGGTCAAAAAATCCGATGCCGGTATTCAGGCTGGCTTTTCCGGTTCCGTCCAGATTCAGGCTCATCGTGATCTTCGTCTCTTTGGTATTGCGCTGCACCAGTACATTACGGGTCATACCCTGTTCTTCCAGTCTGCGGATCTCCATACCTTATTCCTCCCCTTCAAAACGCACTGCAATCGAGTTGGCATGTGCGGTCAGCTGTTCGCATTTTGCAAACTGCTCGATATCTTTGTGGATCGGCTGCAGTGCTTCTCTGGAATAGTAGATGATGCTGGATTTCTTCACAAAATCATCAACAGACAGCGGAGAGAAGAATTTTGCGGTTCCGTTGGTCGGCAGAATGTGGTTTGGTCCTGCAAAATAATCACCCAGCGGTTCACAGCTGTATTCTCCGATGAAGATCGCTCCTGCATTGCGGATCTTTGTCATGACCTCAAACGGATTGGCAGTAACGATTTCCAGATGTTCGGAAGCAATCTCATTTGCAGTGTCAATCGCTTCGTTCATGTCCTCTGCCACCAGGATATATCCAAAATTGTCCAGAGATTTCTGAATAATTGCTTTTCTTTCAAGAACCTGTACAAATCCCTCAACTTCTTCGCTGACTTTCTTTGCGAAGTCTTCGCTTGTCGTGATCAGGATCGCAGATGCCAGCTCGTCGTGTTCTGCCTGAGATAACAGATCTGCTGCCACATAGCGCGGGTTGGCTGTCTCGTCTGCCAGTACCAGGATCTCGCTCGGTCCCGCGATGGAATCGATGCTTACATGACCGTATACTGCTTTTTTTGCTAACGCTACATAGATATTTCCAGGTCCTACGATCTTGTCTACTTTCGGGATGCTTTCTGTTCCAAATGCAAGGGCTGCAATCGCCTGTGCACCGCCTGCTTTGTATACTTCATCTGCGCCTGCCTCTTTTGCAGCGACCAGAACTGCCGGATTGACTTTTCCTTCTGCATTACATGGGGTGGTCATGATGATCTTCTCGACACCTGCCACTTTTGCCGGCATGATGTTCATCAGAACAGAAGACGGATATACCGCTTTTCCGCCCGGTACATAAACACCGACTTTCTCCAGCGGTGTCACTTTCTGTCCCAGCATCGTTCCCTGCGGCGTGCTCTTGAACCAGCTGTTCTGTTTCTGCAGTTCATGGTAGCTCTCGATATTGACCAGTGCTTTGCGGATCACGTCCAGAAGTGCCGGATCTACAGCTTTGTATGCCTCTTCAAATTCTGCTTCTGTTACTTTTACATTGGAAGCATCGATGTCTGCCTTGTCAAACTGTTTCGTATAGGAAAACAGGGCTTCGTCTCCGTTTTCCTTGATGTTCTGAATGATCGCCTGTACCCGGCTTTCGTACTCTCCGTACTGGCTCGGGCTTCTCTTTAACATGTTTTCCAGAATATTTTTTGTGGTTTCTTTTGTTAATTTTACGATTCTCATCTGTCTGCCTCCTTGATGACCTGTTTTAACTTTCCTAAAAGTTCTGAGATCCGTTCACTTTCCATCTTCATGCTCACCTGGTTAACAACCACTCTCGCGGACAGTGGGCATACTTCTTCGAGAAC
>ERZ836877.4492-NODE-4492-length-14246-cov-23.658939_pt1 | contig 14246 bp, 13 predicted proteins | sample MGYA00519469_ERZ836877 | MGnify/ENA primary metagenome ERZ836877 (study PRJEB31850, sample SAMEA3708809) | human gut metagenome | biome: human gut; feature: human-associated habitat; material: faeces | place: China | collected 2014 ... | reverse complement strand
CCCACTGCGATAGCTGTGGGCTTGAGAGCCAACAATATATGCGTGACAAGCCGCGGAGCGCGCGCAGTCACGCAAACGGCGTTAGCCAAGGCAGACGACCTGCGCTGTCGCGTTTCGCGGCGGCGCGTACTGCCGTGGCTTGCCGCGAATTTGTGGGGGAGCGGTGGTTGCCGCCAGCTATCGCAGGCGATTGTAGAGATTTCGCGCGTCCCGCGCTTGTCAGCAGAATCAGTAATGATTTGCTATTCGGGGTTTTGAGATATACAGATGGTGAACGGTCACAATTCTCGACCGGCCGAAAGGCCGATTCTCTTTGTTTTCAGTCGGAAAAATGTTAAAATTTGGTTTATAAGCGCCAAATGCTTAAATTTGCAACCTACCTGCAAAATCAAGCCTCTCACAAAAGAAATTTCAATTTTTGCCACCATGATTTTAGACTTTACCATCTCTAACTTCCGCTCTATAAAAGAGCCGGTGACGCTCTCGTTCGAAGCCACTCCCTCGACACACCTTGAGGAATACTTCGTGGCAACTATCGATAAATACCGCATATTGAAAATCGCCACCATACTCGGCCCGAACGCCTCCGGCAAAAGCAATGTCCTCAGAGCATTCGCCATGTTCCCTCAGCTTATCCTCTCCCCTGTCGAGAACAAGACGAACACAATACCCTATACCAGATTCGCCCTCGACCCCGAATGCGCTGATAAGCCGTCGGAGATGATAATCAATTTCCTGTGTGACAATAAAAAATATCGCTACGAAGTTCATTTCAGCCCCGAAGCGGTCACCTATGAGCTTCTCGACGCCCACCCCTTCGGCGAGCTGAGATCCCACCGGGTCTTCGAGAGAACGCTTGATCCCGAAAGCATGGTGTCATCCATAAAATGGGGAAGCAAATACCCTAACACAGCCAAAGGCAGAGACCTACTTGTCAACCTGCTCCCTAACCGAACTGTCTTCGGCTCATTCCAGAAAAGCAATATCGACATACCATGGATGAAAGCCATAATCGACTGGGCGCGATCCTACATCCTACCTATCGTAAAGACATCTGAACAGCACCTCGCCGAATATACCTCAAAGCAGATCGACCGCGAAGCCATCAGCAAAGAGCAGGTAACCGAACTGATGCGCCGCGCCGACGTGGGCGTTTCCGGTCTGGTAATCGAAAAAAGAGCCAAACCCCTGCCTCCCAAACTCGTCGATCTGATACTCAACGACACTGAGGCCCCCGCCGAACTCAAGGCGACGCTGCGCGAAGACCCCACATCCAAGTCACTTACTGTCAAGATGGCCCACGCAGGTTCGGGCGGAGACGTTCTGTTTGACTTCAATGAGGAATCGAACGGCACCAAGCGGTTCTACGAGCTGTCGAGCATTCTCATCAAACTTACTACCCAATCCCATTTTGTCACCATTGACGAGCTTGAAAGCAAGATGCACCCCGACCTCTACCAGCATTTCCTGACAACCTACCTTTCCAACGCAGGCAACTCGCAGATGATATTCACTACCCATATACGCGAATTTCTCAACGACAAGGACTCTTTCAGAGACGACTGCGTATGGTTCACCGAGAAAAACGACTCAGGCACCACCGAGCTTTACTCGCTGGCCGACTTCGGCAGCGATATCCTGCGCGACTCTACCAATCGCTATAAAGCCTACCGTTCCGGACGCCTGGGAGCTATTCCACGTCTGGGAGCAACCTATATAAACCGTTCTGATAACACAAAATAACCATGGCCCGAATTTTAAGAAAACGCAGGTCGCCGGCGGCAATCGCTATCATCGTAGACGGTAAAGATGAAAAATGGTATATAGAAAAGGTCAGGCAGCACTATCCTTGTGATAAAATCAGGAAAATCAAGATTGAGCCTAATCTGCCTTCCGCAAAGAAAATCAACGAACTCTTCTCCCTCGCCAAAGAAAAAATAGAAGCCCATTATAACCGCGTCATTCTATTCATCGATCTTGACGAACCACTGTTAACACTTTCAAAGATTGGTATGGCAAATACCTGCAAGCCATTGCCGGGAAACTGCCTCCGCGGTCACGACACTCCTGGCTTGATAAAGTTCTGATAGTGATCAACAATCCGTGTCTCGAATACTGGTATCTGCTCCATTTCAGGAAAACCAATAAATTCTATGATGCTTTCGAACCTGAGCTCAAGGCCGATCTGCGCAAAATTGCCTGCATGGAGAATTACGAGAAGAGCGAGAGCTTTTACAATCAGTCGCCTGACATATACCACAGACTTGGCGCCGAAGAAGGCATAGCCACTGCCCGCAAAAACTCGTCACCGTTCGACCTGACGACATGCCGCAGTAACGGCTGCTCTGAAATGCACCGCCTCTTCGATTTCCTCGACCGCGACCTCCCCGCCCTGTAGAGCAGCACCACTGAGCTCGACAGGTGTAACCTGCCCGAATATCCACCAATATGTAAAAAATCAAGAGAACCGGCCGAAAAGCCGATTCTCTTGATTTCAGTCGGGGTGAGAAGTCATAAAGCCCGCTGTTACGTCGGCTAACTCTGTAATATGTTATTTATCTGCCGGCTTCGGTTAGAATTTTGACTACCTCGTCTCTTAACAGCGGCAGGTGGTTTATGACAATAGACCAGACCATATCATGACTAACACTGTCATAACCATGTATCATATAATTACGTGTATCGACAATCTTTCGTGCTTTAGTAATTGGTATGTCAGGCGCAATTTTTAATAATGTCGCCTCTCCGATAATAAATATCATTCAGATATTTTTCAACTAACCTGTCAGCCATAAATCAATTTGCGCTTTTCGTTCAGTTCTTCACGAAACAGACGGTTGCGGACGGCGCTGTCTTCAGTCAAATCTACGCTGCGTCCGAATAAGTCCTCAAGGGCATACTGAAAATCGAAAAAGTTATCGGCATAATCAAACAGACTGATCTTGCTTTTGTCAAAATCGACACATAGGTCAACGTCGCTATCATCGTTGAAGCGGTCAGTGAGTATCGAACCGAAAACCCAGAGCTTGCGAACGTGAAAGCGTTTGCAAAGTTCAATGATTCTGTGGAGATTTATTTCGACAAGGTGCATATTGTTTAGTTTTGCTCCGGTTATTCAGTGCAAAAATAAAAATAATTATCAAGACTCCAAAAAGATCAAGAGAACCAGCCGAAAGGCCGATTCTCTTGATTTCAGTCGGGGTGAGAAGACTCGAACTTCCGACCTCCACGTCCCGAACGTGGCGCGCTGCCAACTGTGCTACACCCCGATTGGCGACCGCAAAGGTAATGAAATTTTTTATATTGCCACGACTTTTTTCATAAAAAATCTCAAATAAAGTGTGCCGACAGTCATATCCACGCGTTCTGACGCTCTTTGACGGCGATCGACTCGCTCAGCAGGCGGATGAACTCTTTCATGGAATATTTATGGTATGTGTCTCTGATTATGTGGACACAACCCGACATCTCGTTCCCCGCAGCGTCGATAGGAATGGCGCGCACGTCGGGCTCGTTCAGCACGGAATCTTCGGCAAGCACTGTCGCCAGCGACGTCTGCCTGACAAGTTTCAGCAGAATGTTGACTTCATTCATCTCTATCCTTATTCTGAAACTTCCCGAAGAACGGGCAAGCTGGTCGAAGGCGTTGCGCGCCTGAAGTCCTTCGGCAGGAAGCGCCAGCTCATAGCGCTCCAGTTCAGCGAGAGTGACTTTGTCGCGGGCTGCCAGCGGATGACTGAGTCCCACGACTGCAGCGAGTCGGTTCTGAAAAAGAATATGTGACTCGACATCGGCCGGCGATTTCGACGGTCGGAAAGCAAGCACGAAATCTACGCGGCGCTTGCCGAGAAGCTCCATCAGTTCGGCCATCGGCTTATAAAAAATATTGAGCTTTATGCGCGGATAGAGTTTCATGAATTCGAGCAGAGTCTCTGTCAGTATGGGGCTGAAAGAATATGTCACACCGATGTTGAGCTCACCCGTGCGCAACCGGCGCAGATCGCTTATGCGGTCGGCACATTCCCCTGCGTCGTGGAGGGTTCGCAGAGCCGCCGGAAGCAGTTCGCGGCCGGCCTCGGTCAGCGATATGGCGTGGGTAGAGCGTTCGAACAGTCTCACTCCAAGCTCATCTTCGAGCTGCCTTATCTGCTGAGAGAGTGTGCTTTGGGCTATATTGACAGTCTTTGCCGCCTCGGAAAAGCTGAGCGCGTCGGCTGCCGCGACGAAATATCTTAGCTGACGTAATTCCATTATAACTACAAATTTAGCAATTCTTTTTGTCGGGTTGCGCGGAATGCGATTTTTTTCATCGCGAAAACCGGGACGGTGGCGCCGATGACCATACCTATGATTATGAACGCACAGGTCAGGCCGTTCGACATGAACAGATAGAGCCGATGGGCGAATTCGGTCTCGGCCGTGGCTCCCACACACAAGACGAGCGCTTCGACCGTGCGGTAGGCATACATTCCGGGAATCATCGGCAGCAACGCCGGAAAGAAACACACCTCGGCCGGGCATTTAATCCGTCGCGACAGCATGACGGCCATTATTCCGACGACAACCGAAGCCAGACTGCTGGCCGCGACAATATTCATCGAAACACCGGGCATTGTCAGCACGTAGCGCACCGCATGTCCCAGAGCGGCTGTCAGCGCACAGGCGCCGTAGGCCCTGCGCGGTGTGTTGCTGATGCTCGAGAAGCCTATGGCGGCTATGGCAGCGAACAGTCCATCGGCGAAAATGTCTGTGAAAAAATCGTGTATCATATCTGTCAGAACCATTTCAAGCCTAAGACAAGTGTCGCCAGACACAGCCCTGCCGACAGGCAGAAGGTGGTCACCATGGCATCGGTCAGGCGGCTGAACGCACAGAGATAGTGCCGGTCGATGATGTCGCTGACGGAGTTTATATAAGGCACACCCGGAATAAGATAGAGCACGCCTGCCCCCAAAGCGATTCCGGGCGTTTCTCCAAAACCAAAAACATATCCGGCAGCACTGAGCGCCGTCGAGAAGAAAGCGGCGCAGAAAACAGTCACTCTCGTGTCGGCGCCGCGGGCTGTCATCATCTGTTTCAGGCACATTCCGCCGATGGTGGCCGCAAACACCGTCAGCATAGCCGCGGCATCCCCTCCGAAAAGGCGGCAGAACGAAGCGTTCGCCAGCGCCGCGAGCAGCAGAACCCGGGTGCGGCAGCCCGGCGCAATACGCTTTATGGCATCGAAGCGCGCTGTCATCCGGTCAAAGTCCAGTTTTCCGTCGGCCACGTCCCAGCTGAGGCGGCTGAGGCGCGCATTGCGGTCGAAATCAATAGCTCCGGGGCTGATACGCCTGACTGCCACCTCTCCGCAGGGACGCTCTCGCGACCATGTCGAGATCTGAACATGGGCAGGCATCACCGTTATGTCGGCCCCGATACCAAAGCGGGCGGCAATGCGGCCAACGTTCTTCTCGATTCTGACACACGTAGCACCGCATCCGAGCATCGCGGCAGCATAATCGGCCAGAAAACCTGTAAACTCGCTTTCGATGCATCCTGTTCGGTCAGTAGTCGTCATCATCGTCAACGTCGTTGTCGGAATCGCCCGGAACATAGAAAATATCGCTCATTTTGCCGATCTGAAGCAGACGTCCGTGACGTCTTTTTATAAAGGCGCGTACACGGATCAGCGGGGGCAGGCACAAAAATGCCAGCAGCAGCCCCGCGATCAGAAACCAAATCTGTGATTGTGTCATAGCAGCTTTTTTACGGCTGCAAAATTATCGCCCTCACGGGTGGCGCGAAACAGATTGTCAGGGAAAAATTCGATAACGGTAATCGGCACCGCCGATTTCAGCCGGAACGCGCGTCAGACGAGGCCGTAGCCGGTTCCGGGACGCGAGACGATATTGGCGCCGTAGTTCCCGAGCTTCTTGCGCAGACGCGAGATGTTGACGTCGATGGTGCGGGCCGACACGGGCTCGTTGTCGCCCAGACGAACGACTGGATTTCGTCGCGCGGATAGAACTTGCCCGGCTCTTTCACGAAGAGCTTAAGTATGAGGAATTCCGTGGGCGAAAGTGTTACGGGGCGTCCGTCGATTTCGAGGCGCGATTTGTCGGCATATATCGTTATTCCGGCAAAACGGTAGGTTGGCGAGACTGGGGCAGGCTTCGGGGCGCGGGCCGCGGCACGCAGCCGCAGGCGGCGCAGCAGCGATTTGACACGGGCAACCATCTCGCGCAGCGAGAAAGGTTTGACGATATAGTCGTCGGCGCCGGCGTCGAAGCCGCGGATAACATCGTCCTCGCTGTCGAGGGCGCTGCAGATTATAAAGGGAACTGAACGCGCGGCGGGGTCGTCGCGCAGGGCTGCGATAAAGCTGTAGCCGCTGACAGTTCCGCGCAGTTCGGTGTCGAGGATTATGAGGCTGAATCCGCCGAGGTCGAGATCGAGAGCGTCGTCGGCCGTGGCGGCGGAACTGACAACATAGTCAGCCGACAGATTCCAGACGACGAGGTCACGTATATTGTCGTCAGAGTCGACAACGAGAATTCTCTCGTTGGCCGGGGTCGGCGCGGCGCCGGGCTTTGACTTTGATGTCACTGACTCAGACATGACTTATTCAGGAATCGGAAACGCTTGAATTTTATGTTATGGTTTGATGAATGGGGAACTTCCGGCGTGACGCCGGAGGGTATTTATCCTTTTTCCGTCAAACAAAAATATAAAAAGTCGGCAGCGGGAGCAAATATGTAACCTCATTGTTACATCTTTGTTACCGTTTTTGATTTTTTCGGGGTTCTCAGGCGCGTGTCCTCATCTGCTCCTTGATAGTGTCGACAACGTTGATTATATAGTCGCCGGTCTTCTCAAGGTCGCCGATGATGTCCATGTAATAGATGCCGGCCTGATACTCGTAGTGGTGGTCGTTGATGTTGGCGATGTTGGCCGTGCGGAGCTGGTTGCGCAGATTGTTGATCTCGCGCTCGCGGTTGTAGGAGACTATGATGTCCTGCTCGCGCTCATGCTCGAGATTGCTCAGCAGATAGAGCATATTTGTCATCGCGGCCTCGACCTCGGTGAACATGGCGTCGATATTGCCGTAGATCTCGTCGTTGAACTCGACCTTCGACTCGCGCTTTCTTATCAGAGTCTTCGATATCGAATAACATGAGTCGGCGATGCTCTCTATCTCGCTGACGATCGTCAGCATAGAGGCAATGCGGTGTTTACCCTCGTTCGAGAGGCGTCCTTCGCTACAGCGGTTCAGATAGGAGGCAATCTCGATCTCCATGCGGTCGGAAATTTCCTCATACTTCTCAATGCGGGTGAACAGATGGGTGAAGTCGCTCGAACCGTCGCGGGTGTGTATGAGGTTCTGAACCATCCCTATCATTCTCTGGACACGCTGTGAATAAACGACAAGCTCCTTCTCGGCCTGGGCGAGGTTAAGCTCCGAGGCATTGAGAAGACCGCCCGAGATAAATTTGAGCTGAAATTCCTCGTCTTCGCTCTTGCCGGGCACGAGCGCCACCACGATCTTCACATAGACATTCGTCAGCCATATCATCACGGAGAGGTTGACAATGTTGAAGGCCGTGTGGAACATCGAAAGGCCGTAGCTGACCGAGGTCTGCATCATAGCTATCTTCATCATGACGTCGTGGCCCGCGGGCAGCGAGTTGTCGAAGAGATGGTTATAGAGTTCAGGCTGCGTAAGCTCGATATGTTTGACGAAGCCGACGAGTTCCGTGGGGTTACCGAAGCCGAAAGCCTCGGTAAGCCATGTGGTGAGATTCACGAAAGGATAGAAGAGCGTCATACACCACACCGTTCCGAGCAGATTGAACAGCAGATGTCCCATTGCCGTGCGTTTCGCCGCGGTGTTTCCGCTCAGCGAGGCGAGAATCGGCGTTATCGTCGTTCCGATATTCGAGCCGAGCACTATGGCACAACTCAAGTCGAAACCTATCCATCCTTTCGAGCACATTATCAGCGTTATGGCGAAAGTGGCGGCCGACGACTGGATTATCATCGTCAGCACGACGCCGACGAGCATGAAAATCCAGACCGAGCCGTAGCCCATGGTGGTGTAGCGCGTCAGGAACTCGAACATCTCGGGATTCGTCTGCAGGTCGGGAACATACTTGCTGATAAGATCGAGGCCCATGAAAAGGAAGGCGAAACCGACGAGGAATTCACCCATTGACTTCGTGCGGCTGCGGTTGGCGAACAGCAGCGGCACGGCAATTCCGAGCATCGGCAGCACAAACGACGATATATTGACCGAGAATCCGAACAGAGCGATAACCCATGCCGTGAACGTTGTTCCGACATTGGCGCCCATGATGACGGCCATCGACTGGGAGAGGGTCATCAGGCCGGCATTGACAAACGACACTACCATCACGGTAGACGCACTCGAGCTCTGTATCAGAGCGGTTATCAGGAAGCCTGTCGCGGTTCCGGTGAAACGGTTGCGGGTCATCGCCGACAGGATGTTGCGCAGGCGGTCGCCTGCGGCTTTTTGGAGGCCTTCGCTCATGACCTTCATTCCGTAGAGGAACAGGCCGACAGCACCGAGAAGACCTAAGAAATCGAGAAAGCTATAGTTCATGCGCGCGTAGTTGGCGGGCAGAAGCCCGGAAATTAATTCGCAGTCGCAAAGTTAGGGATTATTAAGAAATCATGAAACATTTTTCGACTTTTTGTGCAATAAACCCCGCCGGCACCATGCCGCCCTAACCCATATCGAATAAGATTACTATTCATAATAACCCCGTCCGCACTAATACATTTATTCACTGAAAATGCATATCTTTGTGCCACCGTAGTGACTTTGGCATTTTTTAATGACCCGGATCATCTCTCTTCATCGATTTTATTCCCATGCAAAATGCCACAAATCACGCTGATACTATAGCAATCAGCTACCAGAACCACATCATCACGCAAAAAAAGAAGACAAATGGAATCATTTAAAAGCATTTTACCCCCCCCCCACGCACATAACACATAATCGGGAACAACGACAGTTGAACATTGAGTTATTGCGAATTGTCGCAATGTTTCTTGTCATTATGGTTCATTCTGATTTTTACACTTTAGGAGCTCCCGACAAGACAACACTGCTTACCAATCCTCTCAACTTCTGTACTCGGATTTTTTTTCAATCACTCTCTATAATATGTGTAAATGTCTTTGTTCTGATTTCTGGATGGTTCGGCATAAAGGCATCTCTGAAGGGGATTTGTAATTTCATCTTTCAATGCCTCTTCTTCGCGTTTTTCATTAATGTCATTGGATGGTCTATGGGATATGTTAATTTCAGCATTAAAATGGCTTTGGAGAGCGTGATGCTTTATCATGTGAACTGGTTCATTCTCGCATATATATGTCTTTTTATTTTCTCGCCCGTACTTAACAGTTTTGCTGAAACAGCTTCTAAACAACAATTTGAAAAAATCCTTATCGCATTTTTTGCTTTCGAATTGATCTGGGGTGTAAGTGGAGTAGCTAAATTCATTGCGTATGGAGACTCCGCAACCTCTATAATCGGCTTATATTTGCTCGCGCGTTATTTGAAATTGTACGGCGAAAAAATATATAATCATGGGGTATTAATATATATTGTTTCGTTACTCGCTGTGTTTGTCGGATTTTTTGTAATGGAATATTTCGATATTCCCGGAGGTTGGGCAGCTTACTGCAATCCTCTTGTAATCACGGAATCTATTGGCCTGTTTTTAATCTTCAATAAATTAAGAATTAATCATGGGCGAAAAATAATTACATTCTTCTCGCAATCGGCATTTGCGGTATTCCTGCTGCATATACATTCTGCATTCATGGGCAACGTATTCAAATCCAGTATATTATACATTTACGACACATTCAGCGGTTTTAAAGTGCTCGCACTGATATTCCTATTTCTTGTTTGCGTGTTCGCTGTTGCTGTGCTCATGGATCAGCCTCGGCTATGGATATGGCGTGCGCTAAGTAGACGATTCTTTCCCGATACTCCTGCGGCCAAATAATTTTGGCGGGTCGGGCGGGATTTGCTATCTTTGTTGCCATGGCAAAGATAGCAGAGACGCCGCTGATGAAGCAGTATATCGAGGCTAAGAAGCAACACCCCGACGCGGTGTTGCTCTTTCGTGTGGGCGATTTCTATGAGACTTTTTCCGACGATGCGGTGACGGCCAGCGAAATTCTGGGCATCACGCTGACACGGCGCGCCAACGGCGCGGCGCAGTATGTTGAACTGGCGGGGTTTCCCCACCATGCCCTCGACACATATCTGCCGAAACTCGTGCGCGCCGGCAAGCGCGTTGCCATCTGCGAGCAGCTCGAAGACCCGAAGACAACGAAGAAGCTCGTCAAACGCGGCATAACCGAGCTTGTAACCCCCGGCGTAGCCGTCAGCGACACTATCCTCAACAACCGCGAGAATAATTTTCTGGCGGCAGTCCATTTCGGGCGCCGTTCGTTCGGCATCTCATTTCTCGACATATCTACCGGCGAGTTTCTCGTGGCTCAGGGTAGTGCGGCCGACATCGAGAAGCTGCTGGCCAACTTCGCTCCGAAGGAGGTGCTTGTCATGCGCGGCAACCGCCGGCGGCTCGACGACACTTTCAAGAACGCCTACGCCGTTTTCGAACTCGACGACTGGATTTTCACCTCCGACGCCGCCATGGACCGGCTTCTCCGGCAATTCGAGACCCAGACGCTCAAAGGATTCGGAATCGGCGACATGCACGACGCCGTCATCGCCGCCGGAGCCGTGCTCCACTATCTCGACATAACCAAGCACACGGCCATAGGCCACATACGCCGCGTCGCGACAGTCGACGAGGGAACGTTCGTCAGGATGGACCGTTTCACCGTCCGCAATCTCGAACTGATTCAGTCGACAGCCGAAGAGGGCATGAGCCTTCTCGACGTCATCGACCACACTGTGACACCGATGGGAGCGCGCCTGCTGCGCCGCTGGATTCTCTTCCCGCTGAAAAGCACCTCGGAAATCAATGACCGCCTCGATGTTGTCGAGTATTTCATGAAACATCCCGACGAGCGCGAGGCCGTTGTCGAGGCGCTGGCCCAGACGGGCGACCTCGAAAGGCTTATCTCTAAGGTCGCCGTAGGGCGCGTGACGCCGCGTGAAGTCAGCCAGACGGCCACGGCGCTGAAAGCTCTCGAAACGGTCAAGACCATCGGCAGCGGCGCCGACTGCGGCCCCCTGCGCGCTCTGGCCGACCAGCTGAACCTCTGCGCCGAGATCCGCGACCGTATATGCCGCGAGCTCGCCGACAATCCGCCGGCCAACCTTTCGCGCGGCGGAGTTATCCGTGCCGGCGTCAGCGAGGCCCTCGACGAGCTGCGCGACATCACCGTCAACGCCAAAGACTATCTAGAGGCCATACGCCGCCGCGAGATAGAGCTGACCGGCATCCCGAGCCTTAAAATAGCCTACAACAACGTTTTCGGATATTATCTCGAAGTCACCAACACCCACCGCGACAAGGTTCCCGAGCAGTGGATCCGCAAACAGACACTCGTCAACGCCGAGCGCTATATCACCCCCGAGCTGAAAGAATATGAAGAGAAGATTCTGACAGCCCAGGACAAAATCGACGCCCTCGAAGCGCGCCTCTATGCCGAGCTGACGGCCGCGCTGGCGCGCTACATTCCGGCCATACAGCTCAACGCCCGCATAGCGGCGCAGCTCGATGTGCTGACCGACTTCACGCGCGTTGCCATCGACAACCGCTATGTCAGGCCCGTTGTCGACGAAAGCCTCGACATCGACATAACCGAAGGGCGCCATCCCGTCATCGAACGGCGTCTGCCGCCGGGCGAGCCCTATATCTCGAACAGCGTCAGCCTCAGCAACCGCGGCACCCAGATAATGATGATAACCGGCCCGAACATGAGCGGTAAGTCGGCCCTGCTGCGTCAGACGGCCATCAACGTGCTGCTGGCCCAGATAGGTTCGTTCGTGGCCGCCGAAGCCGCCCGTATCGGCGTTGTCGACAAGATTTTCACGCGCGTCGGCGCCTCCGACAATATCTCGCAGGGAGAATCGACATTCATGGTCGAGATGACCGAGGCTGCCTCTATCCTCAACAACATGAGCGAGCGCTCGCTGATTCTCTTCGACGAACTCGGCCGCGGCACGTCGACCTACGACGGCATATCGATAGCCTGGGCAATCGTCGAATATATCCATGAATACAAAAACCTACATCCCAAGACGCTCTTCGCCACCCACTACCACGAGCTCAACGAAATGGAGGCATCGTTCAACCGCATCGTCAACTACAACGTGTCGGTAAGGGAAATCGACGGCAAGGTTGTGTTCCTGCGCAAACTCGAGCGCGGCGGATCGGAACACTCGTTCGGCCTCCATGTGGCAAAGCTCGCGGGAATGCCGGCCTCGATAGTGAAGCGTGCAGGAGCCGTTCTGAAGCGACTTGAAGCGTCGGCGGCCTCGGCAGGCGAAAGCGGCGGACGCGACCTGTCGAAGATAGCCGGCGAGAGCACCGGAATGCAGCTCAGCTTCTTCCAGCTCGACGACCCGGTTCTCTGCCAGCTGCGCGACCGCATCCTCGATCTCGACATCAACAACCTGACCCCCATGGCGGCCCTCAACAAGCTCCACGACATCCGCGAAATCCTGACAGGCAAAAGCTGATGGACGCTGCCGTGACAGAGCTTGCCGAGCGCATTCTCGACAGCCTCCCCTTCGATCCCAACGACCAGCAGACGATGCTGATAGCCGCTCTGGCGCGCTTCGTCGCCGCTCCGGCGCCGGCGCGCGAGCGTGTGTTCGTGCTCAACGGCTATGCCGGCACAGGCAAGACATCGCTCGTCAGCGCTCTGGTCCGGGCGCTCGATTCCATGTCGAAGCCTGTTGTCCTGCTGGCGCCCACAGGGCGCGCCGCCAAAGTGTTCGGTCAGATGGCGGGCCATCCGGCCTCGACCATCCACCGCCGCATCTATCGCGGCGACCTGCTTGGAATGGGGATGCCCTCGGGGCCGGTTGTCAACGTCAACCGCCTCAAGGAGGCCGTCTATATCGTCGACGAGGCGTCGATGATAGGCGACGACACCGAAGGCGACATTCGCCGGGGCTCGCTGCTCGACGATCTGGTCGAATATGTCTTCAGCCAGCCCGGCAGTTCCATGATTCTCCTTGGCGATCCGGCCCAGCTGCCCCCCGTAGGACTCGACATATCGCCGGCCCTCGACGTGACGCGCCTCAAACGCGGCGGGATGGCCGTCAGCCGGGCCGTGATGACCGAGGTCGTGCGCCAGCAGCTCGACAGCGGAATCCTCTATAACGCCACGCGCCTGCGGCGCTCGCTGAGGCGCCGTCCGCTCGCCGCTCCGCGTTTCAGCGTCAGGCGGTTTCCCGACATCAGGATCGTCGAAGGCACCGACCTCATCGACGAAGTAGCCGCAGCCTACAGCGACGGCGGCATAGAAAACACCCTGCTGGTGACGCGCTCCAACCGCTCGGCCACGGCCGCCAACATGGCCATACGCAACAGTGTGCTCTACAGCGAAGAAGAGATCTGCCGCGGAGAGCGGCTGATGATAGCGAAAAACAATTATCTCTGGACTCTGCCGCGCGAGGGGCTCGACTTCATCGCCAACGGCGACATCGCCACCATAGAGGCCATCCATTCGACCGAGAATCTCCACGGATTCCGTTTCGCCGACGTCGCTCTGACACTGCCCCATGCTGGCGTCACAATCGACTGTAAGATCATTCTCGACGCTCTTGTGGCCGACACTCCGGCACTTCCCGCCGACGCCTTCCAGCACCTTTATATGGCGCGGCTCGAACAGGCCACCGACCCCATGCGCACACTGCCACAACGGCGCGCGCAGCTGCGCCGCGACCCCTATCTAAACGCCCTGCAGGTGAAATATGCCTACGCTGTGACATGCCACAAGGCGCAGGGCGGACAGTGGAAAAACGTCATGGTCGATCTGAGCGGCCTCAGCATCCCTTCCGACGCTCCCGAGGCCGAGATGGTAAACTTATACCGCTGGCTCTATACGGCGTTCACACGCGCTACAACCAGACTGTATTTAATTAACCCGCCGGAGAGCTGGGTTTGCTGACAAACACTCTGCGGACGCGATGAATCAGGCGGACGCGATGAATCGCGTCCCAATGCTATTTTAATTTAAGCAAATTATCCTGTCCGGGCGTAGGGACGTGCCTTTGGCACTAACCTTTACCCACAAAT
>ERZ836877.4491-NODE-4491-length-14251-cov-3.261059_pt1 | contig 14251 bp, 13 predicted proteins | sample MGYA00519469_ERZ836877 | MGnify/ENA primary metagenome ERZ836877 (study PRJEB31850, sample SAMEA3708809) | human gut metagenome | biome: human gut; feature: human-associated habitat; material: faeces | place: China | collected 2014 ... | reverse complement strand
TGATCTACACTGCCACAGACACCTATGGCTACGGCGTATGGGAGCCGGCGATGCTCCAGTTGCCAAGCGGCGAGCTGCAGATATATTTCGCCAACGAGGCGAGTGCCACAGGCGGGTCGCAGAACATATCGATGCGCCGCTCATTCAACGGGGGACGCAGCTGGGAACCTGGTACCGAAATCGTGGCCTACCGCAACAATTCGCGCGACGGCATGCCTGTGCCGGTGTATCTGAAAAACCGCAAGGGGATAGCCGTGGCCATTGAGGACCCCGGATTCATGGGCACATTCAAACCGATGATCGTGCATACCGACGCCGATGACAACTGGGCGAGCGGCCAGGTGGACGGTGGAAGCCAGCACCGATGGCCGATCTTCGGATCATCGGGCGAATACCTCTCTTCCGATGTGTATTGCGGGCAGCCTTACATCATACAGCTCAACACGGGTGAGACCGTATATTCAGCCGCTTCCGGCGAGGACCGCAACCCCGTAACATCCGACACCCACGGACGCATGGCCGTGTATGTGGGCGACAGCAACGCCAAGAATTTCATCGCGCGCTCTTTCCCCTTCCCCTTTGCCACCAACAGCGGTGCAAGAGCCATATGGAACAGTATCATGCAGTACAACGACTCTACCCTCATGGCAGTCTGCACGGTAGAGGGTGATGTGGCCCAGAGCGGCATCTGGACGAGCGAAGGCATCATAATGCGTCCTATCGCCTCGCGTCAGACCGGAAGCGTGCAGCAGTGGGATAAACTCGACAAGAATATTTTCCTCGGATCGGAGTCGCAGGCCGAGGCACGCATCCGCTCCATGTGGGACGATGCTTACCTCTATTTCCGTGTGGATGTGAAGGATGACTGCGTGCGCATCGCCGACAACGCAAACTCCACCGACGGCGTGGAGCTTCTGCTCTCGGCAGGTAAACCGCGCTCTTCTGCCAAAACCGGACTGCGCCGCTACCGCGTGGGCGCCGACGGCACTCTGGGCATCCAGCGTGGTAATGGCACCAAGTGGGTCGACGAGGAACCGGACGGCACCAAAGCCACAGTGTCAACCTCCGATGAGGGATATGTGGTCACCGTAGCCATCCCCTGGGAGGCGTTTGGCGGCAAACCGGCAAAAGACGAGATGTATTGCTGCTACATGCTTCATAACGTGGATCTTGTGAACGGACGCACAGTCGCCGTGCATGAGACACTCTCCGGTAGCGACGCCGATAAGAACTCCACATGGATGCGTATGCCCCTCGAGGCTGATCCTACGGTAGGCATTTCCGCTGTAACCGCCGACGGAGGCGAGGCCGGTGATACGCGCCGATACAACATACTGGGGCAGCCTGTCGGCGATGATGCCCGTGGTGTGGTTATCGTCGGAGGGAAGAAAGTCCTGAGAAAATAACCCTCCTGTTATCATAGCTTAACTCCCGCGCTGTGAGGTATCTGTACCTCCCGGCGCGGGATTTTTCGTGCCTCCACCAAAAAGATTTGCATATATGGGAATTAGCGCGTATCTTTGCACTAACAAAATTGTTAATCCGAAATGTTAAACCAAACGGTTAGCCGATGGAAGACCAGAAGAAACCTAAGGATACGGAAGCCATGATCCTGCAGGCCGCTGAAAAAGAATTTCTTGAAAAGGGGTATACCGGTGCGCGCACTACGGCCATCGCGGAAGCGGCGGGAGTGACGCATGCCATGCTGCATTATTATTTCCGCACCAAGGACAAACTGTTCGAGAAAATAGTTTCCGACAAGATGGAGAAGCTCTGCGAGATGTTGTTGATGGCCATAAACCACCCGGAGCTGCCACTGAAAGAGAGGGTGCAGAAGGGGATAGAGGGGCATTTCGAATTTCTGAGGGCAAACCCCGATCTGCCGAGATTCATCATCAACGAGCTTGCCGAGCATCCCGAGCGGATGGAGGCATTGCGCGGCACCTTGCTGAAAAACGCCACTTCGCTGTTGGAGAGCCTGCAGGAGGAGATCGACCGTCTGGCATCATGTAACCGGTGCGAGCGTGTGGACGCCCGCATGCTGTTGATCGACATGGTGTCGCTCAACGTATTCCTGTTCCTCGCCGCCCCGATAGTGAAGACCGTGGCGGGCAGCATATATGGCGACTACGACCTGTTCCTTGAAATGAGGAAGAGGGAGAATGTGAAGACTATTCTTGGAAAACTAAAACTCGAGCTATGAATACGACACTGAGACATGCATTGTCGCTGATTCTGTTTCTTCCGCTTTGCCTGTGCATGGGGGCGCAGACCCTCACACTGGAGAAATGCGTGGAACTGGCTACGGCCAACTATCCTGTGATAAGCAAATACCGCCTTGTGGAGCGCACCGGCGAGCTGAACCTGTCTGACATAAACAAAAGCTGGTTGCCGCAGATCGGCGTGTACGGCCAGGGAACGGTGCAGAATTTGGTGCCGTCGTTTCCCGACGCGCTGTCGGAAATGATGGACCGCCTCGGGGCCGACATCCCCGGGCTTGGGAAACTCCAGTACAAGGTGGGGGTGGATCTGAACCAGACAATCTGGGACGGGGGCGCCTCGAAAGCAGGCCGCGAGGTGGAGCGCACCCTCACAGACGAGCGACGCGCGAGTCTTGACGTGCAGCTCTATGCTGTAAGAGAGCGGGTGGAGAATCTTTTCTTCGGGATACTGCTGATGGATAAACAGATAGAACAGATGCAGCTTACCGGCGAACTGCTCCGGAGCAACCTCGGGCGCCTGCAGGCTATGATGCGCAACGGCACCGCCATGCAGAGCGACGTGGATATGGTGGAGGCGCAGTATCTGGCCACACGCCAGTCGCTCGCGCAGGCCCGCGCCACCGCAGGCAGCTATCGCCGCATGCTCGGCATTTTCATCGGGGAGGATCCCGGGGAAAGGGCACTGGAGACACCTGTGGCGGCAATCCCCGCCGATCTCACCGTAAACCGCCCCGAACTCGGGCTTTATGACGCACGTATGCGGGTGAATGATGCGCGCGACAACAGTATCAGAGCATCGCTGATGCCTAAAGTGGGACTTTTCGCACAGGCATATTACGGTTATCCCGGACTTGACTATTTCAAAAGCATGATGAACAAAGACCTTTCTTTCAATGCCATTGCCGGAGTGAAGGTGTCGTGGAACATAGGATCGCTCTACACACGTAAAAACAATGAGAACCGTCTGCGGGCCGACACCGAGGGGATCGGTGTGGAGCGGGAGACATTTCTTTTCAACAGCCGCATAAAGGAGCGCGAGCAGTATGGCCGCATAGAGGAACTCCGTGAGGTGATGGCTGACGACGACCGTATTGTGGAACTGCGCGCAGGGGTACGCAAGGCCGCCGAGGCACAGCTCGTGAACGGCGTGATCGACGCCACGGCTCTTCTCACCAAGATCACCGACGAAAATCTGGCACGCCTTGCCGCCTCCTATCACAAGATACAGTACATACAGAGCATCTATCAACTTAAATACACATTGAACAGATGAAAAAAGCAGCATACATCCCGGTCATCGCGTTAATGACAGTCTCATGTCAGAGCAGTAACGAATATGACGCCACCGGCATTTTCGAGGCCACTACGGTAACGGTAGCCTCAGAGACAAGCGGCAAGATACTTATGTTCGACATCGCGGAGGGTGACAGCGTGCGTGCAGGGGAGCATGTGGCTACCGTAGACACCACCCTGTTGGCGCTGCAGTACCGCCAGATCGGAAGCCAGCAGGCGTCTGCGGAAAATTCATCGCCCGATATCGCCGCACAGGCGGCATCGCTACGGACGGAGATAGCCCATCAGCAGAACGAATGCGACCGCATAGACAGGCTTCTGGCAGACGGGGCTGCCACAGGCAAGCAGAAAGATGATGCCGAAGCACGCCTTAAGGTGCTGCGCGGACAGCTCGAGGGACTTCTCTCCACGCTCGGTAAAAACAGAAGTTCCATTTCCGACAATGCCCTCGCACTGCAGTACCAGAAAGAGCAGATCGCGGAGCAGATCGAAAAAAGCTGTGTGAAATCGCCTGTGAGCGGAACCGTGCTGCTCAAATATGCAGAAGAGGGGGAATTCGCCACCCCGGGGCGTCAGCTGTTCAAGATCGCCGATCTCGACGACATATATCTCAGGAGCTATTTCACCGTGTCGCAGCTCGCCGGCATAAAACTCGGGCAGCAGGTGACCGTGATAGCCGATTTCGGCGGCGACGAGCTTTATGAATATCCCGGCAGGATCACATGGATCGCGCAGGAAAGCGAATTCACCCCTAAATCCATACAGACACCCGACTCGAGGGCAAATCTGGTGTATGCCGTCAAGATCGCTGTGAAGAACGACGGGCGCCTGAAACTCGGACAATACGGCGGAGTGCGCCTCTGACTGCCTTATGGAGAATAAGGAAAATGCAATAGAGGTCAGGGGGCTGACGAAGCGCTACGGAAAAACGGTGGCTCTCGACGGCATATCGTTCGATGTGCCGCGGGGGAGCATGTTCGGCCTCATAGGTCCCGACGGCGCCGGCAAGAGCACTCTTTACCGCATACTCACCACACTACTCAGTCCCGACGCCGGGACGGCCGTTGTCGGCGGTTTCGATTCCGTAAGGGATTACAGGCAGATACGTGCGTCAGTCGGCTATATGCCAGAGCGGTTCTCGCTCTATCCTGACCTTACGGTAAACGAGAATCTGCACTTTTTCGCATCGCTTTTCGGAGTGAAGGTGGCAGACAACTATGATCTGATCGCCCCGATGTTCGGTCAGCTTGCCAGATTTCCCGACCGCAAGGCGGGGGCGCTGTCAGGAGGCATGAAGCAGAAACTGGCTCTCGGATGCGCGCTGATACACCGTCCGCGTATCCTGCTGCTTGACGAGCCCACGACTGGTGTCGACGCTGTGTCGAGAAGTGAGTTCTGGGATATGCTCGCCACACTCAAGGAAAAGGGGATAACCATACTTGTGTCCACATCATACATGGATGAGGCGCAGCGGTGCGACAGGATCGCGCTTATCGATAAGGGAAAGATACTGGATGTGAACACCCCGGCTGAACTCGTCGCCGGCCTCGGCGAGAACCTGTACGCGGCCTCGGCCACGGAGATGTACCCGCTTCTGCAGGCATTGCGCGCGATGCCTGGGGTGAAAAGATGCTACACCTTCGGTGCCACGCTCCATCTTGTCGCGGATGAGGGATTTGATGCCGGAAAAACCGTTGCTGCCCTTACGGCTTCAGGACTTGGGGATGTGCGTGTCTTTCCCGTAAAAGGGGATATAGAGGATCTATTTATAAAACTTGCAGGCGATGAATAGGGAGACAGTTATCTCGGTGAGAAACCTTACCAAGAAATTCGGCGGTTTCACAGCCGTCGACAATATAAGTTTCGACGTGGGGAAAGGTGAGATCCTCGGCTTTCTCGGGGCTAACGGCGCCGGAAAAACCACTGCCATGCGCATGCTGTGCGGCCTGAGCTATCCCACCTCCGGCACAGGCACTGTGGCAGGATTCGACATTACCCGCCAGGCCGAGGAAATCAAGCGGCATATCGGATATATGAGCCAGAAGTTCTCGCTCTATGACCAGTTGACCGTGCGGGAGAACCTCAGGCTTTTCTCCACCGTCTACGGCATGTCGGATGCGGCGATAAAGAGCAAGACCGGTGAGATTTTTGCTCAGCTCGGGATGGAAAATATGGCAGACACGCTTGTGAAGGATATACCGGTGGGGTGGAAACAGAAACTGGCCTTTTCGGCGGCTACGATGCACGATCCCGATGTGGTGTTTCTCGACGAGCCTACAGGTGGGGTGGATCCGGTGACCAGGCGCAAATTCTGGGAACTGATCTACATGGCCTCTTCCGGTGGAATGACGGTTTTCGTCACCACACATTATCTCGACGAGGCCGAATACTGCAACCGTGTGCTGATAATGGTGGACGGATGCGTAAAGGCGCTTGATACTCCCGCGGCGCTTAAAGAGCGGTTCGGAGTGCAGACGATGGACGAGGTGTTCCGCATTGTTGCAAAAGACGCCAGAAGAGCCGACTGACTATAAAAACAAAAAACGTTCCGTGCAATGTCAATATTCACATCGCTTATAAAAAAGGAGACACTCCATCTGCTGCGCGACTGGCGTACGCTCACGGTGGTGCTGATAATGCCCGTGGTGCTCCTGCTGCTGTTCGGTTTCGCCATATCCACCGAGGTCAACGACATAAGAGTGGTAGCGGTGGCCGACAGGCATACCGATGCGTCGAGGCTCATAATGGAGCGTCTGCGCGTCAACTCTTATTTCACTTTCAAGGGTGAGGTGTCGTTCAATGAGGTGGAGGGGATGTTGCGCCGGGGTGAGACGGACGCCGCCGTAGTTCTCAGGACCGACGGCGGAAATATCCGCTCACAGATCATCACCGATGCTTCCAATACAAATATGGCCCAGACCTCGGTGGCATACATAGAGAGTGTGATCGGCGGGGGAGGGTCGGCGCCGGTCATAACCTCCACACTATACAATCCGCAACTCAAAAGCGCATATAATTTCGTGCCGGGCATCATGGGTATGATATTCATTCTCATATGCGCCATGATGACCTCCGTCTCGATAGTGAGCGAGAAGGAAACCGGCACTATGGATCTGCTGCTTGTATCGCCCGTGCGTCCGCGCACCATCATACTCGGCAAACTTGTGCCCTATTTCATACTGTCGTGCATAATACTGGCGGCTATGCTGCTGTTGAGCTATACGGTGCTGGGTCTCCCGTTTTCGGCGAGTGCCCTGAATGTGGTGTGGGTCACGGTGCTGTATGTCACCCTCGCGCTCTCGCTCGGTCTGCTGGTGTCAACCCTGGTTTCCACCCAGGTGACGGCGCTGATAGTGTCGGGCGTGCTGTTCATGCTTCCCGTGGTGATGCTTTCCGGGATGATTTTCCCTATCGAGAACATGCCGTTGCCTCTGCAGTGGCTTTCGTGCGTCATTCCCGCGCGGTGGTACATAGCGGCTATGCGCACGCTTATGATACAGCAGCTTCCGGCATCGTATGTGCTGCAGGAGGTCGCCATACTCCTGTGCATGACTGTCGGCGTGCTTGTGCTTGCTGTAAGGAAATTCAACTCAAAATATTGAAAAAGAGACACTGATGAATCTCAGGACACTTGGAATACTGCTGCGTAAGGAGATATTGCTGATGCGCCGGAATCCGTTTATTCCGCGTATCATACTGGCTATGCCTGTGATGGTGATGCTTCTGCTGCCCCTGGTGGCGAACCTCGACGTGAAGGATGTTGGCGTCACTGTGGTTGACAATGACCATTCCGAGCTTTCCAGGAGAATGGTTGCCGACATGGCCACCTCGGAGTATCTCAGAATTGTGGCCACCCCCTTCACACACATCGAGGCCGTGCGCACCATTGAGCGCGGGGAGGCCGACGTCATAATCACCATCCCTGCCGGGTATTCGGCGGATATTGTCAACGGCGCCGCTCCACGGCTTGATGTGGAGGCCAACGGTGTGAATGTGACCAAAGGCATGATAGGTGCGAGGTATGCGGCATCCTCCGCCACAGGCACTCTGCGGCGATGGATGGCTGAAGAGGGGATGCGGGTGCCTGCGACCGGCATAAGCGTGATAAACCGCTATAATTCGACGCTCGATTTCCGGAATTATATGATACCGGCGCTGATGGTGGTGCTGATAATCATAATATGCGGGTTCCTTCCGGCGCTTAATCTGGTGAGCGAGAAGGAGAGCGGCACCATAGAGGCGATGAATGTAACCCCCGTGGGGAAACTAACGTTCGTATTGTCGAAACTGATCCCATACTGGGTGGTAGGGGTGCTTGTGATTACAGTCGGGATGTTCATAGGTTGGGCGGTATATGGCCTCGCTCCTGCCGGAAACATCGCATGCATTTATCTGGCGGCAATCCTGTTCAGCCTCGTTATGTCGGGGCTTGGAGTGTCGATAGCCAACAAGTCGGCCACTCTTCTCCAGAGCATTTTCGTGATGTTCGCCTTCATAATGATATTTCAGCTCATGGGGGGATTGTTCACGCCCATCTCCTCCATGCCGCAGTGGGCGCAGTACCTCACCTATGCGGTCCCTCCCAGATATTTCATTGAGATAATGCGTGCCATATATCTGAAAGGCGCATCTGTCGCAGACCTGTGGATGCAGTACACCGCTCTGGGCGGCTTCGCCCTGCTGCTTTGCACCATCGCCGCGCTCACTTACCGCAAACAGAACTGACAATAAAATGCCGGGGCCGATCATTGACAGAACGGACCCGGCAGAAAGTCTTTTAGGAAGGGTATGTTTACTGCTCAAGCAGAAGCACCATATTGTTGTCGGCGTCATAGAGACCGATACCGCCGCCGGCGAGTTTGCCGTAAGAAGCCACTTTGGGAAGGGCGGTGATAATAGCCTGTTCAACTTTGGGGTCGGGACAGGCCATGCGTGTGCTTGCCACATTGCCGAAGGTCACGCCGTAAGGTGCAGATACGGTGAATTTTCCCATCAGATTGTTGCAGTCGGTGGTACAGCTGAATGAATCACCGTCGAATGTGAACAGGAACGGGGCATCTGGAAGAGCGTCTGTGCTCTCACCGTTGATCTCGGTCACTTTCCATTCACCTTTCAGCAGGTTCGCATCGGCTGATGGTTCGCGATGACGAAGAAGCATTATTTCTTTGCCTTTATCATTTGTAAGTGCAATATCGCCGTTTTTGGTCAGCTCGTAGCCTTTGACCTGTGAGAGAGCTTTGAGGATTGAGTTTTCGAGATCCATGTCAGGGCACATCATCATTGTGGAACCTATTTGGGAGAGGTCAATTGTGCCTGGTTTTGCTTTTGTGTCAAATCCGCCTATGATAGAGTTGCATGAGGCGTTTCCGTAAACTTTACCGGTTGCAGTGTTGAATCCGATAAATGCATCGTTCATACCGGCGCCCGGTGCTACGGTTTTGCCGTTGATGGCCTCAACAGACCATTCGCCGTTGAGTGCAGAAATGTTTGCAGTGTTTTTTGAAGATGAGCAGGATGCTAGCGCTGCCATCGAGGCGGCGCAAAGCATGAGATTCATTAATTTATTCATAAAGTGTCGTTTTAATTTCGTTGTTCGATAAAAAATGGTGTGCGTATGTCAGAATCATCCATGATCCGGTGCGCACACTGTTATAACGTATGACAACGATGATTTGTTAAGGTTTAACGGTCGTTTTGAAGGGTGTCGAAAAGCGTGATAAGGCGTGCCAGATCCTCCTCGTTGCTGAAACTGAAAGTTATCGCACCACGTCCCTTGCGGTCGCAGGAGAATTTCACCGGGGTCTGGAAGGCCGCAGACAGATGTTTTTTCAGAATGTCGAAATCGTGGTTGGCATAGGGCTTTTCCTGTTTCCCCTCCTGCGGCTTGTCGTTTTTACCTTCGAGATATGACTTGACAAGTTCCTCTACTTTTCTGACAGACAGTCCCTGGCGGATGATTTCTTTGTATATCTTCAGCTGCACCGACGGATTGTCGATGGAAAGGAGCGCGCGGGCGTGTCCCATGTCCACAAGTTTGTCGCGTAGCCCGAGCTGCACCTCGGCGGGGAGTTTCAGCAGGCGCAGGAAGTTGGCCACAGTGGCACGTTTCTTGCCTATGCGTTCCGAGAGACGTTCCTGTGTGAGGCTATATTGGTCAATGAGTTTCTTGAATGTCAGCGCTATCTCAATGGCGTTCAGATCCTCGCGCTGTATGTTCTCGATGAGCGCCATTTCGGTCAGCTCGGAGTCGTTGGCGGTGCGGATGTATGCCGGCACTGATGTGAGACCCGCGATTTTTGCTGCACGGTAACGGCGCTCTCCGGCGATGATCTGGTAGCTGTCGGCACCGGTCTTGCGCAGCGAAAGCGGCTGTATGATGCCGAGCTCGCGGATGGAGGATGCGAGTTCTTCAAGAGCCTCTTCGTCGAATGTGGTTCGGGGCTGGCTCGGATTCGGTGAGATCTGGTCGAGGCGGATGTCGTTTATCGCCGATGTGCCTCGGGCGGGGGTATCGTCCATTGATATCAGCGAGCCGAGGCCTCGCCCTAATGCGTTTCTATGTTGTGACATGATGTCTTGCGTTTCTATGAGGATTTATCAGATGCTGTTTGTCAGGCCGGTTACCCGCGGTTTTTGTCGATGAGTTCCTTGGCGAGCATGAGGTGGGATGTGGCGCCGCGGCTCTCGGGGTCATAGAGGAGTGCGGGAAGGCCGTGCGACGGTGCTTCGCTGAGGCGGATATTGCGGGGTATCACGGTGTTGAACACCATGTCGCCGAAGTGTGTCTTAAGTTCTTCATAGATCTGGTTGGCCAGGCGCAGGCGTGCGTCATACATCGTCAGCAGGAATCCTTCTATCTCCAGATCGGGATTGAGCTTCGATTTTATGATGCGTATGGTGTTGAGCAGTTTGCTGATCCCTTCCAGTGCGAAATATTCCGCCTGCACAGGGATTATCACGGAGTTGGCCGCAGTGAGGGCGGTGATAAGTCCGAGGGAGGGGGAGCAGTCGATAAGGATGAAGTCATATTTGGGAGCCACGTCGGCAAGGAGCCTTGACAGCACCTTCTCGCGGTCGGGCTGGTTTATCAGCTCGAGTTCGGCGCCCGCGAGGTCTATGCGTGAACCCACGAGGTCTAGACCCTCCACGCAGGTGGGAACCTGAGAGCCGTCGACAGGATATCCGTCGACAAGGCACTCGTAGATCGAGGACTGCATCTGGCGGGGATCTATGCCGTAGCCGGAGGTCGCGTTGGCCTGGGGGTCGGCATCGATGATCAGCACCTTCTTGCCGCGGCTTGCAAGAGAGGCTGCCAGATTGATAGTGGTCGTGGTTTTTCCTACACCCCCTTTTTGATTTGCTATAGCTATTATCTTACCCATAACACTTTTATAAGGTTTTCTGCAAAGTAAGGGATTTTCAGCCGGATACAAAAGCACCGTTAAGTCAATTTAAGCATTTTGTTGATAACTGCACAATATTGTTGATAACTGTGGAACACTTTAACATTTCCCCGTGGAACATCCCCCCGCCAGCCTGCCCTGAGGGGGATTCCAGGAAATTTCGTAACTTTGTACAGCAAACGGTATCCTGATGGAGGACACCGTTATTTCATTTGACAAGCCGTTTATTTCCCATGTTGATACTTATTACCAACGACGACAGTATAGAAGCGCCCGGACTGCACTTTCTGGTGGATTGTGTGAAGGATCTCGGCGAGGTTTATGTGGTGGCGCCGGCTGTACCCCACTCGGGGCAGTCGTCGGCTTTCACCGTCAACGCGCCCCTGCGCATCAAGGAGCATGAGGGGTACCACGGGGCGCGGGTGTTTTCGGTCAACGGCACCCCGGTGGACTGTGTGAAACTATCCATGCACCACATCCTGCCCCGCAAGCCCGATCTGCTCCTTTCCGGTGTGAACCACGGATCCAACGCCGGCAATTCGGTCATATATTCCGGCACGATGGGAGCCGCTTTCGAGGCGTGCATGCAGGGGATCCCGGCCATAGGGTATTCGCTGCTCCACCATTCGCTGAAGGCCGATTTCAGTGAATGTACTCCATATATCAAGGCGATCACGCGTGCCGTGATAGAAAACGGGCTTCCGGAAGGGGTATGCCTCAATGTTAATTTCCCGGCTAAAGTGAAGATAGAGGGGATGCGTGTCACACGCGCCGCCCGCAGCCACTGGAGCGAAGAGTATCAGGAATACCTCGATCCGCACGGAAAGCCGTTCTTCTGGCTTACCGGAAAACTTCAGAACGATGAGCCGGAAAGCACCGATACAGATATCTACTGGCTTGACCGCAATTATGCCTCCATTGTGCCTGTGCGCGCCGACCAGAATGCCATTGAGGCGATACCCCATCTGCGGCAGACTCTCGGCTTGTGATCACGGCCGTTTTCAGTTGTAGACAGGTTTCTGCCCTTTGGAGCGGGTGGCTTTTCCATATTCCACGGCATGTTCAGGGCAGATATGGTAGCACCGCAGGCACAGGGCGCAATGGTTGTGCCATTGCGGACGGCCCTCTTTCATGGTTATGTTTTCCATAGGGCAGCCGCGTGAACATTTGCCGCACCCCACACACGCCTCGGAGCTGTGGAACGGACGGGGTGACGTGCAGAATATGTTGAAAAGCGGACGTATCACATATGTCTTGGTCCACGCCGCGTTTCCGCGCACCACGTCATCCCCTGAAAATCCCTGCGCTATGGCTGACGCCACGGCATCGACACGCGCCGGCATCTCCTCCGTTTTTCTGGCTTCGGTTCTGGGACTGTCCACGTCGAACCCTTTCATAAGCACATAGGTGTTTGGCATAGTGACTGAAAAACTGCCGCGCGGGCTCCATCCGCGTCTTCCTATAAGCTGCCGCCAGCAATTGTCGGCATACCCGATATCGTCGCCGCATGTGACCACAAGGAAATGCGGCGACTGGTGGGCGCCTTTGAACCGCACTTTCCTGATGAACCGTTCGACCACAGGGGGTATTCCCCATGAATAGACAGGGCACACCCATATCACCGGTTCGCCGGCCGCCACTTCCAGAACGGTCTCTTCCGGTTTAAGCAGCATCCGGTTTTCAAGCGTCACGGTCTCCCCGCCGAGGCGCCGGCTCACGGCGAGCGAGTTGCCTGTTCCTGAAAATGTTATCAGCATATTTCCGGGATTTTGATTCAGCGTATGGTCACCTGGGTGGCGCCGTACCCGTATTCGCGGAATGAGGCATCCTGTACGTCATGTCCTTTGTAGCTGTGGTTCAGCTCCTTCATCAGCGCCTGACGCAGTATCCCCTCACCTTTCCCGTGGATGAACACGATCTTTTTCCCCTTGTTGCGGAGGTTTTCGTCCATCACCTTGCGGAAAGCGTCTATCTGATAATTGATTATATCGGCGTTGCTCATGCCTCGTGTGCTGTCTATAAGCTCGTTGATATGCAGGTCAACCACAAGCGGCTCATCTTTCGACACTTTTTTCTGCACCGGTTTCCGCAGCGGGCGGCTGTCCTCGCGGCGTTTCTGCTTCATGGCATCCTCGAGTTGCGCGCTGTCTATGGTCATGGCGCGCTGCGGTATATCGTTTTTCACGATGTCGACAGCAAGCACCGGTTCGTCGAAGTAGGGGTTGTCGCGGAAGCAGTGGAGCTTGAAAAACTTGGTGGTGTCCATGCGTGTCTCTATGGCCACAGGCGACTTGAGTTTGAACGGTTTGTCGCGCTTGAAAGCCACATACTGGAACGCGATGCGGTCAAGCCGCGCCACCTGGTCGCGTGTAAGTTCCTCAAGGAAAACCTGCATGTTGGGCTCCACGATTCCGGCGTAGCGTGTGGTCCATCCCTCCTCGTCGTCGGCGCGGGAGAGGTATGTGAAATACAGGAAGTAGTTGGAGTCGTTGACGAGGTATGCCTCATAGGAGGTGGTGGAAAGATGCTTGATCTCCATTGCAGCGTATGCGAGCACCACATTCAGGCGGTCGCCGTCAGGTGTCTCGGTGACCGGTTCCGGTTTGGGAGCTTCCGGCACCTGTGTGGGCACGAACTTGCTTTTTGCCTCGCGCTCGCGTTCCTGACGGTGCTGGGTGGTGCCTCCGAAAATGTCGCGACGGGAGCTTTCCTCGCCCGGACTGCTCACCACCACAAGTTCCTTAAGCATCACGGGGGTGACGAAGCCGTCCTCCTCCTCCACATGGGCTATCTGCCCGTCTATCTTTACCACGCGTCCCCCGCCGGTAGTGCTGAGGAAGCGCACCTGGTCGCCTATCTTTGCCATATGATGTATAATCGTTCTAAATTTATTCGGGATGTTTATGCAAACTTACGCATTTTCCACGACATTTCAGTAACTTTGTGGTATGGTACAGAATTTGAGAATCGACGATTTCGACTATAATCTTCCCGACGGGCGCATAGCCAAACATCCCCTTGCTGAGCGCGACAGCTGCAAACTGCTTGTACGTCACGCCGATGGCTCTATCGAGGATCGGCATTTCACAGATCTTCCGCAGCTTCTTCCCGCGGAGTCTATGCTGGTCTACAACAATACCCGTGTGATCAATGCACGCCTGCGTTTCCGCAAGCCGGAAGGGGCGCTGATAGAGATATTCTGCCTTGAGCCGGTGGAGCCGCGCGATTATGCCGTGAGTTTCGCTTGCAATTCCCGCTGCTCGTGGATCTGCTTTGTTGGCAATTCCAAGAAATGGAAACAGGGGGAGCTGACCATGGAGCTGAATGTGGGGG
>ERZ836877.4487-NODE-4487-length-14272-cov-2.771400_pt1 | contig 14272 bp, 9 predicted proteins | sample MGYA00519469_ERZ836877 | MGnify/ENA primary metagenome ERZ836877 (study PRJEB31850, sample SAMEA3708809) | human gut metagenome | biome: human gut; feature: human-associated habitat; material: faeces | place: China | collected 2014 ... | reverse complement strand
AATGGGTATTTGTTTTATGTGGCGTACTGTTGTCAGCACTCGTTCTGGAGTATCAAAAACTTTTAAAATACGGGCTTCTGTACTCTGCAGCCGGAATTCCGGTGATTCAGGATGTCTTAAAAGGAAGTCTCATCAGTTTTCTTACTATGATCGTGCTTGTCAGCGTCATGACATTTCTTATATGGAAAAACAGAAACATAACGGGACAAAATACATTTCTTCTGATGAAAGAAGAGATGGAGAAACAGAAATATGAGGAAATAAGAGCTTCCATCGAGCAGAACAAAGAACTTGTTCATGATACAAAGAATCATTATCTTGTGATCAGTGAATATGTAAAAAATCAGGAATATGAAAAGCTGGAAAATTATGTAGATGAAATCAGAAGAAATTTCGTAAAAATCAATCCACAGATTTATACAGGAAATCATGTAGTGGATCTGATTCTTGGGCAAAAGCGAATCCTGGCAGTACAAAAAGGGATTGATTTCCAATTGGATGTAACACCACTATCCAGTCTGACGATGGAAGAAAGAGAGATCTGTTCACTATTTGGGAATCTGCTAGACAATGCCCTGGAAGCCTGTGAGAAAGTGACTGATAAAGAACGTAAGAAAATCAGTATAAAGATTGAGCAGCATATGCAAATGTTGTTTCTTGAAATTAAGAATGGAACCGATAAGCTTCCTGCCAAATCAGGACATACTTTTCTGACTTCGAAGCAGGATAAATCTCTTCATGGATATGGCTTGAAAAGTGTGGAACGGATTGTTACACGATATGATGGAGATCTGGCCTATGAAATGGAAGATGGAATGTTTGTTGTTTCAATAACATTTTTTGATTTATAAATACTCATGTCCAGTAATCCAGTACTTGAAGGCCATCCGCTTGCAGTACTTTCACCACAAGATTAAACTGAATATAAGAAAAAAACCTGTTCCAAATTTTCAGGATACGAAATTCGTATCACACAAACAGGAATGGAAATGGAGGAATGATGCCATGACAATTAAGAAAAAGAGAACTAAAATCATTTTACCATCGATTCTGACAGTCAGTCTTACTTGTGGTCTGTTACTTACGGGATGTCAGAAGACACCTGACCAGAGTGCAGTTGTCAGTAAGGCCGGAGGATTAAGCGAGGATGTAATTGCAGAACCATTGAAAGATGGAGAGACACAGACACTGGATCTGCCGGAACACTGGGACACAACAGTAACATGGAGTAATGACCGCGGAGTTTTTCACGCAGATCAGAAATTAGAATCTGTTACGACAGGAAATCTTCCGGTGATTGAAGTCAGTCAGAAAAAACTGGAGCTTGAACAATTAAACGGACTTATTTCCTATTTTGCAGGCGGAGAGATTTTGTATCAGACGCAGGAACTTACCAGAGAATACTATCAGAACCTCTTAGATAGGATTAAGAACAGGGAAGGATTCTATGCTGACAACAGTGTGGAGTATGATTTAACAGGGCTTGAAAAGTTAGTGGAAGAAGTTCTTCCTCTTGCGCCAGAGCAGACACCATTGCAGGAAATTGGACAGATTGAATACACATCAAAAAAGACAGATCCGGCGTATGAAGCAAAAAGAAAATCACTGGAAGCTTACGGATATGATATTCTTCCTGATACCACAAAGCAGGATGGAATGGAGATTCATTTTCAGGCAACGGTTGGTGCAGATGCAAAGGGTACGATCAATGCAGAAACTTACGATCCGGAAGCAGGAAATTATAGTATCTTCTCCTGGTCAGAAGGAAATGGGATCGAACTGGCAACTATTGAAAACTATCTGGCAATAGAGAATCGCACAGACGAATATGGAGTTCCTGCAGGAAGCGTAAAAGAATCTTTTATGGAGAAACTACAAACACTGAAAGACCAGATGAAAGAAACCACTCTCTTAGAAGAGACAGCAGAAGATGAAGCTGAAAAAATTCTGAAAGATCTGAACCTCGAAAATATGCAGTTGTTGTCATCAGACAAAATCCTCTGGTATGCACAGTCTGATTATCCGGAAGCCACTATATTAGAACAACAGGAAGCATTATGGAATGCTGATCCAAATCTTGGAAAAACAGGTTATCGTCTTACTTACGTTCCTTCTGTTTCCGGATTAAAAATAAATCAGGATAAAACCGGAGGATATTCAGATGATAGTGGATTTGCATATGCACCTTCCATGCCGGTAGAGCAGATTTATATTGTAGTGACAGAAGATGGAATCCGTTCCTTCAAATGGAAGGGTATGAGTCAGGAAGAAAAGATAGTTACAGAAAATGTAAAACTCCTTGCATTTGATGAAATAGAAAACCGCCTGATCGATCAGGTGAAATATCTTTACCCTTCCAGTCAGCCTGCAGAGAGCAAGACGATATTTGGTTATGATGTTGCAACTGTCGAACTGGGATATACTTATATACCGGCATATAAGAATCCACAAAATGCCTGGCTGGTTCCGGCATGGTTTTTCACTATAAGCGAGAGTCAAGATGCAACTGCCGAACTTGGAACAGCCGGAAGAAAAATAGAAGGATATCAGACCGACTACATTGTATTAAATGCAACAGACGGTGGAAGAATAGGTTCTTATTGGAGATGATAGAATATGAAACGAAGACATCTTTTCAGAACAGAATTGAAATATGACTTTGGAAACCGAAGATTTTATATCTCTGTACTGGCGTTGTGTGCGGTTCTTTTGATTGTTGCACTTCCTTATCGAAATCATCTGATCGCTTTCGGTGGATCAACAGAAGGGAAAGCCTGGTTATGCATCTTCACCTATGCAATCACTTCAGAAAAAGCCTTGCTTTTCTTTCCACTGTTGGTTCCTCTGGCAACAGCCGCAGATATACAGGAAGAATTACACAGCCGCTATGCATGGTTTCTTATTAACAGAATAGGAAAAAGAAATTATATTTGGATGAAAAGTTTTGGAGTCGCATTCACAGGTGGTGCCATTTCCGTTTCAGCGGCAGGAATTGCATTGGTTGTTTTTATAGTTATCTATAGAAATATCCCGACTCTGAATACTTTGCAAAATATATCAGAGGTAATAAGTATCACAGGAATTGGATTTATCCGACTTTTTCTAAATGGAGCATTGTGGTCTTTATGCGGTTCACTGACAGCAGTTTTGACTAAAAATAAGTATCTGAGCTGTGCTGTTCCATTTATTTTATATTATGTACTAACAGTGTTTCAAGAACGATATTACCGCAATTATTTTTTCCTAAGTCCAAAGCAGTGGGCAAGCCCGGCATATTATGGAAACGGATTCTGTCTTTTGGCTCTGCTTCTGATCAGCAGTCTTCTGGCACTGGCTTTGCGTAAATGCGTGGTAAGGAGAGTGGTGGCATGAAAAAAACGCAATTTAAAACGGACATTCATCAAATCTTTCTTCTAACAAAAAGAAATTTCTCTGACTGGGACAAAAATCCGAGAATCTGGATGACTTTTGCATTAGGATTTGTACTTTGTCTGATGTTGACAAATCAGATTTTAGAGCAGGCACAGACATTCCAGACACCGGTGCAAATGTTCGAGCCACTGATCTGGACCTTCGGTGATGCGCAGTCTGTGATGCTTTCATCCCTTTTACTGCTGTTATTATTTGCAGATATGCCTTTTGTAAATCAGATGACGCCCTATTGGCTGATCCGGACAAAGCGAAGCGTATGGATGGCAAGTCAGATCCTATATGTGATCCTGTCTTCTTGCCTTTATACAGTCTTCCTCTGCCTGACAGAACTTCTAATTGCAAGTCCTTGGGCTTACGTTGGAAATGTATGGAGCCAGACTGCTGCAAGCATTGGATATGGAAGTAATAATCATCTTACGGTTCCTGTATCAATAAAGACAATGGAAATGACAACACCATATAAATGTGCAATCTGTGTTGTATTTCTTATGCTTTTCTATTCGTTATTTATTACTTCCGTCATGCTTGTATTAAATCTACAGAAGGGAAGAGCCGGAGGCGTTGTTGGCGCACTCTTGATAAATCTTTATGGAATTCTTCTGACTCCGGATATTTTTCAAAAAGTTTTTCATCTGGGTGGAGGGCTTTCCTATCGGGCAAATATTCTTTGCGGATGGTTATCACCCTTAAATCACGCAACATTTCCAATGCATAATTTCGGATATGATTATTTGCCACAAATAAAAATAAGCATCCTGTTATTCCTTGCAGTGATATGTATTTTGCTTTTCATCTCGAGAAAATGTATCAAACGATATAATTTTACATTTTCTCAGGTTGATGAATCCTGACGGAATAAGAAAGGGGAAAATTATGAAAGCTGCTGTGAAAGTTAAAAATCTAACAAAATCTTTTGGCAAAGAAAAAGTATTAAAAGGAATCAGTCATACCTTTGAGGCAGGAAAAATCCACGGAATCATGGGATTTAATGGCTCCGGTAAAACTGTAATGTTCAAATGCATCTGCGGTTTTCTTCAACCTGACAGAGGGAGCGTATATGTCTATGGAAAAAGAATTGGAAAAGATATTGATTTTCCGGAAAATACCGGAATGATTATCGAGAGTCCGGGATTTCTTCCATATATCAGTGGATATGAAAACTTAAAACGCCTTGCACAACTTAATCGAAAAATAGGAGATACTGAGATCCGGGATGCAATCGCAAGAGTTGGTCTTGATCCGTTTTCTAAAAAGAAAGTAGGTCAATATTCACTTGGGATGAGAGAACGCCTTGGAATTGCACAGGCGATCATGGAGCGACCAAAATTATTAATTTTAGACGAACCATTCAATGGATTGGATAAAAGAGGCGCACAGGATGTCTGCGAACTCTTTGTTGAATTGAAAGAAAAAGGAACAACTATCCTGTTAGCTGCACACAATGTGATGGAAATGGAATGGTTGTGTGATACAGTGTGCGAGATGGATGCCGGACAGTTAGAAGTTGTTTATGAAAAATGAAATAATAATTTTTTCAAATTAAAAGAAGAGAGCGAACCCAAGAATATTAAACGAATATTCTTCAGTTCGCTCTCTTCGCACATTGCGATATAGGTACTCCGACAAAATGATACATTTCTACGTTCTCAACATCAGCTTGAAATTCATGTTAAAATTTGTTAGAATGATTTGCGAACTTACATTCTAAAGAGTTTTTAGAAAACCTTTGAAAACTAAGGAGAAATTGATGGAAAATATTGACATAGATAAGCTGACACCGATGATGAAAATTTATTGCGAGACGAAAGAGCAGTACAAGGATTGTATCTTATTCTACCGCCTCGGCGATTTCTACGAAATGTTCTTTGACGATGCCTTGACTGCATCCCGAGAGCTTGAGATCACACTGACCGGGAAAAGCTGTGGTCTGGATGAACGTGCCCCGATGTGCGGAATCCCATACCATGCCGTAGAAGGTTACTTGAACCGTCTTGTTGCGAAGGGATACAAAGTCGCAATCTGTGAACAGGTAGAAGACCCAAAGACTGCGAAGGGGATCGTAAAACGTGAGGTTGTAAGAATTGTTACACCCGGAACGAATCTGGATACACAGGCATTAGATGAAACGAAGAATAATTACATCATGTGTATCGTCTATATTGCAGACCGCTATGGAGTTGCAATCGCAGATATTTCTACCGGAGATTATTTTGTCACAGAGCTTCCGGACAGCAGTCGCCTGATGGATGAGATTTATAAATTCAGTCCGTCTGAGATCATCTGCAACGAAGCGTTCTATATGAGCGGTATGGATCTGGATGCGATGAGAGACAAGCTTGGGATCACGATTTATTCTCTCGATTCCTGGTATTTTGATGATGCTGTTTGCAAAGATAAGCTGCTTGAGCATTTCAAAGTAAAGAATTTTGCAGGGCTTGGACTTGCTGATTATGACTGTGGAATCATCAGTGCCGGAGCACTTCTGATCTATTTATTTGAGACACAGAAAAATTCACTTTCCAACCTGACACATATTACACCATATATCACAGGAAAATATATGCTGATCGACAGTTCTACACGTCGAAATCTGGAGCTGTGCGAAACTTTACGTGAAAAGCAGAAGCGTGGTTCCCTTCTCTGGGTTCTTGACAAAACACGTACTGCGATGGGCGCACGTACGCTTCGCAAAAATGTAGAACAGCCTTTGATCGATAAATCCGAGATCAACCGCAGACTGGATGCAGTAGAAGAACTGAAAAATCAGGCCATTGCCCGTGAAGAGATCCGGGAATATTTATCTCCGGTCTACGATCTGGAGCGTCTGATCACGAAGATCACTTACGGTTCTGCGAATCCGCGAGACCTCACCGCATTCAAAGGTTCTCTGGAGATGCTGCCACCGATTCGCTATATTTTACAGGATCTGCAGGCACCGCTTTTAAAAGAGATTTATGAAGATCTAGATGCATTAGAGGATCTCTGCGAGCTCGTCACGAAAGCCATTCGTGAGGATCCGCCGCTTGCCATGAAAGAGGGAAATATTATCCGCGACGGTTATAACGAAGAAGTTGATAAGCTTCGCCGGGCGAAATCGGACGGAAAAGACTGGCTTGCAAAACTTGAGAATGATGAACGAGAAAAAACAGGCATTAAAAACCTGAAAATAAAATACAACAAAGTCTTCGGCTATTATCTGGAAGTGACGAATTCTTACAAGGATCTTGTACCGGATTATTATACAAGAAAACAGACCCTTGCGAATGCTGAGCGTTATATCACACCGGAGCTTAAAGAACTTGAAGATATGATCCTTGGTGCGGAAGATAAACTGTATGCACTGGAATATGAGCTTTACAGCGAAGTTCGTGAAACGATTGCCGGACAGGTGGAGAGAATCCAGCAAACTGCCAAAGCAGTTGCCGCACTGGATGCTTTCAGTTCTCTTGCACTTGTTGCAGAGCGCAACAACTATGTCCGTCCGAAAATTAATGAAAAAGGAATCCTTGATATTAAAGAAGGCCGTCATCCGGTCGTTGAGCGAATGATTCCAAATGATATGTTTATTGCCAATGATACTTATCTGGATGATAAGAAACATAGAATTTCAATCATCACAGGTCCGAATATGGCAGGTAAATCAACTTACATGCGTCAGACTGCATTGATCGCACTGATGGCTCAGATCGGATCTTTTGTCCCGGCAGAAAGCGCGAACATCTGTCTTTCCGACCGTATTTTCACCAGAGTCGGAGCATCCGATGACCTTGCTTCCGGACAGAGTACATTCATGGTTGAGATGACCGAAGTTGCCAATATTTTAAGAAATGCAACCTCAAAAAGTCTTCTCATTCTTGATGAAATCGGACGCGGAACAAGTACATTTGACGGTCTGTCAATTGCCTGGGCTGTTGTAGAATACATCAGCGACAGCAAACTGTTGGGAGCAAAAACTTTATTTGCAACACATTATCATGAACTGACAGAACTCGAAGGAAAGATTGATAATGTCAACAACTATTGTATTGCTGTAAAAGAAAAGGGAGATGACATCGTATTCTTAAGAAAGATCGTAAAAGGCGGTGCTGACAAGAGTTATGGTATCCAGGTTGCAAAGCTTGCCGGAGTACCGGATCTTGTCATTTCCCGTGCGAAAGAAATTGTAGAAGAACTCAGCGATGAGGATATCACAAACCGCGTCAGTGAGATCGCGGCCAAGGAACATACTGCAAAGAAAAAAAGTAAGGCAAAGAAGTATGACGAAGTCGATATGGCACAGATGTCTCTGTTTGACACTGTAAAAGATGATGACGTACTTGATGAATTGAAAAATATCGATGTCGGAAATCTGACACCGATCGATGCTTTAAATACAATCTACCGGTTACAGAATAAGCTGAAGAACCGTTGGTAAAAGGAAAGGCGGAAATATGCCACACATTCATGTATTAGACCAGATCACAATTGATAAGATTGCCGCAGGTGAAGTGATTGAGCGTCCTGCTTCAATTGTAAAGGAACTCGTTGAAAATGCGATCGACGCAGGATCTACTTCTGTAAAAATAGAGATCAAGGACGGGGGTATTTCCTTCATCCGTATTACAGATAATGGCTGTGGCATTCCGCAGGATGAAGTGCAACGTGCTTTTCTGCGGCATTCTACAAGCAAGATTGAGACAGTGGAAGATCTGTCTCATATTGCATCTTTGGGATTCCGTGGAGAGGCGCTTTCAAGTATTGCAGCTGTTACCCGGACGGAACTGATCACAAAGACTGCCGATGCAGAGTTTGGTACCCGTTATGTCATTGAAGGTGGAAAAGAAGTATCCTTGGAAGATACCGGTGCGCCAAATGGGACAACTTTCCTCGTCCATCAGTTATTTTACAATGTTCCTGCTAGAAGAAAATTCTTAAAGACACCAATGACAGAAGCCGGACATGTGCAGGATCTCTTGATGCACCTTGCCCTGTCTCATCCGGAAGTTGCTTTTCAGTTTTTGAATAACGGACAGGAAAAACTTCGTACTTCCGGAAACGGAAAACTGAAAGATGTGATCTACAATGTCTATGGCCGTGATGTGGCAGCTAACCTGATTGAGATCGATTATGAGAAAAATGGTATCCATATCACAGGTTTTCTCGGCAAGCCGATCATCACACGTGGAAATCGCAACTTTGAAAATTTCTTCGTAAACGGCCGTTATGTCAAAAGTGCAATGATCTCCAAATCCGTGGAAGACGCTTATCGTGATTTTGTGATGCAGCACAAGTTTCCATTTGCAGTTCTGCATTTTCATCTGAGTGGAGAAAATGTAGATATCAATGTGCATCCGACAAAGATGGAGCTTCGCTTCTCGCGGCAGCAGGAGGTTTATAATACCGTCTTTGAAGCCGTACACAGGACTTTACTGGAACCGGAACTGATACAGAAAGCAGAAGTTCCTGATCCGGTGGAATCGAACGAAAACATGGCAGAAAGACCGGAGCGAGTGAAAAAGACATTCACATCCGCTTCGACCAAAGATAAAGAGGATACCGGCAGTCCGTTTCTTCTTCGTCCGCGTAAGGAGAATGAAAAAGTAACAGCTGCGGAATTGATCAAAGAATCCAAGGAAACGGTTAAGGATGATGTTCAGGATGAGGATTATTTTATCCGTAAGATGAAGGAGCGCGTACTTTCTTACCATAATCGTTCTTCTTCCGCCGAAGTTGCAGACCGGAAAGAGATTTTCCGTGCAGATGAACAGAAAGACAAAATTGCTGAACATGTCAAATACGCCGTTGAAGCAGCAGATAAGACAGTTGCACCGGAAACTGCGGCAGCAGTTCAAAAATCCAAACCAGAAAACGGTACGCAGATGGATCTCTTTGAAGAAAATTTCTTAAAAAGAGATATCCGTGCAGAATATAAATTGATCGGCCAGGTCTTTGACACCTACTGGCTCGTAGAATTCAAAGATAATCTCTACATCATTGATCAGCATGCGGCTCATGAACGCGTCTTGTATGAGCGTACCTTGCGTGAAATGAAAAGCAGAGAATTTACTTCTCAGTACTTAAGTCCTCCGATCATTTTAAGCTTATCCATGCAGGAAGCACAGCTTCTGAATGAAAATATGGACCGCTTTTCACGCATTGGGTTTGAGATTGAGCCATTTGGTGGGGAAGAATATGCAGTCCGTGCAGTACCTGACAATTTGTTCAGTATTGCCAAGAAAGAACTTCTGATGGAGATGATCGATGATCTGACCGAAGGTCTTTCTACTTCTATGACACCGGAGCTGATCGATGAGAAGGTTGCATCCTTGTCCTGTAAGGCTGCTGTAAAGGGAAATAACCGCCTTTCTGCACAGGAAGTAGACAAACTGATCGGCGAACTCCTGACACTGGACAATCCATATCACTGTCCGCATGGACGACCGACAATCATTGCCATGACAAAACGTGATCTGGAAAAGAAATTTAAACGAATTGTATAAAAGGAATCGAGGAAATATAGATGGAACAGACAAACAAACGCCCACTTGTCATTCTGACCGGCCCAACCGCTGTCGGAAAGACTGCTGCCTCCATCGGACTTGCCAAAGCGATCGGCGGAGAGATCATTTCTGCTGACTCTATGCAGGTCTACAAGGAGATGGACATCGGCTCTGCCAAGATCCGTCCGGAAGAGATGGACGGTGTGCCGCATCATCTGGTAGATGTTCTTGATCCGTCTGAGGATTTTAACGTTGTTCTCTTTCAGCAGATGGCAAAAGAAGCAATGGAAGGAATCTATCAGCGGGGACATATTCCGATCGTTGTCGGCGGAACAGGATTCTATATTCAGGCATTACTTTACGACATTGATTTCACAGAAAATAATGCCGATACTGCTTATCGGGAAGAATTAGAAGCACTTGCCAAAACCCAGGGCGCAGAATATCTTCATGAAATGCTTGAAAAAGTAGACCCGGAATCTGCGGAACAGATTCATTTTCATAATATAAAACGTGTGATCCGCGCGCTGGAATATTATCAGCAGACCGGACAGAAGATTTCCGAGCACAATGAGGCGGAACGAGAGAAAGAATCTGCTTATAACTCCGCATATTTTGTGCTGACAGATGATCGTAAGATTCTCTATGACCGGATTGATAAACGTGTCGATCTGATGATGCAGGAAGGACTTCTTGAAGAAGTCAATGCATTAAGATTGCGCGGACTTAAAAGAGAAAGTGTTGCGATGCAGGGACTTGGATACAAAGAACTGTTTGGCTATTTTGAAGGAGAGTATCCTTTGGAAGAAGCCGTACGCATTATTAAGAGAGACACAAGACATTTTGCCAAGCGACAGCTGACCTGGTTTAGAAGAGAAAGAGATGTCATCTGGCTTGATAAAAGTGAGATTGGAAGAGAAGATAAACAACTGATCCAACAGATGCTCACTGTTTTAAAGGAAAAAGAAATCATTCATTAGGACATCAGGCTGCATTTAGATAAAATGCAGCTTTGCCATGTAAATCAACAATAAAAAACTTAAAAAGAAAGAAGAAGAAAAATGAATACACCAACTACAGAAACAATTTACGAACAGCTAGGAATCAGCAAAGAAGTCTGGGCATTCGGACAGAAGACAGAAGAGAAACTAAAAGAACGTTTTGAAGAATTTGACAGAAACGCTGAATACAATCAGTTAAAAGTAATTCATGCCATGCAGGAGAACCGCGTAAGTGAAGGATGCTTTAACTATGTAAGCGGATATGGATACAATGATCAGGGAAGAGATACTTTAGAGGATGTCTATGCCTCTGTTTTTCATACAGAAGCCGCTCTGGTGCGCCCACAGATCACTTGCGGAACACATGCGCTTGCGCTTGCGCTTGCAGCGAATCTTCGTCCCGGAGACACACTGTTATCTCCGGTTGGAAAACCATATGATACACTTGAAGAAGTAATCGGAATCCGTCCATCTAACGGCTCTCTTGCAGAATATGGAATCTCCTATAAACAGGTAGAACTTCTGGAAGATGGATATTTTGATTATCCTGCGATTGAAAAAGCTCTGGAAGATAAAACAATCAAACTGGCAACAATCCAGCGTTCCAAAGGATACCAGACACGCCCAAGCTACTCTGTAGAAAAAATCGGCGAACTGATTGCATTTATCAAAGAGCGTCGCCCGGATGTCATCTGTATGGTAGATAACTGTTACGGTGAATTCGTTGAACGTATTGAGCCAAGTGATGTCGGTGCAGACATGATCGTCGGTTCTCTGATCAAAAATCCGGGTGGCGGACTTGCCCCAATCGGCGGATATGTTGCCGGAAGAGCTGATCTGATCGAAAACTGTGCTTATCGTCTGACTTCTCCAGGACTCGGTAAAGAAGTCGGTGCTACACTTGGTGTTACACAGTCCTTCTATCAGGGATTCTTCCTTGCACCAACTGTTGTATGCGGTGCTTTAAAGGGTGCTACTTTTGCAGCAAATATCTACGAAGCTTTAGGATATCCGGTAATTCCGAACGGTTCTGAATCCCGTCATGATATCATCCAGGCGGTTACACTTGGATCTGCAGAAGGTGTTATTGCATTCTGTAAGGGAATTCAGGCAGCTGCTCCGGTAGACAGTTATGTAAGCCCGGAACCATGGGCAATGCCGGGATATGACAGCGATGTGATCATGGCAGCTGGTGCTTTCGTTCAGGGTTCTTCCATTGAATTAAGTGCAGACGGACCAGTAAAACCTCCGTACGCTGTCTATTTCCAGGGTGGACTCACATGGTATCATGCAAAGCTTGGTATTCTCAAATCACTGCAGAGCGTTATTGATGCAGGCGTTCTTTCTATCGAGCGTGTGAGAGAACTTCTGTAAAACAATTTTTCGAGAGAATTCTATCGAAAATTCAGTTGAGTTGAATGAATTGTTATGTTAAAATTCAGACAGATGTAATCTGCTAAGAAAGTAAGAGGATATGAATTTTAATGAACACAATTGCAATTATAGGTGGCGGTGCATCAGGAATGATGGCCGCCATTTTCGCTGCCAGAAAAGGAGCGAAAGTTCTCCTTCTGGAGCAAAACGATAGATTGGGTAAGAAAATATTAGTGACTGGAAATGGCCGGTGTAATTATACGAATACTTATCAGGATACTTCCTGTTATCGTTCGGAGCAGCCTAACTTTATCACGCAGGTACTGGATCAATTTCCGGCGGAAAAAGTCATTGCTTTTTTCCGAGAACTTGGAATCTATCCAAAAGACAGAAATGGATATCTGTATCCGTACTCTGATCAGGCAAGTGCCATCCGTGATGTATTAGAACAGGAAGTATACCGTCTTGGAGTTGATGTACGTACAGGAATCTCCTGTACTGGAATACAGAAAACAAATGAACGATTTTCCTTGCAGACATCACACGGTTCTTTAACCGTAGATCAAGTGATTCTCTGCAATGGATCAAAAGCCGCACCTTCCACCGGTTCTGACGGTTCCGGATACACTTTAGCCAGACAGCTTGGACATCAGATAATTCCTGTACTTCCTGCTCTTTGTGCTTTACATTGTACCGGAAAGCATTTCCGCGCAATTGCCGGAGTACGTGCACAGGGAAAAGTTTCGTTGTTTGTTGACGGTGAATTAACTGCTGCTGATACCGGTGAACTTCAATTGACCGCCTATGGAATCTCAGGAATTCCGGTATTCCAGATCAGCCGTTATGCGTCGAAAGCATTATATGAGCAGAAGGAAGTTGTTGCCATGCTGGATTTTCTTCCGGAATATTCGGTTGATAAAGTAAAAATTCTTCTGAAAGAACGTGCCAACCGCCAGCCGGAAAAAACAGCAGAGCAATTCTTTACCGGCCTGTTTCATGAAAAACTGGCCACTGTATGGCTGAAATTTGCCAAGATCAAAAAAGAGAAGCTATGCGGCAATTTCACAGATGCAGATATTCAGAGGCTGGCATGGATGATCAAGGAATTCAAATCACCTGTAATTAAGACAAATTCTTATGAACAGGCACAGATCTGCTGTGGCGGTGTTGATACGACACAGATTAATCCAGAAACAATGGAATCCAGACTTGTTTCCGGGCTTTATTTTGCCGGAGAACTGGTCGATGTAGATGCAATCTGCGGTGGGTATAATCTCACCTGGGCGTGGGCAAGCGGTTATGTTGCAGGACGCTCCGCCGCATCTGCATAATTGCCTGCTGCTAACTTGTAACCAATATCTGGATGATATACTTTAATATTAGATTTCCTGAAAGAAAGGATAGATAAATGATACGAATTAATCAGCTGAAACTGCAGATTCCACACACGGAAGAAGCTCTTGAAAAGAAGATACAAAAGACACTTCATCTAAAGAAAGGGGACTCTTTTACTTATCGGATTCACCGTCAGTCATTAGACGCACGCAGAAAACCGGAGTTGTTCTATGTGTATACGGTTGATGTCACTGTTTCCAATGAGAATGCTGTTTTAAAGCATTGTAAAGGAAACATCCAGAAAGTAGAAGAGAAGCATTACCAGATTCCATCTCACGGAACAGAGATTCTGAATGCCCGTCCGATTGTCATCGGCAGCGGTCCTGCCGGACTATTCTGCGCTTATCTGCTTGCACTGGAAGGATACCGTCCTTTGGTTCTTGAACGTGGTGCTTGTGTAGAAGAACGTAAGAAGGATGTGGATCGTTTCTGGGAGACCGGTGTGCTTGACCCTTCTTCCAATGTCCAGTTCGGTGAGGGCGGTGCCGGTACCTTCTCTGACGGCAAACTCACCACCCGCATCAATGATCCTCTGTGCGAAACAGTGCTGGAGATCTTTGCCGCCCATGGGGCCGACCCGTCCATTCTGAA
>ERZ836877.4477-NODE-4477-length-14299-cov-3.064448_pt1 | contig 14299 bp, 9 predicted proteins | sample MGYA00519469_ERZ836877 | MGnify/ENA primary metagenome ERZ836877 (study PRJEB31850, sample SAMEA3708809) | human gut metagenome | biome: human gut; feature: human-associated habitat; material: faeces | place: China | collected 2014 ... | reverse complement strand
CAAAACTTCCTCCGACGCCGATCAGTACGCCTTTTTTAAAAGACGCCATATGCCTGCGGATCAGGAGTTCCTGCATTGGAGCTCCCAGTGCAATCAGTGAAATATCCGGCTCTTTTTCTGCGATCCGTTCAAGAACCGCATCCTTATCTTTCACATATCCATTTTCATATCCGCATAAATAAATCCCCGGATATTCTCTTTCGATCTTTTTGGCCAGCGTCTCTACCACCTCAGGCTTTGCTCCAAAAAGGAACAGGCTTTTTCGGTTTTTATCTGCCCATTCAAAAAGATCACTGCAGATTTCAACACCCGGAATCCTTTCCTTTATATGAAATCCCAGCTTTTTCCCGCCTATGAGGATTCCAATCCCGTCTGCAACGATCGTCGTATCCTCCGCCATCAGCAGTCCTCTTACCTCTTTCATCCGGTCGGCAAGCATAAAGATTTCAGGATTGGCAGTCACCACGCACTGCTTTTTTCCTGCCTCAATCTCCCCTTCCAGCTTTTTCATAAACTCCGCTTTTGAACCCTTATAGATCTTCTTATAATACTCTTTCACATCAAACTCCTGTATCCTGTTCTTTATGATCAGAGACAAGAAAGCCTCCTCTCCGATCTCTCAGTCTTTTTTCTCTGAAGGCTTTATCTCCTCAAACCCTTCTGTACTGTCCTTGATAAACATGATCTTTACCGTCATCAGGATCAGCCGCAGATCCAGCAGGATTGAATAATTCTGAATATACATCAGATCCAGCTTCAGCTTGTCATAAGCTGAAGTATTGTATTTTCCATAAATCTGTGCATACCCTGTCAGTCCACCTTTCACTTTCATTCTGTAGGTAAATTCCGGTACTTCCTCCACGTATTTTTCTACATGTTCCACACGTTCCGGTCTTGGACCGACCACGCTCATATTTCCAATCAGAATATCAAAGAACTGAGGAAGTTCATCCAGCCTCGTCTTGCGGATTATCTTTCCAACCGGAGTAATCCTTGCATCATCATCTGTCGCCGGGATTACTTCTCCGTCCTTTTCTGCATTTTCGATCATACTTCTGAACTTATGGATCTTAAATACCTTTCCGTTGATCGTACAACGATCCTGGACAAAAAATACTGGGCCGCCATCATATGCCTTAATGGCAATCGCGATCACCAGCATGACCGGTGAAGTAATGACCAGTGCAATAATCGATACAACCAGATCCAGTACTCTCTTTGCCAGCCGCTGGTCAAACGTCAGTCCTTCATTTTTTGCCAGCAATAACGGTGTATCAAACATATGGTTATTTTCCGAACTTCTGATAATGATATCGGAAATCTTTGGTGTGATATACGTTCTGATTCCATGTGCGTAACAATATTTTAAAAGCCGGTTGCGAAGTGGTGCATGAATATCGCAGAGAAAGACGGTATCATAATCATCAATCTTCTTTACGACCATGTCCCACTCCTCATCCACATTAAATGATTCTTTAATGATATAACGGTCACTTCTCATCCGCACTTTCCTGCGGAACGGCATCGGGTCATACTCCTGATACAGCAAAAGTACAATTCTCGCCGGGAACAGACGCCGGAACAGCTTTGCCGAAAAGATCACCCACAGCAGGATCACCAGCATATCCATACACGTCAGACATGTCAATGGCAGGACACTTACAAATCTTGCCGAAAGAAGCACTGTCTCCAGATAAATACATACATTGGCCGCCGCTGCTGCCAGTCCATGGGAAAGGCACAGATTACTCATCCGCAGGGACCCCACATTCATTCCTCCCATAAGATACATAAAGATAAAGTAGAAGAAAGCGTAAAATGCTCCCATCAGCCAATATCCTTTATGATAAAATGGAAATACAATTCCCCAGTTATGATATCTTTTCCAGACAACGATGAACATCCCTGTCAGCACAAGTACAAGAACCATCACAGTCAGGAATCGGATCAGACGTTTATACGGATCCAGTTTATTTTGTTGCTTCATCTATCTTTGCTCCAATCAATTCATAATCATACAATTTTGATTATAGTATATAATTCCCTTTTTTTCAACAATTCAACCCCTGCAAACCTGCTCTGTACAGCAAAATAAGAATTTTTTAAGAAAATTTGACGAATTATGACAAATATATTAAACTGAAAGGCAGATTAATCAAAGGAGATCTCTATATGAAACCACAAACCAAAAATAAAATATCATTCCTTCTATATAGTTACTTTTTTCTGATCGCATTATTTTATCCAATGCAGTATGTCAGCTTTGACAGTGCTTACTATACAGAATTTACCTTTGCAGGTCTTTTTGCCGGCTTGCTGATCCTTTGGACCGTTTTCGCCTATCATCGTCCGGTCCGTCTGACTGATCCGTCTGACCGACGATTCTGCTGCTGGATCCTGGTGCTTTTAGTCCTGTATAACCTTTTTTCTCTGTATATAAACTTCACACATTCACGGTGGTTATGGGAACAGTTCAACTTTTCACTGGCGGTCTTGTTTTTTATAGTACTTCTGATCCATGGGGCAGCTTTCTTCCGGCAAGAACCTCTGGCTGTTTCGGTACTGCTGGTTTTTCAGGTTGTAACAACAATTCTTGGTATTATCGTATACTATCTGGGATACACCTCCGTTTCTTTCATAAACGGCATGGTCATACCGGTCGCAAAAGATCCGAATTATTACGAGACCCGTTTCAGTTGGATCTATTACCATAAGAGCCAGTACTGCTTTGTTCTTCTCCTCTTTATTGCTTTCAGTGTGATCTGCCGGAAGCAGTTTAAGAATAAATGGTTTTTCCCGGTTTCCAATCTTGTTTTCCTTTTTGGAATCGTGATTTCCCATACATATACTGCACTTTTTGCTGCCGTGCTGATCTATGCAGGACTTGCACTTGATGCTCTCCGGTCAAAACTCCGGACGCTCAATAAGAAGTATTTTCTTCTCCTGATTCCACCGGTCATCCTCCTGGCATTTGTTATCTGGCGTATGAGCCGTGAACGTAATATCTGGACACTTGGCAGCCGTACTTATATCTGGGCAGAAGGAATCCGACAGATACTGAAAAATCCTCTGGGGATTGGAACCGGCTTTGGACCTGCCAAATTCTCTGTTCCGGGAATTTCTTTTCAGGTCTATAACTGCCACAATGTATTTCTGAATGAAATGTGGAGATTTTCTCTGCCGGTAGGATTATTATTCACACTGATTTTTGTCAGCATCCTGATCTACTCCCTGAAAAAGAAGTTCTTTTTCCTTCATATCGGGATCTGGATTGCTTTCCTTATCTCTCTCGGAATGGATTATTCTCTTTTAGGGCGGGAATTTACTCTGACTTTCTTTTACTTTTATATGATCTTTTTCCTTCCGAATACAAAGGAACAGATTTCTGACTGAATATCACAAAAAGGCATCGGATTTTTATCTCCAATGCCTTTTTCTTTTTTCTCCGCCTATCTTGAATAATAGGAAGAAGGAAGCTGCTCTGTCTTTACTATACTTACGATATGCCACAGCACTTCTGCTTCCGGTCTTCCATGACACAATGTCTACTGAATCAAACCAGTCCGGCTGGATGCCCCATACTTCAGCATAAAGTGTATTTCCGCTCACGTATGTTACAAGTTTCACTGCATAATTGTAATCATTTCTGATCTTCAGATCAGACGATCCATAATTCACCATCGCATCCTGTCCGATCGGCACATAGGTAGATGGTACAGAATGATTCCTTCTCTGCACGATCGTAAGCCCTGCTCTCAATGCCGCACCGTACAGCGTCGTACTTGCCTGACAGATTCCTCCGCCATAACCGACTCCGCCTACAACGCCTCCCGGAAGAAAGCCTTGAGCCTTTCCACATGGACCTGCTATTCCAAAGAAAGAAAGCGTCTGTCCCGGCTGGATCGTAACCTGGTTAAAGTAAAGCAATGCTTTCGTCATATTGTATGTACCATTATAATTATTGGTAGATACGGTAGAAAATACAGAAATACGTCTTGGACTGTTCATCAGCCGGCCATACGCATCAAATCTGTATGTCACACCATTGATCGTGATCGTGCCATTCATTACCAGATGACCATAACTATTATAATAATAACGATAACCGTCCTTATTTCTCCAGCCTGTATGCATCTTTCCGCTGTCGGTGAGATAATACCAGTTTCCGCCAATCTTTAATCCTTTATTCCTTGCAAGCGTTCCATCTGCCTGATAATAGTATTTTCCACCATCTTTCGTCCGCCAGTAATCTTTCTTCATATTACCCGCAGCATCAAAATAGTACCAGTCATTTCCATCTTTTACACCATCATCAAATGCCTGTCGGCCCAACGGGGTAAAACCGATCACTTTTCCATTCTCGGTCTTCAGTCCCCGGTATGCTGCTCCGTTATTCTGGAAAATATAACGATATTTTCCAATCTTCATATCCCGGTTCAGTACCAGATGACCTTCCTCATCATAATAATACCAGTCAGCACCTTTCTGACGGAACTGGGATTCATATCGTCTGCCATTTCCATCCAGATAATACCAGTAGCCATCAATCTTCATCCCTGCATTCAGGATCAGATGTCCCTGAGCATCATAATAATAGTGACTACCATCTTTTTCTCTCCACCCGGAGCTTAACATCTTTCCATCTTTCTGGAAATAGTACCAGTAACCACTCAGCTTTTTCCCTGTATCTGTCAGGCAGAATCCCTGCTGGTCATAATAATACAGTCCGTCCTCCCCAACATACCATCCTGTATAAACTGCACCGCTTCCTGTAAATTTATAATGCTTTCCATTGATATCCAGTTCACAATTTGTCACCAGATATCCATTTTCATCATAATAATACTGCGTATTGTTCTTCTGACGGAACTGAGCCGTATATCTTCTTCCGCTTCCATCGACATAATACCAGTGACCGTCCAGCTCAATTCCACGGTTCGTTACTAAATGAGCTGCTTCATCATAATAGTAATAATTTCCTGCCTTCTCTCTCCAGCCTGAGCTTAACAGCTTTCCATCTTTCTGGAAATAACACCAGTAGCCATTCAGCTGCATTCCTGCATCTTCTGCCCGGCTGCCGTCTGCCTGATAATAATATGTATCTGTGCCGTCTGTATACAAGCCTGTATAAGCTGCACCACTTTCGGTAAATTTATAGTGCTTTCCATTGATGTCCAACTCCTCGTTCAGTACAAGATGTCCTTCCCCGTCATAATAGAAGCTCTGTCCGTTCTTTTGCCTGAAACTATTCTGCTTCATCACACCATCAGCATCAAAATAGTACCAGTAACCATCCAGACTGTATCCGGCATTTCTTAAATCCTTACCCTCCTGATAATAGTGGATTCCATCGGACTCTTCCACCCAGCCATTTTTCTCTTCCGTTATTCCGCTATTTTCTGAACTTTCCTCTGGATCTATCACGTCTTCTGTACTTTTCTCTGAATCCGTTACGTCTGCCTCATGTTCATTTTCCTGCTGTATAGCTGCTGCACTTTCCGTCTCTGCATTCTTCTCTTCCACAAAGCTTTCTGCCACATTCTCTGCTGAATTATCCATTGCATAAGAAGTCATCATCCCAGACAGGGAGAGAACAAACGTCAGCCCCAGGGCTGTCAGCCATTTCTTTTTCATAATGTCCCTTCCATCCTTTCCTTTTCTGAAAATCTTATAGTAATATTGTACCAATAAATTCTTTTTCTGACCAGTAAAAAAAGAAAAATTTACTTTCTTTTTCCATATTCTGTATTTTCTACGCTTTTTTATTTTAAACGCACGAAAAGGGAGAAAACTTTCATTTTCTCCCCTCACGGTCTGACTAATTATCTTTTAATTTTTCAGCAAGATTTTTGGCAGCGATCATAGAGTCTTCCATGGAACAATAAGTCCATGCACCATATCTTCCGATCGTGTAAATATTTTCATCTGCCAGATTTTTCTTCAGCTCTGTGATCTGAGCGTCTGTCTCTGAATTAATATGCACATAAGCCGGATCCATTAAAATGGTGGAATGTGCTTCTAATTTTGTCTCTTCGTCAATAATTCCCAGCTTCAGAAGATTCTCAAGTGTCAGTCTTAACTGCTCATCGATCATCCCCTGCGTTACAACCGCATCTTTACTGTATCCGATCTCAATATACATACTGAGCTTATCCGCATCCAGAATATTATCATAAAATCCAATCCGGTAAAAATTGATCTTTTTATCCGGGATATAGAACCAGTGTTCTTTCGTATACTTCGATTTTTTATTAAATCCAAGATTGAACACCAGTACTTTATTGTAAGAAAGTCTGGACTGAAGCTCATGCATCTTTTCTTCATCAAATAAAGTAAGGAACCGGTTCAGTGGTGACGTATTGATCAGATATTCATAAGAAATCTCTGATCCATCATTCAGGATCACTTTTTTATTCGCTCTGTCGATCTTATCAACCACATGATTTAACAGTACTTTCTCCTCCAGTGCATCATACAGGATCTGGATAAAAGATCCTGCTCCTGAACGTGGATACTGAAACGAATTATTGTAAGAAGTACTGTCTTTGTTCGCCTTCATATTGTCAATGATCGCCGGAATATCCGCATATGGGAAAAATCTTCCCATTGCATCTTTATCCAGAGTGGTCAGATCAACCGCATACAGCTTTTCATTATATGGCTTCAGGAATTTCTCAACGATAGATTTTCCAAACTTCCCGTACAGCATATCCAGGAAATTATCATACTCTTCTTTTTCCTCTTTATGGAAAAGATCATACAGGCAGTCGATAAACTCACTTTTTTCCAGTTGATGGATATTGGTCTGGAACGGATAATCTACCAGTTCTCCCTTGTAGATGATCTTTGTATTCTTATCTTTATAGATGATCTCATCCTCATCCACACTGTCGATAAACCGCTTTTTAAACTCATCTGTACTGAAATGGAAAAAGTGTCCGGCATAATCCCATACATAATCTTTTTCTTTGATCGTACGGCAATATCCACCGACTTCATCTTCCTTCTCTACGATCAGATAATCCCCATCTGCATAATTTGCAAACGTAAGTCCTGATATTCCTGCTCCGATGATCAGATATTTCACATTTCTTTCCATAAGGCCGCTCCTTTATAATCTGTCTTTAAACTTCTCAATGATCGCATCTGCAATTCTTTCACTCGCATGACCGTCTCCATACGGATTGCTTGCATGACTCATTGCATTATAAGCCTCTTTATCACTGAGAAGCTTTTTCGTCTCATTATAAATAACTTCCTCATCTGTTCCGGTCAGTTTCAGCGTACCTGCCTTGATTCCCTCCGGTCTTTCCGTCGTATCACGCAGGACAAGTACCGGTTTTCCAAGAGATGGAGCCTCCTCCTGGATTCCGCCGCTGTCTGTCATGATCAGATAACTCTTATTCTGGAAATTATGGAAATCAAATACTTCCAGTGGCTCGATCAGGCGAACTCTGTCGCAGTCATCAAAAACTTCTTTTGCAATCTGACGTACCTTCGGATTCATATGGATCGGATATACAACTTTCACATCTGCAAATTCATCTACGATCCTTTTGATCGCTCTGAAAATATGGTACATTGGTTCACCGAGATTTTCTCTTCTATGTGCAGTCAGAAGGATCATCCGGTCATCCCCGATCCAGTCAAAGATCGGATTTTCATAATTTTCATCAACTGTCGTTGCCATGGCATCGATTGCTGTATTTCCCGTAATATAAATATTTTCTTCCTTTTTCCCTTCATCGCGGAGATTCTTGGCACTTACCTCTGTCGGTGCAAAATGCATATCTGCAAGACATCCTACCATCTGACGGTTCATCTCCTCCGGGAATGGTGAATACTTGTTCCATGTTCTGAGACCTGCTTCGACATGACCGATCGCGATCTGACTGTGATATGCCGCCAGTGCACCGGCAAATGTAGTCGTCGTATCTCCATGTACAAGTACAATATCCGGTCTTTCTTTCTCCAGCACTTCCCCGATACTTCCAAGCACTCTCTGTACGACTTCATTCAGGGTCTGTCCCTGCTTCATAATATCCAGATCATATTCCGGTACAATATGGAAAGTCTCCAGTACCTGATCCAGCATCTGACGGTGCTGTGCCGTAACACAGGTGATCTGTTCGATCTCCGGTCTGGATTTTAATTCTTTTACAAGTGGAGCCATTTTAATTGCCTCTGGTCTGGTTCCAAAAACCGTCATGACTTTTATCTTGCCCATTTTCGTTTCCTCTCTTTTCTTTTATCTGTCCAGTTTCTCTACCATTGCATCAAATTTCTCTGCAACCTCTGTTGCATTAAACTGATTCATGCCATCCTGATCTATTTCTACTGTATAATTTTCATAAGCGATCAGATACAGATAGTTCTTGATCTCATCTACAGAATAAGAAACTGTCACGCCATTCACGGCACGTACAACATCTGCTCCTGCCCCTTCAAACATCGTCATTCCAAAGATCGGACGGTTTGCTCCGATATAATCTGCAAGCTTTGCGGCAAAAAAGATATTCTCATCCAGGATTCCATGCAGGTTCGCATCTACATGCAGCAGCCAGTCACTGTTTCTCATAATAGAAAGACTTGTCTTATAATCTACCGGTTTCTTGATCTTCACTACATCCAGCAATTCATGGTCGATCAGATAGACTTTGTCATTTGCTGCCATATGTCCATAGAACAGTACTTCCAGATGCTCTGCAAGGTCCGGATGCTCTTTCTTCAGTGCCGCAATTCCTTTCAGAAACAGTCTTGGAGTTCTGGTCGCATCCAGATGCCCGATATAAACCATCTGGATCTTATCACTGCTCCTCGGTGCAATCGACGCATCATACAGTTCCGCATCAAAACTATGTGGAAGTACGACCGCCTTCTTTGCAATTTCTTTTCCACAGGAACTGAGCATATATTTTTTCTGATAAGGATTATTGAAAATGATCTTATCGCAGTTGGAAAGAATATTATGTTCCAGTGTTCTCTCCTTTTCCAGTGCCTGAAGCGGAGCTTTCTGTCTGCGCTTCCAGAGCAGATTCTTCATCTCCCGGACCGGAGAGATCATTTCCCGGATTCCCATCTTTCTTACATACCGCATCTGTAAAGAATATGGGGACATCGTCTGCATTCCTTTCAGCACAAACGGATTATTGGCAATCGGATCTCCAAATGATGCGATCCAGGTAATCCCCGGTTTCATTTTCTTGATCTCAAGTCCGATCTCATGCGACTCAGGCGGCATGGAACGGGTCATAACAATATCATATTCGTTCTGATGCTTTCTGAAATATTCAACCGCAGCACTCTTCCATGTGTCCAGTGACTCTCCCTGAAGACAGATCTTCTTTACATTCCCACACTCAGGGAGCTGCTCGTTCTTTCCATAAGACCAGGAATCATTGCTGTCCTGCATACATACATCATACTGATACTTTGAATTTTTCAATAACTTATATGTTACAAGTCCCTCTGAAGAATTGATCGGTGGAAAATACCAACTAATTACTAATATTCTTTTCATCGTGCGAATCTTCCTTTCACTTTTCTTGCTAATACCATCACCTTGTGCCATTTTGATCCATCTACTTTTACAAATTTAAACTGCGTCTCACGGTTATATCTCACATAAGCCATACAGTTCAGACGGTCATAGAGCCTTTGATTCGTCTTTTTCAGGTAAGCATCAAACTCTCGGATTTCATTATATGCCCGCTTATGATCCTTATCGTATTCGCAATAAATTGAATAATGTGTATTCAATGTATAAGTCAGAATCATCTCAATGTACTCCCTCTTATTCGGAGTCAGATCCTTTTCAATTCCGGTATAATACTCGATCAGCCATTTGATCATCCGCTTGTGGTGTTCCTGATTTCTCACGAAATTGTCCATATTCATACTCTGATCTTTACGACCGATAAAATAGCGGTAAATATCCAGATGATAATAAGCAAATGTATCCACCTTTGTGATCGGCACAATATTATACTGCATATCTACATAAAAAGTCTTTTCGAGCATTTTAAGTCCGGATGCACGCAGAACTTCCGTACGGTAGGTCGTCGTTGCCATCATGAAATATTCTCCGTGAAGTATATTCAGATCGATCTCATTGAGATTATATTTTTTTCCGTCTTCCAGATCCTTATATTCAAAATATTCGGACTTTCCATTATAGACATGCTCTTTTCTGTAGTCACAGATCACGGCATCTGCCGTCTCTTCTTTTAAACGCTTTACAAATTCAATAAAATCTCCGATATTGACCCAGTCATCACTGTCCAGCACTTTGAAATAAGTTCCCTGTGCTTTCTCGATTCCGACATTGATCGTAGAACCATGTCCGCCATTTTCTTTATCTACAAAGACAACTGTCTGCGGATATTTTTTCTCATACGCTCTTGCAATGTCAGCCGAGCCATCTTTACTTCCGTCATTCACAACCAGTACTTCTATCTCTTCCAAAACTTCCGGTAACAATAACGAATCAAGACATCTTCTGAGATATTTTTCAACGTTATATGTCGGAACTAATACTGTTAATACCTTCATATTAATTATTACTCCTCCTTACGTCTGCTTGAAATCAATGTTACTATCCCGTGCGGCATCACCGACTTAATACCTTTTTTCACGTAATACGTGCTTTTCTTCTTTTCAGTATTTTTCTTTTCGGGATTTTTATTTTCGGGATTTTTATTTTCAGACTTCCTGCCGTCCCTTTTTCTGGCAGAAGCCTTACTTTTTTCTTCCTGAACCGGTATTTCCTGTTCAGCCTCCCCCTCATTTTCTTCAACCGGCTTCTCAGGAATCACATACTTCCCATCCGGTTTCTTTCTGAGATACTGCATCACATAACTGTATGCCTCAGGATACAGACTGAGACTTTCAAAAAAGTCCCACGCCTCCTGCCTCATCTGCCGGTCACAGTACCAGTTCAACTGCCTGTATACCAGTGGAGCGATCAGGAAACGGAATACATATTCCTTTTTCCCTGCAGTGTATCCGTCATTAATGATAGTTCTTAAAATGGAATGGATCTCATGTCCAAGTGAAAGTTTTTCCTCCTGGATTTTTTTCCGTTCCCCTTTCAGATACCGATAAACGTTCAGATCATAATATCGGATCGTATCAATTTCCCTGATACTGAGAGCCTGCCACTGCCGGTCAACGCTCTCCTTACCCGATGCACAGAATTTCGAGATGCTCTCAAGTTTCTCTGTTCTGTATACTGCTGTGGATAACAGAGGACCGGAATCTTTAAATCCATATCCCGGATACAAAAGATCTTCAAACCGGTACTGACTTCCATCCATCAGCATATCATAATCAGCTATTTCTTCCAGAAGACTTTTTTCATAATCTGCATAAGAGCCTCTGCAAAGAACAACATCCGCTTCTTCCTTTTGCAGTCTTTCGATCAGTTCTGCAAACTGCTCAGTGTCTACCCAGTCATTTCCATGGATCAAAGCCGTATACTTTCCTGCTGCACTTCGGATTCCCTCTTTTATCATACACCCCACATCTGTCTCTGCCGGATGCACGAATCGCAGAACCTCTCCTCCCAGTCGCATAAATTCGTCTTTTTCTTCTGCCTCCAGCTCCGTTCCCGTATCAGAGAGCAGAATCTCGATCTTTCCATTATACTTCTGATTCAGCAAAGATAAAAGACATTTTTTCGTCTTTTTATGTTCTGCCGGGTTCAATACAAGTACCGAAAGCACCGGCGGGCGTTCCACTTTTTTAGGAAACGATTCCCTTGGAGTTCTGCTCAGGACCTGTCTCTGCCGGATCAGTTCAATCTCTTTCTCTACAGTTTTCTCCACGCAGAAATTTTCTCTCGTAAACTCTGAAAGTTCTCTGCTGATCTTCAGATACTCTTCCGGATTATAATACAATCTTTCAATGATCTGTGCAAGTTCCAGCGGATCTTCCGGATCTGCCAGTGTATGAAACCGTTCCTCCTGCATAAAATATCCATTGGACGTTACCCTGGATCCGATCACGACCAGTCCCGACGAAGCACACTCTCCCATGGATACCGGATGTGCATCATGCCTTGACGGGAGCAGGGCGATTCCCTGCTCTTTATAAATCTCAGAAAGCTTATCGTTCGGAATAAATGTTCTGTGAAAATGGACATTTTCAAACTGCCTGAGCGGTTCTGTCAGCACTTCGTAAAAATCCCCATCTCCATATATTTCAAAACTCAGTTCTTTGAAAAATTCTTTTCTCGATAATTCAAGGATTGCCCGCACACTCAGATCCAGGGAATGTACCATGCAGTTGTCAAATTTTCTGATAATAATGATCTTTTTCCTGTCCTCTGCATTCTTTGCATGATATGGAAATCGCTGTTCATTGATCACATTATTGATCACACTGCTGTTCTTAAATTTCAGGCGATGCTGCTCTTCCGCAAACTCTTTCAGCCACTTTGATACAAAGACCCATTCCGCATTATCCATCTGTGAGTATTTTTTAATGAACGCATCCCGCCTGTCAAAAACTTCCGCTGAATTTGTCCTTATAAGCGGTCTTGTGAAATACGGTCTTACCAGATTTTCAACATACCTGTAAATGGACTCTGCCCCATGGCAGATAAAAATAAGCTGATCCGGCGGATAAACATATCCATCATAGATCGACATCAGATTTTCATCCACAAAATGAGTCACGATCACATGATACTGCCTTGAATCTAAAAGCTGCTTCAACGTTCCGTAATTTCCCTGCAGCACCGGGATTCCCTCCAGCTCATAAGACATCTCGTACCAGTTGGATGCCAGAATGGATGCAACCTGGATATGGATTCCCTTTTTCTGATATTCTTTATTTCTTGAATGTGCAAATGCACATAAATACAGATTCGCAAATGATGGATAATTCGGAACTACCACCAGTACATCTTTGGCCCCGGAGCACTCCGATGCAAGATAATAAGGCTGACTCAGTTCCTCAATTTCAATCTCATCAAACTTCAATGTCGATTCCGCAGAAATCACAAGTTCCACTTCCAGCCGAACCGGTGTCGTCAGCTCCATAACAGCCGTAGAACCGGCTAAGACCGGGTAATACTTATTAATATTGATGTATCCCCCGGCATTTTCTCCGCTTCCTCTGAAAGTAATCTTACAATATTTAGTTTCAGGATCTGTAAATTCTATGGCTTCTCCCGCTTCAAGTACCAGTCTTTCTGAAGAGTCATTCTTTATCACAGACTCTGTCAGTCCAAAAGTCCCGGCGGTCATCTTCTTAATCATCAGTTTCTCCTTTGATCCGCACCATACTATGATTATTTTGAAACCTGACTGTCATAATAAGCCTGACAAACCTTTTCTGTATTCCCGCTCATCACAACTTTTCCATGATCCAGCCACACTACCTTGTCACAAAGACTTCTGATCGAATCAATGGAATGTGATACATATAATACCGTCGTACCACCAGTAATCATACTTCTCATCTTGGCCTCACTCTTCTGCTGGAAATTCAGATCTCCTACCGACAGGATCTCATCCACGATCAGAATTTCAGGATCTACCTGTGTTGCAATCGAGAATGCAAGTCTTGCAACCATACCACTTGAAAAATTCCGCACCGGAACTTCCAAAAAGTCCTGCAATTCTGAAAATGAAACGATCTCATCAAACTTCTGATCGATAAATTCTCTGGAATATCCCAGAATAGAGCCGTTCAGATAAATATTCTCACGTGCCGTAAGATCCATATCAAATCCTGCTCCCAGCTCGATCATAGGACAGATATTTCCCGCTACAGTGATCTTTCCTTCTGTCGGCTTCATAACTCCGGAAACCACTTTCAGAAGCGTACTTTTTCCTGCACCGTTCCCACCGACGAATCCGACAACCTCGCCCCGTTCCACTTCAAAATTCACATGCTTTAATGCCCAGAAATCTTTATTTCCCTTTTTCTCATCTTTCTTTTTCGGCTTAAACATATTGATGAAAAATAACTTCAGCGAAAAATTTTTCTCTATGCCAAGATTAAATTTCATCGAGACATCTTCAACTTTTATCATGCTGTCCATACTGCACCTCTTTATACATAATAAATAAACTTGTCCTGATTCTTTCTAAATACGACTGCTCCGATGATCAGACTTGCGATCGAAGAAATAATACATGCCGCAAAATCCATGGACGTCGGAATCTGATGATACAAAATGATCGTTCTTGCAAAAGTAATAATATGATATAACGGATTCAGCTTCAGAACCATCTGCAATCTCGGATCTAACATATTAATATCATACATGATTGGGGTCATATAAGATAAA
>ERZ836877.4467-NODE-4467-length-14332-cov-4.534426_pt1 | contig 14332 bp, 8 predicted proteins | sample MGYA00519469_ERZ836877 | MGnify/ENA primary metagenome ERZ836877 (study PRJEB31850, sample SAMEA3708809) | human gut metagenome | biome: human gut; feature: human-associated habitat; material: faeces | place: China | collected 2014 ... | reverse complement strand
CCGTTTCGCTCTCGCGGGAGCCAACACGCCGGGTTACCGGCCCTTCGCAGACACGGAAGCGCTGCGTGCCTATCTCGCCGAACATCCCCTGCGCGACCGTTTCATTCTGATCAAGGGTTCGCGCGGCATCGGACTGGAAAAAGCGGTCGGGGAGCTGTAGCCCCGCCGCCACGACCCGCCGGGCACCAACCCGGTACAGGCACGATACGCAGGAACAAAACGCCGGTAAACGAACCGGAAGGGCACGCCGCACAGGCAAAAAAACACCGACTGAGAACAACCTGAAACCCATAAGCCATGAAACACCTGCTGACAGCCATCCTCCTGCTGGCCTTCGCGCATACCGCCGCCGGCGAAAGGAACGTCTCGCTCGAACGCGATTTCGGAACGCTTTACGGCACGCTGCTCACCCCCGATGCAGGTACGGAAACCGTGGCCGTCATCATCGCCGGTTCGGGGCCCACTCCGCGCAACGGCAATGTAAACAGCTATCTCTACCTGGCGCAGGCGCTCGAAAAGGCAGGCATCGCCTCGCTGCGCTACGACAAACGCGGCATCGGTGCGAGCCGGTTCACGGAGCCGGAAAAAATGGCCGACGCCGTACTGGGGGATTTCATCGGCGACGCCGCGGCATGGGCCGACTACCTCGCCGGCGAAGGTTTCCGCCGCGTCGTACTGATCGGCCACAGCGAAGGGGCGCTGATCGCCTTCTGCGCGGCGCAGCAAACCCCGAAAGTCGCCGCCGTCGTTTCGCTGGCCGGCGCCGGCTACCCGCTCGACGAGATACTCCAGTTGCAATTGGCCTCACAACTCCTGCCCGACAACATGGATCTGCTCTTGCAGGCCAACGCGATCACCGCCGCCCTCAAACGGGGCGAACGGGTCGAATCCTGCCCGCCGCAGCTCGAAGCGCTGTTCCACCCTTCGGTACAGACGTTCTGGATCTCCAGCCTGCGCTACGACCCGCGCGAGGAGATCCGCAAGGTGCGGGTTCCGATACTCGTCGTGGGCGGGGACAACGACCTGCAGGTGCCACCAGACAATGCCGAGGCGCTGGCAAAGGCACAGCCCCGGGCCCGGAAGGCAATCATCGCAGGGATGACCCACCCGCTCAAAAAATGCACGGGACGCATGCGCATCGACCAGACGGGAGCCTACGGCGACAGCACGCTACCGATCGACCCCGACCTCGTGGCCGTCGTTACGCAATTCATCCGGGGGCTCTGATTTTTCCCTGCCGGAAAGACAAAACCGGATTATTTTTTTAATTTTGTATAAACCGATTCCGAACCAAACGACATACCGAACCATGAAACTCCTGATCAGCATCGAATACCGTACCCGCTGGGGCGAACAGCTCGTCATGCGGATCGGCAAACGGCGCATTGCGCTGCAATACGCCGACGGAGGCATCTGGACAGGCGCCATCGACCGCTATACCCAGAGGGATGATACCGAATACCGCTATGAAATCGAACGCGACGGCACATGCATCCGCAGCGAATGGCGGCCGCACACGCTGCGGCTCCCGTCCCGGGAGGGGGTGCGCACGCTGCGCATCCGCGACCGCTGGCAGGAGATGCCCTCCGACACGCCGTTCTACTCCTCGGCATTCACCCGGGGCATCTTCGGCCGCGGGAAAACCGGCAATCCGAAGAAAGCGGCCGGCAACATCACGCTGCGCGTCGTGCTGCCCACCCTGCGGCCGGACGAAACGCTCGCCGTCGCCGGCAGCGGCCGTGAACTGGGCGGCTGGAAACGGATCGTCCCGATGGACGACAGCCGCTTCCCGGAATGGGAACTCACGCTGCATACCGCACACCGGTTCGAATACAAATTCCTGATCGCCGACCGCAAGACCCTCACCCCCATCCTGTGGGAGGAGGGTGCCAACCGCACCTGGGGCGAGCTGCCCGGCGCCGGCGAACACGCCCTCGACGCCGCGGCATCCCCGCGTTTCCCCAAGCGCAGGTGGCGGGGCGCCGGGACGGCGATCCCGGTCTTCTCGCTCCGTACGGAAGAGGATTTCGGCGTCGGCGAGTTCTACGACCTGAAACGGCTCATCGACTGGGCGGCCGCCACCGGGCAGCGCGTCATCCAGGTACTGCCGATCAACGATACCACCATGACCGGCACATGGGAAGACTCCTACCCCTACAACGCCAACTCGACCTTCGCCCTGCACCCGCAGTTCATCCGGCTGCCGGCCGCGGGCGTCGTGGAGGACGACGAGTACCGCACCCTGCGCAACGAACTGAACGCCCTCTCCGAAATAGACTACGAACGGGTCAACCGGCACAAACTGCGGCTGCTCCGCCGGGCGTTCGAACGCCACGGAACCCGCACTGCAGCACGCCGCGACTACAAGGACTTCATCGCCGCCAACAGACACTGGCTCATCCCCTATGCCGCCTTCTGCACGCTGCGCGACGAAACGGGCACGCCCGACTTTACCCGCTGGGGCGGCTTCGCCCGCTATGACCGCAAAGCCGTCGACGCCTACTGCCGCAGCCACAGCCGCGACATCGCATTCCACTGCTATGTCCAATACCACCTGCATACGCAGTTGTCCGAGGTCTGCGCCTACGCCCGCGACCACGGCATCGTCCTCAAGGGCGACCTGCCCATCGGCATCAGCCGCACGAGCGTCGACGCATGGCTCTACCCGCACCTGTTCCACATGGACTCGCAGGCCGGGGCTCCGCCCGACGCATTCTCGGCCGTCGGGCAGAACTGGGGATTCCCGACTTACAACTGGGAACGTATGGCACGCGACGGCTACGCCTGGTGGCGGGCACGCATGGCCAAGATGGCCGAATACTTCGACGCCTTCCGCATCGACCACATCCTCGGGTTCTTCCGCATCTGGGAGATTCCCACGCATGCCGTACACGGGTTGCTGGGCTATTTCAACCCCGCCCTGCCCTATTCCGCAGATGAACTGCGCGGCATGGGCTTCGACACGCAGGACGGACGCTACACCACCCCGGTGCCCGACGAACACATGCTCGGGGAACTGTTCGGCGACCTGGCCGGCGAAGTCCGCGCCACCTGCATGAAGGAGGGGCGGTTACTGCCCGCCTATGCCACCCAGCGCAAGGTCGCAGCCCGCTTCCCGGGCGACGACGAACGCCAGACCCGGCTGCGGGAAGGGCTCATGGCATTGCTCGACGACGTGCTCTTCATCGAGGACCCGCGCCGCAAGGGCTATTTCCACCCCCGCATCGCCCCCCACTCGACGCACGCCTACCGCCGGCTCGACGGAGAGCGCCGTGCAGCTTTCGACCGGCTCTATACCGACTTCTTCTACCACCGGCACAACCGTTTCTGGCAGGAATCCGCCCTGCGCAAGCTCCCGGTGCTCCTCTCGGCGACCGAGATGCTGACCTGCGGCGAAGACCTGGGCATGATCCCCGACAGCGTCCCCGAGACGATGCACGAACTGCAAATCCTCTCGCTCGAAATCCAGCGCATGCCCAAGACGCCGGGGGAACTCTTCGCCGACCCGGCGCACTACCCCTATTTCTCGGTCTGCACCACTTCGACGCACGACATGAACCCGTTGCGGGCATGGTGGGAGGAAGACCGCGAACTCACGGCGCGCTTCTACCACGAAGCACTCGGCATCGGGGGCGACGTTCCCTATTTCTGCGAGCCGTGGATATGCCGGCGCATCCTCGACATGCACCTCAATTCCCCGGCGATGCTCACCATCCTGCCGTTGCAGGACTGGTTCTCGACCGACGGGGAACTGCGCTACCCCGACCCGGCCAAGGAACGCATCAACGTCCCGTCCATCCCCCGCTACCACTGGCGCTACCGGATGCACCTCCCGCTCGAGGAGTTGCTCCGCAAGGAGACCTTCAACGAATCGCTGCACGACATGATCGCCTGCAGCGGGCGCCGCTGACGGGCGTACTGCGGCACCGTAGCTCCCGGCCACAAAAAAGGGGTACTCCGCTGAGCAGGGTACCCCTTTTATCATGCCGTCACGACCAAGGCTCAGCCATTCCCCTCCAACCACTTCAGGAAGTCGTCGACCCGCGACCGGCTCACCACCATCTCGAACTCCGGACGCGGTCGGGCCGTGATTTTCAGCCGGTTGCCCAGGTATTTCACGATGCTGACGATCGCCGGCATGGCGATGATGCAGCCGCGCGATATGCGGAAAAACCGCCCGGGATCCAGCTCGTCCGAAAGGACGTCGAGCGACTGATCCACAATATAGCGGTTATTGTCGTTCGTGACGAGGTAGGTGTTTTTCTCTTCCGAGTAGAAATAGGCGATATCGGCGATCTGCACCGGGACGATCCGGTCGTTGAAACGCACGACATAACGCTGTTTGTATTCGCGCGGGCCGCGGATCGCGTTCAGCAATACGTCGGGGTCGATGCCCCCGCTCCGCACCCGGCAACGCTCCACGGCACGCCGCAGCGCTGCGGGGTCGATCGGTTTGAGCAGATAGTCGATGCTGTTGACCTCGAACGCCCGCACGGCGTAATTGTCATATGCGGTGGTCATGATGACCCGCGCCGTCACGTCCGCCTGGCGGAATATCTCGAAGCAATCCCCGTCGGAGAGCTCCACGTCCATGAAAATCACATCGGCACTGTTCCCCGGCGTGCGCAGCCAGAGCACCGTCTCCCTGACCGAGCCGGTCGTCCCGACGATCCGTACGTCGGGAAAATGCTGGGTCAGCGCTCGCGCCAGGTTTGCCTGGGCCATCATTTCGTCTTCTACGATCAGTACGTTCATATTACAGCAACGGTAAGGTGACACAATATTCGGTATCGGTACGGCGTATCCCGATCGGGATGCCCGACAGGTCGAGGTATTGCTGGCGGATGTAGTTCAGCCCCACACGGGTCGAGGTAGTGCCGGATACCTTCAGCTGAAGGTTGTTCGACACCGTCACGGCTCCGGCCCCGGCGACGATGCGGATCACCAGCGGCCGGTCGGCCCCCACCGAGTTATGCTTGATGGCGTTTTCGATCAGCAGCTGCACCGAGCAGGGCAGGACATGGCGGTTCATGGCCTCGTCCGGAATGTCGGTCTCCACGCGAAACCCCTCGGGGAAACGCACCTGCAACAAGTCGACGTACATCCCCACGAAAGCCATCTCCTCGCGCAGGCGCACGAGCGTCTCCTCCTCGTTCTGGAGCATGTAACGGTAGATGCCCGCCAGTTTATGGATGTAGGCGCTGGCCTGCTCCGTGCGCTGCTCGCAGACCAGGCAGTCGAGGATATTGAGCGAGTTGAACAGGAAATGGGGGTTGACCTGCTGTTTGAGTTTCATGTAACGGAACTGCGCCTGGTGCGCCTTACCGCGCTCGGCACGCAGCACGGCACGCGCGACCAGGGCGTAATCGACCATAAATACGACCGAATAGAGGGTTACCTCGACCAGCAGGGTGACGATCCACAGTTGCAGGAACTCCCGTGCGGAGAACGAGCGGTCGAAGGCGAACGGCAGGTGCAACCCCGTAATGAGCGCCACGCAGGCCGACGTGAACAGCACGAACAGGAGGAACGCCGCGATTTCGGCGATCAGACCGTGCCGGGTTTCACGCCTGCGCGTATGCCGGACATAGATGATATTGACGCACAGCAGGATAATCAGTGCCGCGGAGTTCGAAGCCAGCAAGTCGGCCATGTGGTAAAGGCGGTCTGTGGAGAAGGAAGGCGATGAGAAGAGCTCGACATAGGCCAGCCTCAGCACGAAAATCACCCCCACGGCCAGCAGCAGCAACCCGATGCGGGGCGTCCAGGCCGAGGAGCGGCTCGCCGTGTCGTCGCCGCGGCGGAACAACTTGGTGAACCACACGATGCTCCAGCCCAGAATCTCGGTGGTTATGAAAGTCGACACGGCATGCACCACGGGCGGGGCGTGCAATAACAGCTCGATCAGCTGCGCACCGCCCGTACCCAGCAGGTAGCCGATCACGTTGACGACGATCACGCTGGCAGCGGTGAACTCCACGTTCAGGCCCCGTTTTAGGCAGATCAGCACGATCAGCACGATCGTCAGCAGCGTCAGCACCAACTCGTCGTTGATCCCCGCCAGATGGCATGAAAGGGCGACCACGGCATGGAGCACGGCGAACAGGTGGATAATTCCGGACACTTTGAGCGATCGCATATAGGCTGACTGAGGCTGTATTAAGTATATACGGGTTTCGTTTATTTATGAATAAAGGTAGTGTTTTTCCGCGTAAATTCCAAATCGTCCCCCTCGGGCTACCGTTCGTCGTAAAAATCCGCCCGTTCATCCGGCTGATCCCCCCGTTCGTCGCCCGGCGGTTCGCCATCCGGATTTTTTTATTAAAATTTGTATAACCTGAAAACCAACCGAAAAACCGAAATGACCAAACCTAAACTCTCATTTTGGCAGATTTGGAACCTCAGCTTCGGCTTCCTCGGCGTGCAGATCGGATATTCGCTCCAGAATTCCAACACGTCGAGCATCTTCGAATCGCTGGGGGCAGATGTCAGCCACCTGAGCTACTTCTGGCTGGCGGCACCGCTGGCCGGCATGATCGTCCAGCCCATCGTGGGGCTTTTTTCCGACGGCACCTGGACGCGCTGGGGCCGCCGCATCCCCTACATCCTGGGCGGGTCGCTGATCTCGGCGCTGGCGCTAGTGCTCATGCCCAACTGCCCCAAACTGCTCGCCTTCGCCCCACTCGCCATGGGGGCTTTCATCCTGCTGTTCATGGATTTGTCGTTCAACGTCACGATGCAGCCCTTCCGAGCGCTGGTGGCCGACATGCTCGACGATTCGCAGAAGACACAGGGCTACGTGGTACAAACCTTCCTGATAAACCTCGGTGCGGTCGTCGGCGCTATCCTGCCGCTCGTCATGACATGGCTCGGCGTGTCGGACGAGGCCGCTCCGGGGCATGTTTCGCCGCACATCGCCTACTCCTACTATGCCGGGGGCGCGATCCTGCTGCTCACGGTGCTCGTCACCTCGTTCAAGACACGGGAATATCCGCCCGGGGAGTTCGCCCGCTACAACAACCTCTCCGAGGAGGACGCCAAACCGGTGAGCTTCGTCGGCCTCATGCGCAACGTCCCCGGCGTGATGGTGCGGCTGGGCGTCACGCAGTTCTTCTCGTGGGCGGCGCTCTTCCTGATGTGGACTTACCTCAAACCCGCCATCACGGGTGTAGTCACCGACCATGCCACGGGCGAAGTGCTCTCGGCCGGCGCCACGCAGACATGGGTCGGCGTGCTCAACGGCACCTACCCCATCCCCGCCTGCATCGCCGCCCTGTTCCTCGGGCGCGTCGCCGCGCGCTACGGCAACAAACCCGTCTACGCGGCCTGCCTGCTCGCCGGGGCGCTGGGCTTAGCGGGGTTGTGCCTGCTGCACGACCAGTACGCGCTGATGCTCCCGATGGTGGGGATCGGCATCGCCTGGGCGGGCATCCTCGCCATGCCCTACGCCATCCTGTCGCGCGCAGTCGAGCCACGCCGCATGGGCGTATACATGGGTATCTTCAATTTCACGATCACCGTCCCCCAGATCGTCATCGGACTGACCGGCGGTGCCATCGTCAAGTACTGCTTCGCCTCCGACGCGGCCGACATGCTGGCGCTCGCCGGGGTCTTCATGCTGCTGGCCGCCGTGTCGGTCTTCCTGGTCAAAGAACACAAGGCCCAATGACCTACAATCCATAAAATCAACTTATAAACTAACCAAAATTCTTATGAAACGATTTTTAACTATGTGTGCGGGTATCTTGCTCATATGTCAATTTACCCCCCCCCTCACGCTGGCGCAAAACGCTGGTTATGAGGTTAAAGGCGTAGTTGTCGACAAGTCCGGAATGCCGATCCTGGGCGCTACCGTCGTCGAAAAGGGCACGACCAACGGCGTCTCGACGGGCATCGACGGCGACTATGCCATCCGCGCCGCCGGCCCCGAATCGGTCATCGAAGTCAGCTATGTCGGTTACAAGACCGTCAGCCTGGTGGCCAGTTCGTCGCTGCTGGCACACCTCACGCTCGAAGAGGATGCCATGGGCATCGACGACGTGGTGGTGATCGGCTACGGTTCGGTCAAGAAGAACGACATGACCGGTTCGGTCGTGGCAATCAAGGCCGAAGAGTTCAACCGCGGAGCCGTGGTCTCCACGCAGGACATGCTCAAGGGCAAGGTTCCGGGCGTACACATCATCCCCGGCGACGGCGGCCCCGGATCGAGCGCCACCATCCGCGTGCGCGGTGCGGCTTCGCTCAACGCCTCGAACGACCCGCTGATCGTGATCGACGGGGTACCCATCGCAGTCGACGGCGGCAAGGGTATGGCCAACCCGCTGGAGACGATCAACCCCAACGACATCGAATCCTTCACCGTGCTCAAGGACGCTTCGGCGGCGGCCATCTACGGTTCGCGTGCTTCGAACGGCGTCATCCTCGTCACCACCAAGAAGGGGCGCGGCAACACGCCCCGCGTATCGTACAGCGGCAGCGTGAGCGTCCAGACCAACTCCGACGAGCTGCCCGTGATGTCCCCCGGCGAGTTCCGCACCTACATCGACCAGGTGTATCCCGCAGGTACGACCACGGGCGACAAGGTACAGTCGATGCTCGGCGACAAGAACACCAACTGGCAGGATCTGGTCTTCCGCACCGCCATTTCGCATGACCACAACGTCAGCCTGATCGGCAACATCAACGACCGCATGCCCTACCGTGCATCGGTGGGCTACACCAACCAGCAGGGTACGCTCGAAACGTCGAAATACGAACGCGGGACGCTCGACCTGAGCCTCTCGCCCAACTTCTTCGACAAGCACCTCACGGTCAACCTCAACGCCAAGGGCGTCGTCACGTCGCAGCGCTACGCTTCGGGCGGCGTGGTGGGTTCGGCTGCCTTCTTCAACCCCACGATCGACCCCTACTTCCGCAACGACGACGGCTCGATCGACTACACGACCACCAACGGATACTGGAACTACGGATCGGGCCGCGGCGAGGACTTCACGCCCAACACCCTGCTGGGTGCGGGCCCGCTCTCGCAGCTCTACGACCGCGACAATACGGCGCGTGCCAAGCGTTTCATCGGCAACGCCCAGATCGACTATAAGGTTCACGGCTTCGAAGCGCTGCGTTTCAACCTCAACCTCGGCCTCGACGTATCGAGCGCCAAGACCTACGACGGCGTGAACCCCGGCTCGTTCCAGGCATACACCGACACCGAGGCCCGCGGCTGGGGACAGTATTCGTGGACGACGAACTTCCGCCGCAACCAGCTGCTCGAATTCTACGCCAACTTCAACAAGGAGTGGGGCATCCACCACCTCGACGTGATGGCCGGTTATTCGTGGCAGCATTTCTACAGCTCCGACCACTCGGTATCCTATTTCAACGAGACGCACGAGCAGAAGGGCGAGGATTCGCGCTACCCGTTCAACCGCCAGGAGAACTACCTGCTCTCGTTCTACGGACGCCTGAACTATTCGATCGCCTCGAAATACCTCTTCACCTTCACGCTGCGCGACGACGCCTCTTCGCGTTTCTCGAAGGATACCCGCTGGGGCCTCTTCCCTTCGGGCGCCTTTGCGTGGAACATCGCCGAGGAGAATTTCCTGAAGGATTCGCGTGCCGTCTCGGCCCTCAAGCTGCGCGTCGGCGTCGGACAGACCGGCCAGCAGGAGATCGGTTCCAACTACCCCTACCTGGCGCGTTACTACATGTCGACCGACGTCTACAAGACCTACTACATGGGCAGCGCCGGCCACATGTTCTACCTCACGCCGGGCGCCTACGACCCCAACATCAAATGGGAGACCACGACGACCTACAACGTCGGACTCGACTTCGGGTTCCTCGGCGGCCGCATCAACGGTAGCGTCGACTGGTACCTGCGCCAGACGGACGACCTTCTGAACAGCGTCATCACCCCCATGGGCTCGAACTTCGGCAACACGGTGCTCACCAACATTGGCTCGATGGAGAACAAGGGCGTGGAATTCAACCTGAATTTCATCCCCGTGCAGACCAAGGACTGGAACCTCACGGTCGGCTTCAACGGCACGTTCCAACACACCGAGTTCACCAAGCTCAACAACACCGACGACCCCGACTACAACATCCAGACGGGAAGCATCACCAAGGGCACGGGTAACCTGCTCCAGATCCACAAGGTAGGCTATGCGCCCTACACTTTCTACTGTTTCCAGCAGGTATACGACCAGGACGGCAATCCGATCCAGAACGCGCTGGTCGACCGTGACAAGGACGGCAAGATCACACAGGCCGACCGTTACGTGACCGACAAGAGCCCCAACCCCGACTTCTTCTACGGCATCAGCCTCAAGCTGAGCTACAAGAACTGGGACTTCGGCTTCAACGGCCACGGTTCGGCGGGCAACTGGGTCTTCAACGACTTCGCCTCGGCCAACTCGACGTCCAACATCGACATCAACGCCGGCAACCTGCCCAACTTCGCACGGCTGGTCAAGAAGACCGGCTTTACGAAGGCCAACAGCGGCGAGCAGTGGTATTCGGACATGTTCCTCGAAAACGCCTCGTTCTTCCGCATGGACGACATCAACCTCGGCTACACGTTCAACAAGATCGGCAACTGGAAGGGTTCGATGCGCGTCGCCTTCGGCGTGCAGAACGTATTCGTCATCACCGATTACAGCGGCGTAGACCCCGAAATACCGGGTGTCAACGGCATCGACGGCTCGATCTGGCCGCGCCCGCGCACCTATTCGCTGCGTCTGAATGTAAACTTCTAAAAACGAACGAACCATGAAAATCGACATAAAACATTTCGCCTTGGCGGCGGCAGGCGCAACGATGCTGCTCACTTCGTGCATCGGGGATCTCGACACCCTGCCCCTCAACCCGTCCGACTCGACCTCGGAGACCGTCTACGGGAAAGACGAGAACGGCTACCTGGCCGGGCTCACCAAACTCTATTTCAATTTCGTCTCGAACGACACCACCGACCTGCAGGTCAGCGACGGCGGCGCCTCGGAGCTCATCCGCGCATTCTGGACGATCCAGGAGGTTACGGCCGACGCCTGCAAATGCGCCTGGGAGAACGACGCCTGGGTACGCGCCATGAATACCGACACGTGGTCCGACGCCGACAACGACGCGACCTACGCCGTCTACGTACGTACGTTGCAGGGCATCGCCTACGTGAACGAGTACCTGCGCCAGACCGCCTCGGACAAACTCTCCGACCGCGGCGTGAGCAGCGAACTGGCCGCCAGGATCCAGAGCTTCCGCGCCGAGGCCCGTTTCCTGCGCGCCTATTTCTACTGGATCGCCCTCGACGTGTTCGGCGACGTGCCGTTCACGACCGAGACCTCGCCCTTCGGCGGCGGTGTGAACCCCAAACAGGCCTCGCGCAAGGATGTCTTCGACTACTGCATCTCGGAGCTGACCGACCTGGCTTCGGACGAAAGCGCGATGCCTGCCGCACGCTCGAACTACCCGCGTGCCGACAAGGGTGCGGTCAACGGCCTGCTGGCCCGCATGTACCTCAATGCCGAGGTTTATGCCGGCACCCCGATGTGGACGGAGGCCAAATCCGCCTGCGAAGCGATCTTCGGCATGGGCTACTCGCTCTGCCCGGAGTATTCCGACCTCTTCCGCGGCGACAACGGCGAGAACGCCGACGCCCTGAAGGAGATCATCTTCGGCGTGGCATACGACGCCGAGCAGACGCAGTCCTACGGCGGCACGTCGTACCTGACGCTGGCAGCCATCGCCGCCACCGACGTGACGGCCGAACAGAAGATCAACGGCGTGAACAACGGCTGGGCCGGCATCCGCGTACCCTACGAATACGTGCAGAAATATTTCAACGCCCGCAACGCGGACTACACCACGGGCGAATATACGGTCAGTGACAAACGCGGCGGAATGTTCTACATCAAAGGCCGCCAGGAGTCAATGAACGATGCGCTCTATGTCTTCCTCAACGGGTGGACTTGCCTCAAGTTCAACAATATCCCCCACGACATGACCAACGACGAATTCCTTGCCACGGCTGCATCGAAGGCATACAGCGACATCGACTTCCCGATGATCCGCCTGGGCGAGATCTACCTGATCTACGCCGAGGCCTGCATGAACCTGGGACAGGCCAACACCGCGCTGCCGAAACTCCAGGAGCTGAGCAACCGTGCCGGGGTATCGGCCCCCTCGTCGGTCACGGCCGACTACCTACTCGAGGAGCGTGCCCGCGAGCTGATGTGGGAGGGGCACCGCCGCACCGACCTGATCCGCTACGGCAAGTTCACCACCCCGTCGTTCCTCTGGACATACAAGGGCGGCACCTTCACCGGACAGGGGTTCGATGATTACATGAAAATCTTTGCCATCCCTTCGTCGGAGCTCGCTTCCAACCCCGAACTGCACCAGAATCCCGGCTACGGAAACGCAACCGATAAATAACCAACCCTAAAAATCGTACGACTATGAAAATTACACGATATGCGATGATGCTGGCGGCTGCGACGGGACTCCTCTCCGCCTGCCAAAAGCTCGACGAGGTAAAGGCCTACGACCCCGACAAGGTCGTGGCGCCCGTGCTGCATGCGCTGCCCGGGGAGATCGTCATTACGCCCGACAACATGGGCTCGACGCAGACCTTCACCTGGGACGCCGCCGACTTCGGCGTCCGCACCCAGATCAACTACTCGATCGAAGCCTCGTACAACGACGGTGCGAAACTGGTGCTCTTCACGGGTATGAACGGCACCTCGTCGGAACAGACCTATGAAAGCCTCAACAACATCCTTGCGCTGTCCGTGGAAGACGGCGGCCTGGGGGTTCCCTCGGGCGAACCTACAGACGTGGATTTCTACATCAGCGCCACGATCGGCACCGACTTCGAAAAATTCTACTCCGCCCCCGCCACCGTCCGCATGACCGTGACAACGGCCGAGCGTACCTATCCCCAGGTCTGGGTAATCGGCGATTACTGCGGCTGGAATTTCGACAACGCACAGGGACTGTTCTGTTTCTCCGGCGACGAGGTCACCTACGAAGCTATCGTTGACTTGGGCGAAAAAGCCGCCAACGGCTTCAAACTGAGCGGCGAAGCCGGTTGGAACGATGCCTGCAACTGGGGCACCGACGATGATGCTGCGGCTCCGGAAACGGAAGCCCCGTCGATCACGCTGATCTCCAGCAGCGGTTCCGGAAACATCATGGTCTATTCCAAGCGCTTCTACCGCTTCGTATTCGACCGTTCGACATTAACGTTAAGCAATAAGCTGTCGTTCAACTCGATGGGTATTATCGGCGATGCCACTCCGGGCGGCTGGGACACCGACACGGAGATGAATTTCGACACCCAAAAACAGCGTTTCTGGGTCGACGTCACACTGACCGCCGGGGAATTCAAATTCCGTGCGGACAACGACTGGGCGATAAACTTCGGCGGGGCGGACGGACGCCTTTCGCAGAACGGCGACAACATCAAGGCCACGGCGGGCAACTACCGCGTATACGCAACCCTGAACAACTCTGCGGAGATCACCTACGAACTCAATGCCGGCGACTACGGCACGGGCGGCGGCGAAGAACCCGACCCGGGGCCGGAAAAGGCCGACTGGTACATCCACGGCCAGACCGTCGCAACCCCCGACTGGGGCCCGACGGCCATGGAGAGCGCCAGCTCGAACATCGTGGCCTACAAGGCCGCAGGGGTCGAGGTAGCCGCCAACTCGGAATTCCTCTTCAAGAGCGGCGACGAGTCGCAGTGGATCGGGGCCGACGCCGCATTCGCCGGCAGCAGCCCCTACACCTGCACGATCGGCTCGGCCTTCAAGGTTTCCGCCGACAAGGTCAATGCCGTGATCGCCGAAGCCGGCACGTACGACTACTGGCTGCTGCCCGAGGCGGGACGCGCCTACGTGATGGCCGCAGGCGCCAAGCCCGAGCTGGTCGCCGACACATGGGGACTGGTCGGCAACATCACCGGATGGGGTGACCTGGGCGATTTCTCCATGAGCGAGGAGGGCGCCTACCTCGTTCGCAAAGGCGTAGCCCTGACCACCGCCAGCGAATTCAAGATCCGCTTCAATAACGCCTGGGACGACTCCAAGAACTACGGCACGGCGTCGGGCGGTGCGGTCGACATCAACAAGGCCGTAGACATCATCACCAGCGGCGGTTCGCAGAACATGAAAGTCCAGCTCGACGGCACCTACGACATCTATTTCGACCTCGCGAATTCGCAGATATACATCATGTCCGAGGGCAAGACCCCGGCAGAGGCCGAATAACGGCCACCCTTTCACGGGACGGCACACAGAGGTTGCCGTCCCGTTTCTGGCCTGCCGTCCCTGACCGG